>Ga0233437_1001356_pt1 | contig 45431 bp, 23 predicted proteins | sample SI_122_August201_FD_182714 | JGI IMG/M metagenome (GOLD analysis project Ga0233437, IMG submission 182714) | Seawater microbial communities from Saanich Inlet, British Columbia, Canada - SI_122_August2016_200_MG | ecosystem: Environmental > Aquatic > Marine > Inlet | place: Canada: British... | reverse complement strand
TGATATTTCAGCAGTTTCAGGTTTAACTAATTTATCAGAACTTCTTTTGTATGACAATCAAATTAGTGATATTTCAGCAGTTTCAGGTTTAACTAATTTATCAGAACTTCTTTTGTATGATAATCAAATCAGTGATATTTCAGCAATTTCAGGTTTAACTAATTTAACAGAACTTCATTTGTATGATAATCAAATTAGTGATATTTCAGCAGTTTCAGGTTTAACTAATTTGACAAAATTTTATTTGCATGATAATCAAATCAGTGATATTTCAGCAGTTTCTGGTTTAACTAATTTGACAATACTTTATTTGAATGATAATCAAATCAGTGATATTTCAGCAGTTTCTGGTTTAACTAATTTGACAATACTTTATTTGAATGATAATCAAATCAGTGATATTTCAGCAGTTTCTGGTTTAACTAATTTGACAAGACTTTATTTGTATGATAATCAAATCAGTGATATTTACCCTATTGTAGAAAATACGGAGCTTGGTTCAGGGGATATTCTAAAGTTAAATTCTAATCCTCTTTCTAAGGAAGCCATAAATGTTCATATTCCAATTCTGGAGAGCAGAGGATTTTATTCTTTGCAATTTCCTTCTACACCAAACAATTATGCTGCCTGTTATCCTGATCCGGCTCGTTATGAAGCTGTAGATTACCTAAATGACGATCTGGAATGGCAGGGAAATTTTCCATCACGGGATGCAGTTTATGATGTATGGTTGGGCGAAACAAGTGATGATCTTGTAAATGTTGGTTTTAGTACGACTATAAATGATACACTTTATTCTTTCACACCTGACTTAAATCCTGATATGGATTATTGGTGGAAAGTTAGAGCCATAACTACAACAGATACAATTTGGAGCGGATTATGGCAATTTACAACTTACATAACAGCCGACTTTTCTGCTGTCCAAACCTCAATTATAGAAGGCGACACTATCCATTTCATCGATCTATCCACAGGAAACCCCACAAATTGGGAATGGGATTTTGAAAATGACGGCATAATTGATAGTTATGAACAAAATCCGCAATGGATTTATCTTGAAACCGGAACATATTCGGTTTCCTTAACTGTTAGTAAAGGAATTTATACAGATACTAAATTAATAGAAAATTATATTGTTGTGCACCAAGCGCAAACTCCATATCTAATAAGCCTTACTCCGGGAATAGAAGAAATATCACTTGAATGGGACGTAATACCTGAAAACAAAACAGGCCACTTTAACTTTGTGGGTGGTGGTATGGGCCCGGAATGGACAATCTATATTGGAGGAGCTACAATCAATGGAACAGATATGGAAGCAGGCGATGAGATTGGGATTTTTGATGGGGATTTGCTTGTTGGAGCCTTTACCTTAAACCAGGTTTGTACACCCGATAATCAATTTGAAAATGCTATGGGAGCTTATCGTACATTGGTAAGTGGCCCCGGTTATCAACCGGGAAATATTTTTACAATGGTAGCCTGGGATGAAAGTGCTCAAATTGAATCAACATCATTTGAATATACTTTCAGCGATCCTTACGGAGGAGCATGGACAGGCGATGTTTTCCCGGACGGAGACGGACAATATTCAATGGCAGAATTTGCCTTTTATGTGCCAACATATAATATTTACTATGAAGACGGAACTCTTGTAGCCGGCGAAGTAGAAGGATCAACTTATACGGATATGGATTTAACTGCAGGGCAGGAATATTGTTATTTTATTACACAAATCTTAGCTAATGGAGAAGAATCTAATCCTTCAAATGTTTTATGTGCAACGCCATTGTTTGATGATGAACCGGTCTTAGTTAATGCTATACCAGGCATAGAAGAAATTAGCCTTGAATGGGAGGCAATACATGAAAACAAAACAGGCCACTTTCTCCTAGAAGGTGCTAGTGGTGGCGAAAAGTGGACAATCTTTATTGGAGGAACTACATTCAATGGAATATATATGGTAGCAGGCGATGAGATTGGTGTTTTTGATGGAGATTTGCTTGTTGGAGCCTTTACCTTAGACCAGGTATGTACACCCGAGAACCAATTTGAAAATGATATGATTGCTTTTAGTGTATTGCAGTATGGTCCAGGATATCAAGCGGGAAATACTTTTACAATGGTAGCCTGGGATGAAAGTGCACAAATAGAGTCAACATCATTTGATTATACTTTCAGTAATCCTTACGGAGATGCATGGACAGGCGATGTTTTCCCTTATGGAGATGGACAATATTCATTGGCAGAATTTGCCTTTACTTGTTATGTGCCAATATTTAATGTTTACTATGAAGATGGAACTCTTGTAGCCGGCGAAGTAGAAGGAACAACTTATACGGATATGGAATTAACAGCGGGACAAGAATATTGTTACTTTGTTACACAAATCTTGGAAAATGGTGAAGAATCCGATCCTTCAAATGTTTTATGTGCTACGCCATTATATGATAATGCACCTATTTTAGTTAGTGCTACTCCCGGAATCGAAGAAATTAATCTTGAATGGGCAGAAATTTCCAATAAATCGGAAAAGGATAACAAAACAAGCCATTTTAATTATCAAGGACCCGGGACTTCTTTATATGTTTGGGCACTATATATTGGAGCAGCCACATTCAATGGAATAGATATGGAATCAGGCGATGAGATCGGAGTTTTTGATGGAGAAGTACTTGTGGGAACCTATACTTTGGATCAAGTTTGTACACCTGATAATCAATTTGATAATGATATGTTTGCCTATTGTTGTATTTATTATACGGGTGATACAATTTATATGCCCGGTAATGCTTTTACAATGGTAGCCTGGGATGAAAGTGAACAAATAGAGTCAACATCATTTGAATATACTATTAGTGATGTTTATGCAGGTAGCTATACAGGAGATGTTTTCCCTTATGAAGACGGAGAAATTACAATGGCAGAATTTTCATTTTCGGGCAATTATGTGCCAATATTTAATATTTACTATGAGGACGGAACTCTTGTTGCCGGCGAAGTAGAAGGAACAACTTTTACGGATTTTGATTTAACAGCCGGACAAGAATATTGTTATTATGTTACACAAATATTGGAAAGCGGTGAAGAATCCGATCCTTCAAATGTATTATGTGCAACGCCATTATATGAGAATGCACCTGTTTTAGTTAATGCCATACCCGGCATTGAAGAAATTAGTCTGGAATGGGAAGCAATACCTGAAAATGATAAAACATCGCATAATGATTCTGGAAATGATGGAGAACATTGGGACGAAGTAATTGGTACACCAACAGCAATAACATGGAGTATTTATATTGGTGGTGCAGATTTTAATGTTGATGTTTATGATCTTGAAGATAGAGATGAAATTGCAATTTTCGATGGTGATTTGTTGGTTGGTTCTTTCACATTAACCCAAATATGCACTCCTGATAATCAATTTGACAATTTACTAATTGCATACAGTGAACTATCGAATGGCCCTGGATTTACTCCCGGAAATCCTTTCATATTCAAAGCATGGGATCAAAGCGAAAATTTGGAATCAACTATTTTTGAATACACTTTCGGAGGTAATACCGGAGATGTATTTCCTGATAGTTCTATTTATACTTTAGCAACTCTTAGCTTCTCAGTTGGAGACCCACAAGATTTATTTAATATTTATTATGAAGACGGCACTCTTGTATCCGGCGAAGTAGAAGGAACAACTTATACGGATTTGGATTTAACAGCCGGACAAGAATATTGTTACTATGTTACACAAATATTGGAAAGCGGTGAAGAATCCTATCCTTCAAATATATTATGCGCAACGCCATTATATGATAATGCACCTGTCTTGGTAAGTGCTACACCCGGCATAGAAGAAATCAGCCTTGAATGGGAAGCACTATCAAAAAATAAAACAGGCCACTTTCAATTGGAAGGTGGTAGTGGCGAAGTTTGGACAATCTATATTGGAGGAGCTACATTCGATGGAATAGATATGGAAGCAAACGATGAGATTGGTGTTTTTGATGGAGATTTGCTTGTTGGAGTTTTTACATTAACACATGTATGTACACCTGCTAACCAATTTGAGAATTGTATGCCTGCCTTTACTGAAATTGGATATGGACCAGGATATCAAGCGGGAAATACTTTTACGATGGTTGCCTGGGATGAAAGTGCACAAATGGAATCAATTTCATTTGAATACACTTTCAGCAATCCTTATGGAGGTGCGTGGACAGGTGATGTTTTCCCTGATGGAGACGGGCAATATTCAATGGCAGAATTTGCTTTTATCAACGGAAATTACATACCAACATTTAACATTTACTATGAAGACGGAACCCTTGTAGCCAGCGAAGTAGAAGGAACAACTTATACGGATATGGATTTAACAGCCGGACAAGAATATTGTTACTATATGACGCAAATCCTGCAAAACGGTGAAGAATCCAATATTTCAAATGTTTTATGTGCAACTCCCACCGGAAATTTAGGAATAGTGGCAGGAACAATAAGTAATGGAGTTTATCCAATCGAAGGCGCCGTGATTACACTTGAGGGAACCATTTATACAGCAATAAGCGGAGCAGATGGAACTTATGCAATAGAAGATGTAGAGCCGGGTACTTATGATGTAACTGTAAGTGCCGAAGGATATATTTCTCAAACAAAATATGATCAGATAATAACATGGGAAGAAACAATAATAGTTGATTTTTCGCTATTGGCAATACAAATCAATAATCTTGCACCTGGTTTTCAATTTGTTTCCTCAAGGATTATTTTAGAAGATCCTGATATGTTAGTAGTTGTTGAAGAAATATTAAACGAAAATCTTGATTTTGTAAGAAATTCACAAGGACAGGTATTACGTAAAATCGGCCCGAATTGGGTTAATGGTATTGGCGATTGGATTGTTGATGAAGGTTACCTTTTTAAAATGTTTTCCTCTGATTCGTTTACGATCAATGGAGCTTTGGTTGATCCTGCAACCCCTATTCCGGTAGAGACAGGATTTCAGTTTGTAAGTTATTTCCCCGAAACTCCTATGGATGCTTTTATTGCATTTGCCACTATAATTGGCGATAATCTTGATTTTGTAAGAAATTCAAATGGGCAGACTTTACGAAAGATAGGCCCTAATTGGGTTAACGGCCTGGGTGATTGTCAGCCCAGTGATGGATATCTTGTCAAAATGTATGCCGCCGATGTTTTAATTTATCCATGCTCCTATTCAATTACTTGTGGTGATCCTTTTACCGACCTTCGCGATGGCCAAATCTACAACACTGTTCAAATTGGCGATCAATGCTGGATGGCTGAAAACATGAATATCGGTACAATGATTTACAGTACAGAAGAAATGACTGATAATGGAATTATTGAAAAATACTGCTACAATAATAACCCTGCAAATTGCGAAATTTACGGCGGTTTATACCAATGGAACGAAATGACGGGATATTGCGCAACAGCAGGAGTGCAAGGTATTTGCCCCTCTGACTGGCATTTACCAACAGACGAAGAATGGACAATTATAACTGATTTTCTTGGTGGAGAATTGGTAGCAGGTGGAAAAATGAAAGAAATCGGCACAACACATTGGAATCCGCCAAACACAGCTGCTACTAATGAAAGCGGACTTACTACGCTTCCGGGCGGTTACCTCAATAGCAATGGATCATTCCTCAATCTGGGCAACTACGGTTACTGGTTGTCTTCTACGGAGCTCTCATCTTCAAACGCATGGAGACGGAGCATGACCTATTACTTCGGCCTTGTGTACCGTAACGGTGGCAATAAGGCGGACGGTTTTAGTGTCCGCTGCATAAGGGATAATTCGAAAATCCATACGGACGGGCAAAGCCCGTTTGACAATTTGTCTATTAGAAATAACAACAGTTCTAATGAATTGTCAGACCCGAAAAGAAAAAACGATGAAGCTATTCACTTTGAATTTAAAGGAGGAAATCCCGCCGAAGCGGTTTATTCAATTTATATTGAGGGATTGAAAATCGGTGATGAAGTAGCAGCTTTCGATGGAAATAAAATGATCGGATCAATAAAGATCAATTCTCAAAACGCTTTTGAAAATGAACTCCCTATATTTAGTACTTTAATCAACGGCAAGGGCTACGAAGAAGGCAACCCGATAAATTTAAAAGTCTGGTCTGGAAATAATATTGTTTCAGTAGATTTCACTATGGAAGCAATTCATAATTCCTATGTTTCTGATGTTTACCCTGAGGGAGATGGGAAATATAGTGTGGTAAATATTACAAAAAGAGGTTCGGTTGAAAACAATAAAATAATTGTTTATCCAAATCCCGCAAATGAAAATATTTTTATTGTTTCTCCGTATGAAATATTTGAAGTTGCAATACTCAATGGCTTTGGCCAATCGGTTTATGAAAGCCAAATTAATGATACTAATATTCAGATCAATACAAGCAACTTCGAATCAGGTATATATATTATCAGAATAAAAACGATAAATGGTTTAAAAACACAAAAATTAATTATAAAATAAAAAGAACTTATTATGAAAAACAATTTACTAATTATCTGTATTTTATCCCTTAGCCTGTTATTTAATTATATTCAGGTAAGTGCCCAAAATATCTCTGATTTTATGGTCAACGAACAGGGAAGTCTTAACGGGGCAATGCAATCAACACCTTCTATTGATGGAGATGGAAACGGTAATTTTGTTATTACCTGGAAGGATAGACGCAATGGTATTGATTGTGACATATTTGCGCAAATTCATTTAAAAAATGACACATTAACTTCAAATAATTTTAAAGTTAATAATGAAACAGGAATTATTGATCAATACAGCCCGGCAATAGCAGTTGACGAAAATATGAATTTTGTAATAGCATGGATTGAGAATAATTTTAACAATTGGAATGTTTACGCTCAACGCTTCTCAAGCGACGGTACAACCTTGGGAAACAATTTTTTAGTTAATGATGATGATGGAAGTGAGAGAAAAACCCATATTAGCATTTCCATAGATAGTTGTGCTAATTTTGTAATAATATGGGCAGATCTAAGAAATGGTAACTGGGATATTTATTCACAGCATTATTCAAACGAAGGAACTGCATTAGGTAATAATGTGAAAATTAATGATGACTCCGGAAACTCAACACAGCTTTGGACTGCAAGCGTATGTGATAAAAGCGGATACCTTGTAGTTAGTTGGGCCGATACTCGAAATAATAATGGACGCGAAATATTTGCTCAACGTTTTTTGCCTGACGGAACGCCCCTGGGAAACAATTTTAAAGTTAATACCGACCTATATGGAAACAATCATATTTTCCCCGATCTTGCCATGGATGGAAATAGTAACTTTATTATTGTATGGGATGATAACCGCAATGGATATCCTGATATTTATGCTCAAAGATATTTAGCCGACGGTACAGCCATTGATGATAATTTTAAAATTAACAATGATGTACCCAATACGGCTCAACGAGATCCTTCTGTTTCGTCAGATTTTGCCGGAAACTTCATAGTTTCCTGGGATGATAACCGCTTCGATTATCATGATGTTTTTGCTCGGCGTTTTTCAAATGACGGGACGGCTTTAGATGATGATTTTATTGTAAATGATTATACAAATGATAGCCAACTAAATGCTGTAGTTTCATCCGATGTGAACGGAAATTTTTTAATTTGTTGGGAAGACGGTCGTTTCGGTTACAATGGTGATATTTTTTATCAGGAATATCTGAATGATGGCACTCTTGTTGACGTAAATATTAAACTTAATGATGATACGAAAAGTGAAAATCAGGGTGAACCTTCAATAGCTGTCGATGAAAATGATAATTTTATTATTACCTGGGTTGACAGTCGTTCGGGGGACAAAGAAGTTTTTGCCCAACGTTTTACAGCCGATGGAATTGCGATTGAAGACAATTTTAAAGTAAATGATGTTTCTGGTAGTAATTATATACTTAATCCTTCAATTGATATTAGTAATGATGGGAAGTTTATAATTACCTGGGCAGACTTTCGAAATGGATATTGTTATGATATTTATGCGCAGTTGTTCTCAAATGATGCTACTCCAATAGGCAACAACTTTGAGGTTAACAATATTAGTGCATGTATGAATTTTAATCCTGTAGTTGTTTTCAAAAAAAATGGAGATTTTATTATTACCTGGTCGGATGCTGATGAAGGCAGTTTTGATAAAGAAAATATTCAACATCTTGATAAAAAGAAAATTCAGGATATAATTATGAATAATAAAAGTAAGTCAAGTGAACCTGATGTATATTTTCAGCAATATTCTAATGATGGTACACCGATGGGAGGAAATGTTTTGGTTAATGATGATATTATGAATACATATCAGAGTTATCCTGCAATAGCTATTGATACTAACGATAATTTTATTATTGCCTGGCAAGATACTCGTAATGGGCCATATCATATCTATTTACAAAGATATTTAAGCGATGGTACACCTATTGGTGAAAATTTTAGAGCAGAAGATATTTTATACCTTTCCAACCAAATATGCCCCTCAATAAGTATTGATGATATTGGTAGATTTACAGTAGCTTGGAGTGATTATCGTTTCAATAATGATGATGTATTTTGTCGGCGTTTTTTAAATGACGGCACACCGCTTGGGGAAAGTTTCCAGGTAAATGATATAAGTGTAAACTCTTATTATTTAACGCCCCAGGTCTCAGTAAGAGCAAATGGTGATTTTATTATTACCTGGGCCGATTGCCGAAACGGAAGCAATGATATTTTTGCTCAACGATATTTCAGCGATGGTTTAGCTTTTGGTAACAATTATCAGCTTACTGAAACCGATGAAATGGAACAGTTTTTGCCCTCGATATTTTTTGGGGGTGATAGAATTTACGCTTGTTGGCAAGATAATCGTGGAGGGCAAACAGGCTTGGATGTTATGGCTAATGTTAAAAATTGGCAAAATTTTGAACAGGAAATATCTTTGCTTGAAGGATATCAGTTTGTATCTTCAAATATTGATCCTGTGGAACCTGATATGTTAGTTGTAATGGCTGAATTATTGAATGATAATCTTAGTTTCGTAAGAAATTCATTTGGCCAGACATTACAAAAAATCGGACCGAATTGGGTTAATGGAATTGGTGATTGGATTTTTTCGGAAGGCTATCTTGTGAAAATGTATGCTGCTGATTCCTTTTCAATTGATGGTTCTTTTGTTGATCCTTCAACACCTATCCCTGTTGAACAAGGATTTCAATTTGTAAGCTATTTTCCTGAAAACCCAATGGACGCTCTGATTGCATTTGCAACTATCACTAACGATAATCTTGATTATATTAGAAGTTCACAGGGACAAACTCTGCGTAAAATCGGCCCGATCTGGGTGAACGGAATTGGAGATTGTCAATCGGGTGAAGGATACCTTGTTAAAATGTTCTCTTCTGATGAAATTATTTATCCAGCTTCTGCAAAATCAAGTGGTAAAATGACCTTGGCTCCAACACACTTTATATTCGAAGGTGGTAATGCGGCCGAACCGGTTTACACAATGTATATTAAAGGTTTGAAAATTGGCGATGAAGTAGCAGCTTATGATGGTGAAAAAATAATTGGTGCTTTATCAATAACATCTGAAAATGTTTTTGATAATTCGCTTGCATTATTCAGCACACTAACAAATGGAAAGGGTTATAAATCAGGAAACCCGATAAAACTAAAAGTTTGGGATTCCAAAACCGGTGAAATCACTGATGTGAAATTTAATATGGAATTTATATATGATTCCTATATAACGGATAAATATCCGAATGATGATGGTAGATACAGCGTAGTAAAAGTGACAAAAGAATATCTGATTTCAGACAAGAAATCGTTTGTATTTCCTAATCCCGCAACTGAGAATATTTCAATTATTTCTCAAAATAAAATACTTAAAGTATCAATTTTCAACTACTTTGGCCAATCAATTTACGAAAATAATATTAATGACATTAATACTCAAATCCATACAAATAATTTCGATTCAGGTATATACATTATCAGAATAGAAACGATTAATGGTTTGGAAACACATAAATTTACAAAAAAATAAGGAGGACTTTTTATGAAAAACAATTTACTAATTATTTTAATTTTAGCACTTAGCGTGTTATTTAATTTTATTCCGGCTAATGCTCAAAACATTCCAGATTTTCTGGTTAATGAACAAGTGGGTATTAATGGTTCTGACCAATCGATACCAACCATTGAGGGAGATGGAAACGGAAACTATGTCGTAACCTGGCAGGATAGACGCAATGGCAGCATTTATTATGATATCTATGCTCAGATATATTTAAACAATGACACAATTCTGAGTTCTAATTTTAAAGTCAGTAATGAACAGGGAAATGCAAGCCAGATAAACCCTTCAGTAGCTGTTTCGTCTGATATGAGTTTCGTAATTGCATGGGAAGATAAAAGAAACGGCGATTGGGATATTTACGCTCAGCGTTTTGCAAATGATGGTACAGCAATAGGAAATAATTTTAGGGTTAATGATGATCAATACAGTGAAAAACAAGTACAAGCAAGCGTTTCAATTGACAGTTGCGGAAATTTCGTAATAGTTTGGTCAGACCAACGAGTTGGTGATAATTGGGACATTTATTACCAACGATATCAAAGCGATGGAACAGCACTTAGTAATAATGTCAAAATTAATGACGATATAGGTTATAATTTTCAGTATTGGCCAACAGTTTCCGGCGATAAAAACGGAAATTTTATTGCAAGCTGGGCAGATGGCAGAAATTCAAATTGGCGGGACATTTACGCTCAGCGTTATTCAGCTGACGGCACTGCTTTGGGAGTTAATTTTCAGGTGAATACCGATACGGAGGGTAATAATCACCTACGTGCGGATATTGCAATTGATGAGAACGGTAACTTCGTTATTTCGTGGGAAGATAATCGTAATGGTTATGACGATATTTTTGCACAAAGATATCTATCGGATGGTTCTACAATTGGTGACAATTTTAAAATTAATGACGACACACCCAACACCTCTCAGAGTAATGCCTCAATTTCTATGGATTTAGATGGGAATTTTGTAGTATGCTGGGAAGATAAACGCAATGATTATGACGATATATATGCAAGGCGTTTTTCAAATGAGGGAATACCTTTATCGGATGATTTTAAAGTAAACAACGATTTTACGAACAAAAAACAACTCAATTCGGATATTAAAGTTGATGATAACGGGAATTTCATTATTTGCTGGGAAGATCATCGTTTCGGGTATTTTGGTGAAATATACTCACAATCATATTTAAATGATGGAACTCCTGTCGATGAAAATCTTAAAGTTAATGATGATTTAACAAGCGGAAACCAGGAATGGCCGGCGATAGCAAAAGATACTGCAGGAAATTTTATAATTGCCTGGGTTGACGCTCGCTCATCTGGAAAAGCAATTTATGCACAACGATATACTACTGAGGGTATTCCTATAGGAAATAATTTTATTGTAACCGATGATACTATTGACAATTATACCCAAAAGCCTTCAATTGCTATTAATTTGGATGGTAGTTTTGTTATAACCTGGGGCGATTTTCGTGAAGCGGAAATATATAATATTTATGCTCAACGATTTTCTAATGATGCTACGCCATTGGGCGACAATTTTAGAGTAAATTTCCTGAGTGCTGCTTTAAACTACAATCCCAAAGTTGTCTGCAAACAAAATGGTGATTTTATAATATGCTGGGGTGATTGTCCTGAAGGTGGAAAGGATAATCCATATTCACAATCTTCGCAAATTGACAAAGTCTCAGGCCGGAATAATAATACTGAAAAATTATATGGAGCTCCTAATATTTGGGCTCAGCAATATTTGAGTGATGGAACACCTCTTGGTGAAAATTTCAAAGTTAATGATGACGGAGGACTTACATCTCAGCTAAGGCCGGATATGTCAATTGATTCCTTCGACAATTTTGTTATTGCCTGGGAGGATGAGCGAAACGATGTTTGTGAAATATTTCTTCAGAGATATTTAAGTGACGGAACTCCGGTCGGAAGTAATTTCAAGGTTGAAGATGCTATTTTGAGTGATTGGCAATTAAATCCATCAATTACCTCTGAAGCCTCAGGTAACTTTACGGTTACATGGCGAGATTACCGAAACGATAAGTGCGACATCTTTTGCAGACGATTTTCAAATGACGGGACTCCTTTGGGTAGTAGTTTTCAGGTTAATAGCAATGATGAAGATATTACTCTTTATTATCCCTGCATTTCAATAGGAGAAAACGGAAATTTCATCATTTCATGGACAGACAGCCGGAATGGGACAAAGGATATTTTTGCTCAAAAATACCTTAGTAACGGAGAAACTTTTGGAGAAAATTACAGGATAACAAATACAAGCGAAATGGAACAAGACGCCAGTGAAATAATTTTGGCTAAAAACAGAGTTTACTGTACCTGGCATGATAATAAAAACGAAAATACAGGTTTTGATGTTTGGGCAAATGTATTGGATTGGGGATATGCAGAACAGGAAATAAGTTTACACGAAGGATACCAGTTTGTTTCCACAAGAATTAATCCACCTGAACCAGGTATGCTGGAGGTATTATCAGAAATTTTAAACGATAGCCTCGCATATGTTAGAAATTCAATGGGCCAGACTTTGCTAAAAATAGGCCCGAATTGGGTAAATGGAATTGGTGATTGGATTGTTTCGGAAGGATACCTTATAAAAATGCTTGCTTCTAATTCGTTTTCAATTGATGGTACTTGCATTGATCCATCAACATCTATCCCAGTTGAACAAGGCTTCCAATTTGTAAGTTATTTTCCTGAAAATGCTATGGATGCATTGCTTGCGTTTGCAACTATCACCAACGATAATCTTGATTATATTAGAAATTCACAGGGACAAACTCTACGTAAAATCGGCCCGATTTGGGTAAATGGAATCGGTGATTGCCAATCGGGTGAAGGATACCTTGTTAAAATGTTTGCTAATGGGGAGATTATTTATCCGGCGACAGAAAAATCAAGCGGTAAAACAAACACAGTTCCGACACACTTTAAATTCGAAGGTGGTAATGCGGCCGAACCGGTTTACACCATGTATGTAAAAGGATTAGAAATTGGTGATGAAGTAGCTGCTTATGATGCAGATATAATGGTAGGAGCTTTAACAATAACGTCGGAAAATGTTTTTGATAATTCCCTCGCCATATTTAGCACATTAACAAACGAAAAAGGGTATTCAGCGGGAAATCCAATAGGATTAAAAGTTTGGGATTCCAAAACAGGTAAAATCACTGATGTAAAATATGATATAGAAACAATCTATGAATCTTATGTTTCAGACAACTATCCCTTCGAGGATGGAAAATTCAGCATAGTGAATATTACAAAAGGCTCTTTGATTTCAGACAAAAAAATAATTGTATATCCTAATCCTGCCACTGAGAGTATTACAATTGTTTCACCATCCGAAATAAAAAAAGTATCGATTATTAATTGTATTGGCAAGGTGGTTTACGAAAGTATTATTAATGATATTAATACTCAAATCAATACAAGCAGTTTCGATCCAGGTATATACTTTATTAGGATAAGAACAACTAATGGTTTGGAAACGTATAAAGTTGCTATAAAATAGTGGAATAAATATTTAAAACATATTACAAAAATTATTATGTTTTTTTGTTATACATATATTTGCAATAATAGTTAAATCAATTAAAGAGAAAAACTATGAATGTGTTAAAAATAAAACGATTACTCAGTATTATTACTTTTGCAATCATGTTGTTTCCGGTAGCACATGCTCAGCTAACCGTCTACAACAACTTTGGTCCGGGTAATGGAGGGTGGGATTACAACTATGGTTTAGGTTGGACAATAGCCGGCAATAATGTTTCTGCTCAATATGGAGTGGAACAGGCAATGGGATTTCAATCGGAAGCCGATGGTATTTTAACAGATATCTGGCTTGCAATTTCCTATGTTCCTATAAGTTCACCTCCGGATACTGTTATAGTTTTTCTTGCCGAAAATCCTAACGGACTTCCACCCGACTCATCATACATTATGGAAGAATGGACATTAACTGAGTTTGGATCATGGTCGCAATGGAATACGCCACATCACTTGATAGGAAACGGAACCTCTGAACTTGAATTAGGAAAATCGTATTGGATTTGGTGTGTCGCAAAGGAAACTACATGGTGCATGTGGTGTATGAATATTGATCCGACCTTAACTTGCCCCCACACCTTACGCCGTGAAGGAGAAAACTGGCTTTCTATTTCAAACGAAACTGCAAGTGCATTCAGGGTCGATGTTTTACATGGTTTCGAACAGGAAATTATTTTACATGAAGGATTTCAATTTATTTCATCGAGGATTGAACCTGAGGAAGCAAATATGTTAAATGTAATGGCTGAAATTATAGGTGACAACCTTGATTTTGTAAGAAATTCAAATGGGCAATCATTAATTAAAATCGGCCCGAACTGGGTTAACGGTATTGGCGACTGGATAATAGAAGAAGGTTATCTTGTAAAGATGTTTGCCGATGATTCATTTACTATTGAGGGTAATGCGATTGATCCGGCAAGTCCGATTTCGGTGTTGACAGGATTTAGGTTTGTAAGCTATTTCCCCGAAAATGCGATGGATGCCATGCTTGCTTTCGGTACTATTATTGGTGATAATCTTGATTTTATAAGAGATTCACAGGGACAAATAATTCGTAAAATCGGCCCAAACTGGGTAAATGGAATTGGTGATTGCCTACCCGGTGAAGGTTACCTTGTTAAAATGTTTGCTGATGGGGAGATTATTTATCCTGCAATAGCAAAATCATCCGGTAAAACAAGCATAGTTCCAACACACTTTAAATTCGAAGGTGGTAATCCGGCCGATCCGGTATATACAATGTATATTAGAGGTTTGGAAATTGGTGATGAAGTGGCTGCTTTTGATGGAGATGTTATGGTAGGTTCTTTAACAATAGCATCAGGAAATGTTTTTAATAACTCTCTTGCATTATTCAGTACTTTAACAAATAAAAAAGGATATTCAGAGGGAAATCAAATAAAATTAAAAGTTTGGGATCCCAAAACCGGTAAAATCACTGATGTGAAATATGATATGGAAATAATCTATGAATCTTATGTTTTGGACAACTATCCCTTCGAGGATGGAAAGTACAGCATAGTGAATGTTAGAAAAGGCTCTGTAATTGTAGATGAAAAAATACTTATATTTCCGAATCCAGCAATTGAAAATATTACTATTGTTTCCCCAACTGAAATTAATAAAGTATCAATTTTCAATTGTGTTGGCCAATTAATATACGAAAATAATATAAATGATGTTGATGTCAAAATCAATACAAGCAGTATCGAATCCGGTGTTTATTTTATCAGGATAGAAACGGCTATTGGTGTGGAAACACATAAAGTTTCAGTAAAATAACAGTATAAATATAACAATAAAAAAAGGATTGGTAATTAACGTTATAAACACGAAATTATTCCACACTCGTTTCACTTGTCTGACTACCGGCGGAGACGAGTGCGAACAAGAATGTTGGTTAACCCTTAGTGTATTACATTAAACAAATGCAATTATCATAAAATTATTGCAATGAAGAACAGAAACACTATCTCATGTTATTCCGCTTAGCTGCAGATTTATTAGTTGTTATCCACTTAGGATTTATATGCTTTGTGGTAATTGGTGGATTCTTAGTCTTTAAATGGCGGTGGGTAATTTTCTTACACATTCCTGCTGCTGTCTGGGGAGCACTGATTGAGTTTCAGGGCTGGATTTGTCCGCTTACTCCATTTGAACAGCAACTCAGGCAGATCGGGGGCCAATCAGGATATACCGGCGGATTCATAGAGCAATATATACTACCAATAGTGTATCCTTCAAATCTTACCCACGAAGTGCAGATAATACTTGGTACTTTCGTTGTAATGATAAACATTGTAGTTTATGGCTGGATAATAGCGAAATACATTAGAAACAACAAGAAAAACACCTAATAAATCAATGCATCTGATTTTATTATTTGTTTTTGCATATTACGTTTATTATATGCATATTTGCTACTTAATAATTTGTTGTGCCCACTAATCAGAGAAATATGAAATCAGAACTTTATGTCTCTAATCGGAAGGAATGGCAATCTTGGTTGAAGAAAAATCATTCCAAAACAAAAGAAATATGGCTCGTTTATTTCAAGAAGAACACTGGTAAGCCCAGTATTAATTACGCTGATTCAGTTGAGGAAGCATTATGTTTTGGCTGGATTGATGGCCTCAAAAAGAGCATTGATGAGCAAAAGTACGCGTATAGATTCACACCCAGAAAATCAGGTAGTAAGTGGTCGCCACTTAATATTAAATTGGCCAAAAAGATGATAGAAGAAGGAAAGATGACACAAGCAGGGCTTATGGCATTCAATCAGATGATAGCTTACGATGAAGATATTCTGAAGGCCAGAGATGCTAAAGAAATTCCGCTCACATCCGAAATAGAAAAAGCACTGAAAGCAAATAAAAAAGCGTGGGAGAACTTCAACAACCTTGCCCCCAGCTACAGAAAGCAGTATGTCGGCTGGTTAAGAAGCGCGAAAAAGCAGGAAACAATGGAGAGACGGATAGAGGAAGCAATAAAGCTTCTTATGGAGAATAAGAAGCTGGGCATGAAATAGTTTTGAGATCAAAGCATAACAAAATCAATGGCTACAGAGGTTTTTAGCCTACTTTTTGTCCATTAAGCCTCTTTCAACTTTTCCGATTCAAATTAATTATCGCCCCAATCATAATAATTGCAGCTACCCATTGAACTACAGATAATTTATTATCATTAATCAAATAATCGAAAAGTATTGCTGAAATTGGAAAGAATAATTCACAAATTGTAGCAACCGTCGCCCTGATTCTTGTCAGTCCGTAGTAAAATAAAAATATTGCTCCAGAGCCTGTTGTAAATGCAATTATTAAAAAAAACGTCCAATTTAATGAGGTTGTTTTTGTGAATTCACCAAATTTTGAAAATACTAAAATATAGAAAAACAATATTAGCATTGTCAAGCCGTAACGATAAAAAGTAGCAGTGTGAAACGAATATTTTTGAAGTATTTTTTTGCTAAAAACCGTTGAACTGCCAAATGAAAATGCTGCAAGCAAAGATAATAAAGCTGCATAAACTGTGTTTGCCCCGGTTTGAAAATCAGGTAAGTGAAGTCCAAATGTTAAAAAATATCCGGCAATTATAGCTATTGAAGCCCAAAGAAGATAATTATTTCTGAGTTTTTCTTTTAAAATTATTGTAGCGAGAGCAATTGCAAAAACCGGTTGTAATTTTTGCAGCAAGACGATGATCGTTAAATGTTTGAAATTCACCAAAAAAATTGCTTTAACAATAGCAAGAGTACCTACAGCCCCACCGAGAACGGCAATTAATAGCAAAGTGAAAATATCGGAGCTTGTAAATGTTTTTATATATCTATATTCTTTATAGAGAAAAATATTCATCAGTAAGAATGGAATAAGATGCAGAATAAAAACCACATAACCTACATCTAAATTGTAAAGACGTGGGGTAAGAACCACTCCATCCAACCCCCATAAAATTGCCGAAACACTAACTGCAACCGCACCTGTTATGCTTAATTTTTTACTATTCATTTAACTTCTTCACAATAATAATTCACAAATATAATACGGGTCAAATTTACAGAAATCTTTAGTTAAATCTTAGTTTTCAAATTTTTCGTGCTAAAATTTATTTTTTTGTTCTGCTTCACAATTGATAAATTTGTGAATGCTTTTGTTTAATAATAAACTCCGCCGCCCATCACTATTCAAATTCCGCCGGTCATCATACAAATTCCGCCCATCATTAAACAAATGCCGCCAGTCATTAAACAAATGCCGCCGATTATTAAACAAACGCCGCCGATCATTAAACTAATGCCGCCCATTATTAATCAAATATGCTTGCTCATCATTCAAATGAAGTTCATCATTATTCAAAGAGTTCCGATAACAAATTTCTGCTTTGTTGTTTTAATTATCCCGCCTTCATTTCATTTCTGACGGGCAAACAATCGGCAATCAAAAATAATCAATTGATACAGAAACCATAAATTCTATCTAATCCAATTTCAAAACAGCAAGAAATGCCTGTTGTGGTACTTCAACATTTCCCACCTGTCGCATTCGTTTTTTCCCTTTTTTCTGTTTTTCCAAAAGTTTTCTTTTACGGGTAATATCACCACCATAACATTTGGCAGTAACATCTTTACGAACGGCTTTGATAGTTTCACGAGCAATTATTTTCGCACCGATTGCAGCCTGAATTGCAATATCAAATTGCTGTCGCGGAATAAGTTCTTTTAGTTTAACACACATCCGCCGTCCAAAATCATAGGCATTGTCGCGGTGAATAAGAGTTGACAAGGCATCAACAGATTCGCCGTTTAGTAAAATATCAAGTTTCACGAGATTAGCTTTTTTATAATCCGATTGATGATAATCGAATGAAGCATAACCTTTTGAAATACTTTTTAATTTATCATAAAAATCAAAAACTATTTCACCCAAAGGCATTTCGAAGGTCACCTCTACCCTATCACTCGTGAGATAAACCTGGTTTTTTAAAGCACCTCGTTTATCAATACATAATTTCATCACCTGGCCTATATATGCGGATTTTGAAATAATTTGTGCAACAATATAAGGTTCTTCAATTTGTTTGATATATTGTTGATCGGGCAGGCCCGATGGATTATGAACATCAATTATCTCATCTCTATTAGTAATAACCTTATAAGAAACATTTGGTACGGTTGTTATTACGTTCATGTTAAATTCCCGCTCAAGACGTTCCTGTATGATTTCCATGTGCAGAAGTCCCAGAAAACCACATCTGAATCCAAATCCCAAAGCAGCGGATGACTCAGGGACAAAAGTCAGAGAAGCATCGTTTAATTGCAACTTCTCAATTGAATTCCGCAATTCTTCATAATCATCGGTATCAACAGGGTAAATCCCTGCAAAAAGCATGGGTTTTACATCTTCAAAACCTTCAACAATATTTTTGCAAGGACGATCAACATGAGTTATTGTATCTCCTACTTTAACTTCTTTTGAAGTTTTAATACCGGAAATAATATAACCTACATCACCTGTTTTTAGCACTTTACGAGGTTGTCTGTCTAATTTCAAAACACCAATCTCGTCAGCATGATATTCTTTTTCGGTATTAACAAATTTCACAAAATCACCTTTCTTAATTTCTCCGCTAACAATCCTAATGTTTGCAATTATTCCCCTGTAAGAATTAAAAACCGAATCAAATATCAAAGCTTGTAAAGGAGCATTTTGGTCACCAACAGGATGAGGAATTTTTTCGATGATGGCTTCAAGAATTTCTTCAATTCCATAACCTGTTTTACCACTTGCTTCAATAATTTCGTCTCTATCGCAACCTATTAAGTCAACAATTTGATCTTTGACATCATCAGGCATAGCATTTTCAAGGTCCATCTTATTAAGCACCGTAATAATTTCCAGGTCATTATCAATAGCTTGGTATAGATTGGAAATGGTTTGAGCCTGAATACCCTGCGTTGCATCAACCACTAACAAAGCACCTTCGCAGGCTGCAATTGATCTGGAAACCTCGTACGAAAAATCAACGTGGCCCGGAGTATCAATTAAATTTAATATGTAATTTTCATCATTATATTTGTATTCCATTTGAATCGCATGACTCTTTATGGTAATTCCTCTTTCGCGTTCCAATTCCATATCATCCAAAACCTGGTTTTGCAGGTCCTTTGCTGAAACTGTTCCCGTAAACTCTAATAATCTATCGGCTAAAGTACTTTTACCGTGATCAATATGAGCAATTATGCAAAAATTTCTTATTCTTTTCATTGCCTGCAAAAATAGTATAAAAATTTGAATGGCTAAATTGATTAAAATTTTGTTCATTATTATTTCATTTCAGAAATTTGTGTACATTTGCTGCTTAAAGAATTTTCTTTTCACACTAATAATTATCTTAATATGAAGAAAATACGAATAGGATTAATGGGTTTTGGTGAGATACCGAGACACATTTTTCGTCTTTGTCTCGAAGACGATAGGATTGAAATCGTTGCGATTGGTGAAATCGGACGACCCGAGATTTTTCGTTACTTACTGAAAGTAGAAACAAAGAAACCAATTGATGTTGAATTGGATGGAAATTTCTTAGTATCAAAAAACGGAAGAACAAGAATGGTTCATGCAGTTGAACCCGGTGATGTACCATGGGATATTTTTGATATTGATTTTGTCATTGACGGTACCGGTAAATACAAATCAAAAGCGTATATGGAAAAACATTTACAAGCAGGTGCCAAACGTGTAATCTTATCACATCTGCCAACAGATACAATTGATAGAATAGTTGTTATGGGAGTTAACGATCACACAATCGAAGTTTCCGATAAATTGATTTCGGCAGGTTCGGCAACAACTAATGCTACTGCAATAATGCTTAAAATACTTGATAATAATTTTGATGTTGACTATGCATTATTAACTACTGTGCATTCTTATACTTCTGATCAACCTCTACGTGATAAAGCATCAGACGATTTTCGCCGTAGCCGCTCGGCTGCCGAAAATATTATTCCAAACGAAACACCTACTCCATTCTGGATTCAAACAATTCTGCCTGAATTCAAGGGCCGTATTGCAGGTTGTGCTTTAAATGTTCCCGTACCAAACGGATCATTACTTGATTTAACCACTGTATTTAAAAAAGAAGGTGTAAGCATCGAAAAAATTAATGATGCTATTTCCAAAGCTGCGAATAAATTTCCTGATTATATTCAGGTTCTTGAAGATCCTATTGTTTCAACCGATGTTATTGGTAATAGCCATTCGGTAGTTTACGATAAAATAGCAGCAATGCATTCACCTTTTAGAATGGTTAAAACATTGACCTGGTACCATGCTTCTTTTGCAATGGCTGCCAGAATAATAGATATAATAATTGCTTATCATAAAATAAATAAGAAAGGAGTTGAATAATGAATGTTGCAATAAATGGATTTGGACGAATAGGCCGTTCGGTTTTTAGAATTCTGAACGCAAGAGACGACATCAAAGTAGTGGCTATAAATGATTTATTCGACAATAAAGTACTTGAATACTTGTTGAAATATGATACGGTTATGAAAGGCTTCGGGCAAGATGTTCATCTTGAAAATGATTATTTGATTACTCCAAATGAAAAAGTCAAGATGTTAAGCATTAAAAACCCTCTTGAATTACCGTGGAAAGAACTCGGTGTTGATGTTGTTGTTGAAGCTACCGGGATTTTTAGAACACACGAAAGCCTGACACAACATATCAAGGCAGGTGCTAAACGAGTCGTTTTGACAGTTCCTGCTAAAGATGAAATTGATTTTACAATTGTTATTGGTGTTAATGATGAAGGTTTAAAACCGGAACATAAAATTATTTCCAATGCAAGTTGTACGACTAATTGCCTTGCTCCAATGGCAAAAGTCTTAAATGATTCTTTCGGGATTGTTGAAGGTTTGATGACTACAACTCATGCATATACAAATGATCAACGTTTAGCCGATGTTCCACACAAAGACTGGAGACGCGGACGGGCTGCTGCCGAAAATATTATTCCTACTACAACAGGTGCTGCAACGGCAGTTGGAAAAGTTATTCCCGAATTAAAAGGGAAACTTGATGGAATGGCTTCGAGAGTTCCCGTGCCAGACGGTTCAATTGTTGACCTGGTTGTAGAAGTTGAACATGATGTTACGGTTGAAGATGTTAATGCTGCTGTCAGAATTGCTTCAAAAACCCCACAAATGAAAAATATTCTTTTGTATTCTGACGAAAAAATTGTTTCCTCAGATATTGTTGGGAATTCTTACTCTTCAATTTATGATGCAGAATTTACAGCTGTTCTTGGAAAACGATTTATCAAGACCCTGAATTGGTATGATAATGAATGGGGATATTCAAATCGTGTTGTTGATCTTATTTTAAGATTTAAGGATTTTGAATAGGCTTTAAGAGCTTATGATTTCACAACTCATTGGATAGTTGTGGATAATGACAAAGAGAATTCACATTGAAAGGCTTTGTCTGAATAAGGAATAAAGGAAATATAGGGAATAAGGGAATGGAATTCTCTCTGTTTCCTTTATTTTATTTATCCGGGTTTATTATTTAACGTTTTCTGCATTATAGAAATTTTATCATAAGGTAATCAGATCAAAGATTTCTGAGAAGAAATCGTATCTTACAATAGAGAAATTGTATCTTACAATAGTGAAATTGAGTCTTACATTAAGGAAATCGGATCTTACACTAGCATTATTACAGCTTGCAGTGAGGAAATAGAGACTTACACTAAAGGAATCGTGTCTGACACTGACATAATTGCGTCTTACACTGCCATAATTACAGCTTACAGTGAAATAATCATGTCTTGCAGTAAAATAATCGTATCTTACACTGCCATAATTACGTCTTACAATGACATAATTGTGTCTTACAGTGAAATAATCATGTCTTGCAGTAAAATAATCGTATCTTACACTGCCATAATTGCGTCTTACACTGCCATAATTACAGCTTGCAGTGAAATAATCGAGTCTTACAGTGGATAAATTGAGTCTTACACGGAATTAATTGTGTCTTACACCGGATTCATTGAGTTTAACATAGGAAAAATCAATCAAGATTTGTTTGATTATTGCATTAAAACACTATAGTTTAGAGGCGAGAATTAAAAATATTTCATTCAATAAAAATCTAAAGCGATGACAGTAAAAAGAGTGGAAATGATTGGTGATTTTTGAATTGAGAAGAATCCAACCGGTGTGTTGTTTTTGATATGTATTTTAAAAGAAATTTTCTTACAGATTTTAAATTTTAATGTGCTAAATAAGGTTAAAAAAAATAGCAACTATTAATTTCTACTAATGAATAAAATAATGTTTTAAAACCTTATCATTTCAAAAAAACCTTAGTAGAAAATACAAATCCAACCGGCAATTAACCTTATTTTTAAACACAAAAGTTGTAGGAATTTATTTAGGTGTTTTTCAGGCAAAAACAACATACCGGTAACCGACTCTCCGTCTTATGAGCTTTCATTTTTAGGTGCTGAAAGTAAAGATATAATAATTTTTAATTTATATTTGTTCTAAATAAATTTTCATATATTTGCTTTTTTGTTTTAACAAATAATTTTCTGGAATTGATTAAACACAACAAAAAAAAAAGCTATTTCTTTGCCAACACTCCGAATAAGTGTAACTTTGATAAAAAAAGATAAAAATATATGAGTCTATTTCAGAACTCTGTTCTAAATAAATATTTGAAAGGATTAGAAACGGAAAAAGTTAAAGAAGCTTACGAGAAGTTTACAAGACATTTCCACAATCCTGAAATTCAAGAAAATATTAGAAATTCAAAAGAAGAACAATATCAAGGCGAATTTCTGATTGACCTTTTTGTAAATGTTTTAGGTTACATAAAAAATCCAACTCCTGAATTTAATCTTACAACGGAATTAAAAAATATAAAAGATTCTAAAAAAACTGATGGTGCTATTTTAAACGGAGAAAAAGCACTTGCAGTTATCGAATTAAAAGGGACAAACACCACAGATTTAAGTAAAGTTGAAACCCAGGCATTTGGTTATAAAAACAACCAGCCCGGTTGTAATTATGTGATTACTTCCAACTTTGAGAAATTACGATTTTACATTGACAATGCTGTTGACTTTGAAGAATTTAACTTATTCCAACTTACAAAAGAACGATTTGATATTCTTTGGCTCTGTTTATCATCGGACTATCTTTTAAAAAACATACCAAAGAAAATAAAAGATGAATCCTTAACACAAGAGGAAAACATAACAAAAAAACTTTACAATGACTATTCTGGATTTAGAAATGAAATTTTTGACAGTATTCTAAAAGAAAATCCGGAATATGATAAACTAACTTTATTTAAGAAAACCCAAAAATTACTTGACCGTTTTTTATTTATATTTTTTGCAGAAGATAGATTGTTACTTCCTCCAAATTCTATTCGTTCAATTGTAAATCAATGGACAGATTTACGAGATAAATATGATGAGTATTTTCCGCTTTATGACCGTTTTAAAAAATATTTCGGTTATATGAATTCAGGACATAAAGGACAACAACACGATATTTTTGCTTACAATGGTGGCTTATTTACAACAGACGAAATACTAGACAACATCAAAATAAATGATGACATTCTTTTTAAGCATACTGTCAATTTAAGTAATTACGATTTTGAAAGCGATGTAAGTGTAAATATTCTTGGTCATATTTTTGAACATTCGCTAAACGACATTGAAGCCATTCAATCGGAAATAGAAGGTATTTCAACAGATCAAAGTAAAAGCAAACGAAAGAAAGATGGTGTTTTTTACACGCCAAAATACATTACAAAATATATTGTTGAAAATACTATCGGCAAACTTTGCGGGGAAAAGAAAATTGAACTTGATATTCAGGAAGCGGAATACGAAAAGGATAGAAAAGGAAGACAAAAAGCTACTCTGAAGAAATTAACTCAAAAATTAGAAGATTATAGAAAATGGTTATTACAAATAACCATTTGCGACCCAGCTTGTGGTAGTGGAGCATTTTTAAATCAAGCATTAGAATTTCTAATTGCAGAGCATAGATATATTGACGAATTGCAAGCCAAACTTTTTGGAGATGCAATGATATTGAGTGAAGTCGAAAACTCAATTTTAGAGAATAATTTATTTGGTGTTGACATTAATGAAGAAAGTGTTGAAATTGCTAAGCTTTCTCTTTGGTTAAGGACAGCACAAAAAGGCAGAAAACTGACTATATTAAATAATAATATTAAATGTGGTAATTCATTAATTGATGACCCAAATGTAGCAGGAGATAAAGCTTTTAATTGGCAAAATGAATTTCCAAAAATCTTCCAAAAAGGCGGTTTTGATGTTGTAATTGGAAATCCTCCATACGTTTTCACTAGAACAGGAGAATTTATGGAAGAATCTAAAAACTATATTTTAGATTATGTTCTTGAAAACTCTATTTCAACGACCTCAAAAGGATTAAATATTCAAAAAGGGAAAATAAACCTATTTGCAATTTTCATAATAAAAGCTATCGAAATCTTGAATGAAAAAGGATTGCAAAGTTTTATAATACCTAATAACATTCTAAGAGCAACACCATACGAAGCAATTAGAAAGTATTTATTAGAAAAATCTGCAATAAATGAAATAGTTGATTTAGGTAAGGATGTATTTTCGGATGCAACTGTTTCTACAGTGATTATGTCCCATTCGAAGTTTATAGAAAAAAATAATATTAAAATCACAAAAAACATAATTGATTTAGTATCTGAAAATTGTGAAAAAGCATTTGTTCCTCAAGAGTTTTTCTTGAAAAATGAACAATATGTTTTGAATATTTTAGTGGATGAAACAGACATTAAAATTATTAATAAGATTGAAAAACAAAATGGGAAATTAGGAGATTATTTCAAATACATTTCGCCTGGAATTGACGGTGATAAAAATAAATATGTTTCTGATAATCCAATTAATGAAAAGTACAAACCATTACTTTATGGAAAATCCTTTACTCGATATTTAGTTCGTGATTCTAATAATTTTATTCTTTATGACAGGGAACTTCTAAATAGAGCACGAAGCGAAGAAATTTATTTAAGCGATAAAATTATCATTCAAAGAATAAGTGGAGGACTAATGCCAATTACGGGTACTATTGATAAAAACCAATATTATACTTTTAATTCAGTAAATAACCTTGTTCCTAAAACTGAATTTAAAGAGTATTTAGAATATTTTATGGCATTAATTAACTCAAAATTAATTAACTGGTATTATGCAATAAAATTTTCTAATCGTTCAAATTTAACGGTAAATATTTCAAAAACATTCTTAGAAATATTGCCAATTTTCATAACCTCAAATCAATCCTCTTTAAACGAAATTAAGGAATTAGTGAATAAAATTCTATTGAAAAACATTGAATTACAAACTATAGCAAATCAAACAATTAATCTTATAGAATCGAAATTCGAACATATAAAAAATAATCGGAAAATTAATAATTGGTACGAATTAGAGTTTAAAGAATTAGTAGTTGAACTTAAAAAAAATTCAATCAATTTATCACTTGCAGAAGAAGCTGAATGGATGCAATATTTTAATGAACAAAAAGTAATTGCTAAATCTTTAAAAACTGAAATAATTAAAACTGACAAAGAGATTGACAAAATAGTTTATGAATTATACGGATTGACTGAAACTGAAATAAAAATAGTTGAAGAAGCCACCGCTTAAAGCCATACACATTTGCAATTCGCACGAGCCTACGCTTGGACAAAAACTGCAAAAGAGTTTGTCTTGCTAAAGCTGAAAACCAAGCAGAACGAGAAAAAGCCAGCTTAAAACATTTTTGGAATCAAACCTCAGTTGCCCCCAAAAAACTCAATATTGTTTTCTAATCTCATCGCTATAATCATGTTCACAAATGCTAAAACACAAAGTTTGTGGATTATAAATCATGCCTGTTCACCGAGCAAGACCATGGAAAGCGGGTTGGTTTAAACCTCGGAAGGATTACTTGTTATGCTTCATGGCATCCATAGTTTCGGTTTTCTCTTCTTGCTTTATGAATTAATCAAGTTAATAAAGTTAAATCGCTATTTTTTGCTATGAAAGTGAAGTAATTGAACTTGCCACCGAATGAATTAATTCTTACACTGCATAAATTGAGTCTTACATCATAATAATTGAATCTTACATTGGATTAATCGTATCTTACACTTACACAATTACAGCTTACAGTAAATAAATTGAGTCTTGCACTAAGGAAATCATGTCTTACTGTGAGGAAATCGGATATTACACTAGCATAATTGCAGCTTGCATTGAGGAAATTGAGCCTTTTATTTGGGAAACCATGTCCCTCAATAATGGAATTAGAAATTTTATAATTTAAAATTTAAAATTTATAAATGATTGGTTTGCTGAAGGTTTAATATTATATATTTCTATTAATTATTTTTATTACTCATTGGAAAACATGAATTTATTATTTTAACTTTGTTGCCGGTTTTATCTAAATGTTCTTCGAACTGATTTATTGACATTAAGAAAAATGAAGGAAACTAAAAGGAAGGATGGTTACAAAAATATACATAGGGATTTTTGAAGTTTTATTAAAAAAACAAAACTCTGAACAATGTTAACATAAAAGCAATATTAAAACATCTATTTACTATTTAACTGAAAATTTTAAAGAGATATTACCCATGAGTAAAGAAACGATTAATTACATTATATTAATAGCAATTACCCTTTCTATTGCTATTAGTATAACCCTGATTTTAAGAAAGATTTTAAGCATATTTATTTCAAAATATGCTAAGAAATTGAAAACTGACCCTACTAATTTTTCATTTATTAAAAATTCAGTTGGTTTTTTACTATACACATCGGCAATAGTATTTATTTTTTTCAAAATACCATATTTGAAATCCATTGGCGCTGCTCTTTTTGCCGGCGCCGGTATATTAGCTGTTATTGTTGGATTTGCTTCACAAAAAACCCTTGCTAATATTATAAGTGGAATAATTATTTTATTTTCTAAGCCATTTAAAATGTCTGATATAATTGAGTTTAAGGACGGACAAAAAGGGGTTGTTGAGGAAATTACCCTCCGGCATACAATAATAAAAGATTATGAAAACAGGAGAATAATTATTCCTAACAGTGTAATCAGTGAAGAGACTATTATCAATAGTAGTATAACAGATGAAAAGATTAGGAAACATATTGAATTCTCTATTAGCTATGATTCGAATATTGATAAAGCAATTGAAATAATTCGCGATGAGGCTAAAAACCACCCTCTAATTATTGATAGCCGGACTAAACATGAAAAAGCAATTAATGAGCCTTATGTAATTATTCGTGTTATTTCACTCTCAGACTTTTCAGTTGATTTGAAAGCCTATGTCTGGACAAATGGAAATGATAATGCATTTGTTGTTAAATGCGATTTATTAAAATCGGTGAAACAAAGGTTTGATAAGGAAGGTATTGAAATTCCATTTCCTTACAGAACAATAGTTTATAAAAAGGATTTAAAAAATTGATTGAAATATAAATTATATTTGACAAAAAAAAGTAATTTATACATTTTATTCAAAAAAACAAGACACAATGTTATTGATAATTGACAATCAGAGTGCTTTTATAAAAAAGTTTAAAAGGCAGTATCTTGCCGAACAAGATTTTGACTATGTTTTTTTTGACCATAACCAACCTATTACCTTATCTGCCAAAGCTGAAATAAAAGGAATTATTCTTTCAGGAGGCCGAGGCAATCCTTTTGAACCTTTAAATCTGACTTCAAACTTTGTAGCCTTAATGAATTTTGATGTTCCTGTGCTTGGCTTGTGTTTGGGGCACGAAATATTAGCTGTTGCTTATCGGGGGCGCCTTAAAAGATTAGCCGAATACCATAGAAAGAAAGAATTAATTACAATAATTAAACCCGATGATCCTATTTTTGCAGGTCTAAAAAAACATGAAGTTTTATTAGTGAAACGTCATGCTTTTCATGTTTCAGAATTACCCGTTTCATTTGAAAATTTGGCAACTTCAGATACTTGTTCAAACGAAATTATCAGACATAAGGAAAAACCTATTTATGGATTTCAATCGCATCCGGAGGTTTCAGGTGAAGAGGGAATGCTCATGGTAAAGAATTTTTTGAAAATATGTAAAATTATTGACTAATAAAATATTGAGATTTATTAATGAAAGTAGCAATCATATACAACAAAGACATACAGGGGGTTATTAACACCTTTGGGATGCAGAATAAAGAATTTTATAAAGAACAAACAGTTAAAAAGGTAGCTCAAAGCCTTGAAAAAGCAGGTCATAATGTTACGGTGATGGATGGAAATAAGCAGATCATTGAAAGGTTGGAAAACTTTATGCCCCGTGTAATGGAGGGGGAACAGATGGGCATGGTTTTTAACATGGCTTATGGCATTCAGGGAGAAAGTCGTTATACCCATATCCCATCTTTGCTTGAAATGCTTGGATTACCTTATGTGGGTTCGTCTCCCTCGGGTCATACGTTAGCTTTGGATAAAGTTTTAACCAAAATTATATGGAAAAACAATAATTTACCTACTCCTGAATTCTGGGTATTTAATTCACACGAGGAGGATTTAAGTAGTGTTAAATATCCTGTAATTGTAAAGCCTAAAATGGAAAGTGTTTCATTTGGCTTAAAAGTGGTGTATAACGATGATGATTTACGAGAAGCTATACACTTTATTGTAACGGAATTTAGCCAACAAGCATTAGTGGAGCAGTTTATCCGTGGGCGGGAATTTATTGTAGGTTTGCTCGGTAATTCGCCTGTTGAAACTTTTCCGGTATTGGAAATTGATTTAGACGGCGATCCCGATGCCATTCAAACAGTTGAAAATAAACAAAGCAAGCCTAAAAAGAAAATTTGTCCGGCAAATATTCCTCCCGATTTGGCTAAAAAAATGCAAAAAACAAGCATCGAAGCTTTCAAGGCTTTAAACTTACGCGATTTTTCAAGGGTTGATATTCGTTTAGACGAAGACAATAATATCTATCTTCTTGAGATAAACTCTATGGCAAGTTTGGGCGAAACCGGTTCATATCCAACAGCAGCAAAGGTCGCCGGTTATAATTTTGAAAGTTTAGCCAATAAAATGCTTGATATTGCATCGGTGCGTTATTTTGCAAACACCATGATGACTAAATTGCCGGAAGAAAGTAACAAAGGTAAAATTCCGCAAGCATCTCGTATGCGTACATTTATGAAAGCACGGCAGCAGCAAACCGAGAAATTCCTTAAGAAACTTGTGGATACAAATTCCCACGTCCGCAATGTTGAAGGGGTAAATTATTGCAGTAAATTAATTAGCTCAGAACTTAGTCATTTGGGCTTTACGCATGAAATATATCCACAATTAGAGGTTGGCAATATCATGTACTTTACAAACTCTTTTAATAATGCAGTTGATTATTTAATTTTATTGTCTATTGATAATAGAATTAATCTGGCAAATCATGAAAATTACAACGAGCATGAGCAATATCTTGAGGGGACAGGGATTTGGGAGTCCAAGGGAGGTGCAGCCATCGTTTTATCTGCTTTGCAAGCTTTACGTTTTACACGTAGTTTAAAAAAAGTTAATGTTGGAATTTTGCTATTAACCGACTCAACAATTGATGGCAGGTATTCAAAAAACATTATTCAACAAAAAGCAGAATTAGCAAAAAAAATAGTTGCTATGAGTGGGTCATCTAAAAATGGTGAATTGATCCTTTCACGTTCAGGTTCGGCCCTTTACCGGTTTGAAACGAAATTGGTTAAAAAGGATGTGCCTGAAAATGTATCCATAACAGCTATGAATTTTAACAAAACTTTGGCAGCAATTACAGATATTTCAAGAAATGATAACGAGAACGTTATTGCACCTTTCGATGTCCAATTTAAAAGCAACATTTTTAAAGTATATGCCCATGGTTCAGCCGGTATAAGTGTCAGATATAATTCAAAAGAAAAATTAGAACTAATTGAGCAGAAAATTAAAAAAATTATAAGTCAACAAAAAAGAAGTAAGGTTTATCAGATTCAATTTGAAGGTGGACAAAAACGACCTTCATTGGAACAAACCGAAAAAATAAATGATTTTTATAAAAGTATTCAAGCTATTACAAAACAAATTGATGTTAGAATATCAAAGGAACATCGATGGAGTTCATCAGATATTTGTCACATTTCCAAAGATCAACCTAAAATAGATGGACTTGGACCTGTTGGAGAGTTTTTATTATCAGATAATGAACGAATAATCAGACACAGCTTAATAGAACGTTCTTTGCTAATGGCATTGATTTTAAGTAGTTAAACAGAAATAGTATCAAGCAAACAACAAAACATGAAATTCGGAGAAAAAGTAATAAAGTTTAATAAGTCATTAGAATTTAAGGGAATATTACCTGAAAATATCAGAATAATGAATCCTTTTGTCGAAAATCCCAGTGCAATGGAGGTATCATCAAAGTTTTATCATAAATTCTATAATGATAACTATCCACGTAATATTATACTCGGAATAAATCCCGGCAGATTTGGTGCAGGGGTAACCGGTATACCATTTACTGACACTAAAAGATTAAAAGAAATATGCAAATTAGATATGTTGGATTTTTCAACATATGAACCTTCTTCTGTATTTGTTTATGAAGTAATAGAAGCCTATGGAGGTGTTGACTCATTTTACAATGATTTTTACATAAACTCTGTTTGCCCGTTGGGATTTGTAATTAAAAATGATAAGGGAAATGAAAAAAACTACAATTATTATGACAGTAAAGAATTACAGAAAATTGTTAAACCATTTATAATAAAGACAATAAAAAAGCAAATTAATCTTGGAATCAATACTGAAGTTTGTTTTTGCCTGGGATCAAATAAAAATTACAAATTTCTTAATGCATTAAATAAAGAAATGAAGTTTTTTAAGAAGATAATATCTTTGGAACATCCCCGATATATTATGCAATATAAATCCGGGAAAAAAACTGAATATATCGAGAAATTCATAAAGTCATTGAAAAGTAGTCAGTCTTGCAAATAAATAACAATTAAACATTATAGCAATTCGACAATCTTGTTATAACTAAGTACAATTGCGACTCTTTTTTGTGAATCCTATAATTTAAAGGCTTCGGTTATTATTTCCCCCTACCCTGAATTACAATTAATATCGTATAGATCATTATTTTAAAATCCATAGCAAGCGATTGATTTTCGATATATAAGATATCATACTTTAATCGTTCAACCATTTCATCCACATTTTCGGCATAGCCAAATTTAACCTGCCCCCATGAAGTAATGCCTGGTTTTACTTTTAATAATAATCTGTAGTGTGGGGATCGTTCAATGATTTTATCAATAAAAAAATCTCGTTCGGGCCGTGGGCCAACGATAGACATATCTCCTTTAAGTACAGAATAAAACTGTGGTGTTTCGTCTAATCTTACTTTCCGCATAAATTTTCCAAAGGAAGTAATCCTGTTATCGTTTTTTGAGGAAAGCTGAGGGCCTTTTGCTTCAGCATCCTGATACATTGAGCGAAATTTGTGCATATAAAAAGGAATCCCTCCTTTTCCTATTCTTTCTTGTGAATAAAACACTTGTCCCGGTGATGAAAGTTTTACGCCAATAGCAACAATTAAATATACTGGAGAAAGCCCTATTAAACAGATTATCGAAACAGAAACATCAAAAAATCTTTTAAGAGATTGTTGCCAAACAGGCATTAACTCGGGGGAAATATGAACTAAAGGAGCACTGAAAATTGAGGAAGTTTTTACCGAACCGAAAAGAATATCCTGCATTATAGGAATGATCTTAATAATTACGTTGGTTTCTTCAATTTCTGAAATAATTTTGTCAACTGTATCAATTTCCGATCTCTCAATCGCTATTATTACTTCTTCAATTTTTCTTTCTTTTATTATCTTTTTAAGTTCGGTGTAGTATCCAAGATGAGGCAGATGTTTTAATAATTTATAATTTTTATAATGTATTGCATTAACAAAGCCTATGAAAATATTTCCTGAAGATTTTTTTTGGTTTTCCATTTCTTCATATAAAGCCATTGCATTTCCATTACTTCCGACAATTATTGTCTTAAAGCCTATAATCCTGTTGTGGATTTTATGTGCAGTTATAGATGATAATATAAACCGGAGAAGAAAAGTAATAAAAAACTGTAAAGAAAAAAGGACGAGAAACGATATATAATATGATTTATATGAAGTAATTACATCATCTAAGATTAATGAGAAGAAAATAAATATTACTCCTATTAGCGTAATTATAAAAGTAACGCCCAACTCCTTTAACCTTGATTTCCTGTATATTTTCCGGTAGGTACCGATCAATACATAAAGAATTAACCAGAATAAAGGAATAACTATTATTCCATAATAAAAATTTGTGTCATAGAAAACGTCTTCAAGATGCCTTAATATAGTCGGGTCAACTGAATATTTCCTGTAAACAAAAAATATACTCCATGCTAATATTGCAGATAATAAATCGGCTATTACATACTTAAATACTTGTAGTTTCCTGTTCATTAAATATCCGACTTATTATAAACCAATTTAATATTATCAAGAAGTATTTGAGAGTCGTCTAAACCTTCATCAATGATCGCACCTATAAAAACTTTGAAATCAAGTGCATGTACCGAGCCACTTACAGTTGGAGTAAGGTTAACATAAATCTTTTTCCAAATTTCTGAAGTGTTGATATTAAGTATCGGTGTTTGAATTATTTGACTACCTGTTTGTTCAAATACACCAATAGTAATTACGTTACTTGTTTTATAGTTTACTTCCAAAAAAACCGGACGGCCTAATTGAGGTAGTATGTAAGCATTATAAGTTGCACATTCAAAAAAATCGTCTTCGCTCGATAATTCAACAATTCCTGAATGAAGTCCTTCAAAAGTAAGAGGCGAATCTGAAGATGTTTCATGGATACCCACTTTGCTTTTTGCTGTCGTATCTAATGAAATATTTTCAAACTCAAATGCTTCTATCCAGGCAAATTCAGTATCGTCAATGTATGAAGTTGAAATATTTAACTTTGTGATTGAGTCGGGAGCAAGTTTGACATTTTCCAAAATAACCTGTTTATAAAAAGGATAAGGAACACGTGTGGCAGCTATACCGTTTAGTTGAATTCCTGGCATTATGGTTACCTCTACTTTTCCTTCATTCAAAACAGGAAAAGTTACCGGCATTTCATAGACTCCTAGTAATTGGTCGTTGATATAAACCCATGCATCTGTAATATTATTCGATAATGAACCTTCACTTAATGACGGATTATCAACCAAAACAATTGTATCAATTTGAATATATGCCGGAATTGTTTGATCAGAATCAAATTTATCGCATGATGAAAATAAAACTATAAAAATGAAAGCTGATATTATTCCCAAAAAACTTATTTTATTTATCATTTTTTATGATAGAGAGATTGATTATTACAGTAACTAAATATTTGTTTTATTATTATAATATGGTACTAATAATTATATTTCTAATTTCGGTATTCTGTTACAAAAATTCCAAAAATATTAATTTGTGTTTGTCTATAAATTCATAGGTTCAGTTATATTTTGAATATCAAACACCGATTAACGATTTTTGATTTTTGATTTTCAATTACTTCTAATCTTGATTGCTAACAGTACTAATTTAATCCGCGTAATCTGTGGACTAACTTTAATTAGAAATCTTATCAATTATTTTATGAGCTACATCAAGTGCAAGATATCCATCATTAATTGTTACAAAAGGTGTTGAATTATTAATTATGGAATCATAAAAACTTTCGAGCTCGGCTTTAATTGCATTAAGTGGCTTAATTTCCGGCTTTTCAAAAAATATTTGTTTTGATCCCTTATTTTCACCAAGGTCAATTACCATAGCCAAAGGATCGCAATTATCAACATCAACGTCTTTCATTCTTACAATTTCTAATTCTTTTTCCAAAAAATCAACAGAGATATAAGCATCGCGTTGGAAAAACCGGGATTTTCTCATATTTTTGAGTGAAATCCTGCTTGCAGTAAGATTTGCTACACATCCGTTATCAAATTCAATTCTTGCGTTTGCGATATCAGGGGTATCACTAACAACCGAAACACCGCTTGCACTAATTTTTTTAATATTAGATTTCACTACACTTAATACAATATCAATGTCATGGATCATTAGATCAAGAATTACGGGCACATCAGTTCCTCTTGGATTAAACTGTGCCAATCTATGTGTTTCAATGAACATAGGTTGCGAAAAATATGGTTGTGCAGCAAGAAAAGCCGGATTGAACCTTTCAACATGCCCAACCTGTACTTTTATATTAGCCTCATTAGCAATTTTAATTAACTCCTGAGCCTGAGCCGGTGTTTTAACAATCGGTTTCTCAATAAAAACCATCTTTGATTTTTTTGCAGCCTGCATAGCGCAATCAAAATGCGAGATTGTTGGTGTTACAATATCAACAACATCAACAGAATCAATCAAACCGTTAATTGAATCGAATTGTTTTATGTTTAATTCTTTTTCAACCTTATCTGCGATTTCTTTGTTTGGGTCATAAAAACCAACTAAATTATAGTCGGGGATATCTTTTATACATTTAAGATGTATTTTTCCAAGATGCCCGGCTCCTAAAACTCCTATGTTCAACATGTAAATATTTTTTATGAAGTACTTTTTTTTAAGTGTGCGAAATTATTAATTTCGCTGCAATAATTATCAAATAAAATGTTTTTTATTTTTTAAATTCAAATGGTAATAAATTAGTATTAATTAACAATGAAGAATTATTAATAAAACATGATAGATTCGTTCAGACATAAGGGACTTAGAAAAAAATTAGTTGAAAAAATTAGAAGTAGAAAAGGCATTAGCGAAAAAGTTTTATCGGCAATTGGAGCTGTGCCGAGACATTTTTTTATGGACTCAACTTTTTTGGATTTTGCTTATGAAGATAATGCCTTTCCGATTGCTGCCGGACAAACTATTTCTCAACCTTATACCGTTGCTTTTCAAACAGAATTATTGGACGTCGAAAAAGGTGATAAAATTCTTGAAATAGGAACAGGATCAGGATATCAGGCATGTGTTTTGATCGAAATGGGGGCAAAAGTTTTTTCAATTGAAAGGCAAAAAGTTTTATTTAATAAGGGAAAAGAATTTCTTCCATCAATAAACTACAATCCAAAATTATTTTATGGTGATGGTTATAAAGGTTTACCAGCCTTCGCTCCTTTTGATAAAGTTTTGATAACCGCCGGTGCAGACTCCATTCCTCAAGCTTTGATTGATCAATTAAAAATCGGAGGTGTTTTAGTAGCTCCTGTTGGACAAAGAGATGTCCAAATAATGACTAAAATTGTAAAGACCTCAGAAACAGATTATGAAAAATCTAAACACGGAACATTCAGGTTTGTTCCTCTCTTAAAAGATAAAGCAGGAGATTGATGATTCCCATACGGATTCATACGGGCTAACTTCGTGTCGCTTGCGTTGCTTTGTTTGATTGATAATTGACAATTTACGTTGGACACCTAATTTCTAATTTACATCGACTGAAAGACGTTCGTATGGATTTCCAAACATCTATTTATTTTAGCTTCTAAATTTAATTTTCCGTCAATCCAATTTATTTTAAATCCCTTTTTTTCCATTCTTCTAAACCATGTCATTTGTCGTTTTGCAAATTGATGAATGGCTGTGTTTAATTGCCTGAACATTTCATCATAAGAAAGTTCATTATTAATATAAGCTGTTAGATACTTATATTCCAGACCATAAAATTTAAGCTGTTCGCTTGTAAGTCCTTTCTTTAACAATGTTTTTACTTCTTCTATCATTCCCTCACTAAGTCTCGCTTTTAGTCTTTTAGTGATTCTGCTTCTCACTTCATCTCTTTCCAAATCAATTCCGAATATTATATTGTTTATCGCCGGAAGTTTAGTTTGGACATCTTTATTGGTTTTCTTAAATTCCTGAATTTCGATAGCACGAATTAATCGTTTTCGGTCGGAGGTATCTGAAATATTATGAAGTGAGCCATAAGATGAAAGTATTTTAATAAGTTCTTCGGTTTTTGTATTTTTATATTGATCTCTTAATATTTTATTTTCAGGAACCTGAATAAGCTTATAACCATTAAGTATGGATTCAATATACATACCACTGCCTCCGCATAAAATCGGGAGTTTTTTTCGGCTTCTTATTTCATTAAAAACTTTATAGAAATCTTTTTGATATTCGAAAACATTATATTCATATCCGGCATCAACAATGTCGATCAGATGATAGGGAATCACCTGTTCTCCAATATTATAATCTTCCAAATCTTTTCCGGTTCCAATATCCATTCCCCTGTAAACCTGCCTTGAATCCGCACTAATTATTTCGGCATTTAAAATAGCAGCTAAATTAGCCGCCAACGAAGTTTTTCCGGTTGCTGTGGGGCCTAAAATTGTTATTAGATCGTACTTCATAAGTTACAAGATGGTATTTTGGGAATACAGGAATAAGTCATTCAATTGCCTGCCCACCGAAGCTTTAGCGCAGGTGGGTCATTCAGTTGTCATTCAATTGCCTGCCCATCGAAGCTTTAGCGTAGGTGGGTCATTAAGTGGTCATTCGGTGTCATTAGCTGTCATTCGATTGTCATTTAGTTGTCATTCAGTAGTTATTCAGTAGTTATTCAGTAGTTATTCAGTAGTTATTCAGTGGTCACTTCCCCTATTTCCTTTATTTCCATTATTCTCCTTGTTTCCCATATTTCCATTATTCCCCAATCCAAAAATAATTTTTACAAAACAATTATTGGTTTATTGATTACAAATACTTTATTTCTTTGAAAAGATTTTTTCAATAATTTCCAATAATATTTTCGGTTTTATTGGTTTTGTAATGTATTCAGTGAAAGGAAGTTTTAAAATTTCGTCTCTTTGATGCTGCATTGCATAAGCCGTTAATGCTATGATGGGTACATTTTTATTAAGTTTATTAATTTCAATTGCTGCATCCATCCCACTCATAACAGGCATTTGTAAATCCATTAAAATCAAATCTATATTATTTTGAGTTTTGAATATTTCAACAGCTACTTTTCCATTTCTTGCATGAATTACGGAAGCATTTGTTTTTATTAATTCAACCTCAATAAAATCATAATTTGATTTAATATCTTCAGCGACCAAAATGTGCTTTCCCTGCCAATTATATTTTTTCTTTCGTGAATCATATTTGAAAGCTTCCTGATCTATATTATTTTCTAAACTTAAAGGTAGGACAAAATAAAATGTCGAACCTTTACCAACTTCCGACCTAACCCAAATATCTCCATCCATAAGGTTCACCAGTTGTTTTGAAATTGTAAGTCCTAAACCCGTTCCACCGTATTTACGTGATAAGGTTTCATCAACCTGACGGAATCTATCAAAAATCATCTTAAGATTTTCTTCCGGAATACCAATACCTGTGTCTTTTACAAAAAATTGAATTACTTCATTCTTTATAATATAACCAAATTCAATATATCCTTTATGTGTAAATTTGATTGCGTTTCCAATAAGATTTGATAGTATTTGTTTCAAGCGGTAGGTATCAAAATTAAAAATTAAGTCTGATGTATTTTGGGATTTATCAATCTTAATTTTAATATCAGGTTTTCCAAGAACCTTTTTAAAGCCTTCATAATAAGTTTGCAGATCGGATAAAAGACTGTCAATATTACAATCTCTCGGATTGATTTTTAATTGTCCGGTTTCAATTTGAGAAATATCAATTATATCATTTAATATAGCAACCAATTGTTGGCCATTCAAATTAATCAGATCAATATATTCATTTCTTTCAGATTGCTCAAGATCAATATCTCTAATTAGCTCTGAGAAACCAAGAATACCATTCAGTGGTGTCCTGATTTCGTGAGAAATACTTGCTAAAAAGGCAGATTTCAATCTATCGGATTCCTCGGCATTTTCTTTTGCAGTGATTAATTCGACACGATTTTTTTTAATTTCTTCGTTCTGAATACGCAAAAGCCTATAGGTCTTATTTTTCTTATAAATTTGTCGGATCAAAAAATAAAAGAAGACTAAAAATGCAGCAATCCCAAAATAAAGAACAAAAACTAAGAAATTCTGACGGCTTAGTTTCAATTCATTTTTACTTATTTCTAATGCTTTAACTTGCTTTTCAGTATTTAATAACTCAATTTCTTTTTCTTTTTTTTCAATTTCAAAATCAGCTTGAAGATTATTTTGCCGTTCTAACATTTCTTTATTAAAAATTGAATCTTTTAGTATATGATATTTATTAATATAAAAATATGCTTCATTGAAATTGTTGATTTTTGCATAAACACTTCCAAGTCCTTTATAATTTTTAGTAATTGTTTCGATAATATCTAATGGCTCAACAATTTCATTGCTTCTATAGTAGTAGTTTATTGCTTTATTATATTGTTTTTTTCGAGCAAAAAGATTTCCTAATTGATTGTAAGTTTGCCCAATACCCGGCTCATTCTCTATTTTCTCATCAATTACAATTGACCTCTGATAATAATCAAGAGCTTTAACGTAATCGCCTCTGTCTGCGTAAAATTCTCCAATATTACTTAAAGAAATTGAAACACCTATCTGGTCGCCTACTTCTTCCTCTAATTTTAATGATTTATTATAATAATCAATTGCTTCATCGTACTTACCTGTTTCATCATATATTATTGCAATATTATTCATTGATTTTGCAATACCGGATTTGTTTTTTAATTCCCTTTCAAGTTCAAGTCCTTGTTGATAATATTTGAGTGCTTTATCATAATTTTTCCAACTATGATAAACAATACCAATGTTATTTATGGCAATTGAAATTCCACTTTTAGAATTAAATTCTTCTTCAATTTTCAGGGATTTCAGAAAATAGAATAATGCTTTTTCATAATTTCCCCATATCACATATATATTTCCAACATTATTGGAAGCTGTTGAAATTCCTGCTTTATCATTATTATTTTCATACATTTTCAACGCTTCTAAATAATGATCAAGAGCATTTTTATACCTTCCAAGATATTCATAAGTACTACCAATATTGTTTATTGTAGAAGCGACTCCTATATCTGATTTTAATAATCTTTCATATTCAAGCGCTTTACTGAAATTATTTAAAGCATCCTGATAATTTTCAAGCTCTAAAAAAGCATATCCCAGATTACTATAATTTATTGCTATAAAAGAAGAATCGTTCAGTTCAATTGATAGAGATAATGCTTTTTGATAAAAATCTTTTGCTTTATTCAAATTACTAGAAAAATAAGATGCTTCACCTAAATTAGTTAAAGCTGAAAGTTCTTCAGTTTTTAAATTAAATTTCTTTGCATATTTTAGGGCTGAATCAGCAAATTCAAATGAATATTCTTCTGAATCGTAAAGGATTTCTTCGGAAAGAGCATTGAAAATTGCAGCTTTTTCGGAATCAGGAGTAAGTTTTAAGGCAGTTTTAAGGCTGTCAATTTTCTGTAAACCAGAAGGAAAAGCAAAAAGAGGGAAAAAATAAATTAAAACAATAAAAAATCTATATAATATTTGATATTTTATTATGTATTGTATCTTCATTATAAGAACTATAATTCAAAAATTTATTTTTTGCAAAAAGAATCAATCGAATAATTTTTATCTTCTATACTTTGCATTTTCATTTAATAAATTTTTACAAAAATATGTAAACTATTATAAAAAACAAAACTATGAAGGCACATTTATTAGAAATAAATTTTTTATAGTGCTCAAAAAAGAAATGAAAAAAAGTGCGGATGAAGGGACTCGAACCCCCACGGTCCAGGACCACTAGATCCTAAGTCTAGCGCGGCTACCAATTACGCCACATCCGCAAAGAACGTACTCAATTTTTGAGTTTGCAAATTTATAAATTTTTTAATTACAATTAACAATTCTCAAATAAAAATGAAATTTTATATTCCATTGAATTTGTATTATTTAGATAATATTTTTTAATTTATTTTCGCATGATGAATTTCTTTTACGGATTTAATTGCCCTATCGGAAAAGAAATCGCAACTTGGAAACAATCTGAAAGCTCCACCATCCTTGTTTTCGATATCTTCGATCAATAGAATTTCAGATTGGTCGTTTCTGTTCATCAATTCACTGTATGTAAAAACACTACGATATCCATCTTTGGCTGCAATCACAAAAATTCCGTTTCTTATGTTTTCTTTATTATTTTAAAATATTGATATTATTTAATTCTTTTATATCTGTTTCCAGTGATCGGTTATCAGTGATCAGTAATCAGTGATCAGCATCTTGCATCCAGCATCTTGCATCCAGTATCCAGCTTAAGGTTTTGCATATTTTTTCAACTCCAAAGGAATATTTTTATAAGTATTACTTTCGGAAGGAATTAAAGATGGTTGTCCGTTTTCTTCCATTATTTTTTTTCCTTTCTCTGAAAGCAGAAAATCAACAAATGCAAGAGCAGCTTTTTTGTTCGGTGCATTTTTCAAAATGGTAATTCCATAAACCATAGGTTCACCTTTTTGTGTTAAAAATTCACTTGGCTTTTTGCCGGTAATTTTAACTTCAACACTTGAATAATAATCTTTAAGCTTTGGCAATTTCAAATTTATGGAATCGGGCAAAATGATGAAATTTAAATTATGTTGTTCGGCAACCGAGCGATAAATAAAAATATAATCAATGGCATTTACCTGCAAAAGCCCAAGCAGATCAACTTCTTTCGGGCGAATAAATCTATGGTCTTTCGACAAAAGTTGTTTTGAAAGTTTGGGTTTTTGATAATATTTTTCGGCAAGTTTGCTTGTCAGAACGCTTCGGTAACCACATGGATCTGAATTAGGGTCGGAGCGTCCGAAAGCAACATCCTTTTTTAATAAAATATTGTACCAGTTATTTTTATTGATCTCGTTTTCGTATCTCGACTCTGGTGTAAAACCTATCACCATTTCGTTGCTGACAAAGTTTATATTCCAATCGGAATAATCAGGAATTATCATTTTTTCGATAACCGAATAATCTGCTGAAGCAAAAACATCGCAATCTCTTTTAAGGTCAATTATTTTGCGGGCACAGCTAACACTTCCAGCAGATTCGGATTTTATTTCAACATCGGGATAAATATTCTTGAATTCCTCGGCAATTTGTTTAAAAGGAACCGACAGGCTTCCGGCGTGAAATATCCTTAGTTCGCCGCTAATTTCTCTAATTTGAACGGATTTCTTATTGCTTTTTTGATTATTGCAAGCGAAAAATATAAATATTGAAATAAGAAAAATTCCAATGTACCAAAATTTCTTTTTAATCATTTTTTGAAGGTTTCGAGTTTCATGTTTCGGATTTCAGGTTTTCCTCCTTCGCTAAAGCTACGGCGGGCAGGCAAGTTTCAGATTTCAAGTTTGAGCATTCCTTGTTTTTCCGGAGTAATGAAATTCTTTATTACCTCAAGAGTTTTTTCACTTCTACCGCTGAGTATCACTATCAATTTTCCGTTTTTCCCTTGTTTTAGAGCATTAATCCATGCTTTTTCCGGATTCTGAAAAACGCTAACTTTCTCATCAGCAAAACCTGTGGAAATTACACCTTTCTTTAATAGACTGACAATTTCGCCTTCTTTTCTGCCCCTTAGATCAAATCCTTCGTATAAATAAATTTCATCATAAGTTTCAGCAGCAATTTTACCTAATTGAATAATGTCTTCATCTGTCCTGTCGCCGGCAGCATCAACAACGCCAAGTTTATATTCTTGATGATTTTTAAGAAAATCCTTCAATCTATTAAAACCTATCTCATTATGAGCATAATCAAGTAATACTTTGAAATCATTTATTGTGATGAAATTCATTCGTCCGGGCAATATCGACGGCTCGGAATAAAAAGTCTTTAGTCCTGTTTGTATTAGTTCAACAGGCAAACCAAAAGCATAAAGAGCGGCAACCGTCGCCAAAATATTATCATAGTTCACCTGTGCCTTACCTTTGAATGTAAGCGTTATTTTATCAATATGTAAAACCTCAATTCTTTTGGAGGCATCCAGAATTACAAGAATATTCTCATCAATAACTACCGCCAAGCCACCTTTATCAACATGTAAGCGAACTGTTTGATTATTATCAAAATGCGAGAAATAGGCAATATTGCTATAAACCCTTTCCGCCATCTCAACGACAAGTTCATTATCGGCGTTGAGGATGACAAAACCCTCGTCGTAAACCTGTTCGGCAACAACTGACTTTGCATAAGCCAAATCTTCAATGTAACGGATATTTTCCGCTCCGGTGCCACCAATATGATCTTTATCAACATTCAGGACAATTCCAAAATCAGCAAATTTGTAGCCCAAACCACGGCGAAGAATACCTTCGCGAGAAGTTTCCAGAACTCCGCAATCAATTGTAGGGTCTTTTAAAACCAATGCAACATGTTCGGGATAAGTCATATCGCCTTTCATTAAACATTTGTCACCGATAAACAAACCATCGGTTGAAGTACGCCCGACAAGATAACCGGCTAATTTCAAACAATATGACAATAAATTTACGGTTGTGGTTTTTCCTGCTGTGCCTGTGATGGAAAACAGGGGGATACGCGTTTTGGTGTTTTCAGGGAAAAGCATATCAAGAAGATTTTCGGCAACATTTCTTTTTTTGCCGATACTTGGTTTCAGGTGCATTCGGAAATCGGGTGCCGCATTAACTTCAATTATTGAACCGGTATTTTCCAAAATGGATTCTTTCAAATCCTGAGTAATAATATCAATTCCGGCAATATTTAATCCAATAACTTTTGCAGCTCTTTCGGCAAAAAACTTGTTCATCGGATGCACCTCTTCAGTAACATCAATTGCAGAACCACCGAGACGTAAATTACCGGAAACTTTTAAAGCCAGAGATTTACCTTCGGGCAAAATGGTTTCAAGTGTTAAATCATTTAGAAAAAGCAGTCTTTCGGTAACTTCATCAATCTCCACAATGCTTAGCCTGGATTTATCACCTATTCCTCGCTCAGGATCACTGTTTAGTTGTTCAATCAATTTAGCAATTGTATTTTTACCATCTCCTTTAATTATCGGTGGAATTAATTTTGCAGCCGCAACAAATTTATAATCTATTATTAGAATTCTGTAAGTATTGCCTGTAATAAACTCTTGAGCTATAAGCGATTCGTCCTTCTGTCTAATCCATTCAAATCCTTGCAGGATTTCATTTTCATTACGAAGGTTTAAGCTTAGCCTTTTTCCCGACTTGCCTTCATTAGGTTTTATAACAACTGGGGCTTGCAATTTTTTAAAAAACGATAAAACATCTTCTGCTTTTTTTGCCTTGATGGTTTCGGGAACAGGAATCCCGGCATCTTTAAGCATTAATGTTGTTAAAAATGTATTGTCGGCGGTTTCAACAGCAATTAGGTTAGTATCCGATGTAATTGTAGCACGAATCCGCTTTAAGAATTTACCGGTTCCCAATTGCACTAAATTATAGGCATCAAGGCGTAAATACGGAATATTTCGTTCTTCTGCTTTATCAACGATAGCCTGGGTGCTTGGGCCCAATAATCTTTTTTCACGAATATTAATTAAGTTCCGTACAATTTCGCTAACATCGAAAGGCTGATCCAATAATATGGAATTGACAAGATTAAGAGCGGCTTTTGCAGTATAGACTCCTGCAATTTCATCAATAAAACGGAACACGACATTGTAAACTCCCTGTTTATCAGTAGATCTGGTTTTTCCGAAACCACCATCAATCCCTGCCAATGTTTGCAACTCAATGGCTACATGTTCGGTAACATGTCCTAACAAGGTTCCATCCTTCACCCTGATAAAAAATCCACCGGGCTTGCCAACCGAACAAAAATGATCATAAAGACTGGGTAACATTTTTTTTAATTTTTCATAAAACCCAGGAATGTCATTTGTAAAAACCTCGTCATATTCACACAAATCAAAAAGGACAACCACCACATTCCCTCCGCTAAAATAATTAGCGCCATGCATGGTCTTGATATCAAGAGCTTTTAACGGGCCGGACTGTACCGGATAATTCAGGTATTCTTCTATAAATGTATCGTTTTGCATGAAAATGTATTTTATATTAATTTGGTTTCAGAACTTATAAATTATTTCATCTCCATTGTTTATATTATTGATTTTGATTGACTGCCAAAGATTTCCGTTTTGTCACGGTTTTCGGCTGCGCCATCGAAAACCACGCCAAAACTATTTTCGCTATTCTATTTAACCCCGACCTAAAGGACGGGGCTACTTTTTGTCCCTTCATAATCATCCTCCTGTGCCTGCCGCACCGAAGTGCTTCGGCATACAGGTGTTTGTTAAAAATTAATCATGGGCGTTTCATTACTCCATCATCCCATTATTCCTTTATGGATAATCTCACCATTTCTGACCATTATTTTACCATTTGCAACAAGATGATATACACGATATTCAGCATCCAGCAATACAACATCTGCATCTTTATTCACGGCAATCCTTCCTTTTTGGCTGAGTTTAAGAATATCTGCAGGGTTTGTTGTAAGCGGTTTTAATGCTTGTTCCAAAGACAAATTCTCTTCACGGACAGTGTCAATTAACTC
>Ga0233437_1001351_pt1 | contig 45570 bp, 47 predicted proteins | sample SI_122_August201_FD_182714 | JGI IMG/M metagenome (GOLD analysis project Ga0233437, IMG submission 182714) | Seawater microbial communities from Saanich Inlet, British Columbia, Canada - SI_122_August2016_200_MG | ecosystem: Environmental > Aquatic > Marine > Inlet | place: Canada: British... | reverse complement strand
TGATGCTTCTTTTTGCACCTGACTGCCCTGTTCCATGGAAATGCGCTTACCTCCAAAATGAGAATGCTCGTGAATTTGTTTGGGAAATGTAATCTTTAAAGGCACCCTTGTAAAGGGCTTTTTGGATCGCTGTTCACTCTTGTGCAAAATCCCGGTAAATGGTAAAATAAAACATGGTTGTATTTTCAAAAAATATTATACTGTTGTTGGTAAAACAACTGGCGCGTATCTTAAAATGTGATGTTCTTCCGGAAAGGGCCTATCTGGCCGGAGGCACGGCGGTCTATTTTTTCCTGCGGCATCGTGTATCCGTGGATCTTGATTTTTTCACTCGGGACGAATTCAGCGCCGAAACCTTTCTATACAGGATGAAGGAATGCTTTGATGAAGTTGCTGTTGAACTAATGGGCAAAGATACCGTCATCCTCTACCTCGGGCCTGAAAAATTGAAATTTTCCTTATTCTATCTTCCCTACGGGCTTTTATCTCGGGTGCATAAAATGCCCATTAATGAGAGAATTACATGCCCTTTGGCACCTTTGAACGATATTGTCGCCATGAAAGCGGTAGCCATCAACCAGAGAGGTTCCATAAAAGATTTTGTAGATCTTTTTTTCATACTGGACAAAACGGGGATGGATTTCAATGACGTCGCAGGCCTGGTAACGCGGAAGTATAATCTGGATCAGGGTTATGATTATCAACTCAAAACATCCTTTGTGTATTTTGACGATGCTGAAGAGGAAATTGATCAGATCATTATGCTGAAAAATGATAAAGAACCAAAAAGATTAACCCGAAAGGAATGGGGAAACATAAAAAGCTTCTATCTGGATTATGTAAAATGAGAAAAGAACTGTTCTGGGACAGAAACATAGATCAAACCTCGTCTCAAATCATTATCGAACGGGCCATTAATTTCGGCGGGTTTGACTTTATCAAGGAAGTGCAGGAAAAATACGGTATGGAGAAATTCGTCCATACCTTAAAACACAATCGAAACCTGGGGAAAAAGGTCGTCAATTACTGGTGCCTGAAGCTTTCCATTGATCGAACCAGCACCAAAACCTTTCAAAACGAAAGGGTCTGGGAGCCTTTTTGAAGGGGTAATAGAGTGCTCAAATATGGATTTGAATAAGGCGCCAGTCTATGGACCAATGGTGGCTGCGTAAATGAAAATTATTTTGATGGAAGGCCTTATGAAAAGAATCATAATGGGAATACTCTGTGGGAAAAGCGGGACATGATTTTATGCGTTTCTCCGCTCTCATTGTCTGTCATGGGAATGCATACGGTACGGGTTCCCACGCTATAGCATGGGAACCAGGTGAAAGAATAACCTCTTACAAGATAAGGGCATTGAGGGCAGGTCGAACAAAAGCGCTGACATGTGCTGCGCCTTTTGGCGTCAAATCAAGCGCCGGATTCCGCCATTGCATTTTCATTGTGAAGCCCATCTTGATTTAAGCTTCTTTTGTGAATGGGCGCAGTCTTGTAAATACAAGTTGATGAGATTTTGATATGGCACTCCAGTTTCATCCGCTAAATTCTTAAAATAGTCTATGACATCAACGCCAAGCCGGAGTGTCACCTGCTTTTTAAGGTGCTTGGCATAAGGATTCTTTACGGATTTGGAAAAATCGTATTCATTTCTCATGATAAAAGCTCCCGTATTGTTTTTGTTCTTGTTTGGTTGTCTTTCGAGCTGAAATAATTCGAATAAGCATATTGATTGTAGAATGAAGATATAATTATAGATGCATTATGATGCAAGTTGATTTTTGGGCAGAACATCCAGAATGAAAATTTAAGACCTGACCCCTAAACTCTACAAGAAACGTAAAAAATTATTACAGTGATAAAAATTCTTACAATTTGTTGGGACAAAAATTTTAATTTGGATTAAAGATATATGATTTTGAATAATACTACCACCTCAAACATATATCTACATGTGGCATAAAATTTGCTTAATTCAGCTCAGCGTAAACGCCGGTGGGGATGTGCCGGTGTCGCGCATGTCACAAGACCTGATAATAGGGTACGGAAGCACGATGAATCAGATGCCGAAAATGAGCGCATTATCAAAAATGAAGCCCATGGATGACGGGTTTTCTCTGGTGGAGTTAGTGATAACCGTCGCGATATTTGGAATTATTGCCGCCATCGCGGTTCCCGGGTTTCTCAGGTGGCTTCCCGATTATTATTTGAAGAGCGCCGCAAGAAATCTCATGGGAAATTTTCAGTTGGCCAAAGTAACGGCCATCAAAAGCGGCCGTAACTGCGCCATAACTTTCAATCAGACGGTTGATGGGGATACCTACGATTACGTGGTTTTTGAGGATGGAGATAATAATCTGGAATTGGGTGGAGCGGAAACCATTGTAAGAAAAGTCAAATGGGCGGATTACCATCCTAGTATTTCCACGGATGCGAACACTTTTACCAACAACGATGATGGGTTGCCGGCGGTCGCTTTTCGTTCAAACGGCCTTCCGAGAAATAACGGCGGGGGTTTTGGCGCGGGCACGGTTTCTATTAAGAACACCAAAAGCAGTGAGGCTGATATCATCTTGTCCATGGCAGGCAATATTAGAACTGATATAACCATTAATTAGCCATATTTAAAATTGACAAGACAAAAACAGGATACTTTAAATGATCGCAATGAGTTTTGACTGATGATCACATTAAAACGAAATTTGGGTTTTACGCTTATTGAACTCCTCGTGGCCATGGCCATATCGGCCGTTGTCATGACGGCTGTTTATTCCACCTATCAATCTCAGCAGAAATCCTACGCTGTTCAGGAGGAAGTGGCGGCTATGCAGCAGGATCTCAGGGCGGCCATGTTTTATATGTCAAACCAGATTCGAGAGGCGGGCTGCAACCCGACGCAGACAGATATCAACAGACCCGGAATTGTGACCGCCGATGTGGATGAGATCAATTTTACGGCGGATATCACGGGGGGGAGCAATGGAAACGCGGATGGGGATACAAGCGATTCTTATGAAAATGTCACCTATTCCCTTTACACCTCCGATGGCATTCAGAAACTGGGTGTAAAAAGCACGGCCACCGCCACGAACCAACCGGTGATTGAGAATGTGGACACGCTCAATTTTGTTTATCTGGACGGGAACGGGATCGTCACAACCACCCTCCCAAATATCCGATCCGTTGAAGTGGCCATCGTCGTGCGCGCGTCGCGCGAAGACCGCGATTATACAAACGGCAACGAGTATAGAAACCAGCAGGGAGACGTTATTCTGGGAGCGCAAAACGATCATTTTCGCCGCAAAATATTGAATATGCGGATTGCATGTCGAAATCTGGGACTGATAGTAGGGACATTATGACATTATTGCCATGGAAAAGGAATCATTGCCGGGAGAAAAACCATAGCGGTTTCACCCTTCTTGAAGTGCTTATGTCCATCTCTATCCTGGCGATCGGCATATTGGCCGTGGGAAGCATGCAGGTGATGTCCATTAGGGGGAATGCCCGTGCGAGCCAGGTGACGGAGGCAAGCGTATTGGCCCGGGACCGGGTGGAAACGCTCATGGCGATGGCCTACACGGTAACCAACACGGATGCGGGTTTGGCTGAAGGCACCTACGAGGACGACAGTCCCCCCGCAGGTTATACCATAGACTGGGAAATAACAGACGGGTGCGCCGGGTGCGATGCACCCCAGGATACAAAGCTCATTGAGGTTACGGTGGCGCATGGCAACCTCGGAAAAGATATTGTGCTCATGGGTATCAAGCCACTGAAATAGCATCGAGGAAATCATGAAACGGATCGAATTCTCGGCAAATGAAAATGGTTCCATCATGGTCGTGACCCTGATCATTCTTGCTTTGGCCACCATGATCGGCGTTGCGGCCAGCATCACCACATCCATTGAGCTGCAGGTTTCCGGCAACGACAAGATATATGCCGAGCTTTTTTACAGGGCCGAAGCCGCCGCGATGGTGGGGGCGCAGGCCATAGAAACGACCCCAAAGGCCACTTTGGATGGAGGCCAGTACCAGAGCGAAGATCAAAACATCACACTGCCCAAGCTGGATAAATACGGCCACTCGGATGACTTGTACGGCGATGACATTGCAATCGAGTATAATTGGGAAGGCCAGATATCCGCAGAGGTGCCCCTTCCGGAGGATGTTTACACGACGCGGTTTCTTCCGGTGGAGAAGCCGGCGATGGGCACTTCGCTGGATCTGGCGAATACCGCCGGGTCGGTAATGCATGATTACAACATCTATGGGCGGTCCATCCTGCAAGCGGGTAGTTCCGGCAGGAAGATGGGCGAAGTGATTATCGAAGTGGGATACAAAAGGCGGTATTGACAGCACATCTTAAGGAGTTATGCCATGCCATCCATACACGCAGGTTTTTCCGGTTTTTTTCGTATTTCGGGTCGTTTAATGGGTCAAAAAAGGCTGTCGTTGATTGCCTTTTGGATTGCCGCACTTACCCCCTCCCTTGCCCTGGCGCTATGCGTTGACATCTCGGATGTTCCCATGGATACACAGCTTCAAGCGGCGCCGGCCAGCATCATGTTTGTGATTGACGATTCCGGAAGCATGGACTGGGAATTCATGACCTCTGAAGACAGCGGCATTTTCCACGGTGAGTATTATAATTTCGATTTGGGCGCCGGAACCGACAACGCCTATTCGGACAGCTACATCGTGGAGGGAAACGAAAAAAGACTCTGGAAGGGGCGATGGTCCGGTTACAACAAGATGTACTATAACCCCGCCGCCAACTACACCCCCTGGCCGGGCCGGTCCGACGCCGACACCACGGCGCCCCGTTCCAATCCCATAAACGCCACCCCCACCTTGACCCTTTCTGATGAGTACGATTCCATCGAAACGGGTGTTATCGTGGATAATGCGGATGCGGGATTCACCACCTCCGCCGCCGGCTGGGCCGCCACCACCGACTCTACGGACTACGGCGACGATTACCTCTACACCAGCGGCAACGCGGATGGAAGCGCCTGGGCCAGATGGACGGTAGATATTCCGGCGGCCGGAGACTACGAAGTTTCCGGTTGGTGGCGGAACCATACAAGTCGAGAGACCGCTGTGACCTACGACATTTTCCACAACGGAGTCCTCACCGAAGATGTACCTTTCGTAGGTGTAAACCACAATGTGGGAAACCGGTGGACGTCCCTGGGCACATACTATTTTTCAGGGGGCGGCAACGAGTACATACGGCTTGATGCAACCGTGGCGGGCAGCAGCAAATATTCCGCCGACGCCATGAGATTCGCGCCCGGCGGGTCGAGTACGGTCAGCATCAAAAACGCCCACTACTACACCTATTCCGAAAGTGAAGACACCCCTTACCTGGTCGTTCTGGACGGCAGCATCAAATATTACCGCTTTACGGAGAATCAGGACGACGTTTCCGGATCGGGCCTTGTTTTGAATACAACGCCGCCCGATGACGTAAGACCTAAGGACGACGAGGGAAACGAACGAAGCTACACCCAGGAACTCCAGAACTTCGCCAACTGGTTCTCCTTTTACCGGCGCCGGGAACTGACGGCCAAGGCGGCCATCGCCAATGTCATCGACGGCCTGTCGGGGGTTAAGGTGGGGTTTTACTCCATTCATGATAGGCTCAATCAGGCAGTGCTTCCGGTCAAAGTGACGGAGGGGGGGGTAACTCAAGACGACACCAACACCCTCCTCACCCTTTTGTACGGCCTTGATTCCGCCAGCAGTACACCCCTTCGCACCGCCCTCAAAAATGTCGGGTATTACTTCGGACAGGACGACGGTTACACCGGTGGAATCGGAGTTTCTCCCTATGAAAACGAAGCGGACGGAGGGGCCTGCCAGCAGGCCTTTGCCATTGTGGTGACCGACGGATTCTGGAACGGCTCCCTCTCCACCAGCACCGGAAATGAAGACGGTGATCAAGGCGCACCCTACGCGGACGCCTGGACGCGAACCCTGGCGGATGTGGCCATGAGATTCTACAAAAACGATCAGTGCTCCGGTCTGGACGACCTGGTCCCTACCAATTTCCCGGACATGGCCACCTGGCAACACATGGTCACCTACGGCGTCTCCTTCGGCCTCATCGGAACCCTGGACCCCGACGATTTCGATCTGTACAACATCCTTCCGGCCCAGCGGGTTTACCCGACCTGGCCCGATCCCACCGACACGGAAAACCTGGAAAGAATTGACGATCTCTGGCACGCTTCCGTGAACGGGAGAGGAATGTTCTTGAGCGCTTCGAACCCCGAAGAATTGATCGAATCCCTGCAAGCCATCATGCAGAACGTCATGGCGCGCATCGGGTCCGGCGCTTCCATCTCCGTCAACGGCGAGGAGCTCCATGCGGGAAGCATTATTTTTCAGGCCAGCTACTCGACCGACAACTGGACCGGCGATGTGAAGGCATACGGCTTGGACACGACCACCGGCGCGGTCATACGGGACAACCATCTCTGGTCCGCCGACGAGCAACTGGAAAACGTCCCCTATGACAGCCGCATCATCGCCACGTACAACACTGCCACATCAGCCGGAATTCCGTTCCAATACGGCCAGCTCAGTCCGGCCCAGCAGGCTTTGCTGGACAGCGATGCCGCCATCGCGGAGAACATCCTGAACTATTTGCGGGGCGACAGCACCAATGAGGAACAAAACGGCGGCTCTTTCAGAACTCGCAGCAGCAACCTGGGTGATATTGTCCACTCATCCCCCACCTTTTTTCACGACGTTATCTACGCGGGCGCCAACGACGGCATGTTGCACGCCTTTGACGCCGATAACGGGCGGGAGTTGTTCGCATACATACCGGGGCTTGTGTTTGACAACCTGGCCAATCTATCCAGTCCCACCTACTCCCACCGCTACTATGTGGATATGACCCCCTATGTGGAAGTCACGGACTCCGGAACCCTGCTCGTGGGGGGGCTCGGGAAAGGGGGAAAAGGTTACTATTGCCTGAATGTGACCAATGCCAAGACCATGACGTCTGAAAGCGAACTGGCAGCGAATGTGAAATGGGAGTTTCCTTCGGGAGGAAGTTCGGATCCTGATATGGGCTACAGCTTCAGTGAAGCGTATATTGTCCAGTCCAATAGCGGCGAATGGGTGGTGATTTTCGGAAATGGTTATGCCAGCACCAATGAAAATGCGGTCCTATTCGTACTAAGAGCCTCCGACGGCGCATTGCTCAAAAAAATAGACACCGGTATGGGATCCTGCAACGGCCTGTCCACGCCCATTCCCGTGGATGTGGACCAGGATGGTAAGATGGACTATGTTTATGCGGGAGACCTGAAAGGGAACCTGTGGAAATTCGACTGCACAGATTCAAGCGCTACCAACTGGGCGGTGGCCTACGGCGCCGAACCCCTGTTCCAGGCAAAGGACAGCGCGGGAAACTCCCAGCCCATCACCACCAAACCCGAGGTTATGTTTCATTGTATGCCCGACATGCCCGGGTATATGGTTATCACAGGAACCGGAAAGCACCTGGGGATTGCTGATTTTTCCGACACCCAGGTGCAGACCATCTACGGGCTGTGGGATTACGGCGACGATGCGGACAACGAGGAATATCTGGGCGTGTTCAATCACGCAACCGGGGGGCTTTCCAATCAACCCGCAACGGTCACGCTCCTGGAACAGACGGAAGTCTATTATGGAAGCCCGAGCAATAGCAACAATACCCTCAGACTCTTGAGTATGAACAAACCCGTATGGCTCACCATGGACGATGGGGAGCAGGAAGCGAATCCTTCCAGCAGCGAGGCCAACCATGCCGGATGGTATTTTGACTTCCCCCTCGAAAAAGAACGGGTGATACGCAATTTCATGATTCGAGACGGCAAGGTGATTTTTATTTCATCCATTCCCAAAGATTCGCCGTGCGCGGCCGGTGGAGACTCCATCCTGCACGAAATGAACGCTTGTTCCGGCGGCGGCAGCGTGCCCATGCCAACATCCGATACCGACGGTGATGGCGATATTGACTTAGACGACTTCGGTGAAGACGATCTGGTGTTGGTTGCTGATCCCGATGACGACACAAAAATGGTATTGATGGCGCCGGGGACGCCCCGGCCCCAATTTGACATCAACGGCGACGGCCTAATCGATCTGAACGATATGATCCGCATTACCGTTGCCAATCCTGATGGCACCGGAGGGGATATCGATATTCTGGTGTCGCCCACGGGCATCATGTATCCGGAGATGATCTATCCGCCGAAAATTATGCGCCATCCGGACGATACGGAAACCAAATATTTCAGTACGGCCGCCGGAAATATCGAAAGGCTTCGAGAGCAAGGGGAAACGCGGGGAATTTATTACTGGCGGCAGCGGATGGGGCAGTAGGTTGGAGGTTGGGTATTGGGGATTGGGAACGTACTCTAAATTCCCCTTGTTCCCACGCTCTGCGTGGGAACGTGCTCGAAATTTTGAAAGGAAAAAAGAATGGTCCAGTGGCGGTATGTCTTTTTAATTCCCGTTTTAATTCTATTTGCAACACCTGCGCCCGCACAGATTTACAAGTACCGGGACCAAAACGGGATGATGCACTACACGGACAGCCTGTCGGATATCCCCCCGGATAAACTTCCCGAAGTTCAGATTGAAACGCCTGCAAACCCGTCCCCGCCACCGGAAAAAGAAACGCCCGACACTGAGACGGATAAGCAGAAGCCTGAAAAGAAGCCCGAAGATGCGAAAGAAATCCCAATCGTCGAAGACATCAACAAAGAAAAAGCCGCTCTGGATAAAACCCATTCACGGATTATGAAGCGAAAAAAGGCCCTTAAAAAGGAAAGAGAAACCTTGAAAACACCGGACCAGGTGCGGGAATACCGGAAAAAAGTGACCCGTTTGAACAAAGACATCGACGCCTATGAGAAACGAAACCGAGCATTCCAGAAAAAAGCGGATGCCTACAATGAGGCCATCAGAGAAAAAGGAGAGGAATAATGTATCGAAACCGGAACATCACCTTTGCGAGGGCGGTCGCCTTGAGCCTGGTTATGCTGGCCTCTTTATGGATTACCGTGATACCTCGGCATGCCGAGGCGGGTCAGAACCGGGGGGAAGGCTACATCACCGGCCGTTCTCTTTCGGATTTCAGCGGTATGGGGCATATTGACATCATGGAGAAGGAGAAACTGGTGATCGATGATTGTTCCAAGGAATTGTCGTCCCGCGTGCAATATTATAAGCCGGGGCCGAAAAAGATATCGAAATCAGCCTTTTCCGTGGGCAGCAGGGTCGGATACGTGGAGGATCGAAACGGCGAGATTATTTCACTCTGGCTGTTGCCTCGTGCGAAAACGCGAAAATGACCCATTGTCCGGGATCTGGTGAAGGAAAAGCGGGACGTCCATGTTTTCATGCGTTTTTCCCGCTCCCATTGTCTGACATGGGAATGCATACGGTACGTACGGGTTCCCACGCTGGAGCGTGGGAACCCGGTGAAAGCCTAACCCCTTCCAAGACCAAAGCCAAGGTTCCGAAATTACAGGTGCATTTTGATTTCTTTTTGACAGGAACCGGGCATTAATACGGTGTTATCCTTTCACACACTTCAACCCCTATGGGGGTTCCTGTCATCCAGCCGTGAACGGCTCCAATCGGAGTTGACGCAAGAGAGGCGTTGAAATGATTTTACCGGAACAAGATGTATTGTCAACGTTTGCTCAGGTCCTCGTGCTATTCCAGCCTTAGAACGTCAAAAAATTTTACAATCGTATGAAAATTTTACAGTTCAGAAGGGGGTATCCATATTTATCCGTTTCTTTTGCTCCCATTGTCTGACATGGGAATGCATACGGTACGTACGGGTTCCCACGCTGGAGCGTGGGAACCCGGTGGAAAAAATGAAGATGGAGTTCTTTGAAAACAGGGTTCTTGTTCTATTCTTGGCATCTTTTTTGCTGCAATAAGCGGGTTTACGGTAAAAGCAAAAACCCATCCCGTTAAGAACACAACATGTGGTAATATACCGTTTTGGCTTTCGCCATATGCGAGGGCGATGTGGAAATTTAAATCAATATGTAACAAAAGCTTGACAAAGTCCGGTTTTTATTGGACAATTTCATAAATATTTTATTGGATCAGTAACAGGATCAAGAAAACAGCCATGGGCTTCGGGAAAAAAAATCAACTGGTGGGCGTGGATATCGGGTCGTTCGCCATTAAAGTCGTTGAAATCGATCAGACTAAAACGGGCCGGTTCCTCAAGAATTTCGGTATGATCGGATTGCCCCGGAACGCCATCCGGGAAGGGGACATTGTTGAACAGGAAGTGGTGGCCGAGGCGCTTAGGAAACTCTTCAAAAATCTGAAAATCAGAAACCAGAATGTTGCCGTGGCCCTTTCCGGTTATCCGGTCATGGCCAAACGGGTGACACTTCCCCATTCCGAAAAAGAGAAAATCGAAGCCACCATTCACGATCAGGCCGAGCAATACATCCCCTTTGATATTAACGATGTAAATCTTGATTTCGATATCCTGGAAAATGAAGAAAACCTCTCCGAAGGTGAAAATGCGAATGAAGATAAATCCCTGGAGGTCATGCTGGTTGCCGCCAAAAAGGACGTTATTGATGCCTATGTAGACCTGCTGGCTGCTGCGGATCTGAATCCCGGGGTATTGGACGTGGACGTCTTTGCTCTGCAAAATGCGGCTGAATTGAACATCACCGGTGAGGAGGAAGGGTATGCCGTTGTCAATGTGGGCGCCGAAGAACTGGGCATTAACACCGTGGTCGATGGGACATCTCTCTTCTCCCGGGATTCCTCGTTCGGAGGCGCACAGATCACGGACCTTATCATGAGCCATTTCGACGTGGATTTTGAAAAGGCCGAAGAAATCAAGCTGGGTGCGGTACAGGATAAACCATGGGACCAGGAGCTCGAAACCAGGGTGTCCGGGGTGGTTTCGGACTGGGTACAGGAGATCAAGCGCGCCCTCGATTTTGTGGAGACCACCTACCCGGACAAAACCATTGGAAAGATCTTTATATGCGGCGGCTCCTGCCGGATCAAAGGGTTTCAGAAATACCTGGAGGCCCATGTGGGCCTGCCGGTGGTGGAGTTGAATCCTTTCAGAACCCTGATTTCGAACCAGGACCTTTTTGATGAAGCATACCTGAACCAGATGGCGCCCCAGGCCTGCGTGGCCATGGGTCTGGCCCTGAGGAGCATTGGGGACAAATGATCAAAATCAATCTCCTGCCGTTTCGGGCGGCGCGAAAACGGGAAAACGTCAGGCGCCAGGTCAGCGTATATTTGTTGTGTATGCTGTTCCTATTTTGTTTGATGGGCTACCTTCATGTGTCCATGGGCGGTCAGCTGGCCCGGTTAAAAGCCAGTGAAGAAAGCCTGCGGAAGGAACTGAAAACCTATGCGGCCATCACCAGAGAAATTGCCAAACTCAAAAGGAACACAAAGGATCTCAATACAAAGCTGGGCGTCATCGAAAGCCTTGAAAAACAACGGGTCGGCCCGGTTCTGCTCCTGGCGGAAATCGCACGCGCCGTTCCCCTGGATCGATTGTGGTTGAACAGCGTCATGGAAACCAGCGGCCGGTTGACCCTCCAGGGAACCGCCATGGACAACCATACGGTGGCGCTTTTCATGACCCAACTTGAAAAGGCGCCCCACATCAGCGCGGTCGACCTGGATCGCACCACCCTGGAGTTCTTTCCGGAATACAAGCGCAGGGCTTCCAATTTTGTCCTCACCTGCAAAACCGCCTATGCAGAGGCTGAGCCCGAAGTGACGCCGAAAAAAGGGAAAGGGAGGCGATAAGGCCATATGCCAAAGTTGCCATCCATAAACTGGCGCTCCCTAGGGGAGGGTCTTTTTGAAAAAGCCGGAAAAATCAAGCGGACCCACCGCATTTTGATTTTTATCGGTACCGTCGTTCTCTTTGGCGGCGCTTTTTATGCACTGGATTACATGCCCAAGGCCGAAGAAATCGCACATGCGAAAGATAACGTGGATCGGCTGGAACAACAGTTGAGAACCGTTAAGATCCGCGCCAGAAGCCTGCAGAAATTCAAGGATGAATACGCAAAGGTACAGGAACAATTTAATGAGGCCGCCAAACTCCTGCCCGACAAGCGTGAGATTCCAAATCTGCTCAAAAGCATTTCCCAGCAGGGCTTGGATGCCAAACTGGAATTCCGGCTATTCAGCCCACAGCCGGAAAAACCCAAGGATTTTTACATGGAAATTCCCGTTTCCATGGAGGTTCAGGGCGAATACAATAACGTCCTGGATTTTTTTGACCGGGTGGGGCGCATGGATCGTATTGTCAATATTCTGAACATCCGCATGAAGCCGGACAAGCCGCTCTCCACAAAACTCTTGACCCGGTGCACGGCCATTACTTATCGTTTTAAAAGTGAAGAAGATGTCAAAAAAGAGCAGCAGCAGAAAAAGAAAAAATAGATCAACCGGGCCAATGCGCTTTCTGTCCATTGTTCTGTGGATCGTTGCTTTCTCCCTGCTCGGGCCTGACGGGGTTCATGGGGCATCCGATGTGGTATACAAACCCTTGCGGCCACCGAAGGATTTAAAGGCCGGAAATGATACCCTTCCGTCGTCCGTTGACCTGAAAAACCTGCCCGATCCTTTTCTGTCTTATCTGGTGAGGAAAGTTCGTGATGAATCCGCTCTGCGAGAACAGGAAAAGCGGAAACAAATAGAAGCGGAAAGGAAACTGGCAAAAGAGAAGGCGGCCGCCGCCGAGAAACTGCGTAAACTGCGGGAACCCAGAACCGAACTTCAGAAATTAGATCTGGCCCAACTGACCCTTACGGCCATTGTTCAGGACGGCAACAAGAGCTGGGCCATGGTAAGAGACGAAAGCGGTATGGGGTATATCCTGAAAAAAGGGACCCCAATCGGCACCATGGGGGGTCGGGTCGGGAAGATATCGGGGGTTCAGAAGAAAGTCATCGTCAATGTACCCTATCTGGAAAAAGAATTGCACATCAAATACAAGCCGAAGGTGATTGAGTTGCCGGACGAGGTGTTTGAATAATGGCGGGGAGAACCAGATGAAAAAAATCGTCCAATGGATAATGTTTCTGTTTTTCGCGGGATGCGTGTCCACACCGGCGCCGGTATCCGAGGAAAACAACCTGCCCGCTCTCAATGCCGGCATCGACCAGCTGGCATTTCAACTGACCAGCCAAATTGCCAGCCGATATTTTGACGCGGATAAACGGCCCGTGATCCGGGTGGCGGTTTTTGACTTTACGGACTCCGAAGGCAATATCACGGCAGGCTCCCGGTATGTTTCAACGCGAATCCGCCTGGCCTTTGCCCAAGGCTTGCAGTTTGAACTCCTGACGACCGGGGATTTTGAAAAACAAGGGTTGGTGGTCACCGCCAAAGCGTTTTTGGAAAGCAGAGATCTGAAAGAACAGATCCTGGACCAGTTCAAGGCGGATGCATACATATTTGGAAGCGTTACCGTTGAGGGTAGTTCAAACGCGGTCTGTGACATCAATATCTGGGGCGTTAAGCCCCCTTACGATCAGTGGCTCCGGATCGAACCCATCAAATTCGAAAACCCATCACCCTGGAAGCTCGGTTTTTCCCCATCCGGAATTCAGTTTTTTGCCCATGTTCTGTTGGAGAGCACAGAAGGATTGATAAAGGAAATCAAACGGGATAACCTGGGGAAAGTCATCTTCCTCTCCCAGCCCATCTGCGACGACCTGAGCCTCTCCTGGCAAATCCGGGCGGACGGCATGGTTTACGACATGCGCAAAGAGAGCAAGGTGGGATCACTGCGCAACCGCACCGGACAGGTGCTTCAAAGCCGCGTCAAAAGCGGCGAAACTTTGAAGGAGCTCAGTTACATCATCAAAGATGCCACCTTTGTTATCAAAGAACAGGGCGGTATGGCCTATAAATTCGAGCCTTACGTCCTTCCCGAGAAGAGTGATTACTACTTTATTCCTTTCAGCGATGATGAGACCGGCTTAAGATTTCAATATCTTTGGGGTAAACCGGGTCTCAGCAAAAGGGTCTCCACCATTGAAACCGGAAAAGGCTGGAAACTTCACCTGGCCCTGGAGGATTACGAAAACATCATGCCCGTGGGCAACCATATTGCCACCGCCACCCTTTCCCCCATGGCGGAGAGCCAGTACGGATCCAAACGGCCCCGAGCGGATTATGTGACCCGCTTTAAATTTTCTGTTACACCGGGGTTGAACATTTATGTCATCAACTATGTATACCGGCGGGACAGACCGGAAATCTTCGTTCGCCGTCTCGATATCGAGGGGACCCGGGACGTGCCCATCAGATCCATCAAGAAAATCACCGAGGTCTACAGGGTTTATGGAAGCGATTGATGAACTGTGTGAAAAAATTAACCGTTTAAAACCCGCCATTAGCCGGGTTGCTGTTTCACCAAATGAAGACAATAAGGTGGGAGGAGGAGAGATTGATGCATTCACATAAGGACGGGACTTTCCGAAGCCGGTTCGGTCTGTGGATTTTTCTTCTGGGGCTCCTGGCGTTCGGCTGCTCAACCCCTTCCACCACCCGTGTGGAAGACGATAAAGGGGTCCTTGAAAGCATTGAGACGGTCGTAACTCCTGAGAAAACCACCCTTGTCATCAATGCGCCCGGTGCCCGGACCGACCGGAAAACCTACACCCTCTCGGACCCGCCCCGCATCTGTGTGGACCTTGCGGCAACGCCGGCCGATGATTTGCCCGAAACCGTTGAACTGCCCGAAGGCCCCGTGGAAAAATATCTCATCCAGGACCGGGGCCCCGGTCACACGGGGGTGGTGGTGTATGTGAGACCGGAAGAATACAAGTATCACCTCACCCGGGAAGGCGACAAAGTGCTCCTCAAAGTGACACCGGTGGGAGACGAAAAATTCGAGGCCTCCAAAGTCACCCAAACCCAGGCCAAGGACGCGGCAGGGTCGGGAATAAGCGAATTGGCCATTCTGGAACGTCCCGATGGCGGTACCAGGCTCCGCATTAAAACGGATCAGCCGGTGGAAAGTGAAATGGCCTTTGAAGGAAGTGTGTTGTCCATCGATCTCAAGGATGTGACTGCAACGCCCCGGGGGCTCAAAGCCATGGAAGCAACACCCCCCGGGGGCGTCATTCAGGGAATCCGGGCTTTTTACGCCCCTCGGGACCGCAGTGTGCTCCTGAAGGTGTCCCTGCGGGCTCTGTCACCGTACCATGTGGGCCGCGAGGGAAGCCTGCTGCTGGTTGATTTTGACCCGGTGCCCGGCGGGTTTTCGCAAGCTGATCCCCAGCCCGCCGCACAGGCGCAAGGCAGGCAGCCCCAAACCTCAACATCGGTCAAACCGGTTCAAATGCGGCCCGAGACCTCCTCCAGTCCCCGCGATGCGGCGAAAGCGTCCAAACAGGAGGAAACCCGGGCTGAACTCTTTGAAAGCAGCAGCCAAAGTTATGCGGGCCAGAAAATGAGCTTTGACTTTGTGGACACGGATATTCGCAATATCCTGAAACTTCTGGCGGAGGTGGCCAACCTCAATATTGTCTGGGGGAGCGACGTGGAAGGTAAAATCTCCATGCGGCTGGACAATGTGGCCTGGGATCAGGCCCTGGAGATGGTCCTCAAACCCAACGGATTGACCTACCAGATTGAAGACGAAGTGCTGTGGGTGGTGCCGCGGAGCAAGCTGGTGGACATGGAAATCGCCGAAAAAAAACGAAAAGGGGCACTCATGGCCGCCAAACGGCTTCAGGGGGTTTTTGAAGCCAAGGTGGTGGAGTTCATCATTGTCCGTCACCGGCCCGTGGCGGATATTTTTAAGATGCTCGTGGGTGATGCCACCACAACGCCTCCGACTCCCGGCATCCTGGATATTGAGGGGGCCAAGAGCAAAGAGAAGGAAGAGGGGGAGGAAGAAAAGGGAAAGGAGATCGAAATTGCCACCCTGGATCTGTATCTGTCATACGACTCCGGCACCAACATGGTCATCGCCAACGGTGTTCGGGCCAAGGTGGACAAGGTGAAAGAGCTGGTCCGGAAACTGGATGTGCCGGAAAAACAGGTGCTGATCGAAGCCAGGATCGTGGAAGCCACCGTCGGGTTTACCCGTGATCTGGGCATCCAATGGCAATCCCTGGACGGAACAAAGCCGGGTGTGGAGCGAAAATGGTTCAACTCCGACGGCACCACGCGGTTTGACGGCAGTTTCTCCACCAACAGCCCCGCAAACTGGGTCGCCAATATCGGTCTGGCATTCGGCTTTTTAACCGACGGAGGTTTAGGCTCCCTGGCCCTGGATGCCTCCCTGGCCCTGGCCGAGGAAGATCAAAAAATCAACATCGTCTCGGCGCCCAAGGTGATGACCATAAACGGTGAGGAGGCATTTATTTCACGGGGCGAAATTGACTACTATTCGGTCAGGACTTTGGATACCATCAGTTTCGAACAGATCCCCGCCTTACTCTCCCTGACCGTTACTCCCACGGTGAGTGCGGACAACGCCCACGTGACCATGAAGGTAAAGGTGACGGACGACCAAACCAAAACGGCCAAACAAACGGAAACCGAGGAAGGGCAAACCGAGTCCCCACCGGGCAGAACTACAAAGGAAATTACAAGCACCCTGATTGTCAAGACCGGGGATACGGTGGTCATCGGCGGCATCTACCAGAAACAGGAGCGAACCTCGGATTCGGGAATCCCCTTTCTCAAGGACATCCCCCTTCTGGGATGGCTCTTCAAAGCCGAGCGTAAAGAAGAGGCGCAAGTAGAGCTGTTGATCTTCCTGACCCCCACCGTGATCAATAGTGTCATGGAAGACAACTCTTGATCCAATTTTTCACAGGGGGCAGGGTGCAGTTGTCAGGGTGTAGGATGTGAAAAACATGTTGATGCGTTTCAGGGAAAAACCATTTTTCTGTCTGTTCATATTGTTTTCGGCAATGGTGTTGCTTCCGCTACTCTCCGGATGCGGTGCCGACCGTGCGGCTCAGAAGAAAAAAGCCGCCACCCTGGCGGACCTGGGGAATGCCATGGCCGCCGAGGGGAACACCCGGGGAGGACTTAAGAAACTTCTGGAAGCGGCCGAACTGGACCCGGATAATGAGAGAATTTATCAGCAGATCGCCCTGGTATTTCGAAGTCTGGGGGATTATCAGCTTTCGCTTAAATATTTCCGCAAGGCCCTGGAACTGAAACCCCAATTCCCCGAGGCCACCAACAACATGGGCACGGTTTACCTGCTCATGGGGGACTGGAACAAGGCCATCAGTTGTTTCCAAAAAGCGGCGGAGGACATCAAATACGAGACGCCCCAATACGCCTACAACAACATGGGGCTCGCCTATTTCAAGATGGGGGACACTAAAAAGGCCCTTCAGAATTACGAAACGGCCCTTCGATTGTCGCGCTCCTATGCGGTGGTTTATCTGAATCTGGCGCGTCTTTACGAGAAAAAAGGGGACTTTAAGGAAGCGGAGGCCAACTACCGGGAGGCCATCCTGTACCGGCCCAGGGACCCGGCGGGTCACATGGGGCTGGCCAAACTGTTCATTAAACAGGGCAAACCCGGGGAAGCCAAAGCGTCCCTCATAACGATCATCAAGGAAGACCCGAGAGGCCTGGAAGGGCGGGAGGCCAGGAAACTGCTGGCGACCCTTCAGAAATGAAATAAAAAATGTGACCTTTTGGGTTTTTGCGGTGTTTAGATAAAGAACGTTTACGGTTTACAGTTCACGGTTACGGTACGCATTTTCACACTGGCGCATGGTAAGGGGAAAATGCATTTCGAGGTCATTGGGAGAATAGAAGATGTAGAAGTTATTGCGGTTGGGGGTAATATCCGCGATATTATGCGTCTTAGAAAACAATATGGTTTCGGTAGGTGGCGAAAGCTTAAAGGTATTACTAACGTCAAACTGAACAATGGCAATGTAAGAAAAGCGGAAGTGCACTGGTACGAAGCACATGGTATCGGCAGGAAAAAAATGAAGATCAAAATGCTGTTGGATGAATAGTCATGGAAATTTTAGAACAGAATTTTCGGTTTGTGATCTGCATCGAAGACAGGGATAGTGAAGATCTGGAAAAGGGGAAAGTATATCGGCTTCTGCCTGACGAGGCTGCAGGCCGGGAGGGATATCTGCGCATTATCGATGAATCCACGGAAGACTATCTCTATCCGGAGTCCTATTTCGTTCTTCTGGATCTGCCTGAAAAGGCACAGGAAGCACTTATGCTGAGGGCGTCATAGCTTTTCCCTGGTTCCCATGCTGGTGAATGAGAAAAACCTTAGCGCCTTTGCTTGCCCTGTGAAACGTTTGTTGCTTTGTTTCACCGGGGCGTGAGGCTTGAAAATATCGATATAAATTGTGCGAGATTGCATTTCCATTCCGCAATCCGAAATCCGAATTCCGCAATTAAAAAAATAGGCGGGGGAGAAAAATGAAACTTAAGAATTGTGCCAGGTTGTTGATCAATGCGGTTGTTGTCATCTCTCTTTGCGGGTTTGTACTTTCGTGCGGCGGCGGAGGGGGGGACGATTCCGGAGGAAGTTCTTCGGGGCAGAGCGGGTCGATTACCCTCACTGCGGACACTACCACTTTGCCTGCCGACGGCAGCAGTTCCGCCGCCATTACAGCCACCATAAAAGACAGCGCCGGAAATCCGGTCAGGCATTACACGGAAGTGGTCTTTACTACCAACCTGGGCCATTTTCGAGACGGGGGGTCGCGCTACACCATGAGCACCCAGCCGCCCCTCGGGAAGGACGGTTTCCCTAACCCTGATGCAGCCCCCACCGGCATTGCCGAGGCCGCCTTGATTGCGGCGACCCAGGCCGGAACCGCCCGCGTTATCGTTACATCCAACGGCGTAACCCAGGCCATCAACATCGAACTGACCGGAGGGCTGGTTTCCGGTATCTCCCTTTCTCTTTCCCAAGGCTCCGTCAGTACGGATAATACCGACAGTACCACCATTACCGCGACGGTTCTGGATGCGAACAATGCTGCCTTGAAAGATACGACCATCAGCTTTAAGGCCACCTCCGGCACCTTAAACACCCCAAGCGTCGTGACCGATGACAATGGGCAAGCCACGGCAATTTTTTCATGTGGCAACCTGGACAACAGCAACAGGACCAGCACCATCACCGCCACCGCCGGGTCGGCATCCAGTCAAATTTCCATCCTGATCACCGGCACCACCCTGGAACTGACCACGGATTTCCAGAACCTTGAAGTTACCTCCTCTGCCATCACTTTCCAGATAGACAGCGAAAAGGCCATTTTGACCATCGCCGCCAAGGACGCGGGAGACAACCGTATTTCCAACGCCCTGATCACCGCCAGTGTGGATGCTTCTTCCACCGGTAATGTGACCCTTTCGCCGTCAAGCGGTTACACGGACAGTACCGGTGAACTGAAAATTGAAGTCTTCGGTAAATCGAAAGGAACCGCCATTGTTCGGGTGAAAGGGCTGGGGGCCAGTGCCACACAGACATACTCTGTCGGGCTCGCCGGAGAAGTCTTCAGCATCATCAGCCCGACCGAAGATCCCTACAGCCTGGCGAAGGGCGCCAACCTCACCATTGTGGTGCAGGCGCCCACCCAGAACCAGGTGATTTTCGCGACCACCTGCGGCGCCTGGGACGGGGGAACTTCCACCGTGGTCACAAAGTCTGTTGCCAACCAGCAGGCTTCGGCGGTGCTCAGCTCCACCGAAGCATGTAATGCCACGGTCCAGGTGTACGATGCGGCCGATGTCAACACCTCTGATTCCATGAAAGTCAACATTTATCCCCCGGCGGATTCGGCGGCCCGGATCGATTTACAGGCCAGCGCCTATGTGGTGGCCCGGTCAACCGGCGGCATTTTGAATTCCGTTATGGTGGAGGCCACCGTCCGGGACGATACCTTCCAAATCGTGCCCAATGTAGCGGTCTCCTTCAGTATTTCCGATTCCACGGGGGGCGGTGAATACGTGTCGCCGCCGCTCGCCTACACCCTGTCGGAATCCGGCAAGGCGGAGGCCACCTTTACCTCCGGTTCGGTGAGCTCGGGGGCACGCGGTGTGACGGTGACCGCCACGGTGGTGGGTAAGACCACTGTGACGGACAGTATCAGCATCGTCATCGGCGGCACCGCCGGTTCCGTGGTAATCGGGCAGAGTACCACCGTTGAATCCATCAACAACGATACCACCTATAAACTGCCCATGACGGCACAAGTAGTGGATTCGAACGGCAACCCGGTTGCCGGCGCGAGAATCTCTCTGCAGCTGTGGCCTTCCAAATATAGAACAGGCATCTGGATACCTACGGCGGCGGGACCTTCGGACTGCGTTCCCGAAATTTCAAATACCTATCCCAATGAGGATGACACGTTTCCCGGTACCTATTTTTACAGGAATCTCATCCTGGATCCCGGTGAGGATGCAAACGGTGACGGTCAGCTTACCCCTGCCAGTTCAGCGGCGGGAAGCGTTCCTGCGGAGGTAGTGGCGGACGAGACGGGTGTGGCCAGCTTCGATTTGATCTACCCCAAATCAAACGCCGTGTGGATCGTTGCCGAGCTTACCGGCAGCACCCTGGTTCTCGGGTCCGAGACCCGTTCCACAACGGAGTTCGGGCTGCCTTTTCTAAAGACAGATGCTCAGGCTTGCTCCCTGCCTGATTCGCCTTTTAACAATTCCCAGCCCACATTGGAAATTGCATTGACTGCTACGCCGGATGAGGTCTATCCGGACGGGGGGATCAGCACAAGCTCCATCAGGGCTCAGGTGACGCAACTGGGAACCCCCGTCGTTGACGGGACGCTTGTCAGCTTTGCTATTGTATCCGGTATCGGTGGATTGGGTTCCGCGACCTCGTCTGAATCTTCTGCTTCCACCACCGCCGGTCAGGCGAGTGTTATTTACTTCTCCGGTGATAGACCGGGAGATGTGACCATCAGGGCTGTTTTGGCTGATGGAACCAGCGCTACCGTAGACCTCAAGTTGACCCGAGGAGCCGGTGAGCCATTTACCATAGACCTGTCTTTTTTGCCGGAAGAGCTCTCCGCGGACGGAGGGAACAGCCAGAGTTATGTCAGGGCGGATGTCAAAGACAGCGATGATTTTCCGGTGTTTGATGGTACGCTTATCACTTTTGCCATTCTTTCGGGTTCCGGGACATTCAACAACCCTTTTCCCTCTGGATCTAACGAAACAACGGATACGACCATCGCCGGCATTGCCAGTGCGGTTTACTATTCGGGAAGCATAACAACCGCAACGGAGAAGGTGATGATCAGGGCCCAGGCGGATAACGGCAGCTTTACTGAGAAGGAGCTGACACTGGTTGAGGTGATCGGGTCCATGACCCTTTCGGCCAGCCCCGATACGATCCCGGCGGATGGTACAAGCTCTTCCGCCATTACGGCCACTATCCTGGATAATACCGGTCAGCCGGTTGCGAAAGGGACAGCGGTTTCTTTTGTGACGAGTCTCGGCACCATTCTCACACCGTCCGTCACCACGCCGGATGATACGGGTGTGGTAACGGTCTCGCTGATCGCCGGTACCACCGCAGGGGTCGCCATCGTAACGGCGACCGCAACCTCTGGTACAAGTGCTCTTACCCAGTCTGTCATGATCACCATCGGTGGGAAAGCGGGCGCTATCGTGCTGACCGCGAACCCGGGCACCATCCCGCCGGATGGAACAAGTTCTTCCGCTATTACCGCCGCTGTTACGGATAATGCAGGAAACCCGGTGGAAGAAGGGACAGATGTCACCTTCACAACTGATCTGACGGGCACAACATTTAGAAACGGGACTCAGACGATTACGGTGCCCATCGAAAATGCGTCCGGGACGGTAACGGTTTCACTGATTGCGGGGACCACAATAGGTACGTCAAAAATCACCGCTACGGTTACCATCGGAACGGAAACCGTTACGCAGACCATTTATGTGAGAGTTGATGTTACCTATACAATAATATTGTGGGCGAATACTACTTCAGTCGTCTGCGGGACCAGTACTGCAACAATCACCGCCACACTTGAAGACCAGACTGGCACGGCGGTTTCGGGCGTAAATATCAATTTTTCGACCGACAATGGTGGGGTGGCGCCTGCTTCAGCTGGGCCGACGGACGCAAACGGTCAAACAACCACGGTTTTTACACCCCCTGGTGCTCCTTGTACGAATGGAACGGCAATTGTGACGGGTGCTTACCAGGATGCCAGCAGTACGATTTCAATTACTTACACAACTCCGTAAAATCTCGGGTTCCTGGTTCCCACGCTCCCGCGTGGGAACCCATGGATCCGGGTGACACTGGTAAAACAACGGAGCCGGGGTCGGAAAGCCGGGGACATCCTATAATGCTCCTGTCAAGAAAAATTTCCAAAAAATGTAAACATCGCTGTGTAGGATGGGGTCGGGCCAAGTTAACACGCGGATATTTAAGCCTTAATGCCCCTAGAGCAGACGTTTTTGAGCCCTATATCGCTCTTTTTGATCCCAAAATGGGCGTTGTAAGAACCTCCCGCCTCCATTACTTCTGCGACTGGTTCAGGCATGGATCGAGATTCATCGTGAAGACCTTCTTGCGAACTGGGATCTGGCCGTTAGCGGCACTACCCCTTTTCGGATTGAACCCTTAAAATAGGAGGCCTTTAACATTATGGAATCTATTGTAAGTGTAAATCCCCGGGACGATTTCCATCTCGAGCTGAAATTCAACACAGGAGAAATCGGTGTGTTTGATGCTCGCCCATATATGGAAAAGGGTGCCTTTCATAGGCTGAAAGACCTAAGTCTATTCAAAGAGGCGTACGTCGCCTTTGATACGGTATGCTGGCCGGGCGATCTTGATATTGCTCCTGAAACTCTCTACGATCGATCCTTGAAGCATAGCGTAGCGGGAGATAATTGTTAATTCCGGGGACACAATACTAGATTTCTCACTGATAAACTTGAGGTGATATTGGCAGACAAATAATTTGATATTGTCCCCGGAATTTTGTACAGAGATGAGCAGGATAGTTATATCTGCCTTTAAAACTTTGGCCTCAGTCCGGCTTGCTTGCAGATTTCGTTGACGGTAATTCTGTCGAGATTTCGATGCCTCTTAACAAGAATGGTTTTCAGATTGTTTGTATATATGGAATGATTGGATCCTTCGCGCAGAAGTGAAAAACCGTTTTGCACGAGGTACCGAATCAGGTCACGCCGCTTGACCGACATTCTCAATCTCGACTGGAAGTTGTTCAATCAGGGCGCCGCCCAGGGGAATTTCTTTCTCCTGTTGTGCATAAGCCAGAAGCATTTCGTTAAGGGCGTCTCTCAACATCATGCGGCATTCTTCAATATCCTTGCCTTCCGTTATGACTTCCGGCCACTCTACCAACTGGCCGAGATAGCCGGAAGCTATTTTTGTATATTTTGCCGTGTAATTTTGCAAAATGTCTCTTTCTCCTGTAAAAATGAGGTCTCGGTAACGTGTACATTGATACTCTTTTTCATAGAAGATCGATGATTTTCCAAATCTTCACACTTGTCAAGGGCTTTTTTCTGCTCATAAAGGAAATTCCGGGGACACAATACAAAATTTTAGTCGGCTCGGAACCGGAAAACCAAATGGCAGCACCGCTCATTGAATTAGAGTAGGGAAAATAGAGAGGTTGTTCTTGAATAGTTCTAAACGGTTAGCTTGGCCGGACCCTAGGCAACAGTTGGAGGATTCGCTTTGCAAAGGCAGTTTATATTATTTCTAGCCAAATAGATCGCTATGAGATCCAATATCGATAAGCTGAAGTTTCTTATATGATCTCTTGAACTTTCTTGTTCTGGCCAGGCTAAATTTCATGATTTCAAATCGTCCATCATCTCTTCAATGGCGTCATATCGAACTAAATCATTATGTTCTGCCTCTACCATAGCTTGTTTCAATCTTTCAGAGGGTACCTTGAGCGGAAAAGGTAGCCCGCGCTCAAGTCGTACCTGGTTCAGAAAAATATTGATGGCATCCGCCACGGTTAAGTTATACTCCTTAAAAATGACTTTTGCCGCATCCCAGGCCTTTGGGTCAACCCTAATGGATGTTTGCCGTCTCGTGTCCAAAACCTCACCTCTGAAATAGATTAAAAAAGCATACTTCAAAAGAAGTTTCTTGTCAGCGTGAATTCCGTGAAATCCCGGGGACGCAATATAAAATTATTGACAACGGGTGTCAGTCACCACGGCGGGGGTTTTGGCATTGCAACCTTTTGGACTCTCACGAAAAATTCTCTTCTACAGTTGCTTCACACCCATGAATATGAGATAATTTAGTAGATCTGAAGAATATGAAGGGATAACGCCCTCAAATTTTCGCCTTGCAGTGAACCGGGAGCATGGAAATCTTGAAAACATCCGGCCTCAAAAAAATTCTGATAATACCGGGAATACTCCTTTTTTCCCTGTTCGCGGGTCTTTCAACCGCTCCGGCTGAAGAGAGAACCCCGCCCTACACGGGATGGAAGCCCGCGGGCCCGTTTCAACCGTTTGAAAACACGCCACCGGAGCCGGAAAAGACGCCGGTAAAGGCAGCGGTTACCATAGAAAAACCGGTTGAGGCGCAACCCATCGAAAGGCCGCCGGATACGGGAGATTACCGGACCGAGGAGTACGTGGTCCAGGAAGGGGACTGGATTGCCAAAATTTTGCGGAAGAAAGGGGTGCTCAAGGAAAACAACCTTTCCAAACTTCTTGAGATACTCCGAAAATTCAACGAGTCCATGCAGGACTTCAACCTGATACGGCCGGGGGAAAAGATTGTGATCCTGGTAAAGGTGACCCCTGAAGGGAAAACTGAGAGCCCGGCGCCAAAAGAAAAACAAGTGCCTTTAAGGATCAGGACACCTGTCCCGTCCAGACAACAACCCATGCCCGTTTCCCGCGGATTGAAATCCGAAACTTACCGGATCAAGCGGGGGGATATCTTGAGCCGGGTGGTCGTCAACCGATACGATCTTTCGGCCAGAACCTTTGTCGCAGAGTACCTGGATCTGTTCAAAAAGGCCAATCCATCCATCAAAAATCCGGACCGGGTCTTTCCCGGGCAGACCGTCAACCTGCCCCTTTACCCGCCGCAGTGGCATGAACCGCCCCCTTCACCGCCGGCACAACCCCCCATCATGAGGGATCTGGCCCATTCCAACAAGGTGTGGCTGCCGGACCCCGAACCCGTTCCCGAACCCATGGAGCCGGTAAAACCGGAGGCTTCCCCGACCGTTGTGGCCCAAGCGAAACCCAAAGTTGAGCAGAAATCATGGGTCCCTGACAAAGCGGCGTCTTCTGAAAAACCAAAAAATCTCGAAACACGGGCTGAAGAACCCAAAATGCCTGAAACACAGGTCCGCCCCCAAACCCCACCCGCCCCCACGGAACCGCCGGCAAGAGCCCCTTCGCCGGCACCTGCAAGGCCGGAAACATCCATTGCCACATCTTCATGGCAGGCTCAGCAAACCACGACCGCGGTTGCCGATGGGCTGGGGGATATCCTTCCGAAAATGGGCGAGAAGTATATCCATTCAGGCGAGCACTTCATCCCCATGAAATCGGGCGGCCACATCAACCTCAAGGCCGAAACCTACCCCATTGTCAAGCTTCACGGGGGCATAACCCTGATCGTGGACCTTTACAATTCCCTGCCGCCCAGGATGGGCCGCGTCATTGAGTCCAGTTGGGGAACCTATCGGATTGTTCACCTTTCACCCGGAGACGATTTGAAATCCGCCTTCACCAAAATCCTGAAAGCGGTTCAGTATCCGAAGGTTTTCAAGAAGGGAGAACACCTGAAACTGCCCGGAACCATTCCGATCAGCATTACCGGGGACTGGATCGTTATTCCCCCCAGGGGGCAAACCGGCAAGGACTCCGGCTTCATCGTGATTAACCTTCTTGACGACAAAAGCCAGGCGGTTCCTCAATCCGTCAAGGCTTATTTGAAAGAACGGGGGGTGCAGTTCGTGGAATATCCTTCCCCTGAAACGCTCGAGAAACCGCTCGCGGAAAAGACGCCGGAAATCGCCCCGGATGCGCCGTCCCTGGTGGAAATGGTCTTGACCCTCACCGGGCATCCCCATGATGCACGGGTAAAGATTCCCGCCTTTGAGAGCCGAAATGATGATTTCAAACTGACCGTTACAGCGGATTTTTACCTGACCGCTCACGGAAAGGAGCGGGTGATCGATCTTAGCGGGCTGGATCCGGAGATTGTTGCCCTGTTAAAAGAAAGGGGCGTTTCGGTGCTCTCCCTTTCAAAGGAAAAGAATCCCCTGGCCATGGCCTCAAAAACCCTGAAGTTCCTGGGCTGGCAGTATAAAATGGGGCCTCATGCCCTCTCCACGGCGCCGCACAGCAAAAAGAATGTCAACTTGACCCTGTCAGGGCTTATTTTTTTTACGGAAGGTGGCCATTCGGTCTTTATGACGCCCCTTGATCTGCCGCCGGAAGTGGCCCGGTTTCTCTATGAAAAAGGGCACAGGGTGGTAATGCTGGGATCCTTTTCGTCCGGCGCGCGGACCCGGGCCGCCTGGGGGGGCAAGTGACAAGGAGTTTCCGATGAGACGGCATCTCATGGCAGTGTTCTGTATGGTGCTGGCAAGTGTTTGTTTTCTGTGGGCCGGGGCAACGGCGGGTAAGGCCTACATCTGGCATGACAAGGATGGGGGTGTCCATTTTTCCGATCGGCCCCCTCATCCGGACGAGATCGGCGGCGATATTGAGGAAAGGCAGTTCAAGGAAGCGCCCCGGCCGGAGCCAAAACCCGTCACCATTTCCGATAATCCCATCGAACACGCGGTCCAGAGCACCTTTCGGTTGACCAACCGCAAAGGTGGCGGTTCCGGGTTTTTCATCAATGATAAGGGGTTGGCTATCACGGCAAAGCATGTGGTCCGGGGGGCGACCTACAGCATGAAGGCCGAACTGGCCGGTGAAAAGAAAAAATATTCGGTGAAAATCATCAAGAAGAGTCGAAAAAATGATTTGGCGCTCATCCGGGTCCTGATCAGGAAGCCCACGCCCTATCTTGAAATCAGAAAAACCGAAACCCTGGTTCGGGGGGAGCCGGTCTGGGTGGTGGGGAACCCCCTGCTGGCGTTTAAAGAGACGGTCACCAGCGGTAATTTCAGCCGGATATTTCCCGGAAAAGATTTTAAGAAAGAACTGAAAATCAAGGCGCCTTACAAAGGGGACTGGGTCCAGTTTTCAGCCCCGGTCATCGGCGGGAACAGCGGGGGCCCCGTTGTGGACAAGGACGGAAAACTCATCGGGATCGTGAGCCTCGGGTTCAAGGCCTACAACGCCATCAACCTGGCTGTTCCCGCTTCCTATATTGAAAAAAATTTCGCCGCCCAACTTAAATAGTGCCGTTCTCAGTCCACTGTTCCCTGACACCCTTCAAACGCCCGAATCACCTCCTCCACCTCCCCCATGGTGTGCACCTTGAAAGGTGCATCCAGCTGATCATTCCCATAGGCTACGAAACAGACATCAGAGGCCAGGGCCGTTTCATAATCCACGGATGAATCACCGATGTAGATGGCTTCGGTTGCTGTGAGTTCAAAAAACGAGAGAATTTTGAAAATGGACTCCGGATGGGGTTTCGGGTTTTTCACGTCCAGGGAAGAGACCACCATGTCAAAAAGCCCGCCCAAGCCGTTTTGAACCAGCACTTCATCAATGGTGTTGCTGCGGTTGGTGGCCACGGCCAGATGAAATTCCGGCTGCAGCTTCAGCAGGAGATCCGTAAGCCCCGGAGCCATGATCATATCCTTGATGAAGGGGGTGTAGTCCATTTGCAGCCGGTATGCGTCGGCTTCTTCAAAATGGGGTGTTTCCCTGAAAATATATTTCGTGGAATCACGGGCTGTGGCCATGTGCACATAGTCGATCTCTTCCGGGTCCATGGGGGTCAGATCAAAACGGGCTAGCAGGTGGTTGTAGAAATTGATGTTGGCCTGGCGGGAGTCAAACATGACCCCGTCGCAATCGAAAATGATGACGCGTAATGGATTGTTCTTGTTCATGAAGGCTCCTAGGGGTTTTTTGCTCATCCCTAACATGTTTTTGGTGAAAATAAAAGCCCGCCATTGACTTTCAAATCTGAAAGGGATTATGGTTTTCGTTACACCGCTTAACAATGGAGGTTCCAATGAAAAAATTTGTCATCGGGGTGATTGCCGTTTGTTTATGGGCCAGTGCTTCGGTATGTTCAGGGGCTTATTTGATCCACCTCAAGGACGGCCGGGAAATTACAACCTCTGAGTACCGGGAGGAAGGGGGTCAGATCAAGATTCATCAGTATGGCGGCGTTGTGGGTATTTCGAAAGAAGATGTGGTATCCATTGAGGAAATCGACGAACCGAAAACCATCGTTGTGAAATCAGCGCCCAAGCCGCCGGAAAAAGCACCCCCCCAAATAGAAGAGGAAGTGAAAACGTTCATCAAAGAAAATGGGGGTCAAGAGGAAGGGTCGAAATCGCCAAACGACAAAGCCCAAAAAGAGAAAAATCCTTTTTTGAAAGAATTTGATTCCCTTAAGAAAAGATTTGAAAAAGTGGAAAACATGACCCAAGAGGAGATTTTTCAGTTTGATAAGGATTTATCCAATCTGCGAAACAAAATCCTTAAGGCCGGTCTTGGTGGCTCCTATACGGACCATATCGTTGCGCTTTCGGAAATGGGGGACAAAGCGGAAGAAATGTACAAGAAAAGAGATCAATAAACCTGTCGCCACCGGGAGACCTTGACCGAGACTGCCTGAAGGGCTTCTTGGATGTAGCAGCTGTCATATCGAATATCCACGCCACCGTTAATGGTGACCGTCTGCTCGGCCAGGACCGCCCCGTAAATATTGACACCTGCTCCTCCGCCGTTGAACGTCAAGGTACCGGTGCAGAGAACGAGTCCATGCCAGGCGAACCCGCCACCCATTTCCAGGTCCCCTTTCACTGCCAGGATGCCGTATCCATTAACATTTGAAAGCTTCAGACCTTGCACATTGTACGGATTTGATGTGTCGGAATAGCAGATGACACTGTTGCCATTGCCGTCGGCGCCATAGGTGGCGCCATTCTGATCCGCCAGGATGGTTTCCGTTGCGGAACCCGGAAGCCCCATGGCGCTCACGTACTCGGCGATGGGTATATCCTTGGGACCGCTGAAGGCTGCCTCACTGCCGTCGAGTGCGTAGGGATAACCAGGCCCTTGAAGATCTTCTGTGTCTGCCCCATTTAAACTAAACGCCGGAGTGTCGGCATCGTCGGGGTCATCGTATTGGTAAATGGGGGGCAAGTCAGCGCTGACAATGCCGCCGCAGTCGACGCTGCCGTCGGTTCCTGCCTGGTCATTTCCATCAATATAAAGGGCGCTCCCGTTTCCCGTAAGGTTTCCCTTGGTGTACAGTGGGGCTTCTACGTCAATATTCAAAGGGACCTGTATTATCTCCACTTCAACAACGGCGAGAGAACCGCGGCTCTCCCCGTAGGAACGGACAATTTCAATGGGTCGCGCTTCACGGACCGTCGGGGTTCCGGCGGTGGTGAAATAAACCCAGCTCTTATCATTGACGGTTGTGGGATCATCGCCGTAATACACAATGCTGCCGGGGGCGGAGAGGGGATTGCTCCCCAGGTTGCCGTCCCCGTCGGCATAATGGGGCGCAGCAGCGGTATGTCCCGCCTGTTCGGCATCGTATTCCCGTTTGTGCTTTATTTTCACGAAATAGTCGACATCCACTGTGGATTGCAGGGTGTTCACTGAGGCAGTGGCACTCGTGAAATTGGTGTCCGATGGGAAGTAGTTCTGATAATTGCTGTCATATTCAAGGTCATCAGCGGTAGTCCAGGCGCCGGAGGTCAGAATATAGGCTGACCACAATGGATCGGCGGTTGAGCCCGTATCCCCCGCATAACCGGATGCGGCAGCGGAACCCTTCAGGCGCAATCGCGCTTCCGCGATACCGGCCTGGGCAGCGCTGAAGGCCTGAGTGTTGCTTTTGTAGTTGTCCCCGATTTTCATGTCCGTGGTGGTGAGCATCACGGCGGTGGATCCCAGCAGCGCCAGGATTCCCATGAACACCAGGGAGAGGATCAGGACGATGCCCTTCTGGTTCACCCGGTTTTCGCGTTTGTTTCTTTCATGATTTTTCATGGTGATCCAATGTTTTGATTCTTGCAGTGTTACAGGTTAATGGCCAGATTGGGCGGCGATACCATTGATGTCAGCGTATAGGTTCGGTAACCGCTGTTTTGACCGTAATTCGGGTCCGGTTTCGCTGTTCTGGCAGTGATGGTGATTTCAACCATGCGGATATCGGCCGCCGTGGTGGTGGCGATGCCGTCCGCATCCAGATAGTCAAAGGCGAAAGACTCGATATTTTCGGCCAGAAGTTTCGCGTATGAGAATGCCTGCCCTGCGTCCCGGTCAATTTCCAGGTTGGCGCCGTCGTGGGTATAGATGATCTGTTCGTTCGTATCGCTTGCGATGGCAGTCCCATCGCCGTCCAGGTCGGCTCTGATTTCAAGCTGGGTCGTGCTGTAGGGAATCCCAACCAGTGTTGTGCTGCCGGTGGGGTTAAAACCCGCCAGCTTCACTTCACGGGTGATGACCTCCATGACAGCGCGTGTTCCCTGAATTATTTCGGTCATTTGTTCCTGCGCATCGTAGGTCTTGCGCTGGCTGATGAAGGCACCTGAGACGGAGGTGAGTACCACCAGACTCAGGGTTAAGGCAATGAGGAGCTCGATAATGGTAAAGCCGGTATTCTTTCTTCCTTTTATTTTCATTACATGTTCCCTTATTGGGTCAGAAAAGTTTTGAGCGCCACCTGGTGACTGTCGGCGTCCCAGTAAACGGTTATGGTAACGGTTTTCATGTCGGTTGCCGGAGTATCAACGGCGGTGAGGGTCTCGCGTTTGTAATCGGGATATTGGGTTATGGAATTGTAGGCTTCGGTGACCGTTCCGTTGGTTTCAGGCGTGTTGGCATAGCCCAGCCGTTCCACATCCTCCATTTTTTCCCTGGCGCAGGTGGTGGCGCTGGATACCTCTTTGCTTAGTTCATTCCCCTTGATAATGCCCACGGAAAGGGATGCCATGCCCAGAAGGCCCACCGCGAGAATCACCATGGCCACCAGAACCTCCAGGAGGGTGAAACCGCCGTTTTTTTGATTTCCGAGTACCGCCATTTCTATTTTCCTCCACGCTTTTATCATTCGGATCGGACGTCCATGGGGATTATGATATTTTAATGCCCCCGACCGGGGTAATTCTGATGTTCTTATATTTGTTTTCAGTGTTGGTCAGATAGATAATATATGACAGCAGTTGCTCTTCAATCCAGCCTGAGGTCTTGGGTAGACCCCTTGCGTTAAAGCGAAATGTATCGCCCGGATAGAAAAGCGCAATGGATACACCGTCATCCATAGTCCCTTCAAAAACATAGGATTCGCTGGCATCCTTGGCACCGTTCCCCCGGGCCCCGCCGGGACCGTTGTCCAACCAGACCTTGATGGTTTTGCTGGCTTGACTGAACTTCACGCAGGCATCCGTATTCAGGGTTACGGCTCCCTGCCTGGCTCGGGCAAACGCCATGAAAACTTGTCTGGCCGAGCTGTTCAACCGCATCTCGGGCAACAGACTCATGAAGGCGGGAACGGCAGTCAGTGTCATAACCGCCATGACACAAAGGACGATCAGCATTTCGGGAAGGGTGAATCCCCGGTTATGGTTCGGCTGTAATTTAATCATCGTCATTCTCCTGCCGCCGGGGGGGTCTCCTTTTTTCCGGCTGCCTGTTCGTTGTCATTTAACAAGTTGCAATACTAAGATGCAATTAGTACGCCAATTCACTAAGTGTTAATATAACATCCCGTTATCAGAGTCTATTTTTGGGGAGATATTCATCCATCGATGAGGCCTTTCGGCCATGAATAAAGTTAATAAATTTTACGACTGTAAAAATATTTTACAATGATTTCTCGGGTGGGATATTACGAGAAGAAACAAGAAAGGTGTTTTATGGATTTGCATGGCGTCTACTGATAGGTCACCCGGAATACTTCTTCGATGGTGGTAATCCCTTGAAGGACTTTTCGCGCGCCGTCCCGGCGCAGGGTGGTCATACCCCCTTCAATGGCAGCGCGCTTGAGGGCATTGGCGTCGGACGTTTTTAAAATCAGGTTCTTGATCTTTTCATCCAGGAGCATGAACTCAAAAATACCGGTCCGCCCCCTGAAGCCGGTATCCAGGCAGGCAGGACACCCCCGGCCCCGGTAGACGGTTGCCCCTTCCGACATCTCGGGGGTGATGCCGATTTTTTGCAGGGATTCCCCGTCCGGTGTGTAAGCTTCACGGCAGTGGGGGCAGATGACCCGCACCAGCCGCTGGGCCAGGATGGCACTGACGGAAGAGGTGACCAGAAAAGGTTCAATCCCCATATCGATGAGGCGGGTTACGGCGCCGGCGGAATCGTTGGTATGCAGTGTGGAAAAAACCAGGTGCCCGGTGAGCGCCGACTGAATGGCAATCTCAGCCGTCTCCAGGTCACGCACCTCTCCCACCAGGATCACGTCCGGGTCCTGGCGGACGATGGAACGGAGCCCCTTGGCAAAGGTGAGATCAATCTTGGAATTGGTCTGGATCTGTCCGATCCCGTCGATCTGGTACTCGATGGGGTCCTCAATGGTAATGATGTTGATATCGGTTTTATTGATGGTGGAAAGCGCCGCATACAGGGTGGTGGTCTTTCCGCTTCCCGTGGGGCCGGTGACCAGGATGATGCCGTGGGGCGAGCTGATAAGCTGTTCAAAAGCGGCCTGATCCGTTTCGGGCATGCCCAGGTCCGTGACCTTGAGCAGCACGTTGGTCTTATCCAGCAACCGGAGCACCACCCGCTCGCCGAATGCCACGGGAATGGTGGATACGCGGATATCGATATTCTTGTCCGCGATCCGGATTTTGATGCGGCCGTCCTGGGGCAGTCTCTTCTCAGCAATGTTCATTTTGGCCATAATCTTGATGCGGGAAATCAGGGCCGACTGAATATGTTTGGGGGGAGACAGCATGTCGTAAAGGATACCGTCCACGCGGTGACGAATCCGCAGTTTGTGCTGGGAGTGTTCGATATGGATGTCGCTGGCACGCGCTTTGACCGCTTGGCTCAGCATGAGATTGACCAGTTTTACCACGGGGGCGTCGCTGGTATCCTCGAGCAGATCCGTTGTTTCCTCGATTTCCGACAATATCCGACCGGCTTCGCCTTCCTGCATGTCTTCGATGACCCGTTCAGCGGAGTCCCCGCTCACGTCGTAAGCCGCATTGATGATCGACATGATGGCGGAAACCGGGGCCAGCACCACCGGCGCGTCTTCAAGATCCAGGAGTCGCCTGAGATCATCCAGGGCCTGAAACTGTAAAGGGTCATTAACCGCGATGGTGGTGACCTCATGGGTGAAAACAGGGACCAGTTTGAATTTCTTGAGGAATTGAATGGGGGTATGGTTGATAAAGGCCGTGTCCAGGTTTTCAAAGGGCAGGGTCATTGAAACCGGCAGGTCCCACTGCACCCCCAGGGCGCCCAGCAGGTCAGCTTCCGTGATCACCTTCCGGCGAATGAGGATTTCCCCCAGTCGTCCCCCCTTTTGTTCTTGGACCTCGAGTGCCCGCTGAAGGTGGGTTTCACTAAGCCCGTAGGTATCATGAAGAATTTCCCCCAGAGGACGGACCCACGGCGCAATCGGGTCTCCGGTTGGGCCAGGGATATTTGCTTTCGACATTCGCATTTCTTTAATTCCCGGTTTTCGGCGTTTCATCCGTCAGGGGTTTGGGTTTGGGTTTATCATACATCTTGATGACCCCCTCCTTGATTCGCTCGATCTGTTCCTTTTTATCCAGGTAAATTTTTCTGGCTTCGGCCGGGTTCTGAATAATGCGGGGCGTCAGAAAGATAAAGAGGTTGGTTTTCTGGCGGTCCTTGCTGGTGCCCTTGAACAACCAGCCCAACAGGGGAAGATCGCCCAGGCAGGGCACCTTGTAGTCGGTGGTTGTGGTCTCGTCTCCGATGAGCCCGCCGATCACCACCGTGTTGGCATCTTTGACGATGACCGTGGTCTGGGCCAGGCGCTTCCAGGTTTCAGGACGTCCCGAGGTGAGCAACACGGTGTCATCCACCAGCCGGGTGACCTCCTCGTATATTTTGAGGCGAACGAATCGTTCCTGGCTGATCTGCGGGGTGATCTTGAGGGTCACCCCCACGTCTTTGTACTCATAGGAACTGTAGTCCAACTGCGCTTGGGTAGTTTCATCCCGCACCTGGAAAGGCACGTTTTTCCCCACCATGATCTCAGCTTCCTCGTTGTCCGTGGTGAGGATCTGGGGGGTGGAAAGGATATGGACATCCCGGTCCTGCTGGTAGGCGTTCACCACCGCCGCCAGGTTGGGGAATTCAACGCCGCCGATTTTGATGGCTTCGCTGATGACCCCCATGGAAAAGCCACTGGGTAAAGCGCCGGCTGCGATGCCGCCCAGGGTGCTAAAATTGGACGGGCTGGAACCGGCAAAAGCCCCGGCGTTTTTTCCGTCGTAGGAAAACGTTTTGATCCCCTGCCACTCCACGCCCAGGTTGAATTCCTTTTCCACGTTCACTTCCATGAACAGGGCCTCGATGAAGACCATCATTCGGGGGATATCCAGCTTCTGGATGACGGCTTCCAGTACAAGATAGTCATCCGGGTTCGCCATGATGACCAGGGAATTGGTGGCCTGATCCGCCACAATTCGCGCTTCCTTGGACAGAATAGGGGCCTTCCCCTTGTTTTTAGCATCTGATTTCTTGGACGGAAGGGAGGTCAACACTTTGGTCAGGTCTTCGGCATTGGCATGCTGCAGATAGTACACATGGATGTCGCCCTGGCCTCGCGGCGCCTCTTTATCCAGGAGCTTGACCAGTTTTCGAATCTTGGCGGCATTGTCTTCCGATGACACGACAATCAGCGAGTTGGTCCTTTCATCCGCCACAATTTTGGTAACGGTCTGGGGACCCGCGGTGCGCTTCTGTTTTAAGGCCCGCCGCTCGAAAACCGTGTTCAATGACTTGGCCAGGGGGCCGGCGCTGGCATATTCAAGGGGAATGAGGGAAATTTCCTCGCCCACGCCTTCCACGTCAATGGCCCGGGCAAGACCCATAAGACGTTTGATGTTGGACTGAACATCCGTGACAATCAGGGTTCGGGTCGGGGGATAGGAAACCATGACGCTGCTTTTGCTGATAAACGGGGCAAACAGCTTTTTCAGTTCGTCCGGCTCTGCATACCGCAGGGGAATCAGTTGGGTGACCACCTTGTCTTCCGAATCGAGGGCCTCCCGCCTCAGTCGGGTTTCCACGCTCATAGTGCGGGCGCTGGCCGCGGGAACAATCTTGATAATGTTCCCCGACGGCACCGTGGTAAAACCATGGACTTCCAGGACCGATTCAAAAACCCTGTAGGCTTCATCCACGCTGATTTTGTTGGGGGATATAATGTTCACCTTTCCCCTGACCCCCTTGTCGATGACAAAATTCTTACCGGTCAGTTCGCTGATAAACTTGATGAAAATGGGAATATCCACCTGGTCGAAATCGATGGTCACAGCGGGTTCCGGTTCATCCGAATTCAGCTTGGGTTTTCTCTTCCGGGTGGTAATCGGGGCCTTCACGGAGGAAGGCGAAGGAGGTTTTTGTACTTGGACAGCCCGTGTCGGAACAGCAGGGGCCACACCCTCTTCTCCCGTCACGCGGGCCCCCTTAACCGGGGCAGGGGCCAGGAAACACCCCACTCCCGCCAACAGAAACAATGAGAGACATATTTTTTTATAACAATTCATTTTTATTTTCATCTTTCACTCGTCACGATCGCTTTAAACCGGGGGGATGCCCGCAGCGGATCCAGATCCGGATCTTTTTGCGCCCATCCTTTGACACCGGGGTCCATGGAAATGGCTTTTCCCAGATATCGAAGTCCCTGTTTCACCTGGCCGGTGGCAGCTGAAACGCAGGCCAGGTTGTAATAGGGGTCCACATAATCGGGTTTTAAGCGGATGGCTTTTTCAAAACACTTTCGGGCTGCCGAATAGTTCTTTTTGTGGAGATGCAGCACGCCCCGATTATTGAGTGCCTCAACGTGACCCGGGTCCATGGAAATGACCTTTTCATACCATATCCCGGCATCGGAGAGGCGCCCTTCCCGATGAAACGCCCGTGCTGTTTGATAGCTTTCGGTAAGATTTTCCCCACTTTCCTCGGTCTTTCGCTTTGCAGACGACGGATGACGGATGACGGATGACGACCCTGATTCGGACGACGGACGACGGATGACGGATGACGGCCCTCTGTCGTCTCTCTTCTGTCCTCTGTCTTCCATCGTTTGATCCCACCACGAATAGCCCGCAAAAGCAAGCAAAACCATCAACAGTAAAGCCGTCAAAAAGAGAGTTCGTTTGACGGTGAAAAAGGACTTTTTCCGCCCGGGCACCGGTATACCGCTGTAGGACCCTTTTCCCAGATCCCGTTCAACCTGGGCTTTTTTTAGTGCCTCATGGATGTAGCTCATGCTGTTTGTCCGCCATCTGATACAGGAGGGCCAGGGTTCGGGAACCCACTACCCCGTCCGCTTTGAGGCCAAATTCATTCTGAAAATTTTTCACTTCTTCACAGGTCCGCTGGTCGAAAAAACCGTTCGGGGTTACCAGGTACCCCAGACCTTGCAAAATTTCCTGAAGGGTCAGAACAGCCGGCGATTGCATCCCCTGGCTCAAGAAAAAACGGTTGTCGGCGTATGGGTATACCCAACTCACTTGACCGCCCCAGTGCTCCAGGATGAAATCCCGTGTGAGGTTTCGGGGGTTGCCGTCCGCATCCAGTGCGACGGCGCCTTCGGGCGTTGCGTGATGGATCAGAAGATAAGCCGACGGTCCACGGTGCATACTGACCGGCGTGTCGATCCTGAAAGGCATTTTCAACAGGGTGTAATACTCGGCTGACAGTGGAAATGACACCAGGCTCATCTGAATGCTGCCGTGATCATCTTCAGGGGATATGGATCCCTCAACCAGATCAAACAGTCCGGCAATACTTTGTTTATTCGTCAGAAGGAGGGTCGGCGCCGGTTTTTGGGCAACGGGTACAGTGGGACGGTTTTCCGACGTCACAATCGAACGGGACCCGAAGAGGTGGTCCCTGAAAGTCCATACGCCAAATCCGGCAGCGATCATGAAAAAAAGAACCGCCGGCAGGACCCATTTCCACCATTGGCCTTGTCCGGAACCGGGGGGGCGGTTCCCATCCGTGTCGATGCCGCCGCGAAGGTCCAGGATGGCCCTGGCCGTCATTTTTCCCGAAACAGCTCGTTTTTCAGCGGTGTAGGCCAGAAGGAGCGCCCGGTCGCAGACCGCATTGATCCGCCTGGGGTTGCCCCCGGAATAGCTGTAGATCCGCTTGAAGGCCCCATGGGAGAAACGCACATCCCCCTTCCCCCCTGCCACCACCAGGCGATGTTCCACATACCCCCGAACATCTTCCTGATCCAGAGGCTTCAAATGGTACCGCACGGTGATGCGATCGTCCAGCTGCCTGAGTGAATGGCCCGAGAGAACCTCTTTCAATTCCGATTGACCCACCAGCACAATCTGGATCAGTTTATCCTTTTCCGTTTCCAGGTTGGATAGCATTCGAATCTGCTCAAGGACCGTTCGCGAAAGGTTCTGGGCCTCATCGATCAGCAGGAGCGCATTTCCCCCTTCTCTGAAGACACGCAACAGAAAATGGTTGATGGCATCGAGCAGGGCGTTTTTGCTTTCAGTTTCCCCAGGGACTGTTACGCCGAACTCGTGGGCAATGGATTTCAGGATCTCCATGTCGGAGACAAAAGAGCTGAAAATGAGCGCACTTTTGGTGGTATCATCCAGATGGTCCAGCAGGGCGCGACACAGGGTGGTTTTTCCGGTTCCCACCCCGCCGGTGATGGCAATAAACCCCTTCCGCTGGTTGATGCCGTAAAGCAGGTGATCCAGGGCCTCCCGATGATAGCGGCTCAGGTAGAGATACCGGGGATCAGGGGTCAGGTTGAAAGGATGTTCCTTAAATCCGAAAAAGGTCTTATACATGGTCTATTCAAATCGGTAATTGAGGGTTTTCGTTTCACTGCCACGGTTGATTTCCAGAGAAAGCTCGGCACCGGATTTGAGCCGGTTGTAGAAGGCAAAAGCATCATCCGGGCTTTTGATCAACTTATTGTCTATTTTTTTGACCACATCGCCGTTCTTAAGGCCCAGTTTGGCAAATATGGACCTCGGTTTGACGTGGGAAAGAACCAATCCGGCCGGTTTGCCGTTCTTGATGAGGGGGCGGATGCGGACCTGGGTCAGCAGCGAATTGATATTGCCAAGGGATTTTTGAAGATCATCGTGGCCCACCGTAATGGTGTATCCATCATCCCGACGCCCGGCGCCGGCTCCCCGGGAGCCTCGTTTTCCGGTCTTGGCCTGTTCCATTTCAAGGATTTCATCTTTTCCCTTAACTTCGATAATTACTTTTCCCCTCAGGACTTTTTTAATCAAGGCCCCCTGGACCCTGTCTCCGATCTGGTAGAGGCCCTGCTTATTTTTGCCTTTTTCCTCCATGACGGCAAAGGCAATCCGTTGGGGACCGGAGACCGTCCCCAGCAAAACGATATTCAGGCTCGTGGGTTTCAAAGCGGCGATCTGTTCTGCACCCATTTCTTCCGCCTTTTCCTCCCGGTCTGTGACGGGTCCGCCCAACAGACCCCGCCGGCTGATTTTATCGTAATGGCCGGGGGGCGGCTGCTTTTGCATGGTCCGGGTTCTGAAGGACCCTGCCGCCGTTTCGGGGGATGTTACCGTTAACAGCTGAGCATCCACAAACCGGTAGAAAATATCCACACCCATATAGACGGCAATAAACAGGGCAAGGAGGTTGAACAGAATTTCGTAAAATCGGGTCATAATTCCACGTAGGGGCGAATCATCATTCGCCCGTACAAAAAAGGTTTTATGTAAACCTGAATTTCGGCGACCTGAAGGTGCCTTGAATGATGAAGGACCGTCTCAGGCCGTTATGGCCCCCTCGAAAAAGGCTCAGCAGGGCCGGACCCCCTTTCAGGGTCTCAAGAAAAGCCTCAATGGGTTCGATCGTTCCCCTCAAATTAAGCCGGCTGCGGTCCAGGATCCGGTTCAAACGGATTGTTCCGGAAAGGGAACCCTGAAACCCTTTTCCGTCAAGGGATACCGAGGTCAGGTTAACCGTCCCCTTTTTAAGGGTGAATCGTGCGTTCAATTTCCCAAAAGGGATCGTCTCAAGGCCCAGAAAGGGGTTTAAAAGGTCAATTTTTCCTTCTGAAATATGAATATCCCCGGCCCCGTCCCCCAATACGATCCGATCCGGAGGGCCCTTGTATGTGATGTTTCCTTTGAGGGTTCCACCAAAATCACCCACCCCGAAATGGGGCAAAAACGCGTATTCATGGATGCGCACTTTTTCAAGTGAGAGGGAAAAGCCGCCTATTTCACCCGCCTCACCCGAGAGAATGTGGCCGCTAATGAACCCGCCATAGGCAAAGGCATCAAAAAACCAGGAGGTGTTTCCCAGAATAAGTGATCCCATACCGGGACTGACAGACAACTCCTGTGCCTCAAAAAAAGCGGTTCCAGGGCGTTTTTTCAGGGAAAAGACCGGTTCCTGCAGCCGCAATCCGGGTGGAAACGACGGATCAAGAGATCGGGTGGAAAAAACAATCTGTGGGTCCATCCGGCCGGCCACTTTCACCAGATACGATTGAAATGATTCTGATGGGAAGCGGACATAAAGGAGCGCCACCGCCACCAGAATGGCGTAAAGCGCGTAGCTAACGTATTTTAACCCTGTTTTCATGGGGCCTCGTAAGTGACCACCTGGAGGACCACATCCAGTGTGCCTTTTCGTCCTTTGTTTTCCGTTACGGCGCATCGCCTGAGTTGAATGGCTTTTTTTGATAACTCGATCAAAACCAAATAATCCATGAATCGTTTAAGGGAAACCTTGTCCAGCTTCATTTCCACCATGGTCTCTTTCCACCCGCCTTCACCCTTTGCCGAAGAGGGCTTCATGTATTTGATATGGCGTTTGACCCCGGCTTTGCCTGCAGCCTTTTCAAGGAATGAGAAAAGGGTGAATCCAGGCGGCCTTTTCCGAATGACATTTTCAGCAGTATGGGATCGCTCTTTGAGGACCGCATATTCCTGAGACAATCGAACCATTTCTACCAGGCCCTTCTCCTTTAGGTCGATGCTCTTTTGCAAGCGTTTACGATCTGCCAACACGGGAAAGACCCCGAATTGAAGAAGACAGAAGGCTGCTACCGCAAAAACGGCCAGCTGGACAAAAAATCTTTCCCGTTTCCCTAACTGCATTCTCTACTCAACCTCAAACCTTAACTTGAAACTTTAAACTCGAAACTTGAAACCTAAAATCATCTTCCCAACTTAATTTCAAACAAAACCCTGTTTTTCCCCCGATCCAGATTGGCGGAACTGATGGTCGTGGTCTTAAAAAGGGACGATTTCTCAAGACCCTGTTTTACCCGATCCACCGTGTTGTAGGTATCGGTATCGCCTTTAATCCTGACGGAATTGGGATCAATCATCAGGCGTGAGACCTTTAAATCCATTGATTCGGGAAGTCGCTCGGAAATTTCCAGAAACAGATCAAGCGCTCGGCTGTTCATCCCCGCCACCCGGCCCGGTGTCGCAACACGCTTCAACTCATTAATTTCTATCTGCGCCTGTTTAACGGGATCCACGATGCGGCTTATATGGGGAAATGTTTTCTTGAACAGGACCAGTATCCGGCTGTCAAGGGCCGCCGCCCGCTGTTTCAGGAAATAGGTATCCACCCCCATATCAACGGCCCAAAGCGTTGCGATCACCAATAGCCAGACCGCAACTTTCCTGAAGATCTTTGTGCGATAAAATGACCGTTTTTGGACTTCAAATCCATTTCTCCTGAGATTCGGCCCCAATCCCTTTGCGCTATAACGGCCCAATGCCAGAGAGAGGGCGCCGTCCATAAGTGAAGGGTCCCATAACGGTTCTGCGTGTTCCCCCAGCCGAATCCTGTCGTCATTGCACAAATCCACCCGCTCAGTGGGAATACCCAGCGTTTCGGCTACCGATTGCGATACCCCGGGCTGTGTGGCGCCCTGGCCCGTCAAAAACGCTCTTTCAGGGGTTTCAAACCGTTTGATTTGATGGGCCGTCCTGTCCGCTCCAAAAGCGTGAACCGTATGGTGAACAGTCTTCAGAAGGGTTTGGGTGCCGCTGCCATGGACAAACGTGCGGATGAATACCACCCGGCTTTTCTGCCACAGAACCAGGGTTACCCTTTTTTCCCCCAGGTCCAGCAAAATGCCGTTATGGGGCGCCCCCGGATTGTTGATCAGCCATAAGGCCATGGGGATACCCCGGACACACAACATTTCCGGATCAATGTCATGGGTCTTTAGCGTCTCCAGCAATTGGCCGATCACCCGTTTTTCGGTGAAAAAAGCCAGCAGTTCCGGTGTATCGGACCGATTTGTGGAAACAAAATCGACCACCAGATCATCAATGGGAAAGGGAACGTTCGGTTCCAGTTCAAAGGAGAGAACTTCCCGTTGTTTTCTCTTGTCCTTAAAGGGAACCGCCAGGTTTCGATAATAGGTTTCCGCCCCCGAAACGGCAACAATGCACTCTCCCCCTGTCAGGTTCATGGACTGGGACAGGATCGAAAGTCCCTGATGGAGGCGCTCTTCCTCACCCTTCATATGAATCCGGGCGCAGGCCGTGAGTTCCCATCCACCGAATCCCTTGAGTACCTGGACAGCGGTCAGATAATCATCATTGATATCAATGCCTGTGACGCTCGGGGGCATTAGTTCGTATCCTCCGAGCTGGCATTCCATTGAAGGACCTGTATGGGTTTTCCCGGTTCCCGGAAAACGGATACCCTTAAGTGCTGTTCCATTTTTCCCATGACACCCGTTGACCGAATTTCAAAATAATCGCTTCCAGTGGTCAGCAAATCGGCGTCGAAAACAATGTGATCCATTCCGCGCACTTTTTGATACCATTTGGGATCCGCCAGGTCGTTCGTGGGGTCCTCCCGATAAGCGATCATGTCTCGAACCATTTCTTCATTCATCTCCGTTGACAGGGCCTGCAGAACCACAGGTCCCGCCGTATTGATATTGATTCTTCCGTCCCCGTGAACGCTCAGATAGGGCATAATCCCTTTTTTTTCAGATGTGCCGTAGACCAGTTCTTCGTTCATACCCCGTATGAGGGTCAGACGGTCCAGAGATGACAGGGGGCCATTTGTGCAGGAATAGGGCGGCTCCAGGCCCTGGTAATAACCGGATTCGGCGCCAAAACGGGTTATGTCTTCATCCGGGTCAAGCCAGTCTTTGATGAAATCCATCAAATTTGAAACCTCATCCGAATCAAGACCAAATGCTTTAGACAGTAGAAACCGCTGAAACAGATCTCTTTGTGCCGGGCGCCAGTCGCCCTTATCATCCAAGAGCCGGTTGATTTGAATTTTCCCGCAAAGATCTGAAATTTCCACCATGAAATGCCCTTTTTCAAACAGGGCGGTTGATTGCAGGGAAAGTTCCCTGGATTGCGCCCAGGGTTCCAGCAGGGTGTCCACTTGATTCTGCTCTTTGTCCTCTGAAAGCACCATCATGGCGCACTCAAATCCTGAACGGGCCACCAGGCGAAGTCGGGTGGCTTCCTTAAGATTGGAAGACCCATAAAGCCCGGACCATACGGAGCGGTTGAACTGAAGGGTCACCACCACCATCATGCTGATCATGAGGAGTGTCAGGACCAGAGCGAAGCCCTTCTGATTTTTCAACCGTGAAGACTTTGGCATTTCTACCCCTCACAGAATGGGCGGCAGTGCAACACCGGTCATGAATTGCAGAGGATTTTCCGGTGAAATAGCATTTTCAAACCCAACGGAAATCTCTACCCGCGACGGCAATTGCGCCATGCCGCTGTTTTGGGTGGTATCCCAGGTGTTGTGGGCGTCACCATCCCTGTCATAATAGATGAAATCCAGCCATTTTAACCCCTCACAAAGCAGTAAGCCCCCCTGCCCATCTTCACCGCCTTCCAGGTAATCCAGGGTGTCGGAACGGTAAAGGGCCAGGTCGTCTGTTTCTTCCCTGTATTCCGTGTAATAGCTGATCTCCGCAGGCCCTTCCTCCCGGCGCCCGATCTTGAAGGATAAATGGGCAGAGGAAAGGAAACGAAGGGTGTCCGCATTCTTATCATCCACCCGATGGTCTTCTCCCACGAAAAGAAATTGTTGCCGGGTCACACCGGTTTGGGGTTGTTCCCCTTTGGACAAACCGCCCCCACAGACGGAAGCCAGGTCCTCGGAAATCCGCTCCAGGGCCACCCGGGCCGTGGCATAAATATCTTCCTGAACTTCGGTTTCGGTCACCACCTTGAAAGTCCCCGAAAAAGCACCGAAAACCGCTGTCACCACCAGGGCAAGCATGAAAATTGCGATGAGAATCTCAAGAAGCGTGAAACCCCGATTTATAACAGGTTTAAGGTTTAAGGTGTAAAGTTTAAGGGTTCTAATAAGGAAATCCAAAGCTTTCATAGCCATCATTTCTTTGTTTCGAGTGGAAAAAACCGGTACAGCCTGAGATCATATGAATAAAGCTCGCCTTCACCGCTAGTGACTTCCAGGTCAATCCGCTTGAGGCGGCCTTTCATCTTTTCAAGGCCCGGAAGATCGGCATTCTGCACGGACAGGCGCCAGGCATACCCTGAAAACACATCGCCGAAATCCCCTGAGTCCGACACCAGATTCCCCATCCCGGCCCCCGCCGTCTCGGCCATTTTTCCCTGGGCCAGAAGGGCCGCTGTGGTATGAAAACGGCTTTCAGCTGCCAGGGTCAGGCTTCTCGACTGCAACCCCAGCACAGCGGAGAGGGCTATGGCCAGCACGGCAACGGCGATCATGACCTCCAGAAGGGTAAACCCTTGAGGTTTATTCTTCATTCTCGAAATCAACATATCTTTCCAGCACTTTAACCTTTCCCCCGAAAGGGCTCAGTACAATAGTGAATCGCCGGCCGTCATCATCGCCCAGATGGATAGCAGAAGGCTGGACATACCCTTTTTTGAAAAACGGGATAACGGCTTCCCCTTCGCTTATTTTGCCCCCCTCCTTGAACCATACATCAAGGATTTGAACATTCGGGGGCAGTTTTTCAGCGTTTTTTCGCGCAAGCATCTGCTCTTCTTCGGTCATGGCTGTAAATCCGACCCAGTATTGCTGCCGCACCATATCCAGACGGAGGCCGTAGGTTTTCTGTTCCCGCACCGCCTCGTCTCTCAGGTTTTTCACCAGCCCCACCATGCGAAGCGCGGTGCGTTTCAAGGCGTCACTCAACAGGGTATTTCGAATCTGCGGCAGGGTCAACCCGATCATCATGACAATGAGGCTTACCACCACCACCAGTTCGATTAACGTAAAGCCTTTATGGTTCCGGGCCAAGGTTCTGTGGCATCCTCCGATCCAGCCGTCGTAGTTTCGCTGTTTTGGCGGAGTCGGCAAGGATGTTACTCCTGCTCCCAACTGTTGACGTCCTTATTCTGCTCCTCTCCCCCGGGCTGGCCGTCGGCCCCGTAGCTCACCAGATCAAAGTCATCATGAAGGCCGGGGCTGAGGTAGACGTATTCATGACCCCATGGGTCTTTGGGCACGTTCCCTTTTTCAAGATATCCGCCTTTTCGCCAGGCCCGGGGCAGTTCCCCCACGGCAGGCGCCTCAATCAGTGCCTGCAGCCCCTGTTCCGTGGATGGATAGACGCCGTTATCCAGTTTGTAGAGCCTGAGTGCCGTCTCTACGCTCTCCATCTGTATCCGGGCTTTCATCCTTCTGGCTTCCTCGGGCCTACCCATGATGCGCGGAATAATGAGACCGGCCAGAATCCCCAGAATAACGATGACCACCATCAGTTCAATCAGTGTGAAACCGTGACCATTCAAACGTTTCCTGCACATGTTCATATCCTTTTCTGTGATGCCCTTATTGGGCATCTTATCACCTGGTTTTCTGTCAGAAAAAACAAGAGGTTCATTGACTGAAAAACCTAAAACTTTGAACTTAAAACTTTAAACGGCGGCTTGCCGCCTTACCGAATCATCTGATTCAAATCAAAGATCGGCAGCAACATCGAAATAACAATAAACCCGACGGTAACACCCATGAACAGGATCATCACCGGCTCCAACATGGACGTCATGGTCAGGACCTGTGATTCCACTTCCCGTTCATACATGTCCGCAATTTTATCCAGCATTTCTTCCAGATGGCCGCTTTGCTCGCCGGCCGAAATCATCTGCACCGCAATGGGCGGAAAACAACGGTTCCCCGTAATGGCGGCGGCAAGGGCGTTGCCCTTCTCAAC
>Ga0233437_1001349_pt1 | contig 45587 bp, 67 predicted proteins | sample SI_122_August201_FD_182714 | JGI IMG/M metagenome (GOLD analysis project Ga0233437, IMG submission 182714) | Seawater microbial communities from Saanich Inlet, British Columbia, Canada - SI_122_August2016_200_MG | ecosystem: Environmental > Aquatic > Marine > Inlet | place: Canada: British... | reverse complement strand
TTTACTCAATTAGAAATATTAAAAAATCGGAAGATATTGATTTTAACAAAAAGAATAGAACATTTTGAAAAGATACAGAATAAATTGCTTAGTAAAACTTATGCCATATCATCAAAAGACAAACAAAAAGACCGAGACAAGTTGCTTAAAAACCTACGTGACAATACTATTAGCTTCAATGTTATTGTTGGCACTTATAGTATGCTTTCAACAGGTGTGGACATACCAGCACTTGATACCATTATTTTCGCTGGCGATATTAAGTCTGATGTTCTTACTGAGCAGTCTGTTGGTAGAATTTTACGTATATTTAAAGATAAAAAGAACCCGAAAGTAATAGACATTCACGACTACACTAATCCAATATTCCATAGACAATTCTTAAAAAGACAACAATTTTATAATAAAAATAATTGGGAGATACTATGAAAGAAACACAATTCCAGTCGTTATTCACTAAATGGATGAAGAAGAACGCCGTTGAAACAGCTGTCTATGAGCTTAAAATAACCAAGACAAATACATTGCCATTTAGTAAGTTTGAACCACACCAGTTACCAGCCCTAGATAAAGCTAAGTTTGGAATACAAACACACAAGATTTCTGATATGAGTCTTGGCTATAAACCTTTTGACTTCTGTGTCTGGACTCATTGCCCAGCCTATGTAGCAATAATGTTCTACAAGCCAAGACAAAAGAAGATCTGTTATCTATTAGATATACATACAGTCTATAAACTAAAAGATACCCCTAAAAAAAGGAGTATCTCTATAGAAGACTGTATTAAATTAGGAATTAAAATTTGTTTATGAAGTTCACAGTAATAACATTTACAATAGCAATATTTGCAGCATTATTTTGGAGTTTTGGCTTTGAAGAATTTGTTATTTTTATGATTGCTTTAATGGCAGCTTCAATAATTGAAAATGATTAAGGAGTGGGCTTAGTTTCAGCTTCTTTTTCTGTTTCCTTTTTACTTTCCAATGTTCTGATTCTGACTTGTTCTATAACCCTTTGCTTTACAGCTTCCTTTGTAGCTTTAATTTTTATTGGTAATAAGTTTAAGCCAGTTAATCCTTTCGACTTTAACATATTTTCTAATTTTTCAACATTGTTGCTAAATTGTTTTTCTTCAGGATATTTAATTGATTGAATTAAATATTTCTTATATAAACTCTCAAGTCCTTGTTCATAAGAGCCTTTAAGCTCTTTTTCTTTTTCTAAAATTCCCCACAATTTTAAATCTTCTTGATCTTTAAGGGTTGTTCCAAGAGGACTTAATACTTGTTCAAGTCTAATATCAAGAGGTGGTTCTTTGCCATCAACATAACTACCACCAATAGCTTTATTTAATTCTGATAAAAAAGGAATTATTCTCATTGCTTCTACAGTTTTACCGGTCATAGGAATGTCTAAAAACTTTTCTTCTTCACCTTTAAATTTTTCTACCTTACCACCAAAGTAATCTAAATTATCATTTATTCTTTTTGATAATCCAACAAGCGGATTTAAACCTAATGAGTCTATATCAAATCTAAATATATCAACAATTCTTGTTAAATCATTGATAGGAAGTACACTCTCAGTTCTAATATATTTATTATATGTTTTACCTTCTTTCTCAACTTCCCCAACTTTTATTAATCCAGCTTCTTTTTCTTTTTCTGATAGATAACCTCTTAATTCATCCTTAGTTTCCATACTTTCAACTATTGGTGATGCTATTTTATTTACTACTGCATGTTTTAAAGACTGAGTAACTACAGCACTTGTTTGTAACGGAACATTAAATCTTGTCCAAGACCAAAATGGTATTAAATTCTTAATTACTTTATCTGTTTCAGATAGACCGGTTAAATAATCAAATAGATACTTATTAACATCAGCTTTTGCTTTAGTTCTACTAACACCTTTTCTGATTCTATCCATATATAATGCAAGTCTTGCGTTATTTTCTAATGCTTCACCAACCTTAAAAGACATTTTAAGATATTGACTAAGTACTGGTATTCTATAAATCTCTGCTGGGTTTTTATATCTTTTAATTGCTGTTATTATATCATCACTACTTTCAGCTACTTTCGCTAAATCATGTAAGTCCATTGCAAAAAACCCTCTATCAATGACTCCATCATCAATAGCCTGTTTGATTAATTTAGTATTTATTTTGCTTTTGCCATATATTTTTTTAAAAGTTTTACCAACTAGTGACGTTGATTTGCTTAATTCATTCGCATAATTACCAATTTGTTGCCAAGCTGCTTTAGGAATTTGTCTTATATTTGCTTCTCCTAAAACAAAACCATTCCAAAGATTCCCTAGTACATTTCTTGTATGATATCTAGGTCTAGTGGCAGTAGCGAGGGGTTTCCAGTTTCTATTAAAGAAACCAAAACCTTGTTCTAATGTGCTTAATTCTCTTGGATTTAAAAATTTGTTAAGAGAATCAGCTACTTCTTTTGGCATTAAATGGAACTCTCCTTTCTTGGGTATAAATTCTCCTAAATTAAATTCTGATTTTAATCTATTGATTAGTATCCCTTTATCTTCAAGAAACTTTACATCATCAAAACCTATCCTAGCAGCTAATTCATTTTTCAATTTATTTATATCTTTAGCATATCCTTTCACTGTCCTTTTAACAAAAGAATCTTTGATAGCGTTAATAGCTATTTTACTTTGAATAGCAGAAATCGAAACTATTGGATCTTTGCTGAAACCTGCGACATCTTCTGATTTTTTAAGATAACCTTCCTTCCCTTTCCTAAGAGGTGAGATAAACGTAGTCCCATCTGTTTTAGGTTTTGTTGGAAAAAAATGATGGAGATAATTCGTTATTGATTTTTCTTTTGGCAATCCAACAGCTTTTTGAATCTTTGGGACTTGTTCATCTAACCACCAATGAATTGCTTTTTGTATTTTAGGATTTTCAGAGAAAGCTTTAACTCCTGGCTTAGCTCGTCTTAATTTATCTATCGTTTCAAAAAATTCAAATCTTTCCTTTTTCCCAAGTTTAAATACTTTTTCAAATCTTTCTGAATTAGCCTCTATTATCTTTTTTTGAGAATTGAACATTCTTTCTTTTGTTGTTAACGAATCTGCTGCTAACTTTTCAAACCCAGCATTCTTTAATTTCGCGTCTGGAACAAAGGTACTTTCAATTTTTTTAATAAATTGTTGTCCCTTTTTTGTTTTGCCTAACATTTTTACTGGTTTACCTAATACTTTTCCACCACCGACACTCAGGACATCAAGCCCAAATGTAAATGGTTTTTCATAAGCAAACTCAATAGGATGTGTAATCTCTTTCGAAATATCAGAAAATAACCCAGCACCAAGGGTACCAAGGATTCTTTCGCCTCTTGGTTTATCTTTAACCTTCCCAGTAACTTCTGATCGCATATCGTCTAAAAGTATTTTCATTTCCTCGTAAGAGATATCTCTTGTTCTGTCAATATTGACTTTAAACTCTTTAGCTGTGTCAATAGGGTTAGCAACAACATCTCCCATTTGTTTGAGTAGTCCTGGGGAGTATTTAACCATTTTTTTACTCAGCTCAAAAAGAGTTGAACTAACATTTTTTGTTGACTCAACTGGATGTACAACAGCTTCTCTCCCCAAAGTTAATACTCCTTTACCAAAGCCAACAATATCTGTCTTTAAATGACCCATAAAACCGCCAATAGATTTTTGCTCTGGTTGTAATGCCGCTCTTCGTTCCCTAAGCTTTTGTTTAACTTGTTGTTTTACTCTTTCTCTTATGTCTTCTTTAATTCCCATAAAATTTTATTTAAATTTACATAAAGTCCTCTGGGCTCATCCCTATCTCTTTCCAAGCATTAATTTCGTCTTGAGAAATACCAAGGTCAATAAAGCTTTTTTCTATTTCAGTAGTCCAGTTTCCACCTGTATCAGCTAACTCTACTTCAGCTTTTGTTAAAAATCTTGTAGCTCCCGGGTCACTAGGATTTAATCTATTTTTAAATGTATCATCAAAGGTATCAACATCACCTCCAGATGAAGCAAAAACATCTCTTTCCTTTACATAATCATCTGTGTTAAAAAATCCGTCATCACCAATAGTTGCATTTAATTTAGCTGCTGCATCTCCTATCATACCTGCTTGTTTTTCGTTCATTATAATTGTTGTGGATGCTGCTCTTGTTTTTGTTTTGCCTATATTACCAGCTGATATTTGACTTAACATTTCACCAGTACTTTTATTCATTGTTGTGATTGTTACTTCTCCTGTATCACTTGTTGATTGAATAATTTGTGTATTTGGATCATCTGTTGATAGTCCTTCAATTTGATATGTTGTCCCAGTATTTGGATCTACTATTGATGTACTGACACCTTGAGGTAATCCAAGCATTAATTTTGTAATATCAGAACCTTTAAAGAATGGATCAATATTAGGCTGTGCAATACCTATAAATGTTCTGCCTCTAACAGTAATACTTTCTCCTGCAGGAATATCTTTAACAATGTCATAATATGCGGCAGTGTCTTTTAAATCAAATTGTCTTTGTTCCATCCCAAACTGTTGTTGCCATCGTTCTTCTTCTGTTCTTGTTTTCCCTATATCCATCGCAAGCTCTGCTCTTTTTAGGATTAGGTTGTTTTGTGTTTGTCTTAGCTCTGACATTTGTTGTTGAGCAAGTTGAGCGGCTTGGAAATTTCCTGTTGAAATGTACTCTGACATTTGTGTTTCTATCTCTCTTACTCTTGTTTCAGCTTGATCTTCAATACTTTTAATGTATTGTGCTTCAGCAGTTGAGATGTTAAATCCAGCTCTTTGACCGGTTACTCCTGCTCCAGTGGATACTTGTGCTACTCCTAATTCTTCTGCTCGTCTAATCTGTGGACCAAAGATAGATTCTGCTTGAGCTCTTCTGACATCCATTGCAGATTGTTTTTGTGCCATTATCTCCTCTTGTGTCATTGGTGATTGAATGCCAGCAGTTAAACTAGCTGCTTCTTCAGCTGCTGTCATTCCACCGGTATAATTCTTTAAGACTTCAAAAGCCTGACCTCCTTGACGAGGAGATATAACACCTTGGTCAATCAGTGCATTCAAGTCCTGACCCTGTAAAGACTCAGCACTCATTGTTTCTCCCTGTGTAAATTGTTGTGCCATATTTGTTTATGTTATTGAATAAAGATATAATTTTTAATTATATATAATGATCTAGCACCATCTCCACCATCTCCATTATTAACCGAAAATGCTAATTGCACACTTGTATCATCTGGCAAATTAGTTGTATGTGTAAATTTTAATGAACCGTTAACATAGAATAAAATATTACTGCCGTCTCTTGTTATTCTATAATTATTATAATCTGCTATAGTTACCCCAGATATTGAATTGCTTGTTTGAGTAGAACCATCTCCTGTTGAAGAATAAATAGTAGAACCACCTATAATAAATCCAGCATGGTCAGTTGTTAAAGCTCCAGCTACACTTGGCATTGTTGCATAAGCACCAGTTATTCCAACGAATACAGAATTTTGTGTTGCTCCTGCATTTTTAAATCTAACGATAAAATCAAAATCTGCAGAGCTATCTACCTCATCTGTTTCTTGATCGTAAAATGATTCATTCTCACCAGTACCACTAGCTGTTACTGCTGACATTACATTACTTGTTTGTGTTAATGTTCCCCCATTGGCGGTAACCTGTAAATCAGAGCCAATCAAATAATATTTATTGTCTAATTGATTGATAATACTATTTGCAACATCTTGAGCTTCTATATAAGTTTTACTAGCTGCAGCATCACCATCTGTTGGTGTAGTTGTTACTAATAAATCACCATTACTATCACGCCTGGCAACCTTACTAGCTGTTTTTGCTTCAGTTACATCATCTTCTGTGATAAATGTATTACTTGAACTTGGTGTTCCAGAGCTTCCATCAAGAGCATCACTTGTGTCTCCTGTTAAATCTAATTGGTCGCCAGTACCACCATCAGAAATCACTTTGCTACTAGCTGCTATGTCTAAACTCACTGTACTGGCTGTAATATCAATACCATCTCCACCTGTTCCAACTGCTCCAACACTAGACATAGCAGTTGTGCTAGTTCCATCATTGCTAAACACCCATTCGTCTTCACTTTCATCGTAAGCTAAGAATGGATTGTTAGCATCTCCATTATCAGCATTCAATTTTTTATCATTGTCAGTAGTTCCATCCCCTAAATCAAGTTCGTTAGCATCTGGGTCAAAGTCATCTTTGCTTAGATATTGCTCACTAAGATAATGAAAATCATTAGTGATTATAAAGGAAGCTCCGCTACTATGAGATTTTTTATTAGCGTCTACATCTCCTATACCATCATAAAAGTTATAGCCCCAGACAACACCAGTTAATTGCATTGTGGTTGTATTGTCTGTAATACCTGTATAACTAAGTATTTCTTCATTGTCAGTTCCTTGGTCAATCTTAGCAAAACCAATGTCACCAACATCACTCATTACAACACGATGTCCATCTTTTGTTATTATAGGATCAATATTAAGTGTGGTTTGAGTTCTTGATGACCCTGATACAAGACTCTCACGAATGTTTATACTAATTCCACTTGGTTGAAAACTTGGACACATATAGGTAGTTATTTTTTTGGAATTAAATCGTGACAAGGTTTGCACAATGTAATACCATTTTTTATATTATAAATATATTTTTCAAATTTAGTCTTTATTAATTTTCTGACAGGTATTCTATGGTGTGGATGTATTTCAATTTTCCCGTATTCTTTGTCAGAATAAATACCACACTGTTTACAAGTATAATCATCTCTTGTAAAAACTTTTTCTCTCCATTTTTTCCATTCACAACTTGCTCTAATTTTTCTACTATATGGAGTAATACCACCTTTCCAATTATTATTATTCTCTCCAGATACTGATTCTATAATTTTTTGCTTATGCTCTTCTGACATTTTTCTCCCAGTATTACTTTTGATTATAGCATCAATAACTGTTTGCGAGTGTTTTTTTCCATAAAATGGATTTTTTTTACCCGAATTCCACCCTTTTAGCCCTTTATTCCAGGGAATATGACCGTCTTTAAATGAGGTTTGATTTGATTTCTTTAAACCCATATTTATATGTTAAAGATTAATTATTACTATTTATTGTTTTATTATGATCTATTCCAATCATTGTTGGATTGGTGCTAATATTTGATACTGCCCAATAACTTTCTACATTGGTTTCATCGTCATATTCTGTTTCAATCTTTATCTTATATCTAGTTGCTCTATTTATATCAAAATGAATTGGCACACTAAAGGCATAACTATCTTGAATATCATTGCTTGTTGCTCCTAAACTCACAGTTCCGATTACATCTGTTCCTAAAGCACTTATCTTTTGTGTTGAAACAAAATTATCATCCCAGGCTACAATCTTTTCTTTTACTCCTTTGCTACCTAAAGAACCATATAAAATACTTATCTTAATTTTGGTTCTGTTCTTAATAAAACCTTCTATATATAATTTGTTAAATTCTTTTTGTCTGGCTGGTTCTCCAAAGGTAAATTCTTTACTTACCCATTTATGAGTTATTGAGGTTTCATTGTCAGAATTTTCATCAAATAATTTATAGGTGTTTTGGTCAACACTTGATAGATAATATAAATCATTACCACTCACTATCCAATCTTTAACATTCAAATTATCTATTGAAATGTCTATTATTTTTTGTCTGATATATAAAGCTATTACTTTATTGTTAAAAGTCTTATCTTCACTGGATTTACAAGCAACATAAATTGCTCTTTTCTCAGGATAAAATATAGCTGCAGCATCTGAAAAATCATATTGCTTAACAGTCGGCAAGATAATATCTGTAATACTATCTAGGTTTAAACTTGCATCTTGGATTGCTTTTTTCAAATTCTTTATTCCCTCAATGTTAGTAGCAAAGAATGACTCTTGATTTATTACTGCTCCTGCTTTAATGTTTGTTGCTCCTGTATCGTCCCCTTCCGATAAAGTATCAAAATTTTCAATGGCATTAGTGCCATCGTTGTCCCGGATATAAGATATAACAGAGTCATCTTTATGTATGATAACTTGGTTTTTACCTTTACTCTCTAATAAATTTATACCACCGCCACCTTCCATAACATCAAATGTTCCACCACTCCCAAGCCCACTGCTTATAGTAAAGTCAGTAATATCGGTAGAGGTAGAATAATGAACTTTACTTTCATTAGTTGATACGCCACTTAAAAATAATTTACCTTGAGCTGTTAATAATACATTTCCTTTCTCATTACTACTATGAGTTGTTGTATCAGCTTTTTGAGCTATGCCTGTTCCAGCACTAGGAGTTTGTGTTGTTGGGTCTGGTGTTACTCCTGTGAATGTTGCACTGCTTAATCCTGTGTAAGCATAAGATGTTCCATCAATAATAACATCTCCAGTTGCAGTAAATCCTTCATCTGGAGTCAATGTTTCATTGGTTACTATTGTATTACTTGTTACACTAGCTACTGTTGCAGTTGCTCCATTCCAAGTTGAGAAGTTTTCTTCTCCGTTGCAAAATATTAATAAATTAACTTTATTACCATCATTACCATTAGCCGGAGCAAAACCCATTGTTTTATCTGTTGTCAGCCCTGTAACTAAATCTTCCCATTTACCGGTATCTTCATCTGCATTACTGGCATTATGCCATTGCATTTTACTATTAGTTCCATCGTCAATAACTCTTAGCTTTACTTTCTTGATTGTTCCAAAGTTCTTCCTAAATAAATAACCACGAAGTCCATTACCAATTCCTGTTGTGTCCTGACCAAACAACCTGAAGCCTTTTCTAGTTTGAATTAGCCCCGGACTGCTTAAATCAATGTTAGCAATGTCAGAAGCATTCCTATCAGGAATTTTATCTTCTGGCAAATGGGTCATTAACCCACCAAGGTCTGTTAAATTTTTGTATTCTTTAGCCATATATTACCAAGTTTTATGTATTTTAATTTTTCTACTAGGTCTTTTTGGAGAATTTCCTATATCAAGTTTTAAATTATTTCTTTCTTCACGATAATTCTTTTCAGCTCTTCTCACCTGTAATTCTCCATCATCTCCTAAAGCCATTGGAAGTAACTTTTCCACAGCTCCGGAAACAACTAAATCTTTATATCTTTTTGGCAGTAATATCTCGTCATTGCTTGTTGTTGTTAAATCTTCTTGGAAAGTTCCTGCGTTAGTTTTTGATGTATAATATGTATAATACTTTAACTTAAAAGGAGTTGGTAAATACATTGTTACTTCTTCTACTTTAACATTTACTTGGTCTGTGAATCCACTTGCATAGTTTAATTTAATTCCAAGAGATACTATACTGCTATTGTCTACTGTTCCACTTTCTGTCGCCCCATTCCAATCTATTTCAACCCTATTCCAACCAGCAATGAAAGCACTTCCATTTGCTTGTGTTGTAGCAGTATTAACCCAATAATTTAATTCAGTATCGTAACTACCCCATCTTACTTCAATAGAAGTAAAATTAGTAATGCTAGGTAAATATATCCAAAATCTTAATTTACCTAAATTAACATAATCGGATAAATCAATCGCTGTTATATCATTATTTGAAATTTGTGCATAATCTTCTGCAGTTTGGCTTACATCAATATCAAATTTTATTACTTCGCTTTGATTTAAAGTACCAACTGTTGTTGTTGTTAGATTTAAAGTATCGTCAGCATCATTTTCCCAGCTACCATTACTTGTTAAATCACCCATTGAATGAATTTGTTTGGATGTTACACCATCTACAGTATTCATTCTAGCAAATAATTTTCCATCGTTATATGTTACAGAGTATTCATCGAGCAATCTGCCTGAACCAATATGAGTTGCGAATAGATCATCCTCAACTTCAGCAAATTCATTGTCATGCTTTGAATCAGCTAAATATCTTAAATCTTTTACTTTCTTGAAATCAGGGACATCCGTTGTAAGATTAACTGCTTCTCCGTTTGCAATAGCATAAAATATATATTCTCTAATACTGCTTTCAATATCAAACTTAGCATATAAGTCTTGAACAGTATTATTGATAGCATTAAGTCTTTTTGTAGAATCCGGAGCAGAACCTGCCATCTTCTCTTGGATACCAGTATCTACTTCTGCATAGGTTAATAATTGTGACATAATTTTATTTTATTTAATTAAATAATTTATTCTGGATTTAAAGAATCTTTAAACCCAGAGAAATTATTAAACTGTTCTATAGTATATATAAGCATTACCTACTAAAGATGATGCTGCTTCTACTAAAATCTTACCTGTGATATAATCATTTGTTCCATCAGCTTCATCTACTTGAACTACTTTACCGCCACCATTTGTACCATTATCAGTACCATTTAATGAATCAGACAAACCAGTTGCGTTTAAATCAACTCCATCTAAGATAGTATCACCAGTTGATGTAGCATTTGCAACAACAGCAACATCTAAAACTGCTGTAGCTGTACCACCAGCTGTTGTAATATCTACTATTACCCTATCAACAAGAATAGCTGTTGCTTCTGGATTTTGCCAAGCTAATGCGAAAGCATCGGCTGCACCAGCTGTTAAAGCTACTTTAGAGCAAACTAAATTACCATCAGAAGATGCTACTTTAGCTGCTGTAATGGCGGCATCAGCCACCTCTGCTGTTCCAATAGAACCAGCATCTGCTTGAATATCTCCAGATATAGTATCTGCATTCAAGTCATCTAGGTTTGTTGTTCCCATAAACTATGATCTACTTCTTATTGTTTCAAAGTAGATTGATTTATCTTTTTAATTTATTATGCACCTCTTTGGTGATTCCATTTAATATAGCGATTATTACTGCACCGCTGGCTATATTAAGCTCTCCTACTGCCATTATACCAAGACCGACGATACCATTCAAAGTAGTCCAGTAGAAGCGTTGTGCTTGCTTACTTGTCAACACATTAATCGCTGCTTGTTTAAATTTGTTCATAAATTTTATTTAGTGAATTAGTTTATTTACGGTGCAATATTGTTAGCAGAAACACTATTCGCTCCTTGAGAAGAGATATTAGTAGTTACTGCTCCTGTTGCGATATTACCTGTAATAATATTATAATCATTTCCCGCTGCGTCTTCTCTGATACCATATTTAGCTTTATTAGTCTCAACACACCTGATATGATTGCTTGAAACAATGTTATAGGTAGAGTAAATTGACGAACCATCATCCAGAATAATTTCATTATATCCGTTATTTGTTTGTTGTGAGTTATTTTTCAATTTATTATTTGAAATTACGTTATAAGAGGACTTATAAAGTTTAATTCCGTGTTGTTGATTTCCTGATACATAATTATCACTTATATTGTTATCATCTGCACTTGTTGCATAAATACCGTTTTGTGTGTTATCTATACAAACATTGTTAGAAATCACACAATCAGATGAACCGTTTATAGTAATACCGTGGTCGCCATTATCTTCACATATATTCCCTATATAAACATTATTACTAGAAGTTGTAACGATATTTATTCCGTGTCTTTGGTTTCCTTTAACGATATTATTCTTAATAACGCTATATTCGCAATAATCAGTCGTTATACCATCAAAATCATTTGAAGCATCGCCATTATTTTCAACTAAACAATCTTCAATTAACATATATCTTGTAAGTTCGTGTGGGTCTAATCCATATCCCGAGCAATCTTTAACGTGTAAATTTCTTAAAATTAAATACTCGGAAACATCTCCACTTTCCCCGCAATAAAAACCATATTTGTTAGTTCCTGATGTTTGGTTTGACTTGTTTCCATCAACAACGAAATTCTCTAATACAAAATGGCTTGCTCCATCAACAGCTCTTATTAAGCCAGCACTAGATAAAGTTGCTTCATCTTCTAATTTGATGACTGTTGCCTCTCCTTCTCCTCTTAAAATAATATTAGACTTTATCACAACATTACTACTAATAGTGTATGTACCTGCCCTCAGATAAACAGCACCACCACCAGCTGTATTAACCGCGTCAATCGCTGAATTTATTTCTGTTTGGTCGTCAGTACCATTGCAATTATAATCTCCTGAACCATCGGTAGCGACAATTTTATATGGTTGTTTTATATTACTTTGAAGATTGTTAAAAGGTGTACCAAAAGCTCCTAACTTATCATCATCCTTAGTAAATAATTTGATAATTTTAAGAATTAATTTTTTCATAATGTTATTTATTAAATAAATTATTTAAAACTCTTTGTAAAAAACCATAGCTTCCTATCATATCTCCTATCTCTGATTTACTTATTTTAGTCTCTGTTACGTTTAGTTCGTCCCAACTATTAGCGAACATCATCACGAAGTCTGATTGACCAATAGGATGATATTTACCATCTCCCATATCTTCTCCTCTAGCGTAAACAGTACTACTCCCCTCCTCTTTATATAATTTTATTTGCATATCGGTTTTATAGTTAATATCTTTCACATAATAAGCATAAGCCCATTTGCCAAAAAGATAATCTTTAGTAAGTCTTTTAATGAAGCTATCCTCTGTTGATTTTCCGTAACTATCAAAAATAAACTGTATCTCTACTGGTTTTCTGAAGTAAGTAACTGCGTGGTTCCATTTCTTGACCTCGTTATAGTATAAACCATTCTGCTTGAACCAAGCATTTACTCCTACTTGTAAAGGACTATACTTTAAAGCATTATTGAAAGCTCCTCTAATTACTGTTTCATAATTAATCTTAAATCTAAGTTTAAACTGTTTTCCTAATTCTAATTCCTGGTCTGTAATAGGTCTTTGGTACCAATGGCTACAACTTGTTGCTTGTGGTCTATTTATTTGTGGCGTTAAACCATATTCTCGTATCGTATCAGCTACTCTCCGATAAGTATTACCAACGTTACACTTGGTTTTAGATAAATTAGCAATAAAGAAATCATCGAAGTTTACTTTATTCCTATCATCAACATACCCATTCTTATTAAGCCATTCTATATTCTCTTCACTAAATAATCCTTGTTCAATCTTGTAGTTAAATATACATTCTATAACATTTTGAGCTGAGTGTGTAACACAACCATAATCATCGTGATATAGATGTGATTGTTTTTCTCCTGTTGGTAAATAAGCAGTCCAGTTTCTATCGTGCATTAATACTTTTTTTCCAATATCATTATCTGCACCAAACATATAATCTAGCTCATTTGGCTTCTCTAAAATTAACCCATAGTTTTTGTTCATATTGTTATTGGTTACTTCTTAGAAAGGGGCTTGGCTTTGTTAGCTTCGCCCCACACTTGATTACGCTGTTTACGCTTCAAGTGTTTGCAGAGTTTTGTTCTTGGGTGAACTCTGACGGTAAACCCATCGTATTTTTATCCTCCCACCTCCAGCAAATTGGATGACTTGCTCCTTTTTTATTATTGTATTTTTTACAATGTCCGATTACATAGTTATTACCATCAAGGCAATGTTGCTCCCAGTGCAGGCAGTTTCCGCAAAATCTTACGGTTTTCATTTTTCGCCCCCTTTAAATGGTTGCAGTGTTTTTGTTTCATTAAAGGTCTTGAACCATAATCAATCAGTTTGCACCAGTCCAAGACGACGCATTCGCTTATCACTTGCCTTTCGTAATGCACGCATTGTTTGCAAAGCAATTTTAGCCTCCTTTAGGCATTTATCACACACTCCGTGAGTAGCTTTAACACCCTTTAATGGGCAATATCCATCACAATCTTTACAGGTATATCTGTTTTTGTTTTGGTCATAACAACCGATTGGACTTCTGCAACTAATGCACACTCTTTTCAGTATCTTCTTTTTTTTAGTCCACATCTTGCTTCCTCCTTTTTCTCCTGTTTTCTTTTCTTTTTTAACTCTCTGAGTTCTTTTCCTCTTTTGCTGAAATCAACATATATTATTTTCATTTTATCCTCCTTTGTAAGGTGCGGTTTATTTTATATTTAATAATTCTTTTATTGAAGTAGGCATATCTTTAAAAAACTCTTTTTCAGTTTTTTGTCCAGGGTAGTGTTTACAGTCTTGTTCGCCATTACAGATTGCCCCACACTTGTCGCAATAAAAGCCTCCTTGTTCTTCGTTGGTCATATTATTTTATTATCAAACTTAATAATGCTCCTATTATCGCTAATCCTATTACTCCGCCAATCCATTTCAACACATCTCCTACCCATTTACCAGCATACTTTGTATCGGCACTTTTAATAAAATCTTTAATTACTCCTGACAGTTCGTGATGTTCTTCCTTATTATCCTTAAAGCTCTCTTTTATGTATTCAATATCTTTTTCAATTTTACTCATATTGATATTTAATTTAGTAAATTGGCTTCTTGTTTCAGGGCTGGGCGTTTGATGTTGTATTCGCTTGTTTATAGAGGCATCTACCTTTTCTAAGATGTCTAATTTTTGTTTGTCGAGTAAAATCTCAACTTCTCTGGCTGTGCACATTTTGTTAATTTTTATTTAATTATTTCTTTACAAGGTTTATTACATTTCATACAAAATATTCCTTCAATTACTTCGCCATTTTTAGTACTCCAATCTCTAACAGTATCATCACAACAGTCGCTAGTTGGAGGAAATGGTCTACTTAACTGATAAAATACAATTCCTACTATTATAAATCCTACTGCTAATAATATAAAAGGTATTGCTATAACTGTCATAAGAATAGTCATATTAAGAAGTTGGATAAATTATTGGCTGACAAGTATCGCCATCGCACACTTCCATTTTACCAGTATCTGTATTAAATCCTACTAAACCTACTTCTGTTGTTGGTCTACCATCTGTGTTCCACACTGAATATTTTTGCCCTGAAAAAGCAGCTATTATTCCCCCATCATTTACAAACTTCTCTTTATTTTCTGTAAATACGGTTGCTGCACTTGGACTATCAGACGCTGAAGGGCTTTGACTTGCCGAAGGAGAAACACTTGAAGAAGGAGAAACAGATGGGCTGACTGAACTGCTTGGGCTGACAGAAGGAGATTCAGAGCTGGAAGGGCTTATACTTGGACTTTCTGATGAAGAAGGAGAAACTGATGGAGATTCACTACTGCTTGGAGAAACGGAAGATGATTCTGAAGATGATGGACTTATTGAAGCAGAAGGACTAATACTCGGTGACTCGCTCGAAGATGGGGATACACTTGAAGAAGGACTGATACTCGGGGACTCTGAACTTGAAGGACTAACTGAAGGTGAAGGGCTAACTGACGCACTCTCTGAACTAGAAGGAGAAACAGAAGGACTTTCTGAACTGCTTCCTTCTGGCGGAACTGACGGACTAATGCTCGAACTTTCTGATGAACTAGGAGATACACTTGGTGATTCGCTACTTGATGGAGAAACAGACGCACTTGGACTTACTGAAGGACTTTCACTAGAACTTGGGGAAACTGAAGGGCTTTCAGAGGGTGATTCTGAAGAAGAGGGAGATACACTTGGAGATTCGCTAGATGAAGGACTAACACTAGCTGATGGAGACACTGATGGACTCTCAGAGGATGAAGGACTAACCGAAGGTGATTCACTTGAACTTGGTGAAGTTGAAGGAGATTCCGAAGATGAAGGAGAAACTGATGAGCTAGGTGATATACTTGGAGATTCGGAAGAGCTTGGACTTACACTTGAAGAAGGAGAAACACTTGGTGACTCGGAGCTACTCGGGCTCACAGAGGCTGATGGGCTAACAGATGGACTCTCAGAAGAACTCGGACTTGTTGATGGACTTTCACTAGAGCTAGGTGATACTGAAGGACTCTCACTTGAAGATGGGGATACACTCGCACTTGGACTTACTGATGGTGATTCACTACTTGACGGAGAAACAGAAGGAGACTCTGAAGGACTCTCTGACGAAGAAGGTGAAATACTAGCACTTTCACTACTACTAGGGGACACAGAAGATGACGGACTCACCGATGGAGATTCACTAGATGAAGGACTCACAGAGGCTGATGGTGAAACTGAAGGGCTTTCGCTTGAACTTGGTGATACGGATGGAGATTCTGAACTTGATGGTGAAACTGATGGGGATTCCGAGCTTGAAGGACTAACTGAAGGTGATACTGATGAAGACGGACTACCTGCCGCCGCCCAAGTTATCCAAGCACCTAATCCAGAACGGTATTCAGCCGCTATCCAGTCAGCGGAACGGGCAGTGTTAGAGATACGATGTTCATCTTGTCTTCCATCAAAGTACTGATAACTAGCCGAATAATCTCTTCTACCTATTTGTAGATTGGCACTATCATTGTCGATAGTTCCACCATTTCCAGAATTTGTACCAACTAAGGCACCATTAACATATACTTTTATATCTGTTCCGTCATTAACTCCTACCACATGAGAATAAGTTCCAATTGATAATGAACCTCCAACGGCAGCATGTAAAGAACCGCTTTTAAAAATACCGAAATAAGCACCAGCTGTAGATAAAATCCTGAAAATCCAGCATCTATCAGTCACATTGTCTTTTGTTAGGATATGATAAGGGGGAATTATACCTTTATCCACCCAAGCACTTAGAGTTAAATTACCAGTAATTTGTAGGCTTGAGGGGTTACCGATATTTATATAGTCATTTAATCCATCAAAGTCCCTTGCTCTATCAATCTGCCCTGCTTCGTCCGTCGAGCCATAATTCGTTCCGTCATTCTCGTTACTTGTTGAATCATAAGCCGTGCTACCACTGAAAGAATCTCCGTCTTGATTCAAATGTTGAACCATTTTAAAATTATCATCCCAAACTGCCTCCTTGTTACTCCCGTCTGTTGCCGAGGCATTGCCGTACCAAATCTTTATTTCTGTATCTACTGAACTGGAAAGAGTAGGAACTTTAACGTGATAATGAGCGTCTTCTCCTGCATAATCAAAAGACTCTATTTCAAAATCTAATAGGTTATCGCTGCTATCTGTAAACCTAACATCTCCTCCGTCTGATTTAACATAATCCCAAAAATCTGTATGAGTATCGTCAACTTCTACATAAACTGGGAAATCTGATAAATTACCAGAGATATAACTATCGGCATCTATTTCTAAAGTCTCGGAATATGTCCAGTCGGTTATATCTTCTGCTTCGGGATAACCCGTTAAATAAAAATCACATCCAGTATTTTCAATTTTCCCTTCAATTATTCTACTTTCGTCTGCTTCTACAATGCCCCAAGCATGTCTGTACGAAATACTATAAATATCTTCACTACTTCCATTTTTTCTTAAGCCATAATCATAACCGTGTGCAGTACCATGAATTTCAACAAATGCTCCGATTGCTCCACTAGGCAAAGTAGTTAAATCAGTCCAAGTTCCAGTAGTACCTAGAGAAATATCAGTTGCGTTTGTATTAAAAGTCGCTCCGTCTGTTATATATCCAACTAAATAAAAATCAGCATCAGTACTATTTATTTCTCCTTCGCATATTTCTGAACCATCAACTCCAATGATAGCTGCTTTATGCATTCCAGCATAAGTTACTCTATCGTCAGTCGAGCCGTTCTTTCTAAAACTCCATTGATTAACTTGACTAGTTGCAGTAACTTCAAAAATTGCACCTATTGCTGTATCCCCACCAGTGTCTGTAGAAATATCAATATCAATCCACGAACCTGTTGAACCTAACGACTTATCTGTCGCATTTGTAAAAAATGAAGCATATCCATCAAAATATCCAACTAAATAAACATCTACATCAGCATTGTCAATATACAATTCTAAAATTTGACTACTATCGATACCTATATTACACCAAAAATGAGTGTCAGCCATTACTCTGTCAGTCCTGTTATCTGTACTTCCATTTTTCCGCCAACCCACATAATAATTAGTGCTAGCGTGTTTATTGACAATATGCAAAGCAACCCCAGTCGCTCCAGACGGTACATAAGACGACACATCAACATCAGTCCACGCATCATAACTTCCTGGTGTTATTTCTATTGGAGTTATAAATTTCATAAATTATTTTATATCTAATTCTATGCCTTCGGTTTTTAATGAGTCAATTTTATTCTGTGCTTCTTGCACTTTATCCCCAACAACATTGCCGTCTTTGTCTTTTTTATCTTTATATTTATCTGCTGGGATTTGGTCTTTAGCTGGTTGTTTTAAGTTCTCATTGTGAAAGTTTACATCTCTTAAATCAAAAATTAAAGCGTGGAGTTTATCAAATAATTCTTTACTTGCTTCGGGAGTATCGGCTTTATCATAAGTTGTTCCGCCAGCTACTAATTCTTTGCTCTCTCCTTTCTTCCAAAAATCATAATAAGCCTCTGATAAATCATCGTGAACTTTGTTAAATTTATCATCAATCTTTTTTCTTAAATCAGCAAACTGTACATTGTCGAAATTACGAATTTCTTTTTTAAACATAAAATTATTTTTTCTTAATAAATTCTTTAGCTTTTGTTTTCATTGATTTTAATGAAGTAGTTTTATCAACTCCACTAATTAAAGTCTTCTTGCCTGTATTATCAAGCTCGTAGACTTTACCAGTTGATTTTGATATTTGAATATATTTCATACAGTTACCTCCCATAATGTTTCCACTTCACAAGGACTTGGAGGGTCTTCATCGTGATAACATTTTAATTCTCTAATCCAAGAACCGACTTCGCAATTATCTAAAATGTCCTGGATTGCGTTAATAATATCTAAAGTGGCAGTCCTATCTGTGCTGTTGTTATATCTTATCATTGCATTGCCTTGATAGTTACCTGTAGATTCGCCTGTTTCTTCGTTGTACTCATCTCCTACTGCTCCCATTTCATATAAATCACTATCTACTTTACTATCAGAAGACGCAGGAAAAGCATCCAAAATATCTTGGACCTTAGACGCTGTTGAATGAATAATTTGTACATCTAAACTATATTTCATAATTTTATTGTTTTAGTTTTCCAACCTTTTGTATATTCTTTATTTTTAAATTTATCTTTGCTCCATCTTGATTTAGTTAAATTGTTATTGTGTCTAATATCGTAAATAGGCTCTTTAGATTGGTAACTTACTCTTAATAAACCTGTTTTTGTTTCTGGCTCATATCGTCTATTAAATTTACCTTCTTGTACTAGCTTTAATTTTCTTTCGTAATGCTCTATGGCGAAATCTCTATAACACACCATTCCTGAAACCTGTTGCAAATTATCAGTCCATAACGCTTTACCTGTCTCCCAATCTACCTTCCAAACATTTGTATTGAAATAAAATTTATCTTTCTTAGGTGGAATAAAATCAAAGTGTGTTGGATTATATAATACATCGTGTTCGCAAAAGAATATTATTTCGCTTTTGCTTTTTTCTAACGCCTTTAATATCTGTTTAAAATAAGATTCATTTCCTCTTTTGCCTTCAATAACATAGTTTTCCCCAAAGTTCATTGGCTTTAAACTAGCCGATACTATCGGTAATCCCATTTTCTTTAATCTATCCTGAACTTTATGAGCTATCTTTAAGTTTAACTGATTATCTGTATAATAAATTATTCCTTGCCAATCTGGTGGATTAAATTTATTTATTAACCAATTTAAATCATATTTTCCTTTCCATTTACCTTCAAGAAATAAGTTTCTACTATGCTGTCTTGCTTTAGTAATTGCTCCTTTCTTATGTCCGTAAGGGAAGCCAAAGTCTCCTCCCTGCGTTCTAAACATATGAGCAAACCACGTCTTCTTATTGCAAATAAGCTTTCCTCCCGATAACCAAGTCTTACACGCTACCTCTGTTCCTTGTTGCCCCCAACTTCCAAATTCTTCATCACATATATTTAACTCCCAATATTTCTCTCTAGTCAACATCCAACAAGCTCCAAGTAATGACATTGTTTCTACTAAATCTCCTTTTTGCCGTTTCTTATATTGTCCCCAATAACCGAACCTTAAATCTGTGTCAAACTTCATTGCTGTTGTCTCTGGGCTAGGCTTAGCTTCAAAAATAATTTCTTTTTTTTCTTCTCCTCCACATTTACATTTACCTGACTTTCCTTGATAGCGTCTTACTCCACAGCTCTGGCATACCCAGTCAAAGGCGTGTAGATTATACATCTTAGGAACTACCGTCCAATCATCCTGCATATCTTCAATTAGTTTCTTGTCAAAATCTTTATCCATTTTACAATGAGCGTCTAATTTCATTACATACTTTGCTTTGCTAAGTTGACAAAGGCGATTAGTCATTGCTCTTTGTCCTATACTCTCAACAAAATAAACTACTGTAACGTCTTTATGTTGGTCTAATGGTTCTACTGGAAGCTGTCCGTCCAATCCTACTAATATTTCTGTATAATGGTTTTTGGTTTCAAGTAAATTCTCTACTGTTTGTTTAAGAAATTCCTCATTTCTTGCTGGAATTAAAATACTTAATTTAAAATTCATAACTGATAGTATTAAAAATATCTAATTTCTCTGTTCTTATTTTTACATTATCTTTATCGATTCCTTCATCTTTTAAAATTTCATCTTCTACATTGTGATAAGCTTTGCATTTCTGACATTCAAACCAGTTATCTTTTATATGTTTATAATCTGCTCCGAATCTATGTCCTGGACATTTCTTTAATCCTGATTTTAATTTTTTATCAAAGCTTTTCATAATACCAGCTAGGACATCTGTCCTGTGTTACTTTAAAATCTATCTTGTGTGAATAACACCACGCTTGAACTACATCTTTAACGTGACAACTGTTTAATCCATACTTACCACCGAATCTTTTAAAGTCGTGTCCTGACACTATTCCGCCTTTTTTAACCTTTTTACTCCATTCAGCTATATCGTTAGTTACATTCTGAAACTCGTGGTTACCGTCAATATAAACCCAGTCTAAGCTTTCATTTTTGAACTCCTTGACTATATCCTGGCTAAATCCTTTAATAATTTTACAGTTGTAGGGCTTTAATCTTTTCTTAGTTTCTTCATAGAATCTATCTAATTTGCTTTGGCTAACGTGGTCTCTGTAACCTTTGTAAGCCGTCCAAGCATCTATGGCAATTACTTCTAATCCTGCCTTGCATAATACTTCTGCGTACTCTCCTTTTTCTACTCCGACCTCTACTCCTTTACCTTTAAATAATTTTGCTAATTGTTCTCTATTTTGCATAAAAATTCTTTTAACTGCTCTTCATTATTTTCTTTATAGCTATATTTATTATGAAACCTTTGATGACAATTTTTACAAAAAGTTATCCCGTTTGAAATTGAAGTTCTTATCTCTGAATAATAAGCAAAATTCTTAATATGATGTGCGTTCAAATTTCCGCCTTCATCATCCCCGCACTTTTGGCAAGTCCAATTATCTCTAGCAAATACTGATTCTCTCCATAATCTTAATTCAATACTGTTTCTAACTAAATGATTTTCAGGAGTAATACCACCTTTCCAGTTAGAACCATTCTTACCTTTACCTCTATGTTTCTTTATAGGCTCAATCCCCTTTTTCTTATTAGTATCACTTATTTTTTCTTTAGTTTTTTCTGAACACGGTATTCCTTTATTCCAAGGAGTATGTCCTTCTTGAAAAACACTCTTCTCTTTAATCTTTTTTTTAGTTTCCTCGGATACAAAATGACCAATCAAGGATTTTTTTATCTTTTCAATAGTTTCTTTAGAGTGTGGTTTCTTTTTACCTAGCCAATATCCTTTATGCCCTTTTCCAAATTTAGCCATACTTTTTTATTTTCTTAAAAAATTTATCTTTCTTCTTTAGTCTTATTATATCATCTTTTGTCCAGCCTGGCACATTAAAATGCTCTATTAAAGCTGAAAAATCTATTGTCTGTTTGCTCCAGCCATTGTTCTCTACCCACTCCATCATTGCTTTACTGGCGATTGGTCGTTGCCCACTTCCTATCGAATACCCTCTTCCATAACGAGAACCTTTATGTAAATGTGCGTACCACGTTTTTTTATTTACCATCACTCTACCACCTGATAACCACGCTTTGAAAGAGATTTCTTGTGCTTCGTTGAAGAACATCCCGTAGATTTTCTCGTCCATTAACTCCAGCCTGTCGAAGTTCTTCCTTGTTGTGAACCAGCAACTCCCTTGTGACGTTAAACAATCATCTATCATTATATCTTTTCTATCGATAGCTCTTTGCCCCCAAATTCTTCCGTGCATATCATCTCCTTTAGGGTTTGTTACAAGTTCATAATCAACATCAGGTTTTCCAACATCCAAGACGCACCAATTCTCTGCATCTAATCTTTTTCTACGAGGAACAACTACCCAATTATCTTTCATCTCTCTTAACTTTATATCAAATCCTTCGTCAACCATACAATGAGCGTCAATTTTCATAATGTAATCTCCTGAACTAATCGCTACCGCTGAATTTATTCCTGCTCTCATTCCTTGTGCTCGTCCTCTATGTAAATAATGTACTCGCTTATCATCAACCAATTCCTTTTCCCAATAACCATCTAAGACAACTATAATTTCAATATCACCTCTTGCGTTCTTTAACAAATCTTTAATAGTTTGATTTAAGAACTGTTCATTTCTGCTTGGAATAATCACACTTAATAAGTTTCTTGACATATATTTCCCGTTGCGTTATAATTTATTATATAATTATTAAATTTATTTTTATGGAAGGACAAATTTGTAAAATTAAAGATTGTAAAAATATTCTTAAAAAAACAGAAGGACGTATTTGCCAAAAACATAGGACTCGCTTTTTTAGACATAAAAATTATCATTACATATCTTCTAACTGGACTCTTCTCAAAAAAGGTAAACCTTGTATCACCCCTCTTGGTTATATGAGAATTTTTATAAATGGAAAAAGAATCTTGGAACATAGATATATTATGGAAAAACACCTTGGGAGAAAACTCAAGAAAAAAGAACGAGTACATCATATAAATGGAAATAAAACTGACAATAGAATAGAAAATCTTGAACTTTTTAGAAACCAATCTTCTCATATTAAAAAGTATCATAAAAAAACCTGGGAAAAAAGAATAAAAAGCCCCCGATATACTGCTAAAATAATTTCTAAAGTTATTTTGCACACTTCTCAACCAACGGGAACATATAAACAATGCTTTTGTGGCACTCAATCGAAAACTCGAAACCTCTGTAGAAAACATTATTGTTGGGCTAATAAACATAATTTTTAATTGATACTTTATTCATTTAAAAAACATTATTAAATAAATCATAACTTTCGCTTGTTCGATTACTAAAATCATATCCACTACTTCCTCTGACGTATCTTGTTGTTGTTTCTGTAAATCTCTTTATTATCCAAGCTCCACCTGCGTTTAAAAAGCCTAGATATATTGTGCTGGTATCTGTGTCTTGGTCTGAGAGTTTAAAATCCTGAAGAATTTGCTTTTCTTCTATCGCTGGATTTATTTCAACGCTAAACTCATCGATATTAAATTCATCTTTTAAATTTTGGTTTCCAGCCATATTTATATTTTAAGACCAGCGACCCCCTTGGGATCAATAATCGCCAGTTTATCTTTATAATGCTTTAAAAGTTTTTCTCTTTTACTAACAGATTTTTCCCTGAAGGATATTTCACTCTCTCTACCTTCAATATTTTTGTTTTTTATACTGATTTCTTCATCAAACTTATATTTATTATCCTTTATTTCATCTAAGATATTTTTTAAATCTTCCTCACATTTCTCAAAATCTTTCTTGACTATTCTTGTTTCATTATTATAAGTAATCAAATCAACTTTTTTTCTACTAATTTCTTGCATAATGTTTTCCATTTCTTCTTTTCTATTTTTAATGTCTATCTTCATTTTTGCATATTCAGAAAGCTTACTTTCAACAACATTTATTTCTTCAATTTTGATCTCCAAAATACCTCTAACTTTTTTAAGCTTATCTTCCAAGGAAGTAATATCATTTATATAACTTATTTCAGTATTACGAAAACTATTTTTTAATTTTCTAGTACCTGCAATGATATTAATATTCTTTTTATTAATTTTTGAAAGTTCATTATTACCATTTTCTATATCTAGCTTGATAACACTAAGTTTATCTTTAACTTTTCTTAAATCTTGATTTTCATTTTCAATTTTATTCTTAATATGATTTTCAATTTCTTTCAATCGTTTATCTGCAATTAATGTTTCTTCCCTCAACTTTTGAGCTTCTTTATCCAATTCAAAAATCTCCTTACTTTTATCAGTAATTTTTTGTTCTTCTTTTCGTGCTATCTCTAAATTTCTTTCAACTATTTTGAGTTCTTCTTTAAAAACATTTACTTTTTTTTGTTTTGATTTATCAATGATAATAGAGGAACTATCAACATTATGATTAGTAAAACCCATTTTAGTAATAATTAGTAATTAAGATCTACCAATATTAGCTTCAATAGCCATACTTGAAGATGTAACCGTTCCTGTTCCTTTAGCAGAAACACGAACATATCTATCCTTTAGTGGTACTGCAATTCTATATTTGCCGGAAGCACTAATAGAACGTTCCCCTAAACTTTCAGTTGAAGTCCCACCGGAAACAGAACTAAAGGTTTCTTGATACCAATTAGTATTATCTGAAGAAAATTCAACTTTGATTTCAGCTGAAGTTAAACTGCCGATAGTAAAATCAACATTCAAAATCATTTGATTCTGGTCATGAACTTCTTCTAATACAGTTCCAGCTACATAAGATGTAGTCAAAATAACTGCTGAACGAACTGATTCTTTATAATAATCAAATCTTTGTGACATATTATTTATTTTTTAGATGAATTAGACTTTTTAACTTCCTCCTTTTTAACCTCTTTCTTAACTTCTTTAACTTCCTCCTTTTTAACCTCTTTCTTAACTTCTTTAACATCTTCTTTCACTCCTTTTGTTAACCAACCTGGAGCTCCTAAAATACGAAGTAAAAATGCTCCAATTTTATCATCAATCTCAAAGGTTGAGTTTGGTTTAATTGTGACTTTAACTCCACCACCACAATTATAATTTTCCCATCCACGATCCGAATTGTTTTTAATAAACATAGTTTTCTTTTATTTAATAAATAAATTAGTTAATCGGATTGGCGAAGTTAATCACCAATCCTATAACTAAACTATTTTTAACTAGCAGTTCCGTCACTTCCAACCATGTACTCGAACGAACTATATCCAAATGCACCAGCCATATCAATAGATACACGAATTGCCTTTGTGTCAAAGTCGTGTTCCATTTCAATTTTTGGTTCAATTAGATGAACGTATTTCAATGGTTTATCCGGAGCGTCTTGTGCAAGCACAAACCAAGCTGTATCGCTTCCACCATTGGCTGCACCAATATAAGAAGAAGATACAACATCAATTCCACCTTCAAAGTAGTTCAAATCATTATTAGCTGTTCCAGCTCGTTTAGTGGACTGTGTAATTTCTACAGCAGTCTTCTCAAGAGCAGGAGGAACAACTAAAGTAAATTTTCCTTCGTAATTGATAGGTAAACCTCGTCCGTTCATTTGTTCTCTAATCATTTTAGTAGCAGTGAAAAGATTAGATTCTGATAATACTGGATTAACAGCTACTCTGTTTGAACGATTGCTAACACCACCAACCCTTGAAGGGTGTGCAGTTGAAAACATTGATACTGCATCATTCAATCTTGAAATTGGAAAATTACTATTTGAATCAGTTGTAACAAAACCATCGACAAATCCTTGCCAAGCCCATTTATTAAGTGTTCGTGTCGCAGCAATAGATTGCTGTTTAACTTCACTTAATTTACTTTCAAGTTCAGCTGGTCGAGTTTTCGCAAGTAATTGTGAAATACTAACAACCTTACCTGATTGTTTCATAACATACTCGGTTTTATAAGCCGGATATGTTCTGTCCTCTTTGATAGAGTCGTTTTCGTCAAAAAGTTCAAGGTAATTAAGACCAGTAACTCCTTCAGTTCTATGAATCAAACTGTCTGTTGATACGCTATCAAACAAACCAGTTGACATAAAATCAGGTGCTCGGTCTTTTGTCTCTTCAATAATCTCATTTACCCTTGCTGAAACTCCCTTGACAAAATCGCCCCATTGTCCTGTAAGCATCATATATTTTAATTAATGTTAATGAATAAAAAACTACTAGATTTTGATTTGTGATTCCTGAATAGAAACCAGTACTGAATTACTTGCTGCAGTACCATCTGGATCTATTCCGTAAGAAAAGAATTGACCAGTAGTGGTAAGAGAAGTAGATTCATCAAGTTGATCTGAAGCAGCTACAACATCCATATTGTAACCAGCAAGATCAGAACCAGTAGTTGTTCCAAGAGTTGCATCAGCAGTTACGCTATAAATTGAATCAAGGGCTATGTCGATTGTCCCAACAACGGTATTTGAAGCAGGTGTAGTATAAGTATCGGTAAAACCACCACCAGCACCATCATCAGTAACAGGAGATCCATCGGCCTTCTTAATGTCAACAAGAATACCAGCAACAGCAGCACCAGCACCTACCAAATCAAGTGCACCAGAAGCAAGAGCCATAGCATCCCCAATAGTATATGTACTAGAATCTGTCAAGGTATATTCCATTAACACTCTTCCACCACTTGGATTTCCGTTTTTTTTGTAAATAAATCCCATATTTTTGGCTTTAAAGTTATTTAATTAGATTTTGATGCCAAATACCTTTTGACATCTCCGCCAAAGAATTTATCAGCAATTCTTTGATCTTCTTTTGTGGCATTCACTTCTTCTGCATCTTTATTAACAGAACCACCACCAGTACCTGAATCACCTGCATCTATATTACTTTTTTCAGCTAAAATTTCTGATTTAATTTTAGACTCCATAGCTGATTTATATTCAACTGGATAAGTTGTTTGAGCGGTTAATTCAAGTTTAGCAAGAATATCTTCTTCAGTTAAAGCATTCCCTGGATCAAAACTATCGGTAATATCATCAATCTTAGTTTCAGCCCATTTGTTCCCTTCTGAAAACTTTTTCAATGCTTGCTCGAGATTTCTATTGTAAACGCTAACATTAACTTTTTGTATTTCTTGTTGAATCATATCTTTAACAACAGAGGTATCAATTTTAGTTTCACCTTCTGTTGTCTCAGACTTTTCTTCTTTCTTTCTTAATTTTTCAAGTCTTTGTTTTTCAATAATACCATCGAAATCTTCTGCTTTCTTTTGAAGTTTTTCGTGTTCCTCTTTTGTAAGAGTTACACCTTGCTCTTTAGAATCTTCGTTTTTTGAAGAGGTGTCGTCCTCCTGATTCTTGTCTTTTTTTTCATCAGTAGAATCAGACTGATTAGCAGATTTTTCTTCTGCTTCTTTTTTGGATTCGTTAGACATAATAGTAGTCTTAATAATTAATTCTCCTTTATTTTGGATAGTGGAGCATACTATCTAATATATAAAAAACTTTTTAAAAATTGTTCTTTTCTTTTTATTCCTATATTTTTTTATACTTTCATCATGATTATCTTTATCATAAACTTCTTCTGCTATATTATGTCCATCTCTTAAAACCTTTAAGATTATCGCAGCCCCTCTAGTCATTAATCTTTCATCGTCAGTTTGTGCTTCCCAGTGCTTAATAGTTTGATTTGTTAAAAGTGCTCTTATCAGTTGATTAACATCATCTGAAGTCCTAAAAAGAAATAACTTCATCTCATCGTCTTCATCAATTTTAATTATATCCCTATTCTTTTTAATATATCTTTTTAATAACCACCAAAATATTTTATTCTTCATATTATAATAAATCTAAATTAGGTTGTCCTTGCCCTGGGGCTGGTTGTCCTTCCATGCCTGGCATTCCTGGTAACCCTGGCATAGCTCCTTGTTGTTGCTGTGGTTGCCCTTTCACTATTTCTTCTGGTTTACCAAACGCTCTAGCAAAATCCTTAGCATTCATTTCTTGATCGTACATTGGATCTTCTCTAGTTGCTTGATAAAAAGCAATATTTTTATTCTTTTCATCTACCTCACTGGACTTAACAGAACTATTAGGAACTATCTCTATTTCAAAATCAAAATCTTTATTTATTAAATAATCACGAGTAATTGTTATAGGCTGAATATTACTTGTTAAAACATCAAATGGTTCACCTGATTCTTCTTCTGCCGCTGTAACCATTTCTTGCATGCCAGGTTGTTCCTCTTGAGAGCCTACTATCTGAATCATCTTCTTACCTATCTTTCCATTTGTAAGCATTCTATTGTCTAGCTGAATATATTTAAACTTATTCTTTCCACTATCAACTCGACTCGGCATTGTGTAATATTGTAAAATGTTGTGCATTCTTAACCAATATTTATGAGTGATACCTCCCTCAAAAAGTTGTAAGAATAACCCAGCCAAGTTCATAGCCCCCTCCTGTAATGTTTGAACTTCAAATTTTGTTTTACGTCCACCAGTCGGAACTCCTTGAGCTTGAGCAGAAACACTAGACTCTTCCATACTCCTTTTAATAAGCCCTAACATATTAAACGCCTGACTATCAACACTGCCTAACGCGGCTCTTTGTACCTTTGTTCCCGGATCAGTTTCATAAATTCGACCAGGCTCTAAATATCCATCCTCTAAATCAACATTACCATCAACGAAAAGAGGAGAATTAAGCGACAAGAACAATTGGTCAAGCATTGCATTGAAAGTAGCATTATCAATATCTTGCATCCCCATTAACTTATCTGGCAAAGATTTACCGTACAAAAACTGATGATGAATTGGTTCTGTCTGTATCAACCAAAAAGGATGAACCTTATGATTAAATGGAAGTGGACCATAATAGAGTTCTACACCATTAGCCCAAACACCTAACTTATCTTTATCTTCATCGTAATAATGTAATACCTGAACATTTTTTGAATCTACGTTTTCAGATATACCCCAAGGTAGTTTTTCGTTTATAATATAACTACTTTTAGCCTGAACAGTATTAGCTTTTCCAAACTTTCCATACTGAACCATAAACTGACTCAAGGTTAATTCCTGAACACGAAAACATCTTTTAACATTTCTAATATCATTAGTCCAAATTGTTTCCGGATAAAATTCTTCAATCGGAACTATTTCTCCAAAAACATCATCCCAAGCATCAATTTTAATTTTTTCTGTTTTTCTTTCTCCTGTGTCCGGGTCATACTCCTTTACGTACTCCACCTCCCGTGTTCCTTTCTTCCAGCCCTCATACCCAATCACAGTCCCCTCAGACAACGCTGTGTACATCTCCCAGATTGTTTGTTGTTGGTCTTTATTATGAATATTAGCATTCTCTAATAAATCAGAATAAATCATCTTTCGCTCATTAGAACCTTTATTCTCTAATAAACTTTTAGCTTTCATTATTAAGTTTGGTTTTAACCTAGCTGTGGCAATCTTTGATAAAATAGCAATAACTTTATCACGAGTAATCGGATCAAAGGTATTAGCCTGCCAATCCTCTTTATGAGATGGTTTCAAATGAAACTCATTCATTCTATCGTTACTATCCTTCACATAATTAATAATGTTTCTTTGAATACCGTTTTTATTAAAAAACCTAATTGGCTTATTACGCTCAATTTCATAGGTCTGAAAAAGACTCCAATGTTCTTCATATCTTGTTTCTGTATCTATGTCTGTATTGAATGGAACTCTTTCAAGTTCTTTGTTTTTTTCCTCCATAAAATTTTTTAAATAACGCCACTTAAACTTGTAGCATATTCTTTTTTCTTAAATTTAGTTTTATTTCCACGTTCTTGATAATTAAAACAAAAATAAGTAAATGCTTCTCCGATATGACTATGCTCACTATGATCAGGAATAGAAGCTCGTGTATTCCCTGTCTTTGGTCTCTTCATCTGCCAACTAGACATCATCTCAATAGTTAAGACACAAGAACTAGCCACAGAGAATTTGTCTAATATATTTCTTGCTGCCGCTACTCTATTCGGTATTCTCGTTCTTTGCGACCTAAAAACCAAACCATGCCGTCTTAAAATCGTTGCCGGACTCTGTCCTGATGTAATGTGCCTACTTTCTCCACTATGCGGATCACCATAATGAATTGCTGCCTTATATCCTTTACTATCCAAAACATCAAGATAATGATATATATCCATTGATTTATTTACATACTCATCGATAATAAAAAATTTATTTTTTTTCAGCTGAATAAACACCATTGCTGTACTATCTAGCCCAAAATCCCAACCAATATAAAGTGGGAGTGTTTCGTCGTATTCAAGGTCGTCTCTCACTTGTTTCTGGTAATCAAATTCTGAAAACACTTTTCCGGCCATACTGGCATCGTAATCAATATCTAATTCCTGAGCTACTGATTCTACGTCCGCTGCTCTTTTTATTTCTGAGTTATACCAAGGAGAGTGCGGTTTTCCTAAATCGTCAAAATATAAACCATCTGAAAATTTTGGATGTAATGTCCAATGTAATCTGAGTTTCGGCTTATTATTTTTATCACAATCATTAACTATCTGAAAAAAGAAACAGTTAGAACCTCTTCTATTCGGAGTAGATACCGGTATTCTGCAACGGGTTGTAGCTGATGACCCTTGCCAAGCTGACCTGTCTGTTTGCTCCCAGGAAGTAAACTCATCCATAAAAATGACTTTACGCCTATCAGACCTACCAAAATCAGGTGAGTTTCCTTCACCGGCGATACTGGCTTTATGCCCAGGATGAACAATCATTCCAACCTTATTTGTGTAATGATCTAATTTATATGGAAATAGAAAACTGGGTAAGCGTGAAATCATATACCTAACCTTTTCAAAGAGCGTTCCCATATCACCTCTTCTATCAACTTCCTCAAATTTTCTTGAACCTACCAAAACATCCCACTCATGAAATATCCAACCCCAAGTACAGATTGCTAAGACTAGCCAAGTTAATCCGAGTTTTCTGGATTTCTCAATCGGTAGATCATAACCTTTAAGAACTGCCTCTATAATCTCCTCGGCAACCTTTTCCTGATAATCCCAGAGTAAGAACGGAATATTCTTATCTTCTAACTTATCGGCTTCCGGGTCTTGAATGTATAAAAAATTATTGCAGAAAAATTTAAACGAATTTTTACAAAGATCTGCGAGTATAACTTCATTCTTCTTACGATCTATTTGGTCTTTATGAATAAGAATGTTATAGTTAAACCTTTCATCTAAATTCTTTTGTAATATTTCCTTTTGTAGTTGTGGTGTTATCCTTTCAATTTTAGTGATGGCTGTAGAATGTTGTGACATATAATGATAGATAACAATAATATACCCTTTAAGCTCCCAACCCCTAGCTTGAATCTTTTTTAAAAAGTAAGGTATTCTCTTCGACCCTGTGCCTACGAAAGGCACGACACTATTTTATTGTTTATTTGTGCTGTTTGTTGTTATTTGATCTAATAAAAACGCTTTCTTTTGTTCCGGTGTCTTCATTTGTTCAAGAATTTTAGCAACATCAACGGTAGTGTGCTTGGTTTGTTTATTGTCTGTAGCCATGTCGTTGTTTAACCTAAAAGTCTTGTCCATTGTAGAAAACCAAGCTGTAAAATTTTGGATGAATTTTTGCTTATCGTCCTTGGTAGCAGATTCTTCTATGGCTGAGTCAAGGAGATCTAACGCTTTCAATTTCAAATCGTAAATTTTGGCATTTTCTCTGGTAATATTAAGAGCTATGTTAGATTTTTCTATATCGGTTCTAGTTGTAGTGTTGGATTGGACTATCGAAGTAACGAGTTTGGTGGTGATATTGTACTTTTTAGCTATTTCTTTCGGATCTTCTCCCCAAAGGAAAAGAGAAATTATTTTTTTTTGTTGTTTAAAAGGTAGTGTTTCAGCCATAAGTGTCGTAAAAGGTTATATTAAAATCCTAGCACAAAAATTGGTGATTGTCAAGAATATTATAATATTGTTTGGAGGGTATTTTGGTGAGTTATCCACAGAGTCTTACTTGACTTATACGACTGATATGTTATACTAAAGATAGTATATATAATTATTAACTAAAAAATAAGTATGAACAAACAAACAATGGGCTTAATAAAAGCGTTAGGAGTGAAGACCAGCAAGGAGGTTGATAAAATCTTTGTGAAGAAATATGTTGACGAAAAGATGTGTGGCAGAGAGATAGGAGATTGGCTCTGGAAAGAGAAAGGGTTTGATTTGAATGAAAGGTCAATTCAACGGCGTATGGCACGTTTAGGAGTAACAAGGAGCGTCGGAGACTCTTACAGAAGTGCAATCAAGAAAGGACGCGTTAAATGGGCTTATAAAGAACATAAATATAAAAAATTAATAATGCCGACTAAGTTACGTTATAAAATCCTAAAAAGGGATAACTTTAAATGTGTCGCGTGTGGACATGGCTCTCCTGAAAGGTTGTTAGAGGTAGATCATATTATCCCACGTGCTAAGGGAGGGACTAACGATGAGGAAAATTTGCAGGTGTTATGCCATATTTGTAATAGGGGTAAGGGTGATGAGTAAGACTCTTTAGAGGTATAAAAAAACAGCTATTTATTATGCTGTTTTTTTTATTTGTATTAACTTTGTTGTGGTGTAGATGAATATTTATTGATTTTTCGATATATATATTTGGGGGTTGACTATATTAAAATTTGGGAGGGTGAAGGGTGGCGTGTCCCCCTCCTTATAGTCGCACCAGTTAACAGTCGCCAGTTAATATACAATTTGCGACCCATAGCCTGAAAACAGCATAGCATAGCCAAAATATAACGGCTGAATACTCATTTTTAAGCCTGTAGGGGTAAAATGGTCTGATATAAGCGTGTAATGCGTGATGATTGAACTGTTATAGTTGTGATCTGACAACCTAAAAACCATCGAGACGAATTTCATAACCACCATAACCGATTCAATTCTACACCATAACCACCATTTTAAGCCAACTTGGCTTGTAACGTCACTTTTCTCACTTTTACAGAGATAGCCCAGTAACTAAGCCAACTTGGCTTGTAACGTCACTTTTCATCTACCGTTACAGAGAGACGCCAACAACCAAGCCAAGAAAAGCCCCTAAAAACCAAAATGTTACAAAATCACACTACTTTCCTATAGTGCAATAAAAAAAATATAAAATATATACATAAATACTATAATTTTTTTATACTTAATATAAAACAAGTGTGATTTTGTAACAGAAACCCCGATAATGGCTTGGTTATTGGGCTATCTCCATCACACTTGCAAACAGTAAACACCATTTTATCAATACCACAACAAACATAAATCGCTATTTTAAGCCCAAAAGTCCGAAAAAACACCCAAAAAAACAAAAAATAATTTGACATAATCTTAAAAATGTGTAATAGTTATTATTACAGCGGTAATAGAAACTATTACATCACATCACACCCCTGTAATAATAACTATTACATAACTATCTAATTTATTTAATTTAAACATTATGCAAAACACAATTAACCGCCACGTCACCCAAGCCACCAGTGACCCAAAACAAGCTAAATATTTAATCGATACGCTTGTACTCTTATCACACATTAAAAGAGAACTAAAAAAACAAGCTCCCAAACTATACAAGGAGTACAAAAGACAACGTCATAATAGCTATTTAAGCCTTTTCAGGAAAAAATAAAGCATTTAAACGCGTTTTAAGCCCCGTTTATCTATGCCGTGGTATGTTTAGACCTTGGAATATCTATATTATGATAAAGATATTTAATAGTTATCCACAACCAACCCCTTAAATCGCTTGACACTATCATTTATCTATGTTATAATATAGATAAGTATAAAACAACAACCCTTGCAACCCCGGAACTTCTGCCACCTCGGCATCTTTTCCGGCCCACACAAGGCCAAAACCTATGAAAACAACAAAAGAAACCCCAAAAGAAGCCCGTGAGCGTCTTGCTTTATGGTCTTTAATGGACAAAAACCTAAACCAGCGCTACAAACTCCGCCAAATCATCACCCCATGCCTTGTAAAACGCCCTAAAACATCAATCTTATCTAATTTACTAAATAAATAACTATATGAACAAACAAATCTTATTAAATGTCTCTTACGAAGACACAACCGACAAATTTTATAGCGAAAGCTATATCAAAAACAAAATCTTTACATTAAAGCCAAAACAAAACCTCCACACAATGATCAAAGACGTTATATATGACAATGACTATGTAGAACTACTATATAAGGGGAAACCTAAACAAAATATGTATGTAGACACTAAGGACGGTGAAACAATACATATAGGCTATATATATAGAGGAAAAACAGAAATAGACAACAAACGCGCTTTATTCAATGTTTGGGTGGACATCAACGAAGTTATCCCTTACAAATTAAAAGATTTAGACAACTAACTAACTAACTAAACTAAACTATATGCAAAAACAACTAAAAGAACTAATCGACTTAATAGAGCAGTACAAAGAGCAAGGAAAAGTTAAATTCGGCTATGACTTTATACCCTATACAGTCATCAGAATAGATCAAACAATGCACAATAAGATAGAAGAAGTTAAACAATTATTAGAACAGTAAACCCCTTTACACCGCCGGTAACCAAACCCAAACCCGTTACCGGCGCAATAAAGTAGTTTACCCCCGCACCTTACAACCTATATGAAGTATTTAATGGACTATATGGAGAACAAACAAACAAAAGCCCTTAACAAGGCAGGTGCATTTTTCGCCTTTAGCAATGAACAGTTTGATAAAGCTAAAAAAGAAGGCATAAAATACATCAGCTTGGGTGCAGGTTTAAGCTGAAATATCAATCTAATCTAATAAAACTTATAGGGTAAATGCAAAATATTTTCATAGCACTACGCAGGGGAAAAATAACCCACAATACGGACGCTCCACTACTCCCAACATCAACCTAAAAACCATCACCTAACTAACAAAGTAAGGGAACGGCTTTCCCACCACCACCCCACCTTTCATCTCTTTGGGGGATCTCCTTTTACAACCTACTGGGGATAACTAACCATTGACAACACTATTATAATATGCTATACTACAATCATGATTAAGAAACCAAAACAATTCACAACCAAGGCCGAAGCATCCCACAACCCCCACTACTGGCAGGACTTCATCCTATACGGCCGCACTCTAAAGGATTACCCCTCACACTCCCTAACACCTCAAGAAACAGAAGAACTAATACAAGAGCGCATCGCTCACGATAACCAACTATATGAAAGACACTAAACGCCTACCTTGCCCCCGGTGCAACTCCAAGCAAGCATATATCTACCTAGAGTACCGCTCCAAGTGGATCAACTGCCCGGACTGTCAATACTGCGCCACAATGAAGAAATATAATAACGATAAAAACCTAAATAACTAAAACTATATGACTAGAGAACAAAAGATTTCTATCTCGATGAAAAAATATCATCGGAGTAGAAAAAGAACAAAACAAATCAATATCATTTTAGCAACATTATCTGTACTTACTATGCTAATTGCCACAAGTGGCGTAGCAATCCACAAAGTAAGAGCAGATATGATTATATATACATCTGAAGAACTGGAACTCTGCAATAATGGAATGCACGCCAGTGATTGTGAACAAATTGACGACAAGACGGCAGCTAGTGTATCTACAGGCTCTCTTGTACGTCTTCCTAAGAGTGGCAGGGTGGAAGAGGCGAAAGCCAATGACTCCACCCCCACTGTAGGATTATCAGTTGAACAAAAGAGATTAAAGTATATTCAATCTCTTGATGGAAAAGTAAAGCGTAATAATCCAGGGAATCTTGTAGCTCCTAACGGACAATTTATGGTATTCCCAGGTATATTAACTGGCTTCGCAGCTTTAATGCAAGATATAGAGGCTAAAAAAGACCCAGGAGGCAGATTAAACTCCCACTCTACCATTAGAGAGTTCCTAACAGTCTATTCTCCGCCACACGAGAACGATACAGAGCATTTAATAGAGCAAATGTCCTATCGCCTCAATCTCCCTGAAACAACCCCGATAGGGCAAATAAACACCTTCCTCTTAGCTCAAGATATAGTCAGACAAGAGTGGAGTATAGTTTATTAACTAAATAACTTTATGAAATTTGAAACTTTAATAATGATAGTGATAATAATGTGTACAATAACATTAGGATTAGCAGTAGGATTAGAGGGTAAAAATCCTCAAGTAGAATACCAAAGCTCAGAAGAATGCCAACACACAAAAGACTTTTATAATCTCTGCTCAACTCCATCATCTTGCGAAACTCAGAAATGCCAAGAAAGACACGAAGAATTTGTACAAAAATGTAAACTACATTATGTAGATGAATTATATAATTGTGTTAAATAACTATATGAAGCTAATTAAAGACAAGGATTTAAATATTATTGGAATAAAGTTTGATAACGATAAAGAAGAGAAAAAACTTTGTAAAAAGATGACAAATAAAGATATAAAAGAATTTTTTAAACCAACTAATAAATAAATTTATGAACAGAAAAATAAAATTTAGAGCGTGGGATGGTAAGAAGATGATTTATCAATCAACGTCTCAATTGAAAGGTTCATTTATAATGTTTTCAATGCTCGGAGATGTAGAGGGAACAAAAGAAATAATGCAAAACACAGGCTTACTAGATAAACAGGGAAAAGAGATTTATGAGGGGGATATAGTAAAGCTACCAAAAGAAGATAAATGTTCGGGAGGGTGTTGTAAATATGAGAAAGATTTGGGATGTTGGCTCTCAGAAGTTGTTTGGCAATGTGACGGATTCCAAATAAATAATCACGGTGCTAATCATGCTACAGAAATCATCGGTAACATCTACGAAAATAAAGATTTAAGTAAATCAAAGACTGGCTACGCTATATAAAATTATATGGAGAAAGTATACTGCATAAACTGTAAACATTATAGAGAAATATTGCATCCAACGGAAAGTTTTATCATCGGGCGAAAATGTGCTGTTCGTTGGGAGGGTATAACAACCCCAATAGAGGTAGAGACTTGGCGTAAAAATTGCAAAGATGTAAATAAAAACAATGATTGTCAAGACTACAAAAGAAAATGGTATAAACTTTGGATAAAATAAGTATAACAAAGGTATAACTATACTAATAAAATAACTATATGAACAGAGAAATCAAATTTAGAGGAAAAGATAAAAAGCCTTGCGATTTAGAACCAACCAAAACAACTGGAACAGTAGAAGCAATGCTGAGTTGCGTAGAGACTGCTTTTAATCAAAGAATGAACAGTATGAAAACAATAAACGAGGTAAAATTAGCAGAAAAAAATACACCACTCAGTCGTTTTCAAAAAGAAAGAACAGACGCAATATCAGAAATGTTTGATAATAAATACGGTGTAGGAATATATCCTACAAGCAAATTTTTTGTAAGACTTGATAATTCTTTCCAAAAAGAATTAGAACGCCTAGCAAAAGAGATTGTTGGGGAGGAGAAAGAATGTTGTTGTGAGCTGGATAGTGGAAATTTTGAAAAACAATGTGAGTGTTGTTATAAGGAAGCTAACCAAAAGCGTGAAGAAATAAAACAAATCTTAAAAAGTAATGGAATAAATATATGACAACAGAACAGCTACAGCTTATACGAAAACGCATTAAAAAGGAGATAAGGAGAGCATTTAAAGAAGAGTTAAAACCTTATAAAAAAATCGCCGATGAAATCGCTGAGAAAATAACTTAACCTAACCCCCACTCAAGGGAATAAAATTATATGGACTTAAAACTAAATGGACAACAAATAAGAATAAAAAATTCAGAGGGAACATATATAGATATAAAAGAGCCTTATGGGAATGTTCATTATGCTCATCAGGTTGATATTTATCCAAAATTTCATTATGTAGTAATAGTCCAAATTAAAGATTATATGGGATGCTCGGTAGTTGTATTTAAAGATAAAACAGATTTTGAAAACTGGTTAGGGCTTATGAAAGATAAAGTTAAAATAATCAAAAATCTAACTAACTAAAACAATATAAGTATGGAGAAAAAAGAAGAATTAAAAAATATAAGAAGGGAATTAAAAGCTATTAGAGATGAGCGTAGAGAATTATTAAAAGAATATCGCTATTGGAAACTAAAAGAAGATAAATTAAAAGGTAACTAATATGCTAAAGCTAATTAAAAAACTTCGAGTTTATTTTTTCCGAAAGAATATGGAGAAATGGCTTGAAGATATTTGGAAAGGACAAGTATGAAAAAAGAAATAATTATTATGGATTATAAATTAAAAACAGATGATACACTTGTAAATATTGTAATAATAAGTTTATTAATTTTGATAGCAATAAGCATTATTATAAATAATAATTGCCAAACAATACAACCACACGCAGAGTTCTCGTCAAGAGCAGACCAAGAACCTGAAACTAACTTAATTAAAGAATAAACATATGAATTTGTTAAAACAAATAGACAAGCTAGAGGAATACCAAGAAAAGCTTGAAGAATATCTTGACGAGATTATAGTTAATGCTGAAGAATTAAGGAAAGAAGATGACAATCAAAAATCAAAAGATATTTTGGCACTAGCTACAATCTCTAAGGTAACTATGGAAAGAATTGGATTTATAAAAATAGCTAAAGCAACTAATCTTAAATTAAAAGAATAAATATATGAAATCACTAGCAAAACTGTGTGAAAAGAACAAGACAACTTTAACTGCCCTTGCTAAAGCATCAGGAATACATCTTAGAACGCTTAACAAGATTAGTATTGACCCTAATCAGAATGTAACTATACGCGTTATTCAGGCTATCTATGATGCTTCCGGGTTTAATCCTTGGCAATACCTAAATATTAAAAAAGCAATATTTAACCGAGAGGTCGGCTCGGAAGAATAATATAAATAAATAAATAACTAAAAAATTAAATCTATGACACAAACAAAAGACGACTTTTTCTCAGAAGAGAACGAGGCAAAGGTAGGCTGGGCAAAGTTTACCAAGATTGGTGACACTATTAAAGGAATTTTAACAGATGTCTCCGAAAAACCCGCGCAAGGAAATTTCCCAGCTCAAAAAGTTTATACATTGAAAACTGACAATGGAATGATGAACGTTGGTTTTTCAGTCAACAAACCATTCGTTATTAACGCAATGAAGAATGCCAGCATCGGACAGATTGTAGGCTTCAAGTACGATTCAGACTTCCAAACAGACGAGAACAAAAAGAAAGGAATGGCTCCAGCTAAAACCATTAAGGTTTATCTAGGGGAAATGGATATGACTCACGCCATAGCCGAAGAACCACAAGACCCAGATAACGCTGAAGTGCCTTTTGGATAATATAAATAACCATATTATTGGAAAACCGACCTTTCCGATAATATAAACTCTATGAAAATAAAAGAACTATTCTGCCAGAAGTCTCGTACAATCGAAGTAACCGGCTTACTTGGCAGGGACAACTTTAGAAAGATAACAGTTGGTATGACTGCGGAGTTACAGGACGACGAAAAAGCCAGCACGTCCTACAGTCTACTCAGCGATCAAGTTGACCAAGCCATCGCCACAGAGATCGACAAACTTAAACAATTAACTAAGAAGAAATAATATGATTAACAAAGGATTATTTACATCAAATACTGGAGAATGGGAAACACCCCAAGATTTCTTCGATGAATTAAATAAAGAGTTTAATTTTACTTTTGATGTTTGTGCCACAAAAGAAAATGCTAAATGTAAAAGATTTTGGACGAAAGAAAACAATGCTTTAACAAAAGATTGGAATTTGGAAAGATTTTGGATGAATCCCCCTTATGGCAGAGAGATTGGTAAATGGATTAAGAAAGCAGCCACAAAAAGAAATGGAATTGTAGTAGCCTTACTCCCAGCAAGAACAGACACAAGATGGTTTCATGATTATATTTATAAAAAACCTTATGTAGAAATTAAATTTATCAAAGGTAGGCTAAAGTTTGGTGGTGCAAAGAACTCTGCCCCATTTCCAAGTATGTTAGTCATCTTTAAATAATATGAATCAACAACAATTCTTTAAATCAATTGAAAAAACCTACGAAGATGGACTGGCTCTTATAAAGATTAAAAATTCTGACTATGGAGCTGACACAGACCCCTTTAAGAATTTCCGTTCTGCCGGGACTATTAATCTTTCCCCGGAGAAAGCTCTCCTTGTCCGGATATTGGATAAAATATCAAGGATCGATAACCTTTTAGATAAACCAAACGCCGTTAAGGATGAAACTGTAGAAGATACTCTCTTAGACCTAGTAAATTACTCAGCCATCTTAAAGGCTTTGATAGAGAGTAAAAATGAATATGGAGATAGCATAGATTCTACATTGATAGGGACAGCAACTTTTAACAATTAATTATATGAAACTAACAACTAAAAACTATTTTACTCCTGAGAACAAATTTGTTACAGCAAGTAGAATAAAAGACTATAAACTTGACCATTATTATTTTTGGCAAAAACATATTAAAGGTATCATTAAAGAAGAGCCTACTCGTGCGATGATTATTGGTTCGGCTGTTGATGAGTGGTTGACTGTATCACAAAATTCTTTTAAAAAAAAATATATAGCCGTAACTAGGCGTAATCTTAAAAACCCACCAGAAAAATACGTAGAGCTTACTATGTCTGAGTATAATATGGTGGTAAAGCTCTGTGAACGGATAGAAACGCAACAAGCCTTTAAAGATTTGAAGGATTATACCGCCCAAGAGATATTATCGTGCGATAAACTAGGCTTGGCAGGAATTGCTGACTGGTATTTCTACAATAAAGACACTAAAACTTGCATTATAGTCGATTTAAAGACAGCTAAGACCATAAATCCTTATAAGTATAATTTTCAGGCTCTTGATTTAGGATATTTTTTAAGCCAGGCGTGTTATCAGCTCTTACTGAAGGCTAAATACCCTGATATTCAAGGTTTTGAATCCCGGCATTTAACAATCGAGAAAGATAACAAAGAAATCTTCAAAGTGCAGACCTTTATCTTAGACCAAGAACGCATAGAGGGAGAAAAAGAATCAATAATGGACATCCTCCACGAAATAAAGACCAGGAAAACCTGGGAACCAACCAATGTTAAGTGGGAAGATAGTATTCCTATCGGAAAGATTGAGGAGGTATCAATTTTATGAAGAAATATCAAATAATATATGCAGACCCGCCATGGGAGTATGGAAGTATAACAAAGTTAGGAAATGCAAGAAATTACTATAAAACAATGACATTCCCAGAGTTGGTAGAGTTAAATATTAGAAAAGTAACAGATGATAATTGTTTGTTATTCATGTGGGTAGTTAATCAAAAATTAGAAACTTGTATTTGGTTAGCGAAAGAATGGGGATTTAATTATGTTGGTGTTGGTTTTGTATGGCATAAACCGAACAGAACACTTTGTGGATATTATACTATGGCACAGACAGAACAGTGCTTAATTTTTAAAAAAGGGAAAATACCTCAACCAAGGGGGATAAGAAATGCAAAACAATTTTTATCGCAAAAAGCTACTCAACATTCTAAGAAACCAAACGAAATAAGAAAACGAATACAACTAATGTTTCCAGAGCAAAATAAGATAGAACTTTTTGCCAGAGAAAAAACAAAAGGTTGGGATGTCTGGGGGAACGAAATTGAAAGCGACATCAAACTGTGAATAACTCCCCATTGACTCACCCCCTAAAATGTGTTAATATTAATTTATAAAGTTTTTTTTCATATAGTTTTATGTATAAACCAACAAACTCACAATTAGGAAACTCTTGTTTAAGTAGGCGAAAGCCTATGGGTGTTGTTGCCCTTTACAGCTTAAACAAGAGTTTTTTATTTGTGAGTAAAATAATATGAAACACAAAGAACTATTAAAAACTCAAATGCTTCAGTATTTTACAGATGTGCCTATTAGTATTGAAGATATTATAGCTTTTACTAATCAGGAAAGACTTAGAACTCTTGAATTTTACTTTCGGGAAGTATCATTAGAAAATAGCTACAGAATAGAGGCGTGTTTTGATACCGTTGTAAGTAGCAAGGTAATTACCATCATCTTTGATACTGATTTTTTAACTACATATTATAAATATACTTTTGATGAAGTAATGGAAATTTATATTGATTTTTATATAAAAGCTAAACACATTAAGGAGGAAATTTATGCCAGCCATCCATAATCAAGATATTGCAGAAGAATTTGTTATATCAAATGACTACAAAAAGAATCTGATGTATCACATTGGATATGATTTGTTTTATTTATGGCAAGGGACTTGGTATAAGCCTGTTTCATCTCATGAGATGCAAAAGTTAGCTTGGAACTTTATCAAAGCTAAATTCCCAAGCAAGAATGTTACTAGGCAATTAGTCCAAGATATTGTTGCTCAAGTTAAATGGGCTTGTCTGCGTACAGTGGAGCGGGAAGATCAACACTATTTATCCTTAAAAGATAAAATATTAAATTTAGTTAATTTTCAACCGGAAGAAATAAGTTGTGATAAGATTTCAACGTTCTATTTACCTTATTATCACAAAGATTTAAGCATGGAGACTCCAAAATTTCTTAACTTTTTAAATACTTCTATTGTTAAGATGGATAAAAAAACAAAAGAGTTTATTCCTGACAAAGAATTAATTAGTTTAGTACAAGAAATGTTTGGTTTCTTCTTATTAGGTAATATGAAGGGAGCAGCATCTTTCTTCTTAGTCGGCGGTGGTTCTAACGGTAAGTCTGTTATGACTCAATTATTAAAGGAAATCTTTACAAAGCAATTCTGTAGTTCAATGAGTATTCAGACATTAACTACAAATAATTTTGCTACCTCTCATTTAATAGGCAAGAAAATCAATATTCCCTCTGAGGAAGAGAGTAAATTTATGAATCCTGCAAAATTTAAAGCTCTTGTCACCGGAGATATGATTGGAGCAGAAAGAAAGTTTGGTGAACAATTTGAATTTGAACCAACAACAAAATATATCTTTGCTTCCAATTATTTACCTACATTTGATAAATTAGACTATGGTTTGAAAAGAAGAATTAAGATTATACCCTTTTTAAGGAAATTTACCAAAGAAGATATAGATCATTTTCTTCCTGAAAAATTATCTAAAGAAATTCCAGGCATTATTGCTTGGGCAGTTGAAGGGGCGAAAAGATTTGTTAATCATAACTATACTTTTTCTACTGCCGAGGCATCTACTGAATCAATGATTGAATTTGAAAGTGAAATATCCAGTGCTATCCGTTTTGTTAGAGAAAATTATGAAGTTGATGACGATGCTTTCATTTCCAATGAAGAAATGTATTCTCAATATCGTAGTTGGTGTGAAGCTAATGGTAAAAAAGCACTTGCTAGTCATAATTTTGCTAGAGATATTGCTCAAAATGTTTATGGAGTAAAATCAAAAACAGGTAGAGTTGATGATAGAACCAAACGAGGTAAAAATATCAGGCTAATTACAGATTTTGATAATCTTCTTAAAGAGACAGAAGAGAAAGAAATCGATGTTGAACAAGTAAGTTTTTTATAATATGAAACAACACTACTATGGATTGACAAACACAAGATATTATGATATAATAAAGATAACTTAATTAACCGTCAGACACAAAACCCATTTGTTCAATAGTTTTCCTGACGGTTGCTATTATCAGATGGGTTTTGTGTTGTCAGATGTATATGTCCGAGAGATTAAACATTAAAAAAGGGGAGAGATTTGGGAGATTAAAAATCATCAAGGAGATTGAAAGCTTCATTTTCGCTAATAACCAACCAGGGAGAAGATTCTTATGTCAATGTGATTGTGGGAAACAAAAAAAGATTAAATTATGCCATTTAAGAGCTAGTGCAATTCAATCTTGTGGATGTCTCCAAAAAGAAAGAACATCAAAAAGAACAAAAAAAATAATGACAAAGCATGGTATGTCAGGATCGAATATTTATGAAGTTTGGAATTCTATGAAAATGCGATGTCACAACAAAAAGGATCACGCTTACAAGAACTATGGTGGCAGAGGGATTAAAGTCTGTAAAGAATGGCTAGAAAGTTTTGAAAGCTTCTATAAAGATATGGGGAATGTTCCAAAAGACTTAACTTTAGACAGAATAAATAACAACAAAGGTTACTATAAAGAAAACTGTAGATGGGCTACTATGAGAGAACAGGCTAATAATAGAAGAACTAATCATTTAATGACATATAAAGGTAAAACTCAAAATATGAAACAATGGGCTGTGGAAGTTGGCATAAAGTACGAAACATTACTCCGAAGAATAAATAATTATAATTGGTCAATCGAAGAGGCATTAACTACTAAAATTCGAATATATGAAAAATGAAATTTGGTTTAAAGAATTAGAATTCAATGCTTTGGCTAAAGAAGAGCATCGACTCTGGAAAAAAAATAGCCCACGATTAGATAGACAGTCTTTAACGGAAATATTCGATATATCTATCATTCAACAAATAAAACTCCACAGGCGTTATCTTAGGGGGCTTCTTGAGGTAGTTTATGATAAATATGGAATACTCTCTGGAATGCCCCTAAAATGTTGGTTCGTGCAATGGCAAAGGCAAAGATACAGGGGGAAAATACAAGAAATCAAAAAACAGCTATCATTTACCACCAAGAAGAATTTTGAGAAGAAAGATTTTGACCTCATCAGAATAAAACAATACCCAATCAGGGATATATTAGCCCAACGAGGTATTGAAGTTATTGGTGAGTTTTTTAAGTTGAGAGATGAGAAAACCCCTAGTTGTAAAATCTACGATGAAGATAATCGTTGGCACGATTTTGGGTCTAATCAAGGAGGAGATAGTATAGACTTAATTCAAGAGCTTGACGGATGTAACTTCCAACAAGCTTGTAAAAGTGTAACTTGACATATCTTAATTACTATGTTATAGTAAATATATCTTACTTAATATAGTTAATAAATAATTTATGCCAGCAGCAGAAATAAATGAAAACAATCCATTATCTGTATGGAAAAACTTAAAAGAAAATGAAGATTTAAAGTGGGCAGATATTTCTAAGAGAACTAAAATCCCGCTGCCTACATTGTTTCAAATAATGGGTAGAAAAGATGAAGCAGCGTTGTTAGCGTCTATTGGAGCTAAGAACTATCTTATTATTAAACACATTTTAGGAGTAGATTTACTAAAAGAATTTAAAAAAACTTTAATTAACTAAAAATAAAATTTATGATTGGTATTCCACAAGATGTTTATTACAAATGGGCTATGGCTCAACAACTTAATGGAGGAGTAGTTGGTTCAATGAGAAATATTGATGGAGCACTAAATGCTCTTAAATCAGCTGAAAAACCGGAGAAAGATAAAATAAAGAAACTAGAGAAAGATTTAAAGCAATTAAAGAAACGTAATGAGTATTTTGAAAAAGTATTAGATCGTATTGAAAATCATTATTTTAGAGGATTAGAAGTATTAAGATAATATGAATGTGCTTGTCTCGGATCGTCTGTATCTTTATGATTTTCCTTCCAATTTAACCAGACCAATCAAGAAAAAACTTACCCTTCCAAATCCTACCTATCAAGTAATGTTAAGAAAAAACAAGAGAGCTTGCTATGGAATGAAGAAAGATTTTAAGTATTATGAAAAGCAAGATAATTGTTTGGTTATTGGTAGAGGTAATTTACCA
>Ga0233437_1001348_pt1 | contig 45589 bp, 35 predicted proteins | sample SI_122_August201_FD_182714 | JGI IMG/M metagenome (GOLD analysis project Ga0233437, IMG submission 182714) | Seawater microbial communities from Saanich Inlet, British Columbia, Canada - SI_122_August2016_200_MG | ecosystem: Environmental > Aquatic > Marine > Inlet | place: Canada: British... | reverse complement strand
AAGAACATTGGTGCGTACAATCTCGAACCACAAAGAATTGAGTATTTTGAAAACCAATTGCGTGTAAAAAACAGAAGCAAGCAATCCAATTATTCCACCCACCAAAGAAATTGCCAGTCCTTCAAACAAATAAAACCGGCGTACCATATTTTGTTGAAATCCCAACGCTGCTAACAACCCCACTTGAGCAGAACGTGTTTCCAGGTTTAAACGAAATAAAAGTGACGTTAAAACAATGGATGCCACCAAAATAAAAAAGCTCAATCCGATGAATAATCCGCTAAAATCTGTACCATTTTGAGCAGCATGAATTCCTTGTTCACGAATGGGTTCAATTGCCATTCCCAGATCGCCGGGAACAATTTCTTCAGCAAATATCTGATTGTATTTATCTTCGTTAAATGAATCTACCCGAAAACGAACGGCGGTATAATTTCCAAACCGGTTCGACCACATTTCCAATGCTTTATCGTGCGAAATAAATGCTTTAGGCGTTCCCTGCCATTTATTCCAGTAATCTTCATCTTTATCTCGAATTGCATCTAAGTCTATTGGAACTCCTGCTTCCCACTCACGACAATGCCCGGCATCCGAAAGCCCTGGTAAATGAGGCACCCTGCTTGGGTCGCTCCATTCAGAATCCATCGAAATAATTTCCTTTAAAATGAATGCTGACTCTTTTTCAATCAACTTTCGCAGCGGCCCGATTTCTAAATATTTTATTCGAATTGAATCTCCTATTTTTGCTTTTAAATCATCCGCTGCCCATTGGTTTATAATGATTTCATTATCGCCTAAAAATTTATTCTCAAGGGAGGAAACGAAAGAATAAGGAATGCTTTGGCTTTGAGTTTCGGGCTTCGAGCTTCGAGCTATTCCATTAACGAAATAGGTAAGAATCAAATCTGCATCAGGTAACATTTTTAAGGTTTCAGAAACTTTATCTTCCAGAAAAACCCGTTCTGTTGAAACCTCAATTTCATGGGTTGATTCAATATTTTTTAGTGACAAACCAGCATCGGCAGGAGTCAGACAATTTTTCACCGACTGTGCAACTTTTTCGGTTTCCAGTTCCGTAGAAATCAGCAATTGATTCGCTTTTCCTTCAAACTCCATTAACTGATTTAGCCGCCCGATTGAAACAAAAATATTATACGGTGCCGTCTGTGAATTTTTCAGGCTAAACCGTCCCATTTCCTCTCTTTGAACAACCTTTTTCACACTTGCCCGCAAAGAAACACTTGTTTCTTCGTCAGAAATAAACGGCGCATTCATAGGAATTAGGCTCGCCTTTTTAATACGAACCAAAATATTATCGCCTTCCGTAATTTGCAAGCGTTCTGCCAGATTTTGACTTATTGCAATTTCATTATCCTGAAGTTCAGCAAAAAGTGAAGATTTTGCAACTTCTGTAAAGTCAGAATTCACGCCAACAATTTGCACTTTATTCGCTCGCAATTGTCCGCCATCGGCAACTGCAATTCCTTCCAATAACAAAATCGGTGTTGCCTTTATTTCAGGATTATCGAGTTCAATTTCGGCTGCCATTTCCTGACGAAAATAGCGCTCAACGACAGAAACCAAATGCGTGGTTTCACCAAGTCGGGAAAAAGTAGCTTGCTCCAAACTGTACCGCACCGAGTCGCCAATAATCAGCGAACCCGTTAAAACCATGGTACTAATTGCCACTCCCAAAGCCACTAATAAATTGGCTTTAAAATAGTGTGCGAATGTTTTAAATATGTATTGAAGTTTAGTCATTGTCCGCTTCATATTATCATTCCCGCGAAGGCGGGAATCTCATTTTAAATTGCAAAAGATTCCCGTTTTAACGGGAATGATTTACTCCAACTTCCCGTTTCTCAAAATAAGTTTTTTATCCATTTTTCCAGCCAACTCCGACGAATGTGTAACCGTAACCAAAGTAACATTTTCCTCATCACTCAACTGAATCAACAATTCTGAAAGTGCAGTTGCATTGTCCTCATCGAGTGCTCCGGTTGGTTCATCAGCTAAAATTAATTTTGGTTTATTTATTAACGCACGAACTACCGCTGTTCTCTGACACTCGCCACCCGACATTTCCGAAGGTTTTTGATTTCGTTGCTCCCAAATACCAACTTTTTGAATTAGGTATTCAGCCCACTCTTTTTGTTGTTTAGAGATTTTATTTCCTTGCGGTAACAAGGGCAACAATACATTTTCCCAAAGTGTAAGTTGCGGCATTAAGTGGTGCAATTGAAATATAAACCCAAGATGTTGATTTCTAAAATTTGCCAACTCTCTTTTTGAGTAGCCTGTAATATTTTTACCGTCGAAAATAACATCCCCTGAATCCGGCAAGTCAAGCGCACCGACTAAATTTAGTAGAGTTGTTTTTCCTGAACCGCTTGGACCAATTATCGCAATTTTTTCTCCTTTACCAATTTCCAGATTCAATTCTTTCAGAACGGGACGAAAACTGTGTACTCCAATTTCTCCGTATCCTTTTGATATGTTTTGTAGTTGTAATAGCATAATATTTCTCGCTAAGACGCTAAGACGCAAAGCCTATTTTTTTAGACTTTCGTACAAAGCAATTATTTCTGCAGCATGACTGTGAATATTAAAATTCTCTTTTGTTCCGGCATGACCATTAATACTTAACTGTTCCAATTTTTTCGGGTCGTTTAACAAACCAGCCCAGGTTTCGCTTAATTTTTCAGGAGTGTTTGGCATGTATGTAATTCCACCACCGGCAAGTTCTGTAATTTCGGGGAACGCTCCCAAAGCAGGTTGAACAACAGGAACTCCCGACGCCATTGATTCCAGCAAATACATTCCAAATGCCTCTCCTATTCGAACCGGCACCGAAACCAACGAAACTTGTTTGTAAAAATCGTGTTGCGCTTCCCCCTCGTATTCGGGCAAAATCTCAAAATAATCCAATAAATTATTATCCTTTAATTTTCGTTTTTGCTCTTTTATAAATTTGTTATCGTCGCCGGTCGAACCACCGGTTGCAATCAGTTTTACCTCTTCAAAACCCGGTTTCTTTTTCAATTCAATAAATGCATCCACAACAATATCGAAACCATTTTCATGGCACATCCTCGAAATATATCCAACATTTCGTGGCTTTTCTTTTGTTGAAATAAAATGGTAATCTTCGTTATCCACACCGAGATAAAAAGTGTGAAGGTTTTCCGTAGAAAGTTCCATTTTTTTCTTCATTGTTTCAGCAAAGAAATTACTCACTGAAATTATTGCATCCAAATCTTGTGCTTTGGTATGCATCAATTTCCAAATTTTATCCTGAAACTGAAGATTCATGGCATCTATCCAAACATCTTCGTCTTGCAGCGAACATACAATTGGGACACCTACTTTCTCTTTCAGCTTTTTTGCCAGCCCTAAAAGCAGAGCATTGGAAATGTGAATAATATCGGGTTTGCAATGACCAGCAATCCAGTTTACCATGTTATCCAATTCCTCTTTTTGCTCGCCTTCTTCGCCCAACAACATTGAGATGGTCATGTCTTCCAGCCCTTTTGCACGAGTAGAACCCGCCATTGAAGCAGCTATTTTCATCATTGGTTTCGAATTGAGTACCTTATCGAACCACTTTGGCGCTTTCCTGAAAATGGGATAAACCTGTTTCAGATAAGTACTGATTGCCCCATAAAAAATTGGAATGTCGGTAATGTCGTGTTCATCCGCAAAAAGCGGCAGATACATTGGTATTTTCACAACCTGATGTCCCTGGTCGCGCAAGGCATCAACATATTTACTGTCGCGCAGGCAATTCCCGCAATAAAAACTTCCTCCCGAACCGGGTATAATTTGTATGATATTCATTTTTAAAAAAGTTGGAAGTTGGAAGACAGAAGTTGGAAGTTTTATCTGCCAACTGAATGTCTTTTATCTTCCTTTATTTATTCGTAATCAATTTATTTCCATTTTTTCTTTGTGAACTTTTGTATCTGCTAAACCTTTTCCGTTTTTTATCTAATACAAACACCCCTCTTTTATTCTCCCCTGAGGGGAGAATTGACGAAACAACCACCACTCAAATTACAATTTCCATTTTTCAAACTAATTCCCGAAGCAATACATGTTTCCATCGTAGGCACCAACAAATATTTTTCCACTGGCTACAGCTGGATTACTTATTATCTGGCTACCTATTTCATATGTCCAAACAAGTTTACCATCCGAAAGGTTTACAATAGCCAAATCACCACGCATATTTGCAATAATTACTTTGTCTTTTACAATTACCGGCGATGCTTCAACATGTTTTCCGGTGTTGTATTCCCACAATTTTTCACCACTATTTTTATCGAAACAGTATAAAAACTTATTATGATTTGCAGTTATTACTTTATTCCCGATGAGTGCCGGTGATGCAATAAATTGTAATTTAGTTGATTCGTGCTCCCAAGTCCAGGTTGTCTTTTCTTCCTTTGTATCTACCTGAAAAAAACGACCATCATAATCACCAATATAAACCTTGTCATTTTCAACGGTCATTGAACCTGCAACATATGTTGCTACGTCAATTTTTTTATCTACTTTCCCAGTTGCAATGTCAACAACGTGAAGGAATCCATCGCATCCGCCAAACATAGCTTTTCCATTGGAACAACTGGCAGCTCCATTTATAAAATTGTCCGATTCATATTGCCATCTCATTTTGCCGGTTTTTGCATCCACGCAATGAAGATAGTAATCGTAACTCCCCACCAAAATACTTGTTGTATTTCCATCCGTCCACCAGTTTGCCGAGCCAATTATCTGATTATCGGTTTCGTATTCCCATAATTTTTCGCCTGAATTTAAATTCAAAGCCAATAAAGTTCCATCCAAATTACCAACGTAAACAACGTTTTCAAGAATAAGAGCCGGAGCTTCTATAACATTTCCTGAATCAAATTTCCAAAGTAATTTTCCATTTGTATCGAGACAATAAACAAATCCGTCGGTTGAGCCAATTACAACTTTACCGTTTGCAACCACTGGCGCCGATTTAATGTTATCGCCGGTTTCAAATGTCCACAATAGTTTGGGCGAAGTCGGGATAGTAGTTTTTGCAACTCCTTTTAAATTTTGGTCACCCCTGAAAATTGGCCAGGAATCGGGGGTTTGGGCAAAAATTTGATTTGCAACAAATATTAGTATTAACTGTAATAATAATTTTTTCATAATATTGAATTTTGAATGTCGATTAACGAACTTCGAATGTCGATTTAAAATCTGAAATCGTTAATCATCATTCAATGTTAACCTTTCTTCTTCAAAGAAATCGCCCCAGTTGGACAAGCATTTGCGACTTTTACTGCGGTTTCTGTTAATCCCTTTTCCAACTCTTCGTTGAAAGGAACACCAATTTCCACATCAAATCCTCTGCCAATATATGTGAAGCCAAATTTCTCGCCATATTTTTCTGTAAGCCTGACACAGATACCACATCTAATACACTTTTGCGGTTCGTACACCACCGAACCATGATTCATTTGTTTTGTAATATTCCTGCGCTGACTGGTTTTAAAACGCCGCTGATTTACTTTATAATCATTTGAATATTCCCTCAATTTACAATCATCGATGGCGCGACAATCGCAATGCAAGCATCTTTCGGCTTCGGCAATGGCTTCTTCTTTTGTAAATCCTGAGTGCCCTCCTGTTTCCGGGATAACTCTTTTTCCTTCAACCGACTCCTTAATATATTCAGCAAATTCATCTACCACCAAACGTCCAAATCTCGAATTAAACAAGCGAGGTTCGCCTTTAATTTTCTCCTTATTAAAATATTGCATCACTGAAAAAGCTACCTCTTTTCCCTGACCTACGGAACGAACAGCCAATTTTGAAGAACGCAAAACATTTCCAATGGCAAAGACTTTTTCATCAGAAGTTTCGTAGGTATTTCTATCGGCAACAATTCCTTTTGGTGTCGCTTTTAATCCAAACAAATCCGATACTTCCGAAATCGCTCCAGTAGCAATTACAATTGCATCGAACTCTTTTTTATACGATTCAAGAACTTCAGAATTAATTTCCTTTCCACCTAAAAATTCAACACCGGTTTCAAAAATTAAATCAATCTCTTTATCCAAAACATCGAGTGGTAAAATTTCTTCTGAAATAGAAGTGCGCAGCAATCCACCAGCCTTTTCATTTTTATCAACCAAAGTAACCTGAACACCTTCCAACTGAAGATAGTATGCTGCAGCCAAACCGGCTGGCCCCGCACCAACTACAACTGCTGTTTTTCCTGTTTTTTCAATTGAAGGAAGAGCGGTTTTATTTCCATCGTCGCCAACAATTCGCTTTAATAAACATATTGAAATGGGCTCGTCAACTGTTTTTCGGTGACAAGCGCCCTCGCATGGAGCGGGACAAATTCGTCCTAAAACAGCAGGCAAAGCAATGTCCTTTTTTACCACTTTTAAGGCCTCATCAAATTTACCGGCAGCAATTAAACGGTTCATTTGAGGAATGTCCATGTGGGCAGGGCAGGCAATCTGGCAAGGAGCTTCGCAGTCGCCAACATGTTCGCTGAGAAGCAATTCCAAAGCGGTTTGTCGGGCTTCGCTAATTTCAGCATCGTCGGTAATAACTTCCAAACCTTCGCTGGCTTTTACCGAGCACGATGGAAAAAGTTTGCCATTGGACTCGTCCTTAACCAGACAAAGCATACACGAAGTGAAATGCTCCAGTTCATCATGCCAGCACATATTCGGAACATCAACTCCCATTTTTTGTGCAGCCTTCATTACCGAAGTGCCTTCTTCAACCTTAATTTCCTTGTTATTTATTTTTAGTGTAATCATTTTGTTTTCTCGCAAAGGCGCAAAGACGCCAAGTTATTTTCTACTTCACATCAATTGCATCCACCGGACAAACTACACGGCAAGCATCGCATTTTATACAAAGTTCGGTATCGATTGAATGTTTTTCGTGCGGGGTAAATGGAATCGCATCCACTGGGCATTTTTGTACGCATTTGGTACAACCGATACATTCGTCGTTTACCGAGTAAGTAATTAAATCGGTACATTTCCCGGTTGGACAAACGCCATTAATATGTGCTTCGTATTCGTCGCGGAAATATTTTAATGTACTTAACACCGGATTTGGTGCTGTTTTTCCAAGCCCACACAAACTTCCTTTTTTTGTCCATTCAGCCAGTTTCTCCAACTCCTCAATATCTCCCTTTTTCCCTTTTCCGGTAGTGATATTATTAAGAATATCTAACATCCTTTTTGTTCCAACACGGCAAAAAGTACATTTTCCACACGACTCTTCCTGAGTAAACGAAAGAAAATAACGGGCGATATCAACCATACAATCGGTATCGTCGAGAACCACTAAACCACCTGAACCCATCATCGCACCCATTTCGCTCAGCGACTCAAAATCGATTGGTGTGTTCCCATATTCAGCAGGAATACAACCTCCAGACGGACCACCAATTTGAACAGCTTTAAATTTCCGTCCGTTGGCAATTCCTCCGCCAATTTCGTCGATTACCTGTTTTACAGTAATTCCCATGGGAACCTCGATTAATCCGCCGCGGGCAATTTTACCTGCCAAAGCAAACACTTTTGTTCCGGCACTTTTTTTGGTGCCAATGTTTGCAAATTTATCTGAACCTTCGCGAAGTATATATGAAATTTGAGCCAAAGTTTCGGTGTTGTTCACCAAAGTTGGCATACCCCACAAACCGCTCTCTGCTGGAAATGGCGGACGTATTTTTGGAAAGCCACGATTTCCTTCGATGGAACCAATTAAAGCGGTTTCCTCACCACAAACAAAAGCTCCGGCACCTTCATAAATCTTAAGATTGAGATTGAATCCTGTTCCCAAAATATCATCTCCCAACAAATTATTTTCCTCGCAAATTTTTATGGCTTCGCGAATTCGTTTTACTGCAAGCGGATATTCAGCCCGGATGTAAAAATAACCCTGATGAATTCCAACTGCGTAAGCCGCAATCACCATTCCTTCAATTACACGATATGGATACGATTCCAAAAGCATTCGGTCCATAAATGCACCGGGATCGCCTTCGTCGCCATTGCAAATAATATATTTTGTTTCGCTTTTTTGTTTTTTAACCAGCCTCCATTTTACTCCAGTTGGAAATCCGGCTCCACCTCGACCACGAATTCCACTATTATTTACAGCTTCCACAACTTCGTCTGAAGTCAAGGTTTCCAGCACTTTTTTCATGGCATTAAAACCACCGCGTTTTTTATATTCCTCGATATCGAGTGGATTAATAATACCGCGGTATTCAGTAGCAATCGGAATTTGCTTTCCCAGAAATGAAGCTACTGGTTTTTCGCGCATACCAATTTCATATCGCTGAACGCCGTCCCAGTTTCTATCGGTTTGTATTGTTTCTGCTATGTTTAGCAGTTTATTTTTTGCTTTGGTTAAAAGGTCCGGAGCATCGAAATGATTTTCAACAATGTTTTTAACGTCTTCAGGTTTTACCTTTGCGTATAAAATTGGTTCTCCTTCATTTGGTACAATTTCAACCAAAGGAACCTGGTGACACATTCCAACGCATCCCACATGTTTTAGATTAACACGAAGACCGCTGTCATTGATAACACTTTCAACTTCATTTTTAATGTCATCGCTACCACTAGCCACACAGCACGAACCCAACCCAATTCTGATCTCTCCTTTTATTTCAGAGCCATCGGCTTTTCTTGCTTTTTTTGAACTTTTTTTACCAGTCTGACTTTCAAAATCACTTATAACCTGCCCAACCTGGTCGGGTGCAACATGACCATAAGTTGTATCGTCAATTTGAACAACCGGAGCCAAAGTGCAGCACCCCAAACAAGCAACTTTTTCAAGTGTATATGTTTTAGTTTCCTCAGTGTTAACTCCATCGGGTAATTTTAATTCCCTGCGAAAAGAGTCGTAAACCTGACCAGCTCCTTTTACGTGACAAGCAGTTCCCACACAAATTTTAATGATGTGCTCGCCAACAGGTGCCAGCCTGAATTGCGAGTAAAAACTGGCAACACTCATTATCTCAGCCGAAGTAATTGATGTTTTTTCAGATACATATCGCAATACATCTTCCGGCAGAAAATTGTATTCGTTTTGAACGGCTTGCAATATCGGAATCAGGCTCTTTTTTGTAGAACCTAATTCTGTAACTATTAGGTCTATATTTTGAAAATTGTTTGTCATAATGAAATTATCTCGCAAAGGCGCAAAGACGCTGAGTTTAATTTAATATCCAAATCTCAAGTGCCAAAGGACAAATAAATCACAAATATCAAAATCAAAAATTTCAAACTTTAAAAAGTTTGGAATTTCAAAATTTGAACATTGGAAGTTATTTGAATTTTGGTTATTGTATTTTGGAATTTCTATTCTCATATAAAGTACTTAATTAAGCTATATTTATTTCCCAATACAATACAAGTTATTATCACCACGAATATAAATACGTCCGTCAGAAAATGCAGGAGTTGTTCCCGCAATTTCACCCAAATCGTTTTCGCTAATTAATTTCATCTCCTTCGAGAACTCATAAACACGCATCATTCCGTCGTTGTCCATCATAAAAAGTTTACCATCAGCAATCATTGGCGACGAATATAATGTTGTACCAACATCGTGCTCCCAGAACTGCTCACCAGTTTTAGCATCGTAGCAAACCAGTACACCGTAACTTGTAGCAATAATTAACAAACCATCATGTGCCAGCGGACTGGAAGCTTCAGGAAGATACTCGTCGTTTTCCCAAATAATAGAACCATCTTTTGGATTGAGAGCAACCAAAATTGCGTATTCATTTCCGGCATAAACAACTCCATCGCTGTAACCAACCGAAGGACCAACTTCGCCCATCATACAATCTGTTGACCAAAGTTCCTCTCCGGTTTCAACATCGTAACCAGCAACAATCGGGTCTGCTGTTAATATCAATTGGTATTTGCCATCAATTTCTGCTAATACCGGACTTGCCCACGAAACTTTGGACTTCCGAACAGTCTCCCAAACCACTTCTCCGGTGGCTGCATCAAGTGCAACAGCTTTTCCGCCTCTATTTGTATCATACTGAATAAGTAATTTATTTGCCCATGTAATTAAAGACGATGAATGTCCGTAATGATTATCCGGCACACCCAAATATTTTGCCCACACCCTTTTCCCATTCATGTCGAAAGCGATTACATCGCCCGTACCAAAAATGGCAAAAACACGTTTCCCGTCAGTAGTTAACGAAGGTGCTGAAAGACCAGTATCTTCTGTAACTTTGGGTGGTTTTGCCGGTGAACCGGAAATGTTGTCCGCAACTCCTGTCCAAAGTAATTTCCCATCGGCGCGATTGTAGCAATATACCTCGCGACTGCTATCATCTGCTCCTGCAATAAAAACTTTATTGCCCCAAATTACCGGAGAATTATATCCATGTTTTGGAATGGGTGATTTCCAGAGAATATTTGTTCCAGTTGCTCCGTCCCATTCACTCGGAATATTTTTATGAGCAACAACACCTTGGCCCAGCGGACCGCGAAATGAATTATGATTTTTCTGAACGTCAGCCAAAGTTATTCCTCCAGTAGTAGCAAGTTTTGGAACTTCACTTTTAACCACAGTTTCTGCTTCATTTTCAACCGAATTTTCTACAAAAACAATTTCGGGTTGAACCGGACCTGAAGTTTCAGAAGTCAGATTTTGTTCAGTTGAGCCACCAACTTGTTTAGGCACTTCACCAACTTCTATAACCTGGATACTTTCATCAACCGATTTTTCACCACTTCCTGCTGTTTCCGATTCAACATTATAATAATTCAAATGGTTGACTGTTGCAAAAGAAGCCCCAAAAGCTAAAGCCAAAACTACCGCCCCAACTATTATTATTCCCTTTTGTGCAAGAATCCGGCTGGCGATTTCGTTTTCCAAAACGATATCAGGTTGTTCTATTTTTGCTTTTAATGAATAATACACACGCAAAGCAAAAGCAAGAATAATAGCTCCAAACAATAATAAATAGGCTCCGGTTTTTACTTGCCACTGACTATTAAAATATGCTTTTCGTGCCAGGAGATCAAAATTTCTTATTTCAACTTTTAATTCCTCGTTATTAGGTTCCTGCTTTAATCGATCAACCAATGCTATCAAAGCTTTGCTTTCGATAGGATCGCTTTTTGAGACTTGCCAGAAATTAAGAAGCAACAATAAAGCTACGGTAATACTGAAAATTCCGGCTATTACTGCAATGTTTTCCGAGAGTTTTAATTTTTCGGTGTTATTCATTTTTTATATTCTATATTTTTTGGACTATTTATCAATTCAGCCAATTGATTTGTACGCATTTTGTCTCCCGTTTCAATTTTACGAACCTGGATGCGCCTTTTCTATTTTATCTTTTATTCCCAGGGTTTTAACCAAGGATTATCTATAATTATTTTTCAACCGGACAATAATCCTGACAACGTGAACAGCTAAAACAATTTCCTTTATGTGGCTCGTAATCCTGCCGTCTCCTGAAAACTACTGTATTCAGCAATGTAAATCCAATTACCAATCCGATAAACCCTCCGGCAATCATACTACCAATATAAAAATCAGCACGAATTGCTTCTGCCTCTTCAACCAAAGTTTCCATAGATTTTCCTGAAGCAAGGAAAGTTTCAATATCTATATTCTCCGGATCATTTTTTAATTCAGGCTGCGAAATCAGCAATTCTGCAAGGTAAACATCAGGATTTGCCTTCGATAAAAAAGTATGCGATTTTGCTCCAACAAAAATTCCTGCTGCTACCCAAAGCGGGATAATCACTGCGTAGGTAATAAATCGTTTTGGGCCTAAACCCGATTTGATTACTTCTTTTTCATTGGTTGGAAAATCAATGGCATCGAACGGACATGAATTTGTACAAAGTTTACATTGAATGCATGCTGCGGGAGTAATCGAAAGATGCCACTTTGAAAACCTCGACATCCAACTTAACAATACCCCGTAAGGGCAAAGAAACCTGCAATACGGTCGCGCCACAAACATGCCCATTAATAAAAAACTGATACCCAACACGACCATGTGAAATTTTGCGTCCATTCGGAAAATACCCACAAACGGATCGTAACGACAAATTATATAATCGGTTCCGGTGGCTGCAAAAAGTACTGCGAGGGCCAGATAAATATATGGAATCAAACCCAAAGTCTTGTTTAGCCATTTCGGTAAACTTATGGGCTTTACTACAATCAAATCCTGAATTGCACCAAGTGGGCAAGCCCCCCCACAAAATGTCCTGCCAAAAAACAAGGTAAATATAAGGGGTATTATAAAAAACAATAAAGCTGTAACTGAAATTGAATAAGCCGGATCGAAAAACGACTGCACTACATTTTGAATGGATCCGATAGAACAGATGCATCCATTTCGATAAAAACCAAAATATAATAAAGTAAATACTGAAAGCCAAAGAATTCCTTGTCTCGAACGTTTTTTAAGTGCAAAATAAGAAGCCAGCGAAAGCACAATAATTAAAATTAAAACATCGAAATATTCAAGTGCCAGGGCACGGGGTTCAGGAGTAATAGTGCTGGGTTGCTCATATCCTGTTTCAAACTCAGGTTTTGGAAAACGTTGCTCCTGCGAGAATAAATAGAAAGTAGAAAGTAAAAAGTAGAAAGTAATGAATATATATTTAAGTTTCTTCATAATATTTATAACCATTTCCTTTTTAGACTTCCGGTTTATTTGTAAAATCGCCTTTTACTTTATAGGCTTCACTAGCTTTTACCCGGGAAATAGCATCCGACGGACAAACCTGGGCAATAGAACATTGGTTGCAATTCAGGCAAATATCATGTACGATTTGCAAGTGCATTGAACCATTTCCAAATGATGTACAACCTGCAACACATTTACCACAACCCATACAAAGGTCTTCGTCGATGTGGTATTCGAAATAAGGTTCTTCTATAAACTTTCGTTCGATGGCCGCAGTCGGGCAGAGTTGATTTTCTGCTGCAGTGCTTTGCTCATTTGCATCAGGTTTTAAATAACCACCACACAAATCGCAATAACCACATAAATCGAAGGCGTGTACACATTTTACAGCCGAAGGGGCCATTATACAATCGGTTGCACATTTACCACATTGTGTACATAAAAACGGATCGATTTGCCAAACGTAATCATCTTTAATAGCGCTGGATACAGCCATCCCACTAATTCCTCCAAGTGCAAGTGAAAGTGAAAGACGAACACCGCCCTGAATAAACTCCCTTCGGTTTTTAGTTTTATTTTTCTCCATTTTTCACCTCCTCTGCTTGCGGTAATCCGCATTTCGAAAATTTGTCACAGTTTTCACATGTGGGAGAAACCGAACAGTTGGCGGTTACTTTTTTATTTAAAATAAGATAGCCTGCAGAAGTTGTAATTCCTCCGAGTATTAAAAGTCGCATGCTTGTTTTAAAAAATTCTTTTCGGTTCATATTTTAAAAAGTTAGATGACAGAAGTCGGAAGACGGAAGTTTATCCTTACAAACCAAAAATCTATCAACCTATTAATGTCATTTATTTCAACTCAAATACACGCAATAATTTTTTATCAAAATCAAGGGCATAAACATTACCAAGGTCATCAACGGCAACTTCGGGTGCATGACCCTCGGCAACAAATTTATTTGGTGCGGCAACCACACCAAAAAACTCACCCGAAGGTTTATAAATTTTAATTCTTACCATTCCCTTTTCGCTGGTAACAAAACTTCCATCTGGCAAAAAAGTAAAATGTGCAGGGTTGCAACACCCACTAAACCCAGGAGTTTCCATGCTGGTATTTTTCCAGAAAGTCCGTAAGTCCCCTTCCCCGGTATAATTTTCAAACGAGTGCATTCCGGGATTAACAACCCACAAGTCGCCTTCGGCGTTAAATGCCAAATCGAAGTAAGGGCTTGGAACGATAAAACCAAAGTCTTCATCACTTGATTTTCCATCGAAATTCCCTAAAACAACACCCTCTTCTGATAATCGGTAAATTAACCTTTGCCCTGCATCGGCAATAAAAATTTCAGTTCCTTTTACTGCTATCGATTTTAAAAATGAATTTTCATTAAAATCATCAATTTTATTTAAAAGATTTCCTTCCAGATCATAAATCGTTAAAAATGTTTCGTAGGCAATAAAAATTTTCCCGTTGCCTACCTTGATGCTATTTGGTGTTCCTTCCAGATTGAACTCTTTTACCAACTTCCCCGAAAAATCAATAACCGAAACTTTGCTATCGCCGGCGAGGTAAATTAAATTATTGGATATTGAAATTCCTGCCGGTGACTCAAAACCTATTTTAAAGTTTTTTGTTTCCTTGTATAGTATCAATTCCTCATCAACATTTTTAAACTGATCTACATCATATTTAAAAGGATTTGCCCCACTTTTTTCGGGACGGCTGGACAAGAAATCGCCAACCATAACTGCAACAATAATTACCGCAAGAATTATTAAAAAGATAATTATCCCTTTATTCTTCATAATAAAAATATTAAACGTTCATATCAATGCAAACCATTGTTTTAGAATCTCTTAAAAGCAAAAAACCATTGGCAACCGCGAAAGGTGCCCAGGCATCGTGCCCGTTTTCAATAATATTCACTTGTTCCAATTGAATATATTTTTCGGTACTCGGACGTAATATTGTAAGTGTTCCGTTATCGTTTAAAATAAAAAATTTATTGTCGGCAATAAAATAAGGCCCCAATCCAAAACGAGCTTCTTTTCCACTCGACCAAACCACCTTTTTAGTATCAACCGGATCGACACAAATAAACTGATTTCGCATAGTTCCTCCGTCTTTAGGCATAATTCCAAAAAGATGACCGTTCCAATAAACAGGTGATTGTTGTTCGCAGGCCAGGCCTTCTTTTGGCAAATATTCTGAAAGTATTTCAACAGAAAAATTTCCATTGCTTTCGCTTAATTGCAACATCATACTTCCTGCTCCATATCCTGCTGTCATAAAGATTTTACCATCGGGCATACAAATTGGCGATGGCGCAACCACTGAATGGTTCCAGACCGGTTCCTCCCAAAGTATCTGGCCAGCGTCGTCGCCATCGGCTGCGACACCAAATAAAGCGCCAATTGCACTATAAACATACATTTTCCGCCCACCAAAAGTATAAGGCATAACAGAAGAATGCGACATTTTCCATCCCTTTGGATTCTCTGTTTCCCAAAGTTTTTCGCCCGTATCACAATCAATAGCAACCATCAATTTTGTTCCTCCGGCAGCTATAATTGCAGTATTATTATCTATTAACGGACATTGCCCGGTGTACCAAAATGGTATTTCTGTTTGATATTCTTTTACAACATCGAAGCCCCAGCGAAACTCACCGTCTTCGCGATCGAGGCACATGACATGACTTTTAGGTCCGATTGTAACGATGTAATCTTCAGTAATCGCAGGAATTGTCCGCGACATTCCATGGTTTCGTTTTACACTTAAACTATAACCCCGGCTCCACATTTCTTTTCCATCGGCCAGCGAAAAACACCGTAATTTATCGGCACGTTCTTCCTCGCTGTAATCCAGAATATAAACCAAGCCTTCGTAAACCGCTGCACCCGAGTGCCCCTCACCCAATTCAACCGACCACATTATTTTTGGACCTTCGGTTCCAAAATTATCAATCATCTTAACAGGGCTTTTTGAAATATTGTCGAAATCGCTACCTCTAAAACGGGGCCATGTTTCGGTGAATTTTTCGTAATCGGTAGCAAAATGTTCAAAATGCTCCCCAATTTCAACATCTTCAGCAGCTAATCCTTCACCCCGATTATCTGCTCCCTCAACATTAATCACTAATTTACTGGTAGGATCTTTACTGAGCCACCAAAAAATAAAAATTAAACCAATCAGGCCAATTACAATAAGAGAAATATTTATGATCCGTTTTGTATTCATTTATTTTTAGTACAAAGTAGTGAGTAATAAGTAATGAGATATTAACCAATCGACATCAATCTTGGTCAATAAAAAAACCAAATATCAATATTTTATGCTTCATGATTCTTGTCTCAAAACTCATAATCTATTCATCTTTAATATTATAAATCATTAAAACATCGCCGTGCCTTACAAAAAGTTTTCCGTTGTAAATGGCTGGGTGTGCCCAATGAGGACCGGCTCCGTGGTCAACCTTAAAAGTACTTATAATTTTTAAACTATCGGAAGTTGGTTCTACTAAAGCAATATTTCCTCTTTTCTCTTCATATAAATAAAGTAAATCGTCGGAAGAAATAATGGAACCTTTATTTTCCCATTGCGTTTCCCAATTGGTTCTTCCGGTTTCCCAATTTACACTTGTCCATTTTCCTTTTGAATTACTTTGCCAATTCGAACCGTACAAATTTCCTTCAACCAAAACTACACCTCCAATGTGTGTATCGATAGTGTCGTTTTTCCATTTCACTTCCACCGATCTGCCATCATCAGAAAGTGCGAATTTTATTCCGGGATGATTGTAACCACTTGTTGCAAATAATTCGTTTTTATAATAAATAGGAGGATTTGTTTGCGCGCCAACCCCAGATTTGTGTAAATGATACTGAATTAAATTGTAACTCCACATAATTTCGCCGGTTTCGGGATGAATCGAAATTATATTCTCTGATGTTTGAGCAATTATAAAATCCTGACCATTATGATGTATCAAAACCGGTGATGCATAAGATTTTCCACCGCCTAAACTTTTTGTTTTCCAAATCAACGAACCATCGTTTTTATCGAGTGCCACCAAAGTATTTTTTTCTCCACCTGTAGTATAAAGCACTGCATTATTTATTAGTAATGGAGATTCAGAATCGCCATGTTTATAAATTTCGCCACTAAACTTTTCGGGGGCATTCACCTGCCAATTTATGGCCCCGGTTTCAGCATCGATACAATTCACTTCCCCCATGCCACTTATAACAAATAGTTTCCCATTTTCGAAGGTTGGTGTGCTTCGGCTGTCGATGTAGGTGTTGGTCCACGACCTTCCATAAGATGTTTCCCAGAGCATTTCGCCTTTTAAATTGTATGCTGAAAGAATATCGATAGTATCTTCCTTAATTCCCGATATAAATATTTCCCCATCAATAAAAACAGGTTGCGAAAAACCTTTTCCGACACCTTCGATTTTCAGGAATAACTCAGGCCCGGTTTCAGGCCACACTTTTAATAATCCGGTTTCATTATAAACTCCCGATCTGCTATCACCCCTGAATTCAACTATTTCCTGAGAAAACAGGGTAACGGAAATGAGAATAAATAGTATTGTGGAAATAAACTTCATTTAGCTATTCTTTAATATTATGCACCATTAAAACATCGCCGTGCCGAAGCAACAATTTACCATCGGCAATAAAAGGGTGCGCCCAGTGTGTTCCGGCACCTTTTGTTACTTTAAATTGACTAATTACTTCGAAGCCTTCGGGATCGGGTTTTGCCAGTCCAACATTTCCTTTTTCGTTGTAACAATACAAAAGCCCGTCGGCCATAATCATTGCACCTTTTGTGTCCCAGGCATCAACATAAATTATTTCACCCGTTTCCCATTTCATGCAAACCCATTTGCCACGTTTATTGTTTTGCCAGTTTGAGCCATATAAATGCCCATCGTGATAAATTACCCCGTGATGGTGGTTGTCGAAAGTTTGATCAATAAATTTTTCTGAAACAGAAGTTCCTGTTGAATCCATTTTTAACATAACAGCATGATAATCGTAGCCCATTGTTAAAAATATTTCATCTTCGTTAAAAACCGGAGTGTTGGTCCAGATAAGTCCTGATTGTCCTTTCCATTTCTCCGGATTAAAATATTTGTAACTCCAAATTATTTCTCCCGTTTCAGGTTGAAGGGCAATTAAGTCGGTTCCAATAACCGCAAGAACATAACGAAAATCTTTGTATTTGTAAATAGTTGCAGAAGCGTAAGCACGAGGTCCTCCAAGCGATTTGCTTTCCCATATCAACTCGCCATTCATTTTATTGAAAGCAACAATGCTGGTTTTTTTTCCGCCCGGAGAACAAATTACTTTATCATCCACAATCAATGGAGTCTCAGCATTTCCCCAAATGTGGTATTCAGTTTCAAAATCTTTGTCCACATCAACCGCCCAAATTTCGGCTCCGGTTTCACGGTTTAAACATGTTAACCTGCCTGTTCCGCTTTGCACATAAATACGTTCGCCATCAACGGTAGGAGTACTCCGTGTGTCGGGGAACGATTTGTTCCATGATCGACCATAAGAAACCTGCCAATTAATGTTTCCTTCCATATCAATTGAGGTCAGGTAATCCAAAGTGTCGATCATTCCGGTTGTATAAATTGTCCCATCGACCAAAATTGGTGACGACCAACCTTTTCCAATTTTTTCAACTTCGAATAATAATTCCGGACCTTCTTCCGGCCACGATTTTAGTAAACCAGTTTCAGAAAAATGACCATCGCGGTCAGGCCCTCTCCATTGTGTAATTTGTGCTTCAGAATTAAGAAAAAAAGTAAGTATTACAATACCCAATAACAAGTTCTTCATTATTAAAAATTTAGTTGGAAAAAATGGTTAAAATCAAATTGAAAAATAGTTTTTACCTGGCTGTATTATTTTATTTTGTAAGCAATTAAAACATTACCGTGCCTCACAAACAACCTACCGTCGTTAATTACCGGGTGTGCCCAATGCTGGGCAGAACCCATTTCAACTTTTGTTTGACTTGCCACTTTAAAAGCTGTGGGTGTTGCCTCAACTATTGCCAGTTCACCACGGTCGCTGTAACAATACAACATCCCGTCGGCATAAATAGTAACACCTTTCCCAATATCTTTAGAAACATATTTTTCTTCACCGGTTTTCCAGTCAACACAACGCCATTCGCGGGCTTTATCTCCCGAACCATATAAATATCCATCAAGTGCAACCATACCGCCAATCCGGCTATCTAATTCCACTTTAAACCATGCCTTTTCTACGCTGCTGCCATCATCGCTTAAGTTAAGTTTAACGCCGCCCTGACCATATCCGCTAAAACAAAACAGATCGCCATCATAAAAAATAGGAGTATTTGCATGAACTTGCCAACGATTGGTTTGTGGATACGACCACAACATTTTTCCTGAAGCCGCATCTATTCCGAGAATGTGATCGGCAGTCATTGTAACAAGTAATTTGCGCGCCGCCAGTTCAACCATTAAAGGGGAACAATATGCAGAGACTTCACCCATTCCCGGAGAACTCCAAATTAAGTCTCCCGTAAAACGGTTGAGTGCAACCACATTATTTTTTTTACCACCCGGTGTAAAATAAACTACATCGCCGTCAACAAGTACAGTTTCGGTAACTCCCCAACGAATATTTTTTCCATCGAAATCATTAAACCCATCTTTTACCCATTTAACTTCGCCGTTATTGGCATCCATACAAGTTAACACGCCATAAGCTGAATAAATATAAAGCAAGTCGCCAACTACTGTTGGAGAAGTACGCGCTCCTTCGTAACTTTCGTAAAACTCTTTTCCGTAGGGTGCTTTCCATTGTAACTGCCCATTATTGTTTAAAACAACTACATAACCAATAGAATCTAATCCGGCAGACAAATAAATAAGATCGTTTGCAAAAACCGGCGACGAGTGACCTTCACCCAAATCGTCGTAATGCCAGAGAATTTCAGGACCAGAGACTGGCCATTGTTTTAATAATCCTGTTTCGTTATAAATACCATTTCCATTTGGTCCACGCCATTTTGTTGAAGTTTGTGCCACCAGAACGGTACTAAAAATTAATATTGAAAAAAATAGAAAAAACCTTTTTTTGTTCATCGTTTTGTGCTTTTAATTAATCGCTAAAAATAAAATCTAAAAGTAACACTTGCAAAATAGTATTCTAATTTAGTAAATGTCTAAATAGGAACATATGTTAACACTTTATTTAGAAATCGTTAACAATCAAATGTTATTTTAAAGTAATTATAAAAAAAACCTCATTTTTCAACGAAGTTTTAATTGTGGGGTTAATAAATATATGAATCGTTAATTACAGTTTTGCCTGCCTTTTTCGATCGTGTTCGTTTAAAAGTATTTTACGTAGCCTCATGTTTTTTGGTGTAACTTCAATATACTCGTCGTTTCGGATATATTCCATTGCCTCTTCCAGCGAAAATTTGATAGCGGGTGCTATGCTTGTTTTTTCATCGGAGCCCGAAGCACGCATATTTGACATTTTTTTTGTTCTGATTATATTTATTGTCAGATCGTCCAGTCTTGTGTATTCCCCAATTACCTGACCTGCATAAACATCTTCACCGGGATTTACAAAAAAGCGTCCCCTGTCCTGCATTTTATCAATTGAATAAGCAATTGAAGTTCCGGTTTCAAGCGAGATTAAAGCACCACTTCTTCGAACACCTAATTCCCCTTTCCAAGGTTCATAACCTTTAAATCGGTGGGCCATAATTGCTTCACCCTCTGTTGCTGTCAACATTTGGTTACGTAAGCCAATTAGTCCACGAGCCGGCACATAAAATTCGAGATGAGACCGATCGTCCTTTACTTCAATATTTGCAATGTCGCCTTTTCTAGCAGTTACCAATTCAATAACTTTTCCTGAAAATATTTCGGGAACGTGAACAGTAAGGGCTTCAATTGGTTCGTGTTTTTTTCCGCCAATCTCCTTAATAAGTACTTTCGGCTGACCCAATTGCATCTCAAAACCTTCGCGGCGCATGGTTTCTACCAAAATTGACAAATGCAAGATCCCTCGTCCGAAAACCAAAAACGAATCTGCTGAATTGGTATCCTCCACCCTGAGTGCCAGATTTTTTTCGATTTCTTTATACAATCGATCACGCAACTGGCGCGAGGTTACATATTTTCCATCCTTTCCGTAAAATGGTGAATTATTAACCACAAACAACATGCTCATGGTAGGTTCGTCAACATTCATCGGAGTCAAGCCTTCAGGCTCCTCAATATCAGCAATCGTATCGCCAATATCGAAACCTTCCAATCCTAATACGGCACAAATTTCTCCAGAAGGAACCGGTAATTTTGTTTTTTCTTTTCCTAAACCTTCAAAAAGATAACACTCTTTTGCCACCGATTTAACAATTGTTCCATCACGTTTTACTAAAGAAACCCTTGAACCCGGCAACAATTCTCCACGAGTAACTTTACCCACAGCAATTCTTCCTGTATATGATGAATAATCCAGTGAAGTAATTTGCATTTGAACTGTACCTTCTTTGTGTTGAGAAGGCGGAATATATTCTAAAATTGTATCCAGCAAATAAGTTACATCATTAGTTTCTTCTTTCCAGTCGGCACTCATCCAACCAACTTTCGACGAGCCATAAACAGTGGGAAAGTCAAGCTGGTCTTCCGTTGCATCCAGACTAAACATTAAATCGAAAACTTTTTCCTGAGCAATGTCGGGGGTACAATTTGGCTTGTCAACTTTATTCACTACAACAATCGGTTTCAGCCCTAGTTCAATGGCTTTTTGAAGTACAAAACGGGTTTGTGGCATTGGTCCTTCAAAGGCATCCACAATCAACAAAACACCGTCTGCCATATTTAAAACACGCTCCACTTCTCCACCAAAATCCGAGTGACCGGGCGTATCGATAATGTTAATTTTTGTGTTTTTATAATGAACCGAAACATTTTTCGATAAAATTGTAATACCTCTTTCTCGTTCCAGGTCATTATTATCAAGAAATAAATCCTGAACTTCCTGGTTGTCCCTAAAAAGGTTTGCCTGATGTAATATCCTGTCAACCAGAGTAGTTTTACCATGATCGACGTGTGCAATAATTGCAATATTTCTAATTTCTTTCATTGTTTTCCTGAATTGGGCGGCAAAAGTAAGAAAGATTTAATTGGTGCACACTAACGGTATGTTAATTCGCACATTTTGAGGGGAATGTTAAATTTGGGTGTTTGCATGTCCGCCAAATTTAATTGTGATAACAAAAATTAATATAAGATTCTTAACCGTAAATACGGATAATTTTTGATTGCACACGAAAAATATAGGGTACTATATCGTTGCTAACCGAAATATTTAGGGGTAATTTTTCGGTTTAATACGAAATACTTAGGGGTAATTTTTCGGTTTGGAATAAAAATACATATACTTTGTAATGAAAATCATTTTCGTTCGTATTACAAAAAACAACTATTACATATAACTACCGCAAGAACAACTTTGAATGACAAATGACGAATTTGAAAATCTAATTATTCAACAAAAAAATAAGCTTTACAGATTTGCATTTAGCATTTTAAGAAACCGCGAAGAAACCGAAGATGCAGTGCAGGATATTGTACTGAAATTATGGAAAATGAGGATGTCACTTGAGATAAATAAAAACGTTGAAAGTTTTTGTATGAATGCGATTAAGAACCATTGTTTTGATGTTCTCAGGAAAGAAAAGCAGCGTGTAATTTATCAGTCTACAAATTCATTTACTAAATCTGAAAATACTGAAATTGAGAACATTGATTTGGTCGAAAAGGTGAAGCAGGAATTGCATCGATTGCCAACACAGCAAAGAATAGCTATTGAATTAAAAGATTTCCAGGGTTTAGAATACGAAGAAATTAGTGAAATAACAGAACAAAGCATAAACACAATTAGAGCGAATGTTTCGCGAGGGAGAAAAAGGTTGTTCGAAATATTTAAGGAGGAATTAAAAGATGCAAAAGGATAAATTGAAGGATTTTTTAGATGGCAAACTAGATTTTGAAGCTCTTCATAAAGCTACAGATGAAGATTCGATTGAAAGTGATTTTATTGAATCTTATCATAAAGTAATTAAGGAAAACAAAACTAAAGTTCCCGATTTCAACCCATTCGGACGGATTGAATTAGCAAAGAAAAGACGCATCTCATTGGTTCGTAAAATTATTCCTTTCGCCGCATCTATTCTTTTGGTAATTAGCTTGTTTTTCATGATTGGAAAGCGAAATACAACTAAAGATACCATTGCACTTTCCGACCTTGAATTGATTGAATTGCAACAAAATACAGAGCAGGCACTTTTTCATTTTTCAAAAGAATTAAATGCATGTATTGCTGAAATTGATAAAGAGCAAAAAACAAGGCAACCATTTGCAGAGCTGTATTCAATAAATCATTTCAAGATAGATTTTGACAATCCGACAAAAAACTTAAAAATTAATTAGCTATGAAAACAAAAGTAATTATCATCATTTTAATTCTGAGTAGTTTGTCAGGCTTTACACAAACAAAATCAAAAAAGACTCTTTCACAAACCTTTAAATCAGAAAGCACTGCTAATAACGTTACTTATTTCGAAGTGACAAAAAAGATGTTTGAGTCATTGACCAAAGCTTACAGTGAAGAACCTAAAGTAAAGGAATACATCAGCAAACTTCATAATATTAAAATGCTTCAGCCAGCCGGAGAAAAACGTAATGAAAAAGGGAAAATTTTATATAGTAATTTTATACGTTACACAAATCTGGATGATTTCACATTATTAATGACGAACAACAACGAAAAAAGTAAAATGTCCTTTCTCAAAAAGGAAGGTAAAGTGAAAAATGAATTCTTACTCGTGAGTACCGATATGGTTATGTATGTCTCCGGGACGCTTGACATTGGCTCGCTTACGGAACTTGAAGGAATAATTGAGATGGCAGGAGAAGCTGTTGGGTTGTGATTTTAAACCGAGCAAATAATTCAACCATAAATTCTTGTCACACTATAGATTAACCTACCAACCGGTGCATTGGTTTAAAGAAAAGTAAAATGAAAAAAAATCTATCACGCTTGATTGTTCTTTTAATCATTGGAATAACATTTAACCAATGCAAAACCAATAACTCATATGGGATTACTGTTCAAGGAAACGTAAAAAACTCCAATCAGGATTATGTTTTACTAAGCTATTCTCCTCGTTATCGCGGCAATCCGAGTTTTGAAGGATTTAAAAACATAGGTTTGCAAATTACCCCAGAGGGCCAATTCAAATTGAGTACTAAAAAAATAACTGATGGTGCTGAATATGCATTACTTTTTAAAAAAAGTCACATAAAGTTACAATTATTTGAAGGCGACAATATTTTGTTAGATTTTGACATAGATAAACCCAACGAAACTCTTTTTGCTTCGGGTAGAGGCGCTGCAAAAATAAACATCCTGAATTTAGCCCAATTTAAAAGAGAATTCTTGTCGGACCTTAACTTTTCATTAACGGAATATGTAAAGTATTCAGATAGTATAGCCAGTTTGCAACAGGAAATATTACAATCGATTTATGAAAAAAAACCCAATTCAGATTGTATAAAAACAGCAACAAACAGCTATAAAATTGAAAAAATAATCAACGAAAATGAATTGACACAAAAAGAATACGACTATGTTAAGCTGGTAATTTATGTTCAGAAGCTTTCACTAAGTAGCTATATCCCGTATTTAAGCCGATTAAACCAACCGGACTCTGCACAACTCGACTTTAATGGAAAACTTTTTAGTGATTTTAGCTTACAGAACTACAAAAAAATTATAAACCTGAATAGTTGGAGGCTTGGAAATGGACTGGAAAAAATTCAAAAATTGGAGTATTTAAAGCACCTTCAGAATTCAGGAGAAAAAATTTGCCCCGCCAATTGTAACTCATTTCTTGAAACCCGCGAATTTTTGGAATGGAAGATAGACTTTACAAAAGAAAATTTCAATGATAATGTATTTAATATGTCAGTAGCAGGTGAGCAGTCATCTGCTATGTACTCGGGAATTGATTACAAAGAAATTTATGAGTATTTTGGAAACATAATTACCCAAGCCAAGTACCTTAACTGGGTAAATAATTTTAAAAGCCTTTTGGACAGTGGGTTAAACAATACCAACTACAATTTGGCATCGGAAGAACTAACCCTCGATAAAAGAAAGTTTGAGCAACTTGTTACCAACAATAGTGATAAACCTATACTTTTTGTGTTTTGGTCAGCCAGACATGCCGGAGCATCGGTAATTGAGAATTTGCCTGCGCTCAATGATTTTGAAAAAAGTTATGGTAATGAAATTAATGTTATCAAAATCTGTCTGGATAATGCAGAACATAAAAATCTATGGGCCGCAAGAATAATTGAAAACTCGTGGAAAGGCAATCATTATTTTATGCCATTCGAAGACAACGATTCTTCGCTTAAGGCATTTACCACTAAAAATATCTCATCGCATTGCACAGGCGGAGTAAATTATGCTCTTAGGAAATCCGACGGAAGCATCATCAATAATGTGGATTCACCACTAAGACTTTTAAATGGAGATACAGATGAATATTTAAAAGAATTCGTTCGCTAATAATTAGGTGAATTAATTCACCGTTATTTTATCAAATACAAAAATTTATCCGATCGTAAAATCATTTTATCTTCCACAAAGACAGGAATTGCTTTAATTGTTTCACCAATATCATTTACTGCAACTTTCTGAAATGTGTCAGCTGGTTTTACAATTGTACACTCTCCTTTTACATTGAAAAAATAAATATTGCCGGCAGCATAAATTGGGGAGGCGTTAAAATTACCTTTCAATTTTTCTTTCCAGATTACTTCGGCTGTTTTAGGGTCGAGACAAGTTACCATTCCGCGATCGTGAACCATGTACATTTTACCATCAACAATTACAGGGGTTGGGATTTGCGGTACTTCATCCTCGTACATCCATTTTACATGAGTTTTGGTTACATCACCTTTCCCTGTTGGATCAACCGCAAACTGACGACTAAAAAATGGCGTGTTATCAAGAAAAATCCAGCCCGAATTTACATAAACCAAACCATCGTAAAACAGAGGCTGACTAACTGTTGAATCGTAACCATATTCAATTGTCCAAATAACTTCGCCTGTATTTACATCGTGTGCAAAACACAAAAAAGAAGAATTGCTTATTAACATTTCCCTCCCATCAACTTCAATTACAAGAGGAGTTTGAAACGATTTCCGAAAAACCGGTTCGAGCGGATCGTAAATCTCAGCTGGTCGTACACTTTTCCATATGGTTTCCCCAGTCTTTTTATCGAGCGCGGCAACATAAGGATCTTCCGTTCCTTCCAAATGCACGATCAACAAATTTTTATGAAGAATGAGTGAAGAAGCCGGTCCCTGCATGTGTTTACAAGGCATGTCTTCGCGTTTCCAAACCACTTCAAAATTTTCCGTATTTATACATGCCGTCCCAAAAGATCCGTAATGAACATACACAAAACCATCTTCAATGCAGGGTGTTGGGGTTGCATAAGAATTGGTCCCGTGAATTCGTTGAGGATCTTCAGCAGTAAATATTGTTTTTTCGTCAAGCAGGTTTCCTGTTTCTAGATCGTAGCACAAAGTGTAAAATTCGGCACCCTCTTTCGATGCCGATGTCATCCAAATTTGACTATCAAAAATTACCGGCGATGACCAACCCAAACCTTTCGTCGGAACTTTCCAAACCACGTTTTCAGTTTCGCCCCAACTAAGCGGGGCAATCTCAACTTCTGCATGGCCATCCATATTTGATCCCCGGAAATGAGTCCAGTTTGTTTTATCAGCAGAACACGAAATAAGAATTAACAGAGAAAAAATTGCTAGAAATAATGGACTTCGTTTATTCATAACCGTTGGTTTAGATTGTTTGGAATCAAAGTTAAACGAAAAATGGAGAATGAAAAATAATATGCTGTCAGTTATTAATCTTCAGCTTAACCCAGATAAACTGGATAAGACAAATCTCAAAAAAACACGAATTTAGAATATAAACTGCTTAATATCATTTCACCGCTCCCGCTGCCCACTCCGGGAAAACGGTCACATCGATATCAAAAACAACAGTTCCCCAAAAATACATTACAAGAGTTGCTATAATTATTCCGGTGATATTCAGTAATATACCGGTTTTTACCATGTCTTTAATTTTTATTCGGTTGGTGCCAAAAATTATTGCATTAGGCGGGGTTGCCACCGGAAGCATAAAAGCAAGCGAAGCTGCCAGGGTCGCCGGGATCATCAGAAGTAAAGGATTAATTTTTATGGTCATCGATAATCCTGCAAGAATAGGAAGTATCATTTCGGTGGTTGCTACGTTTGAAGTTAGTTCGGTTAATAACGACATCATTGTAACATTAGCGAGAGTTAAAACAATGGGTTGAACATTTGCCAATCCGGCGAGTTGTTCGCCAAACCAAATTGAAAGGCCAGAATCGACAAACCCCTGAGCCAGGGCAAAGCCTCCACCAAACAACAAAACAATGTTCCAGGGGATTCTATTGGCAGTTTCCCAGTTCATTATCCGCTCACCTTTTTGCGATTTCGACGGGATAATAAAAAGGAGCAGAGCAATAAAAATAGCTACCGTTCCATCATTAATATAGGAAGGCGCGTTAAAAAGTTTCGACCACCCCGGAACCACAAACGACTGGATATTAAACCCCGATCGAAAAATCCAGAGAAAGGCAAGTATTAAAAACAGGACAAAAACTATCTTCTCCTCTACTTTTGGTTTACCCAATTCATCATACTCATTTTTAAACTCATTTATTTTAAGGTTCTCCCAACTCTCTTTTGGTTTGTACATTAAATATAACAACAACCATGCACCGGCAAAAATTAAAATTGTAACCGGGATTGCAAAAATAAACCAGTCGGCAAACGAAATTTCCGTCATTTCAGGAAAAATAATACTTATAATACGTGCGAACGAAAGATTTGGTGGTGTTCCTACCAGCGTGGCAATTCCTCCGATTGAAGCCGAATATGCAATACCAAGAAGCAATCCGATAGAATACCTCCCAATTTTTGCATCGCCAAGACTTTCCTCCAATTTCATAATAATCGATAAAGCAATTGGTACCATCATCATTGCTGTCGCTGTGTTTGACATCCACATCGATAAAAACGAAGTTGCCAGCATAAAACCAAGCAATATCCTACCCGGGCTTATTCCAAAAAAAATAAGGATTTTTAAGGCAATGCGTCTGTGAAGGTTCCAGCGTTCCATTGCAAAAGCCATTAAAAACCCACCGATAAACAGAAAAATGAGGTGGTTAAAATACATGGCCGAAATAGTTTTGCCATCTACCACACCAAACAAAGGGAAAAGTGCTACCGGGAGCAAAGCTGTAACTGCCAGCGGAATTGCTTCGGTAATCCACCAAATTGCCATAAGCAAAGCTATAGCAAAAGTGTAGGTTACTTTTTTATTTTCAGGATCGAGATCGGTAAATAGAATGATAAACAAACTAATTAGTGGGGCTACAATTAATGCAAGAAGCTGGATTTTTGTTGACTTGGTTTTAACAGTATCGGACATAGTAAAATACAAATAAAAGAGTTAAAAAATAAAACCCATTTTTTTAAATTCACAATGTAGTAAAAGTTGATTGTATTGACAAAGAGAGTTGAATTTCAATACGATTTTAACTACATTGTTACAAACAGGTTGGAGAATATAAAATTGCTTTACTTTTTTTACTAATTTCCCCCACATTAAACACTTTTCATAAAAATGCCTTAAATTGCTTTCCTAAAAAAATACAAAATGTACAAATACAAAGCAACTATTGAACGTATTGTCGATGGTGACACCATTGATGTAGTAATCGATTTAGGTTTTAAAATTACAACCAACCAGCGAATCCGTTTAAAAGGGATTAATACACCTGAAACCTATAATGTTAAAAAGAATTCGGAGGAATATAAAAAAGGCATGGAAGCCAAAAATTTTGTAGTCAAGCGAATTGAAGACAACAACAATGAAGTTATTGTTGAAACAAATAAAGACACCGGGAAATATGGAAGGTATATTGGTACTATTTGGCTGGCCGACAATGAAACTTCTTTAAACGACGAGCTGGTAGATAAAGGCTTTGCTGTTGTTGCAAACTATTGAATTTGCTTTGTTTTTGTTAACCACTTTTTATGTTTTTATGAATTAATAAATCTGAATTATTAACATTCATTTCGTTTTTCGATTCATATTTTTAAAAATTCAAGGATGAGCAACGACATCAAAAAATTCGGTACGGCTCCTGTTTTTTTCACAGCCATATCAACTATCCTGGGGGCAATTTTATTTTTGCGTTTTGGTTTTGCCATTGGAACACTTGGCTTTTGGGGTGTAATTTTAATTATTTTATTGGGGCATCTGGTTGCCATACCCACCGCATTGGCAATTTCAGAAATAGCAACCAACAAAAGGGTTGAGGGAGGGGGCGAATATTTTATTATTTCGCGCTCGTTCGGAATGAACATTGGGGCTACAATCGGGATTGCCCTTTTTATGTCGCAGGCAATTAGTGTGGCGTTTTATGTAATCGCATTCACCGAAGCTTTTGAATTTTTCTTTAATTACATTTTCGACAAATTTGGTTTTTCACTTCCCAGACAAATAATAAGTTTACCGGTAATGTTCGGATTGGCAGTTCTAATTTTAAAAAAAGGAGCTAACCTTGGTATAAAAGCTCTTTATTTTATTGTTGGGATCCTTTTTATTTCGCTGGTCCTGTTTTTTATGGGTAGCACCGATTTTTCAGAAAGTGCTTCTTTTTCACTATCAAATGCTGAATTGCGAAACCCACAAGATTTTTTTATTGTTTTTGCCATAGTATTTCCTGCTTTTACAGGAATGACAGCTGGCGTAGGACTTTCCGGCGATCTTAAAAACCCTTCTCGTTCTATTCCCTTAGGAACAATTTTAGCAACCTTCATCGGGATGATTGTTTACTTTTTTGTAGTTTATAAACTGGCTAATTCAGCCTCCATTGAACATCTTTTGGAACACCAGCTAATTATGGGCAAAATAGCGATTGGTGGTGCAATTATTATCCCGTTGGGTTTGGCGGCTTCAACCATTTCATCGGCTTTGGGCTCGGTGATGGTTGCCCCGAGGACCTTGCAGGCACTTGCCCTCGATAAATCTTTTCCATCGAAAAGAATAAATCGCTGGCTTTCGGCATCAAATTTTTCTGACAATGAACCCAGGAACGCTACATTGATAACTGCAATAATTGCATTTGTGTTTGTGGCTCTCGGCGATGTAAACGCAGTTGCAACAATCATTTCTATGTTTTTTATGGTTACCTACGGATCGCTTTGCCTTATTTCATTTTTGAATCATTTTGGTTCATCGCCATCTTATCGGCCTTCGTTTAAATCGAAGTGGTATATTTCGTTAACCGGATTTGTCGTTTCGGTTTGGGTAATGTTCAAAATTAATACTCCTTACGCATTGATTTCTTTTGGGCTAATTACGGTAATTTACCTTTACATTGACCATTACCACAAACACAGAAAAGGATTTGCATCAATTTTTGCCAACTCACTTTTTCAGCTTAACAGAAATTTGCAAGTACTCATTCAGAAAAAAAATAACAAAAAGAAAAATAAGGAGTGGCGACCAAGTGCAATCTGCATCTCGAAAGATTCGTTTAAACGCGACACGGCTTTTCGTTTCCTAAACTGGATTTCGTACAAATACGGATTTGGCACTTATCTTCACAGAATAGTGGGATTTTATTCCAAAGCAACTGTTCAGGCAGCCAGGTTGGAACTTTCAAAATTAATAGAACGGGTTAGCAATGTTGAAAACCAAGTTTACGTCGATACGCTTATTTCACCTTCATATACTTCGGCCATTGCCCAGGCTATCCAAATTCCAGGAATTGCAGGAATGGAGAATAATATGGTAATTTTTGAATACGACAAAGAAAAACCCGAAACCCTGGATGATATTGTTGATAATTTTTCGCTGGTAAATTCAGGCGATTTTGACATCTGCATTTTGGGGAGCAGTGGTAAATCAATTCAATTTAAAAACGGGATTCATGTTTGGATCGATTCGTTGGATACCGAAAATGCCAATTTAATGATTCTTTTAAGCTTCATTATTTTAGGGCACCGGGATTGGAAAAAGGGACAAATTCAGATTTTTGACATTTGCCGCCCGGAAGAAGTAGAAAAAACCAAACGAAAGATGAACGAGTTGGTAAATTCTGGCCGTTTACCAATTACAGCAAAAAACATTAAAATTATTATTCAGGAACCTGACATCTCAATCAAATCATTAATTAATAAGCGATCGGAAAATGCTGGTTTAACACTGATAGGAATTCGCGAAGAGATGGTAAAACACCACAAAGGGAAACTTTTTGTAGGATATGGCCATCTGGGAACCACCCTGTTTGTTCATTCGAAAAAGCAGAAAAAAATAGATTAACAGGTACAAACTAAAAATACCAGCTTAAATTTTAAACCCAATAGTGTAATCCAAACTGCTGTTCTAAAAAAAAATTGTAACTTTCTCAACAACTTGTATAAAATATTTTTGAGAAAATCATGAATACTATTCACGAATTTTTAAATACAACATTAGGGATAACTGCAGAAAATCAAATTAAAATTTTCATCTCTCTTTTTGTCATTCTTTTTTTGTGGATAATTCAGCTGCTGATTTTACGATTTGTTTGGAGGCAAGTCAAAGATGTTAAAGTCCGGTACCAGTGGAAAAGGTCACTATCAGTAACAGTTCCATTTATTGGGATTTTATTGGTGGGTGGTGTGTGGCTCTCAGCATTTAAACAATTTGGTGCTTTTCTGGGATTAATGGCGGCAGGTTTTGCAATCGCATTAAAAGATCCTCTAACTAATTTGGCTGGTTGGCTTTTTATTCTTTTCAGGAAACCATTTGTAGTTGGCGACCGTATTCAAATTGGAGAACATGCCGGCGATGTTATCGATATCCGGCTGTTTCAGTTTACTATGCTGGAAATTGGAAATTGGGTGGATGCCGACCAAAGTACAGGCCGAATGATACATCTTCCAAATGGAAAAGTTTTCTCAGAATCGCAGGCAAACTACAGCACCGGATTCGAATACATTTGGAATGAAATCCCTGTACTTGTTACCTTTGAAAGCAATTGGACCAAAACAAAAAAGATTTTACAAGGAATCGTTACAAACCATGCCGACCATTTAAGTGGAGCCGCTGAAAAAGAAATTTTTGAAGCCAGTAAAAGTTATATGATCTATTATAAAAACCTAAACCCAATTGTTTACACAAATGTAAAAGATTCCGGGGTTCAATTAACCTTACGTTATCTTTGTAACCCCCGTAAAAGACGCGGTTCGGAAAATGAAATTTGGGAAGAAGTATTAACACAATTTGAAAAACACAAAGATATTGAACTTGCATACCCAACTACACGTTTTTATAAAAATGGCGAATAGAATAATAAAAGGATAAAATATTTAAATAACCTATTAAAATAATTAGCATGAAAAATTCAACAACAATTTCAAAAAAGTTAATGTTAATCATGGCTTTGCTAATTTCTTTTAGCACCGTATTAGCCCAACCAGGAACAAACGTTCAAAAACTTCAGGAATTATCTGAAAGGTTTAAATTGAATTGGGAAGAAGAAAACAGGGCTGCCAAAGCATTTGCTAATAGTAATGGTATTCCTTTTAGATTTGAAACAAATGAAGGAATATTGTTTGAGTTACAATCCATTAAGGATGGACAGCCAATGTATTATATTACAGAAAATTCAAACGCTGCCGCAACAATTTCCACCAACAATGTCCTTCCAGGAGGAGTATCAGGGTTAAACCTCGACGGTAGCGGAATTACCCTACATGAATGGGATGGTGGGGCGGTATTAACCACTCATCAGGAATATGCCGGACGGGTGGTAATGGGCGACGGTGTAACTTCTACTCATTATCATTCTACGCATGTTGCCGGGACAATGATTGCTTCTGGAGTTGTAGCAAATGCAAAAGGAATGGCACCAAATGCAAACCTCAGGGCATTCGACTGGAATTCTGATGAATCGGAAATGGCGGAAGAAGCAGCTGCCGGGGCACTATTTTCTAACCACTCTTATGGCTATGGACGTGGTTGGGTCTGGACAGGGACCAATTGGGTTTGGTATGGAAATACAAGTATTAGTACTCAAGAAGACTATTTATTTGGTTTTTACGATACACAAGCACAGGATTGGGATCAGATTGCTTTTGAAGCCCCCTTTTACTTAATTGTAAAATCTGCCGGAAATGACCGTGGCGATGGCCCTACAAATGGGGCATACCCCCTTGATGGACCCTACGATTGCATTTCACATTCCGGCCTGGCTAAAAACGTCCTTACAGTGGGTGCCGTTGAAGATACTCCCGGGGGTTATAGCGGACCTTCGAGTGTTGTAATGAGCAGTTTCAGTTCGTGGGGACCTGCCGACGACGGAAGAGTTAAACCCGATATTGTTGCCAATGGAGTTTCACTTTATTCTACGTACAATACAAATAACAGCAGTTATGCCTCTTTAAGTGGAACATCAATGGCAGCTCCAAGCGCGACCGGCTCACTGGCTTTATTACAACAGCATTATGAAAATCTTAACGGACCGGGGTCATATATGCGCGCTGCAACATTAAAAGCCCTTGTTATTGAAACAGCCGATGAAGCAGGTTCAAACGATGGTCCCGATTACGAGTTTGGCTGGGGATTGATGAATACTGAAAAAGCAGCTTTAAAAATATCGGAAAACCAAAATCTAAATGTTATTGATGAGTTGGTACTGAACAACGGTGCATCGTTCACAAGAACTGTCCATTCTAATGGATTAGAGCCAGTTAAGGTGACAATCTGTTGGACAGAATTACCTGGAAACCCGGTCTCGGCATCACTCGATCCAATTAATCCAATGTTAATAAACGACCTGGATTTAAGGATAACTTTGGCAGACGATACTTATTATTCATGGAAACTGGACAGAGATAATCCAGGCAATGCAGCTACAAATAATTCGGAGAATAATGTGGACAATGTTGAGCTTGTTTATATAGCCGCACCCATTGCCGGAGATTACACGATAACGGTTGATCATGATGGAACATTAAGTGGCGGATCGCAAGCATTTTCTATTGTGTACGACGGAATAACAGAAACAAACCCTGTTCCCCCGGTTGCAGATTTTGTTGCAAATAATACTACTATTTTCGAAGGTGAGCCCATTAGCTTTACTGACTTATCAACCGGAAACCCGACTTCTTGGTCATGGACGTTTTCGGGTGGGACTCCAGCCAGTGCCAGTATTCAAAACCCGGTAGTTATTTATAATACTGCCGGCACTTATGAAGTAAGTTTAACTGCCACTAACTCTTTAGGATCGGATATTGAAACAAAAGCAGCTTACATAACAGTTAATATCCATCCTCCGGTGGCTAATTTCTCTTCAGATATTACCAGCGTCCTGATAGGTGAATCTGTTAACTTTGCTGATTTATCAACTTACAATCCTGAATCCTGGTCATGGTCATTTCCCGGAGGAACACCCGCAACAAGTACAGTTCAAAATCCAATTGTAACATACAATACCCTTGGAACTTACGAGGTTTCACTTAGTGTTACAAATGCTGGTGGTTCCGACACAAAAACTATTACAGATTATATAACCGTTACTGACGGTTCAATAAGTTATTGCGAATCGTATGGAAACGCAACTGATGAGTGGATTCGCTTTGTGGGATTAGGAGTTGAAAACAATTCATCAACTAATTCAGGAGCAGCCGGTTACGAAGACTTTACAGGAATCCCTACTTTTAACCTCGAATCGGGGACAGTTTATAATTTAACTTTAAGCCCCGGTTTTTCCGGTAGGAGTACTTTTGAATACTGGTCGGTTTGGATTGATTTCAATATTGACGGTGATTTTGACGATCAAGGCGAACAAATCTTTACTGCATCTAAAAAGAAATCAACTGTTGAGGGAATTGTTACTATTCCTTCGGCATTGTCGGGAGAAACAAGAATGCGGGTTTCGATGAGTGGAAGCGGAATAACTGCACCTTGTGATATTTTTACACGTGGCGAAGTTGAAGATTATACCGTACAAATTGGGGAAGCTGTGCCACAACCCCCGATAGCAGAGTTTACTGCAAATACAACCTCAGTTACTGAAGGGCAAAGTATTCTGTTTACCGATCTTTCAGTAAACGACCCAACATCATGGTCGTGGACATTTGCCGGGGGAATACCTGCAACAAGCACAAGCCAGAATCCGTTGATTACTTACAATACCGAAGGGACTTACTCTGTAACCCTTACTGCAACAAACGGGTTAGGTTCTGATACTAACACAAAAACAAATTATATTACTGTTTCTGCTGCAGGAAATATAACTTACTGTACTTCTCAAAGCAACAGTAACGCCCTCGAATGGATTTCTCAAGTAAATATAGGAACCTTTGGTAATGCTTCCGGTGCTTCATTTTATTCCGATTTTACCAGTTCAATTATTAATCTTTCTCCTGGATCTTCCAATACTGTAACACTTACCCCTTATTTTACCGGAAGGGACCAAAGAGAATTCTGGAGAGTTTGGATTGACTTCAATATTGACGGTGATTTTGAAGACGCCGATGAAACAGTATTTATTGTAAACAATAAAAAGTTTGCGGTTTCGGGAATTATCAACGTACCAACATATGCTTCCGGACAAACCAGAATGAGGATAACCATGAAAAACGGATCGGCTCCTGTACCTTGCGAATCATTTGGTGGTGGTGAGGTTGAAGATTATACAGTTAATTTTGAAGCTGTGGCTAACAAAAGCACATTTCTTAATTCTAACATTCCTGATAACGCAATTTCAGAAGTTTCATTTTATGCCTATCCAAATCCGGCCTACGACAAATTATTTTTACAATTTAATGGTTGGCTTGGGAATAAAGTTATTAGGCTGATTGATTTGACCGGAAAAACAGTTTTATTACAAAAAATGTCTGGTACAAATGTAGAAATTGTCGTTTCCTCCATTCCAAAAGGAATTTATTTTATTGATGCTAATAATGGAATTCATAGAGAAATTAAAAAAATAAGCATTCAATAATTATTTTATTTTTTAATAAGCCCTGATTTTTAAAGTCAGGGCTTTTTTTTTACATTTATGCCCAAACGACTAAACCTAAAAAAATGAACAAACTTTTTACTATTCGTAATTTCAGGTTTCTCATTTCATTTTTTATAATTCTTGCTTTTACCATACCATTAAATGCCCAAAATACCCTGTCAAAAAAAGAAATAAAACAAGGCTGGCAAATCCTTTTTAATGGAAGTGATTTTGATGGCTGGCGAGGTGTAAATCACAAAACATTTCCTGAAAAAGGCTGGGCTATTAAAAACAAAACCATAACTAATACAGGCGAAAAAGGTGGCAGTATTATTACCACTGTTAAATTTGGAAATTTTGAACTTGTCTGGGAATGGAGAATGGTTACACCGGGTGCCAATTCGGGATTAAAATATTTTGTAGTAGAACGGGAAGGTGACACTGGTGGTTACGGTTACGGAATTGAGTATCAAATGCTAGACGATTCGAATCACGAATGGATGAAAAGCGGACAAATGAAATCAAACGATTTTCATACTCTCGGCTCTGCTTATGAATTATACGAAGCCTCGCCAGATAAAAAACCGAAAAAACTGGGCAAATGGAACAGCAGTAAAATAGTTTGCAATAATGGAAAAGTGGAACACTGGCTAAACGGTAAAAAGATTTTAGAATACGATCGTTTCAACGAAGATTTTAAAGAAAAAGTAGCAGCCAGTAAATTTAAGAACATAGAGAATTATGGTCTTCACAAAAAAGGCCACATCCTTTTACAAGACCACGCCAGCGAAGTGTATTTCAAAAATATTAAAATAAGAAAACTTTAAAACCTATACTATAAACTGAAAATCATGGAAAGAAGAAAATTTATAAAAACAACAGCAGCTACCGGATTGGCAATAACTACTGCACCAACAATTTTAACTGGCAGTCGCTGGAGAGGAGCAAACGATCGTGTTAATGTTGCCCAAATCGGAATTCGCGGAATGGGGCAAAGCCATATTCAGGATTACCAGAAATTGGATAATGTTGAAGTAGTTGCACTTTGCGATGTTGACGAAAACCTGTTTGCCGAGCGTATCAAAAAACATTTTACCGATAAAGATTTGAAAGAACCCAAAACATACATCGACATGCGCGCAATGTTCGAAGACAAAGACATTGATGCAGTTTCGATAACTACACCCAACCACTGGCACACACTTGCGGCAATTTGGGCAATTCAGGCTGGTAAACATGTTTCGGTTGAAAAACCATGCTGCCACACCATGTACGAGGGACAAAAATTGGTTGAGGCTGCTAAAAAATACGATGTAATTGTTCAGGACGGAGCAGAGCAACGCAGTAACCCAAGTGCAATTTCAATGGCCGATTATCTTAATTCCGGGAAAATGGGTGAAGTTTACATGGCAAAAGGACTTTGTTACAAATGGCGCGATTCAATTGGGAAATATCCGGATGGGCCAATGACAGAAGATGAAAAGTTTGCGTTTACGGTTGGCAGCAAAAGTTACATGACTCCGTACACAAAACAATACCTTTCGAAAGTTGATTACAATTTGTGGCAGGGTCCTGCGCCCGAGCAAGCATTTAACCGCAATCGTTTCCACTACAATTGGCATTGGAACTGGGATTATGGAAATGGCGACATGGGAAACCAGGGAGTTCACGAAATGGATGTAGCACGCTGGGGACTCGGTGTTAAATTGCCCACCAGAATAAGTTCGATTGGCGGACTCTTTGTTTTCGACGATGCGCAAAATACACCAAATACTCAAAATACAATTTTCGAATTTGCAAATCCTGAAGGAGGTAACGATAAAAAGAAAATCCTGCAATTTGAAGTTCGCCACTGGATTACAAACCGTGAATTGGCAAGTAAAAAAGGAGTAGAAACGGATAACACTTACATGACCAGTTCGGCCAACGAAGTAGGAAATTTATTTTATGGCTCGAAAGGTTTTATGAGCAAAACTGTAAACGACTGGCAGGTTTTTGAAGGAAGAGACAGAACACCAACAGCATCGGGTGGAGGACTGGATAATCACTACCAGAATTATATTAATGCAATTCGTGCCAACGATCAGAAACTGGCAAAAGCAGATATTGAAGAAGGATTTTACAGTTGTGCATTAATTCACCTGGGAAATATTTCGTATCGTTTGGGCCGAACTTTGGATTTTGACCCCAAAACAATGAAATTTAAAAATGACGAAGAGGCGAATCAATTGCTGACAAAAAAATACAGAGCCCCGTTTATTGTGCCAGATAAAGTGTAAACAACAAGCAACCAAAAGTCAATTATTTCATCTTTTATTGTTAACTAATTCCAATGAAATATTTACTTTTTGTTTTGATTCTTAGCCTCGTTTTTATTACCGGTTGTTCAGAAGACAACAATTTGGTTGAAATGGATATTGTTGAAACGGGATGCATGAACCCATGGGATCGTTTTTATACAGAAACGGATAATTATTTCGAAGAGATTAAGGAATATTTGGGTTCCGAGGGAATCTGGGTCAAACATGTATCTTCTCAGCAGTATTATTATATTGGTCCGGGTTGCGAGGCTTGCTTTTGTCCTACAGGAAATTTAATTATAATTCAAATTAAAGATACTGATATTGGAAAGGCAGAGGAGATTGGGTTTTCATTGATCAGGAATGGAAAACTTAATATTCCGACATCAAATTAAAAACATTAATTTTAATTCTACATATTTTCCAAAACTTCATACAATACTATTATGATTAAGGATTTTAAAAACAATCGAGGAATTTTAAAATGTTTTGGGAAAAGAGTATTTTTTGTAATCTTAATTATCATTTTCACAAATTGCTCAAATCAACAAAAGCCTGCAAAACTAATTACCGATTGGCAGTTTCAATCGCAGCGTGAAGAAATTGCACCCGAACACTGGATAGAATCTGAGATTCAATTTAATGGAGAACAAACTTTGGCACTTGCAGGAAATGGGAAAATGTATGCAAATGGAAGTTGGACGAAAACTTTTGAGGTCGTGCCTGGAAAATATTACGAGTTTATTACCCATTTTAAAGTGGAAAATGTGACTCAGCTTGATCGTTCTGTTTTATCGCAAATTATTTGGCAGGATGAAAACGGAAAGAGATTAGGTTTTATTGAATTCCCGGCAACCAAAGCCATTGAATCAAAAGATGGCTGGTACATTATTCAACAAAAATACCAAATACCGGGGGGTGCAGTAAAAGCCAGAATTGACCTTTTTTACCGCTGGGATGCAGAAGGGAAAGTCTATTTTGGAGGTACAAGTTTTAAAGAAACTGATGCAATAAAACCGCGACTGGTTCGTCTGGGTGCCATTCACTATAAACCCAAAAACACATCGTCTTCTCAGGAAAATCTGGAGCAATTTGGAGAATTTATAAACATAGCGGGAGAGAAAAAGGCTGATATCGTTTGTCTTCCGGAAGGAATTACAGTGGCTGGCACGGGAAAAACATATATTGAAGTTAGTGAAACAATTCCGGGTCCATCAACAAAATTTCTGGGGCAATTAGCCAAGAAACATAACATGTACATTGTAGCAGGCATTTACGAAAAAGAAGGCCCAGTTGTTTATAACACAGCAATCTTACTGGGAAGAGACGGGGAATTGCAAGGCAAGTACCGCAAAGTTGCTTTGCCACGCGAGGAAATTGACGGGGGAATTACGCCTGGCGAAAATTTTCCGGTATTCGATACCGATTTTGGGAAAATTGGAATGATGATTTGCTGGGACGTCTTTTTTCCTGAACCTGCGCGCATGCTTGCATTAAATGGCGCAGAAGTTATTTTTATGCCAATTTGGGGCGGTAATCTAACGCTTGCCAAAGCCCGTTCTATTGAAAACCAGATTTATCTCGTTTCTTCTACTTATGGAATGAAAACCGGTGTGTTTGACAAAAATGGGAAAATTATTGTTGAAGGAACTGAAGAAAATCCGGTTGTTGTTGTTGAAGTGGATTTGAACCAACGCAACCTCATCCATTTTCTTGGAGAAATGAGAAACAGAATTCAGCGGGAATTACCAAGTTCGAAGGCAATTAAATATTAAAAATATGAAATGGGAAGATATTAAATACATCGTGCTAATACTAGCCGTTTTAATAGCAGCATTTGTGCTTTCAACAGTTTTAAGAAAATTATTAAACCTGTTTATTAAAAGAAATGCAAAACGTTGGCACACCGATCCGACTAACTTTTCCTTCCTTAAAAATTCGGCATCGTTTATTGTTTATACAATTGCAATTGTGTACATATTTCTAACGGTACCGTTTTTGAAAAACATTAACACTGCTGTTTTTACAGGCGCTGGAATCGCAGCCGCTGCCATTGGATTTGCTTCACAAAAAGCGCTTTCAAATATTATTAGTGGAATATTCATTCTCATTTTTAAACCTTTCCGGGTTGAGGATATTATTGAAATCAATTCAAGTAATAAAGGCATTGTCGAGGAAGTTACTTTGCGGCACACAATTATAAAAGATTTTGAAAATAGGCGAATAGTTGTTCCGAACAGTGTAATTAGCGATGCAACAATTGTAAATAGCAGTATTACCGATGAAAAAATAAGAAAGCAGCTTGATATTGGTATTAGTTACGACTCGGATATTGACAAAGCAATTGGAATTATTCAGGAAGAAGCTGAAAAACACCCGTTTTTTTTGGATGGCAGAAGTGACGATGAAAAGAAAAACAATGACGCAAAAGTAATTGTGAGAGTGGTTGAATTGGGCGATTTTGCAGTAACATTACGTGCCTATATTTGGTCGATGGGAAATAATAATGCCTTTGTTTTAAAATGCGATTTATTGAAATTTCTAAAACAACGATTCGATAAAGAAGGAATTGAAATCCCATTTCCTTACCGAACTGTGGTTTATAAAAAGGATATTCAGAATGAAAAAATGGATGAAAAATAATTTCTATAAATTCAAGATATGAAACTCATAAGGACTTTTTGTTTATCCCTTTTTTGGGATTAGTGTTTCTTCTTTTAAAAGCTGATAAAAATTATTCAATGTGCCTTTCGGAATTTGTTTATCAATAATTACGGCTTTCTTTTTTTAATGTTTTCCAGCTAAAGCCAAGCGAGATATAATTCATTGTGTGATTAATTCCTGTTCCAAAAGAAAAATCTAATTGCAAGTTGTCTTTTACCAAATAGGTTAATCCAGTATCAAAATTCACCAATAATTCCTGAAACTCAACAATGTCTCCGTACGTCTCCAAATAAACGCCAACTTTATCATTAATTGCAATACCAATTGCCATCGAATAAGTTAAATCACCATTCCCATTTCCCAAATAATTATAGCCGACATTATATCCGAAACCCATTTGTTCATTAATTTCGTGAGAAACAGCAAGTTTGTTAATCGTTCCAAACTTATCGCCCGATAATTCGTTTGTACCGGTTGGAAGAATTAAATGTGATAAAAAGGCAATTTCGGTATTGACATTTTCTTTTTTAAATAATTGAACTTTTGCGCCAATTTCTAAATCGCTGATTCCTTCATAAATCTGCGAGTTATTTTTTAAACTTTCGAACTGACTCAGAATTCTCAACTCTATTGCGTTTGTTAATCCATAACGAAATAAAGTTGAAGGAAGTAAAATTTGTCTTATAGAATTAAAACCTTCATCAGTAAAACCTAATAAAAAGCCACTTTCAACTTGCAAACTTCCAAATTCAACTGTTGAAGAACTTTCTGTTTGGTCGGGTCGGTCGGTAATTAATGTTTGCCCATATAATTTACCACTGAAAAGAATTAATGTCACTAATAATAATCTATTCATTTTCTATTTTTCTTTGAACCGTAACTACTGTAATACAACAAAAAGCTTAATTTGTTTATCATTTCAATTTTTACGGCTCATCCTTTTTGTTGTTACCTGATAACCATTTCAAAATTTTTATACATAATTGAAAAATATTTTTTCAAAGTCTTCATCAATTTATATTAATTTTTAGTTTACCCGTTTTTAATCGAATGAATATCTGATTCCATTATTTCTTTTTCGGAAGTTCGACATGCTCATAAATAAAAACCTCTTCCAATGGGATTTTAAAAGTGTGTGCAATGCGAAAGGCCAGTTCCAGCGAAGGTGAATAATTCCCTTTTTCAATGGCTACAATCGTTTGCCGCGAGGCACCCACTTCATCAGCCAGTTTTTGTTGAGTCATTTCATCGGCATTAAACCTTAACCTTCTGATGTTATTTTGTATGTTTCTTTTGACCATTTTAAACGCCTTTACGATAATAATAAATTTGCGAACCGTTGTCTATAATCTCAGAAAGTAATCCACTAATTATAAAAACAATAAATATCCAATATACCGGCATTCCAAATGCAAGTGCCACAATTGAGAGTACAAATCCACCCGAAAATACATAATGCGAATTCCTGATAGCTTTTAATTTGATTAATTTATCCCGCTCATCTTCAATCGGAATGTCTTCTCCTCGTGTTGCAATTGCATTAATAATATGGAAAATAATGTAAATAATAATTCGAACAACAATCGAAACGCCGATAAAAATGAGGAAAATAACTCCCCATTTACTAAAATCTTCTGTTAAATCGAATCTTCCTTCAAGGTGTCTTTGATAAACAATCCAGCCGAAAATGGCTGTAATTAGCAAACCGCTAAAAATGTTTACGATGTTTTCTTTTTCTCTGTACGACATGATTTTTCTTTTTAATGTATAAATAAATTTACTAATTGTCAATTAATGACGACACAAAGATAATTATATTTTACATTTAGTCTAGTTTATTTTACATTTATTTTGAAAAAAATATCAGAATTGAATAATGAGCTTATAAAAGAAAGGAGGCAAAGTAACTTGTAATCAATAATCCAGTAAACTGTTTAGCAGGAAAAATCGCTGTTTTTTATTTAAACATGAACTAGTGTTGTGTTAATTATTTAATGTCGGAATGTCATTCCGAACTTGTTTCGGAATATATTATTTAGGCTAACGGTGTTGCATGCTGGGCTTTTTCATTATCAGTTAATTATCAATCTATTAAAATTCTCAAACCTCTCCATTAATTGATAATCTAAAACCAGTAACTTTAGATAGATTCAGTGCCTCCCCATCTTGTTTTTGTCCACTCTTTTTGCTCTTCCTTAGAAAGGAATGTCCAAGCCACAATTCGAGTAGATTTATTTCCGGTTCCCATTGGTTTGGTTCTGACTTGTTTCGCTTCTGATTTTTCTAATGATTTATATATTCCTTTTAGATTAGATTGTTTTGACACTAAAGTTGAAAACCAATAAAAGTTTTTGGCAAATTTTTTACTCTCTCTTATCATATTATGAATAAACTTATATTCTCCACCTTCATATATAAGTTCATTACTAATTCCTGCAAAATTAAGTGTTGGGTTTATTGCATCTTTTCCCGATAGATTCTTAACTTTTCTTCGAGTTCCTTTCTGAGCATCTTCGACAGATGAATGAAACGGAGGATTACATATAGATAAATCAATTTTATCTTCTCTGCCTATTATTCCGTAAAAAATATGTTTCTGATTTTTTTGCAATCTACATTCAATTTTATTTTTAAGTGATGAATTGCAATTAACAATATTGTTAGCCGACTCAACCGATTTTGGGTCAATATCAGAGCCAATAAAATTCCAATTATATTCTGTGACACCAATAATAGGGTAAATGCAACTTGCCCCTACACCAATATCAAAACATGTGATTTTATTCCCAATTGGAATTACCCCAAAATTATTTTCACTTAGCAAATCGGCGATATGATGGATGTAATCTGCTCTGCCAGGTATTGGAGGACATAAATTTTTATCGGAAAACTCCCAATATTTTATATTATAGTAATAATTTAGCAATGATTTATTTAGGATCTTTACTGCAGCAGGATTTGAAAAATCAACTGAATCCACCCCATATTTATTTGGCTTTGTATAATTTGCTAGTTCCGGGTTAACGCTTATTAAGGCACTTATGTCATATCGTTCTCGGTTTTTATTTCGAGGATGCAGGCTTGTTTTTATTTGCTGATTTTTTTCTATCGACATGAATTTAATTTAGAACTATTTCAAATGAGACTAATTCTCACCTTCTTTTTTTTAAGTTTGCTATTATTAGTTTTTTCTATAAGCATTTCAGCTATTTCAGCTTGTACACCAGCATACGTACAATTCTGTTTGAGTTCAATAACACCTAGTTGATCTTTTTGAACCAGACCCTGCTTAAGAAATAATCCGGCGACATCTCCTTTTGATATTTTATCTCGTCTCCCTCCTGTAATATACAAGGTTTTCCAATTTACTGGTGAAGGAAGCGTAGCTTTTTGTAAGTCTTCAATATTTATGTTCTCTGGAGCAATTTCCTGAATAAAATCTGGCAGTTCCTCTTCCTTCCAATGCAGAATATAGGCAATGCCATCGCGGTTCATACGGGCAGTTCGTCCGTTCCTGTGGGTGAATTCTTTATTGCGTAGCGGAAGGTGATAATGAAGAATAAATTTAATTTCGGGAATATCAAGTCCACGAGCAGCCAAATCGGTTGCCAGAAGGAGTTGATTAGTACCATTTCTAAATTTAATTAGCGCTCGCTCCCTATCAATTTGTTCCATACCTCCATGAAAGCACTCATGATGAATATGATTATCAGTTAAAAAATCACTTACCCGTTCCAGTGCATCCTTGAAATTGCAAAAAACAATTCCAGGTTGGTGACCAATAAAAGCAAGCGCTTTTTCCAAAGTTTTTAACTTATCCTTTTCGGGCGAAAGAATTGTTTTTATAGTTAGTTCAGAACTGCCTTTCTGAACGTAGTTGAGATAAACGGGTTTTTGCAATCCTACAAATTCCGGTATTTTGGCTTCGCTGGTTGCTGAAGTCAAAATCCTTTGCTTAACATTAGGGAGCGCTTCAACAATCTCGGCCATTTCCTTTTCAAAGCCTATTTCCAGCGATTTATCAAATTCATCAAGTACAAGAGTATTAATATGTTCCAAAGGAAAATTATCCCTTCTTATTCTATCGGCTATTCGCCCGGGTGTGCCAATAAGAATTGCCGGCCGATGTTTTAAATCGATCTTATCGAGCGAACCAGCACGTCCACCATACACTGCATTCACCTTAAAACCCGATCCCATTTTTCGGGTTACCTGTTCAATTTGTTGAGCCAATTCACGCGAGGGAACAAGTATAAGAATCTGAATCTCTACGCAGTTCATATCAAGTTTCTCTATTAAAGGTAATAGAAAGGCCAGGGTTTTACCAGTTCCTGTAGGTGAAAGTAATACCACATCCGACTTCAATTGAATAGTTTTACATGCCTCCTCCTGCATAGGATTTAGTGCTGTAATTTCAAATTTATTGAGAAACGAGCCTGTGAGCTTATCGTTGGAAATTTCTTTTTGATCTTTAATAATTTTTGACATTTAGTAAATGTTCTATTTATTTTAATTCTGAAATTGTTATGAAATTTTATAATTTTTTATTTCTATTAGACATCTTTTAGCCTTGCATACAACGGTTTGTGGTCGAGTAGGCAAAGGGAATTTCACCCTAAGCCTCTCACAGAACCGTACGTGACAGTCTCCCGTCATACGGCTCTTCTAATTTAATCTACAAATAAAAGCTCATCCTCTTTCAAGTTGGCAAAT
>Ga0233437_1001342_pt1 | contig 45760 bp, 37 predicted proteins | sample SI_122_August201_FD_182714 | JGI IMG/M metagenome (GOLD analysis project Ga0233437, IMG submission 182714) | Seawater microbial communities from Saanich Inlet, British Columbia, Canada - SI_122_August2016_200_MG | ecosystem: Environmental > Aquatic > Marine > Inlet | place: Canada: British... | reverse complement strand
GGGAAAAGAGTGTTTAAAAGCGGTCCAGATGGCTGTTGAGGAAATTAATGCCAAAGGCGGCGTGAAAGTGGGTTCCGAGATGAGGCCCTTTCAGGTTGAATCACTCGATATTCGTGATGCAGCTCCAGGTGTACCAGTGCCGGAAGCGCTACTGGGGATTGAAAAAATCATCCTGGAAAAAAAACCCACTGCCTTACTGGTTGGACCGTTTCGATCTGAAGCTCTGGTGGCAGCGATGGATCTGATTGCCAAATATAAAACGCCTCTGCTGGGAAGCATCGCCATGACGCCGGCCTCCCAGGCAAAAGTGAAGAAAAATCCTGAAAAATATAAGTACATTTTCAGAACCAGCCTGAACGCTGTTTACCTTGTAAAATACCTGGCCGGGACCATGGGTTTCATTAAAAAGCAGTTTGGGTTCAACAAGGTTTATATTATGACCCAGGATGTGGCCTGGGCTCGCAAAACAGCTGAAATTCTAACCAAGGTGTACTTCAATAAGGCCGGTTGGGAGATTGTCGGTCAGGAAGCCTATCCCACCGGGTCCACGGATTTTTCTTCCGGTTTAATGAAAGTGCGCCATAAAGGGGCTCAGGTGATTCTGCCCATTTTTGACATGCCACAGAGCGGTATCCTGGTGAAACAATGGAATTCGATGAGGGTTCCTGCTCTACTGGCCGGATTTATCTCTCCATTGGCTGGTCCTGGTGCCTGGAAAACCTTTGACGGGAAAATCGGCGGTGCCATCAACAGTATTTTTGAAGTTGGAAGCGCCATTTCCTCTTCAAAAATGACGTTATCACAGGATTTTTATCAGGCCTATAAAAAACGGTGGGGTAAATTTCTGGAAGCCGGTCACGGTCCTGCGCCCTCCTACGAATCTGTTTACATCCTGGCAGAAGCCATTGAAAGGGCCGGTAGCCTGAACGCAGATGCTATTGTTGCCGCCCTTGAGAAAACCGATCGCAAGGGGGTAATGGGTCGAATCAAGTTTGATGCAGGCCACCAGGTTATATATGACATGGATCCTGAAAAAGCAGCGACAGCCGCTGTTTTCCAGTGGACCCAGGGTGGTGGGCGCACCATCGTCTTTCCTCCGGCCCTGGCCGAAGGAAAGATACAATTACCACCAGGGTTGAAAGCAGCCAATTAAAAACCTGAATGCTTGTCAACTTTTAAGCTGGCAGCGGTGACGAACTGTCATTCTGAGTTGAATTGCGAGATTCGAGGCTGATGCAGACGTTTTTTAGAATCCTGCAACGTCACTCGCTGAATCTGAATTATTCTGAGGCAAATTCGATGCTAATCGGAACTACAATCTACGCGTTAATTAACAGCGTCATACTTGCGTTAACGGCCATCGGTTTCAACCTGACGTTTGGAATCAGCGGTGTAGCAAATTTTGCATATGGCGCTTTTTACATCCTTTCTGCCTATACCACCTGGATTTTGATGAACCAATTCGGGGTGCCATACCTGATTTCAGTCCCTGTTTCCATACTGTTGATGGCTGTTCTCGGAGCGCTGATGTACAGGCTTGTTCTGAAGAGACTACGCGGGCAGGTGCTGGCCGAGGTGATTGCCACTTTTGGTATGGGACTGGTTATTCTGGAGCTGTTCCGCTATTTCGGACTGGTGGGATTTGAATATACATTGCCCCCGTTTATCGATTCGAGCCATATTATTCTGGGGACATACCTGGATATGCAACGATTATTGATTGTCATCGTCGCCGTCGTCGTCATCTTTCTGCTGTGGTTTTTTACTCATTATACCTCATTGGGTCTTGCTTTCAGGGGAATTGCCCAGGATGAACGCACGGCCCTGACTTTCGGTATGGACTCTGATAAAATCGCCACCCTGGCTGTTGCGTTTGGCGCAGGACTGGCGGCGGTGGCCGCTGCGGTGATTATTCCCCTGGGCAGTATAGCCCCGGGCGAAGGTTACGATGTGTTGATCAAAGCCCTGGCTGTCTGCATTATTGGCGGTCTGGGCAGCACCGGCGGTGTTATTGCGGCCAGCTTTCTGATCGGATTCGCGGAACGGTTTACCGATTCTTACATTGGAACCCACTGGACGATGATTGTCAGCCTGGCGGCAATACTTTGCGTTCTGTTGATCAAACCATCAGGATTTTTTGGGAAACAGAAGGAGTTGGAAGAGAGAATATGAAAAAAAGAAAAGAAAGGATAAATCGGGGAATTAAGGTCAGGTCTGGAGATATCTATGCCTTGTGTTCCTGGCAGGAGATGCTCTATTTATCCGGCCCGAGAATTTTCCCCTTTGTTTTGTTTCTTCTTCTGCCATTTGTGCTGGGTATATATTGGCAGAAGGTACTGCTTTCAGTAGCTGTTTTTTCCCTGCTGGCGATCAGCTGGGACATTCTGGCTCAGTCCGGGATGATATCGTTGGGGCAGTCTCTCTTTTTTGGAATGGGCGCATATTGTGCGGGTATCATGAACCACTATTGGGGAATGTCACCCTTTTTGACCATCCCCCTGGCCACGGTAACCGGTGGATTTATCTGCACGGTAATGCTTCTCCCGGTGTTAAGGTTGCGCGGCATCTATTTTTCGATGGTGACCCTGATACTGCCGATTATGCTGGTCAGAATCATCGAGGCCACCCGCATATTTGGTGGAACTGAAGGAATCAGTGGGATGTCCCCCATGCCCTCAAAATGGATAGAACTCTATCTGGTGCTCGGTGTTCTGCTGGGAGCTCTTTTCGGTTTCAGAAGAATGCTGGATTCTGACTACGGCCTGGTCTTAAAAGGCATCGCCGATAATGACCGGTCCGTCACGAATGCCGGGATCAATATTTATTTGTTTAAGGCCCAGGCGCTTTTTATCTCCGGCTGTATCGGTGCTTTTTCAGGGGCGTTTATGACACACGTGTACATGTTCGTAGGGATGCCGGTTTTTGCCCTGGATTACTCGATTTTACCAATTGCGGCCGCTGTGGTTGGCGGCCCGGGGACGCTGGCCGGAGCGACGTTGGGAGCCTTTATCCTGGTGCCGCTTTCGGAACTGCTACGGGGAGTTGGGGGCCTGCGGATCGTATTTTACGGAATTTTGCTGGTAGTGTTCATTGTGACGCTTCCGGAAGGCATCTTTCACTACGTGCAGCGCAAGTATAATCAATTCGAACGATGGGTCGAGGTGGATAGATGAGTCAGAAGATTTTACTAAAAGTTGAGGGCGTCAGCAAAAATTTTGGTGGTGTACAGGCACTTTCAAATGTCAGCTTTGACCTGAAGGAAGGAGAGCTTTTAGGCGTGATCGGCCCTAACGGTTCAGGCAAAACAACCCTGGTTAACCTGATTACCTGTTTTGTAAAGTCGAGTTCAGGAGACGTGATCTTTGAAGGTAAAAAGATCAACAAACTCCCGCCCCATAAAATCGTTCAACTTGGAATTGCCAGGACTTTTCAAATGGTCCGGCCCTTCTATCAGCTGCCGGCCTATAAAAATATGATTATTCCCCTTTATTCACCGAGAGTCAAAAAAATGATTGGTGGAAAGTATGGTGATAGAGACGCCGTTGCTCTGGATTTTCTGGAAGAGGTGGGTTTTGAAAGGGATTCTTTTGTGGCCTATAAATCCGCCGGCTCTTTACCTCAGGGGTACCTTAAAAGGCTTGAGCTGGCCAAGGCCATCGCCCTGCAGCCGCAACTCATGATCCTGGATGAACTTTTTTCAGGCCTAAGCCTGGCGGAGGTTGCTGGTATTATCCCCATTATTGAAAAACTTCGCGGGCAGGGTATCTCCATTATCATGATCGAACATCGCCTCCGGGAATTGTTTAAAATTGCCGATCGAGTCATCGTCATGAATTTCGGGGAAAAAATTGCAGATGGGACTGCTGCTGAGGTAATGGAACAGGACAGCGTTAAAAATGCGTATCTTGGCACCGAATCCACAAAGGAAGAGACCGATAATGACACCTCAACCTGAAACCCTGAACGGCCGGAGAAAATAGGTGATCAAAATGCTGGAAGTAAAAAATCTAATGGTTTTTTTCGAAAATGCCCTGGCCATTAATGGACTGAGCCTGGAGGTGAATAAGGGAGAAATCATCGGGGTTATCGGTTCAAACAGTGCCGGGAAAACAACCCTGATGAATACGATCTCGGGGCTCATCATTGACATGCGCATCAAAGAAAAAAGGAAGGGGGGCGAACGGATCACCATCTACGGACAGGTCCTCTATGAAGGGCAAGATATCACCGAAAGTCCGCCAAATCAGAGGGTCAAACTGGGAATCGTGCTCTCCAGGGAGCGACATCCGATTTTCCCGGAAAGCAGCGTCCTGGAAAACCTTAAAATTGCGGGTTATCTCAGAAAAAGAAGCGAGATAAAAGAATCGATGGACTATGTCTTTGAGCTCTTCCCGGTCCTGACCAAACTCAAGAAACGAAATGCGGGATTTTTAAGCGGTGGTGAGCAGCAGATGCTGGCAATCGGTATGGCCTTGGTAGTCCGTCCAGGATTATTGTTGCTGGACGAACCGCTTCTGGGTTTAAGTCCAATGATGCAACATTCAGTGGTTGAAGCGATTGTCAGCCTCAACCGCAATTCAAATATTACCGTTCTCTTGAGTGAACAGTTTGCCCGCCCGGTTCTGCCAGTGATCGACAGAGGTTATGTGGTGGAAAACGGGATGCTTACGCTGACCGGTACCGGGGATGAACTGATGAACAACCCTGAGATCAAAGCGGCTTATTTCGGAGTGTGATGAATGAATGAAAATTTGAACATTTACGCGGCTTTTGACCAGATCTCCACTGAAATGGCGGAACAGACAGCAGTCTACTACCTGGGGACCCGGTTTACGTATCAAAAGCTCAAAAAACTGTCCGAAAAATTCGCCTGCGCTTTGCACAATATGGGGATCTCACGGGGCGATAAAATAATCATCTATATTCCAAACAGCATTCATTGGATTGTGGTCTGGCTGGGAGCCCTGAGAATTGGTGCGATATGTGTCCCAGTTACGCCGATTTACACCCCCCACGATTTAAAATATATTGCCAATGATTGCGAAGCCGATGCCATTGTCTGTGCCGATACGAACTACGGCTATGTCTTGAAGGTCCTGCCGGAAACAAGCTTGAAAAAGGTGATCATCACCACCCTGGTAGATCTTCTCCCCTGGTGGAAACGATACTTTGGGACCCTATTTAATATTATCCCCAAGGGCAAAATCGCGTTAGATGAAAACACCTTCAGTTTTAAAAAGCTGCTTGCGAAAGATTCGACCACGCAACTGCCGGAAATGGAAATAGACGGCCAGGCGGTGGCTGAAATCATATACACCGGTGGAACCACAAAATTCCCCAAGGGCGTACCAATTACCCACGAGTTATTCCTGGTTTCATCCCGGGAACAGATTAAAATAAGCGAATCTCTTTTTCCTGCTGAAAAAAATGTCATCTTGGGAAATGCGCCGCTTTTTCATATTCTGGGGCAAACCTGCAGCTTAGGTATACTGTTGGTCGGCGGATCGTTGCTGGTACTTCCCAAGGTCAATCTCGATGCAGCCCTGCAAGGGATTTCCCAATTCAAGGTTAAAACCATGATCGGGGTGCCAACCCTCTATCGCATGATACTTGAGCATGAAAGACTGGATCAGTATGATCTGAGTTCGGTTGAATACTGGTTTTGCGCAGGGGATGTGCTGCCGCAGGAAGTGGGAAGGCGTTGGCTGGAGAAATTTGGTAAAACAATCTACCAGGGATACGGGGCCACAGAAACCTGCGGTGGAGTGGCCATGTGTCCGGTTGGGATTGATAACCCTCCGAAAAGTGTGGGTCAGATCCTGCCCAGCAAAAAAGTCAGGATTATCGATGTTGTCAGTCTCAAACCGGTTGAACCCGGGGAACCCGGTGAGCTGGTTGTCAAGTCTGATCCCATGGTCGCCGCCTACCTCAATAAACCCCGGGAAACTGAAAAATCGTTTCTCGATTTGGATGGCGAATTATGGTATCGAACCGGCGATATTCTTTCCATGGATAGTGATGAAAATTTTTATTTTGTCGACCGAACCAATGATATTATCAAGGTTAAAGGGTATCGGGTTTCAGCCTCCGAGATTGAGGCCGTCCTGCAGGAGCATCCGGCCGTTATTGAATCCTGCGTGATCGGTGTGGCCGACGAAAAAACCGGGCAGAGAATAAAAGCCTATGTCGTATTAAAAGAAGATATCAAAGGCATCACCGGTTACGAATTGTTGAAATGGTGTCGCCAGACCCTGGTTCCTTACAAAATCCCACAGCACATCGAATTCAGAGATATGTTACCAAAATCCAAGGTTGGAAAACTGCTCAGGCGTGAAATCAGAAGCGAAGAAGAGAGGAGGAGCGAGACGATGTAGTCGTTGCACTCTTTTATGATGCCAGCCGGGGGCAGAATGAAAAGGCCGGTTTTGAAAAAATTAGTAAACAACTATTGACTTCGATCAATAAAATTCCTACCATTGGGTACCCTATTTTTCGCGCTGGACTTGCTGGAAATACATTTTGAGTGATCGCAAATGAGATTCAGGAGATAAAATGAAAGACCACACTGTTGAGATAAATCCTGGCGGATCTGAAGAAGATATTATCTTTGCCCCCGTTTTTAATGTGTCTATCCCTTTTGTCGACCGTCATCTGGAAGAGGGACGAGGGGATAAGGTTGCGATCAGAACTAATCATAATGAGGCCGTTAGCTATTCGGAACTGGCTGCAAATGTGAACCGCTGCGGGAATTTTTTTACAAATCTAGGGATGGAAAAAGGCGCCCGGGTCATCATGGTTGTCAAGGACTGTCCTGAGTTTTTTTACATCTTTTGGGGAGCCATTAAAGCCGGATTTGTCCCGATTCCGATTAACACTTTATTAAGAGCCAAAGATTATAGCTTTATCATTCATGATTCGGGCTGTTCCATGGTCGTTTATTCACCTGAGTATGAAGAAGAAGTAGGGCCAGCCCTTTCCCAAGTGAAAGAAAAACCGGAACATATTATCCTGGTTGATGGCGAGGGGGAAACGATCAAACAGATGATTCCGAAGCAGGCGACAGAACTATCCGCTGTAAAGACCGCTGCTGAGGATATTTGTTTTATGCTCTATTCTTCAGGATCAACGGGAAGCCCGAAGGGTGCTATTCATTGCCATAAGGATATGGTCGTCACCAGTCATTTCTATGCTGTAGAAACTCTGGGGATGAAAGAGGACGACATCTGCTTTTCAGCGGCCAAACTCTTCTTCGCTTACGGTCATGGCAATGGGATGCATTTCCCTCTCTGGCTGGGAGCCAGCTCTGTGCTATTTGATGGCAGACCCACACCGGAGACCACCTTTGAGATGATCGAAAAATTCAAGCCGACCCTTTATTTTGGTGTGCCTACCTTATATGGGGCACAACTCATGAGTATGGAAACCGAAAAGCCGGATCTTTCTTCGGTACGCTTGTGTGTGTCTGCAGGGGAGGCTTTGCCGCCTGATCTGTTTAACCGTTGGAAAGCGCAGACCGGCCTGACGATCCTGGATGGGATTGGATCAACGGAAATTCTTCACATCTTTATTTCCAACCAGGAAGGTGATGTGAAGCCGGGATCCAGCGGGCGTGTGGTCAAGGGGTATCAGGCAAAGATACTCGGTGAAGACGGAGCTGAAGTAAAACAGGGTGATTCAGGGAATCTCTGGATTAAAGGGGGTTCCACTGCTAAATACTATTGGAACAATCCCCAGAAAAGCGCAGAAACCATGCGTGAAAACTGGTTGAATACAGGTGACACCTACTATCAGGACGCTGACGGGTATTATCATTACTGCGGCAGGAATGATGATATGCTGAAGGTTGGCGGTATCTGGTGCTCCCCTTTTGAAATCGAAGCTAAATTGATCGAACATCCAAAAGTACTGGAGGCAGCAGTGGTGGGATGTTCCGACGATCAGGAGCTGATAAAACCAAAAGCGTTTATTGTTCTTAAAGAAGCAACCTCTGCGACAGAGGAGATTAGTGAAGAGTTACTGCAGTTATGCAAAAAAGGGCTTGCGCCTTATAAATATCCTCGTTGGTTTGTGTACCAGGATGAATTGCCAAAAACAGCGACCGGAAAGATTCAACGGTTCAGGCTGCGCTAAGCGTTCATTCTTTTTTTTTGTTCCTTTTTTTCCTTTTTTCGAGAATTTAATTAGAGGAGGTCAGATGCTTAAAAAAACCAAACCGGGAGTAAACAGGAGAGAATTCGTTAAGGGCACCTCTTCAGCACTGGTGCTTGCTGCAGCTTCTACTGTTTTTCCGACTTTTGCGATCGGGGCTCAAGCCAAGGTCAAACTGGGTGTCCTGCTTCCTTTTTCGGGAACCTACGCAAAATTGGGGTCGCATATTCTGGATGCCATGAAGATGCGCATCGCACAAAACGGTGGCAAGTTGGGGGGACGTTCTGTTGATTATGTCGTGATCGACAGCGAAATGAAGGTGAAGGAGTCCACCAGCCGCACCAACAAATTGATGCAGAAGGAAAAGGCAGATTTCCTGATCGGTCCGGTTCATTCCGGGATCGGCATGAATATGGCGCGCATGGTTAAAAATAAAAAAGTGATCCTGGTTGTACCCAACGCCGGGGCCAACCAGATCACCGGACAGTTCTGCGCACCGAACATTTTCCGAACTTCTTTTACAAGCTGGCAAACGGCTTTTCCTGCTGGAAAAGCGATGTTAAAAGCGGGACACAAAAAAGTTGTCCTGCTCTACTGGAACTATGCCTTTGGGAAACAGACGGCAACCGCTTTTCAGGAGTCATTCCTGGCCGGCGGAGGGAAAATTGTGGCCGACATGCCGACCCCATTTCCCAAAACCGAGTTTCAGTCCTTTTTTACCAAAGTGGCTGCCTTGAAACCTGACGCTGTTTTTACGTTCTACTCTGGTGGCGGCGCCATTAAATTTATGAAGGATTACGCTGCCGCGGGTCTGCAGGGGAAAATCCCGCTCTGGGGAACCTTCCTGACTGAAGGGACTGCAAAGGCGGCAGGATCTGCTTCTGAGGGGATCATCAGTACGCTCCACTACTCATCGGAATTGCGTAATGCGACCAACCAAAAATTCAAGGTCGATTTTAAAAAGGCTTCCGGAGACAATGCGGACGTTTTTGCGATCCAGGGATACGATGCCGGTTCCCTGCTGATTCAGGGGATGCAGGCTGTCAGAGGTGATACGGGTGCGCACAAGGACTTGATTATGGCCATGGAGAACAGTGTCATCGATAGTCCCCGCGGTGAAATGTCCTTTTCCAAGTCACATAACCCGATCCAGAACATCTACCTCAGGGAAGTAAGGGGAGGGAAAAATGAAGTGATCGGTATCGCAGAAAAAGCCCTGGCTGATAAAGCAGTCGGTTGCAAGGCGTAAATCCCCCTCTGTTGTTGGGCCGGTTCCCGCCGGACCAACAACTTTTTGCTGATGTCTCTTCCGAACCAACCTCGAAAAACAGGGCTCCGTGGAACCATCATTCTATTTTATCCAGTTACTGAACGGCATTCAATACGGGTTCCTCCTTTTTCTGGTGGCCAGTGGACTCACCCTGGTTTTCGGAATCATGGATGTCATCAATCTGGCGCACGGTTCTTTTTATATGCTGGGCGCCTATCTGGCTTATTGGCTCAGCGGGGTCTTCGGAAGTCTTTTTCTGGGGATACTATTGGCAATTCCGCTGGCAGTTATGCTGGGCTGGGTTGTTGAAAAGGTCGCCATCACCCATCTCTACAAAAGAGGGCATCTGGATCAGGTCTTGTTGACCTACGGCTTGATCCTGATCTTTGACGAGCTGCAGATCATTTTATGGGGCAATGATTCCCATGGGGTTGAGGTTCCCTCAATCCTTTCAGGTTCTATTCCCTTAACAGATATTCAGGTCTATCCGGTTTATCGCCTGGTGGTTTCGCTGGTTTGTATCATGATCGCGTTCTGCATGTATTTCATCATTAACAATACAAAACTGGGCATGACAATCAGGGCTGGAGCAAGTAATAGAGAGATGGCTCAGGCATTGGGGATTGACATTCAGAGACTGTTTTCCATTGTCTTCAGTCTGGGGGTGGCCCTGGCAGCTTTTTCAGGTATGATTGCGGCCCCCATAGATTCCCTGTATCCCGGTATGGGGGAAAACATCCTGATCATCTCTCTGGTGGTTGTCGTTATCGGAGGGATCGGATCGGTCAAAGGGGCTTTTGTAGGGGCAATGATCATTGGTGTTTCCAGTATATACGGCAAGGTCCTTTTTCCCGATATGGCAAGTATTGTTGTTTATGCAATGATGGCCGCCATTCTCCTTTGGAAACCCAAGGGACTTTTTCAGGCAACCTAATCGGTCCAGACAAACCATGCTAAACATCACCCGTCCCCTGAAACTGTTTCTATTGATACTTCTGCTCCTGGTTGCGATCTCACCTCTGATAGCCTCGGGGTTTTATATCGGCCTGATGACCAAAATGATGATTGTGGCCATTTTCGCAATGAGCCTGGATCTCTTGGTTGGATTTACAGGACTGATCAGCCTGGGGCATGCGGCCTTTTTTGGTATCGGGGCCTACTGCCTGGCCGGTTTCTTTTCACAGGCGGATCATTACACCATCTGGATCGCTTTACCCGTCAGTATGGGCGGGGCAGCCTTGGCTGCGTTGGTAATCGGCTGGATCTCAATCAGGACCACGGGTGTCTATTTTCTAATGATCACTCTGGCTTTTTCCCAGATGTTTTACTTTTTCTTTTTTGAATCCAAGCATTTTAATGGTGACGATGGTGTCTTTATGAACACCAAACCGGAGATATTTCTGGGATCATTCCAGCTGCTCGATCTGAACCATGAGATCTCGTTTTTCTACTTCGTTCTGGGACTGCTGGTGGCTGTCTTTCTGCTTTTGGTCATGATTCTGAAAGCACCGTTTGGACAAGTCATCACCAGTATCTGTGCGAATGATCAGAGGGTCAGGGCGCTGGGCTATGCCATCCAGCGCTATAAACTGGTCAGTTTTGTGATCGGTGGCGCCATTGCAGGCCTGGCGGGATTCCTGGAGGCAGCTCATACCGGATTTATCACGCCGTCGTTCCTGAGCTGGCATGAGTCCGGTCTCATTCTGGTTATTATCATTCTGGGAGGAATAGGGACCCTCTACGGGCCCATATTTGGAGCTTTCGCACTGGTTTTGCTTGAAGATCTGCTACCGGAACTAACGGATAACTGGAAATTGATGTTGGGTGTTATCATTATCATGGTCGTCTTATTCCTGCCAAACGGGATCTCCAGTATGGGGAAAAAATTGATAGATCGACTCAAACCAAAACCGATAACAGAACCCGGGTCCTCGAAAAAAACGACGGTATCATGAAACAAATCATTCTGGAAACCAATAATTTAACCAAGACATTCGGTGCTTTAATGGCCGTGAATAACTTCTCAATTGAATTCACCAAGGGGATTGTCCACGCCATTATCGGACCCAATGGAGCCGGGAAAACAACATTGCTGAATCTGCTTGCGGGAGAACTGGCACCGACTTCCGGTTCCATTTCCTTCAAATATCGGGATATCACCCACGCACAACCCGATACGATCTCACAACTGGGCCTTGGGCGAAGCTATCAGAAGACCAATATTTTTCCTCAATTCACCTGTTATCAGAACTGTTGGATAGGGGCTCAATCCCGTTTAAACACCTCAATGAGGTTTTTCAGGCCTGCTGCAAAACTCATTGACGTAAAAGAGAGAACCGAGAAAGCACTGGAGATGGTGAATCTTTCCCACCAAAGCGGGACGATTGCCTCGGCCATCAGTTATGGGGAACAACGTCAGCTGGAGATTGCCACGATGCTGGCTACGGAGCCTGAGTTGTTGCTGTTGGACGAACCTCTGGCCGGGATGGGAGCAGAAGAGGCCCAGAATGTGATTGAGTTGCTGTTGGAACTTGCCAAAAACCAGACCTTGATTCTGATTGAACACGACATGGACGCTGTTTTTGCAGTTGCAGATCGCTTAACCGTCATGGTCAATGGAAGCGAACTCGAAACGGGAACGGTTGATGAGATCCGGAACAGTCAAGCAGTCCAGGAAGCGTATCTGGGTGAGGAGGGATTTTGAAAAGCATCCTGGAAGCGATCGACCTGCATACCTACTATGGTGAAAGTCACATCCTGCATGGGATCAGCTTGAAAATTCATAAAGGGGAAACGATTGCATTGATCGGTCGCAATGGCATGGGGAAAACAACCCTCCTGCGTACTTTGATCGGCTTGACGCCTCCCAGATCCGGCAAAGTAACGGTTTACGGCAAAGATACGACAAAAATGATGACTCATAAAACGATCTGCCAGGGGCTGGCTTTTGTACCGGAAGACAGAGGCATCTTTCCCAATCTATCCGTTCTGGAAAATTTGACGATGGCAGAGCGGGAAAGCGTTGACGGTCAAAAAGAGTGGGATCTGGAGAGGGTCCTGGGAATTTTCCCTCTCTTGGAGAAGCGAATTTCAAATATGGGAAATCAGTTATCCGGAGGTGAGCAGCAGATGCTCACCGTTGGTCGGGCATTGATGACCAATCCCGATTTGATCTTGCTGGATGAAGCAACAGAGGGACTGGCTCCCCTCTTCAGGCTGGAGATCTGGTCAGTCATCCGGACCATTAAAGAGGCAGGCATCGCGGCCATTGTAGTAGATAAGGATATCAAGGCGTTGTTAAAACTGGCCGATAAAAGCATCGTCATCGAAAAAGGAACATTTGTTTATGAAGGCGAATCCGCAGACCTGAGAGCCAAACCGGAAATACTCCATCGATACCTGGGTGTATAAATTATTTTCAAAATGACTACTTTGTGGTTGCATTGAAACTGTTTATTGCGCTAATAAAGAAGATATGAAAAAATCGAGACAGTTTGAGTCGTTTGTTACCGTTAAATGGGGCGATTGTGATCCGGCCGGTATCATTTATACCCCCAGAATCCTGGAATATGCGATGGTGGCGATGGAGAACTGGTTTAAAGAGGTCCCGGGAGTCAGTTGGTATGAACTCAACATGCACCTGGGGATGGGATGCCCGATCGTCCGGGCTGAATGCGATTTTTTGCTTATACTGAAAGTGGATCAGAAAGTAAGTATGGAGGTTGAGGTTCAAAAACTGGGTCAAAGTTCCCTCACGATTCTGGTTACAGGTTACAATGCGGATGAAGCGGCTTGCTATAAAGTCCTATTGGTCTTCTGTTTCATTGAGCGACCGGATTTTAAACCGATACCCATACCGGACAAATATCGAAAGAAAATCGAGACCTACATAGAGATCTGTAAAAATTGAGCAAAAGGAGTTATGTTATGTCCGCACATCACCCTACCGTTACTGAAGGCGAGGCTCCGGTCCTTTACCCAAACCTGAAGAATCAACTCTCCCCTCGGCAAGACTAATAAAAACGCCATTTAGCGTTTGTTTATATAGCACTCTTTCTTATTTTTTCTTATTATAGGCTGGTGAATTTGATTCGCTACGATGAAAATCAGACTGATAGTTTATTGAAACAAAACGAAGGAAACAGACATGCATAAATTATTAACCGAAAATCCTGATCAAGAAATGATTGTGCTGGGAAATGAAGCCATAGCCCGCGGCGCGATTGAAGCAGGTGTGGCAGTCGCCACAACCTATCCCGGAACCCCCTCTTCGGAAATATCACTCAATTTTTTCCAGATAGCACGAGAAACCGATCTTTATTTTGAATACAGCGTCAATGAAAAAACGGCACTTGAAGTCGCAGCAGCAGCAGCAAACTGCGGCCTGCGAAGTATGTGCACCATGAAACATGTCGGGGTGAATGTCGCCGCTGATGCCTTGATTACATTGGCTTATATAGGTGTAAAAGGTGGTTTGGTCATTGTTTCAGCCGATGATCCGTTTATGTTCTCCAGTCAAAATGAGCAGGACAATCGATATTACGGCAAGCTTTCAGGACTTTCCATTCTTGAGCCATCATCAATTAGCGAAGCCAAGGAGATGGTTAAATATGCCTTCGATCTGTCTGAAGAGTTGCAGGAACCTGTCATTTTCAGAACGACCACCAGGATCAACCATTCAAATGGTGTCATCAGTTTAAGCGAAATTAAAAAACCTGTCACCGAGGGTCATTTCGTAAAGGACCCCAGTAATATGGTGTGTGTGCCGGCAGTGTCCAGAAATCTGCATGTCAAACTGCTGGAAAATATTAAAAAAGCCGAGAAACTGACCAATGAAAGCCAGTATAATTATATTGAGGGAAACGGTAGTTTCGGAATTGTCAGCAACGGTGTCAGTTACGGATATGTCAGCGACGCCTTGAAGGAATTGAATATAGAAGACAAATGCAGTCATTTAAGAATCGGATTTTCCAACCCTATGCCCGGAAAGTTGATTAAAGAGTTTCTGCAAAAGTGTAAAAAAGTATTGATTGTTGAGGAAGGTGAACCTTATATGGAAGACGCGGTAAAAGTATTTGCCCAGGAGGCAGGTCTGTTTATTCCCATCAACGGTAAAAATGAGGACCTGTTTTCACGCCTGTTTGAATATGATCCTGCCCTGGTTAGAGGATGCATTGCAAAATATTTCGACATCCCTTATACACCACCCGAACTGCCTGATTTATCGGATCTGCCTGCCATACCCGTTCGTCCACCGACGCTCTGTGCCGGGTGCTCACACCGCTCAACATTCTATGAAGTAAAAAAGGCGGCCGAAGGGCTGGATACCATTTACCCGTCAGATATCGGGTGTTATACTCTGGGATACTTACCGCCGCTTTCCATGGCCGATTTTGTCCTCTGTATGGGCGCTTCAACCGGAGCCTCAGGCGGATTTTCAACCGCTACGGATCAAAAGGTGATTTCGTTTATTGGAGACTCCACCTTTTTACATTCAGGCATCTCAGGGTTAATGAACGGTGTTTTCAACAAGCACAACTTCACACTGGTGATACTGGATAATAGTGTCACCGCCATGACGGGTCATCAACCCAACCCTTCCGTAGATATGGCGGATTTTAAATTGGAAGGATACGGACGGGTTAATATTGAAGAGGTAGTCAGAGCCCTTGGGGTGCCTCACGTATCGGTCATTAATCCTTACAATATTAAAAAAAGTATCGCTATCATAAAGGAAGCCATAGAATTTAAAGGTGTGTCGGTCATCATCTCCAAAAAACGCTGCACGCTTCACGCAGCGAGTCTAAATTTGTTGAAAGATCGATCGTTCATGGTCAGCGATAAGTGTCAAAACCACCGGGACTGTATTAATGAAATTGCCTGCCCGGCTTTTTATTTAGATGGGGAACGGGTACAAATTAATCCGGATGTTTGTGTGGGATGTGCAACCTGCAGCCAGATCTGCCCGGAGAAGGCCATTGTACCGCTGAAGAAGAGCTAGGTGAATTATCGACAACCAGGCAAACTGTACTCAACGAATGCCTGGGAATTAAATACTTGAAATCAGAGTATCGACCCATAAATACTCAGCAATGTCCGGTTAGGTTTTTGCAGAAAGCTAAATGATGAAACCTGGATCGAGCCTATAAGGATTTTTTAGATTTTCTTAGTTTAGTGTAGCGAAAATGAGCCTTGTTTGAGCGAGGCACGAGTGAGTTTGGCGGTTTTTCGTGAAGCAAACTTAGTAAATCTTTAAATCCTTATGCGTAGAGACGGGTTTTATCATTCAGCTTTCGTTTTGCAAAAACCTAACCGGACATTGCTGATAAATGCTCAACGATAAACAGGAATGGAAAAAATGGATATAACAAGATTGATCTTGGTGGCAGTTGGCGGACAGGGAAACCTGCTTGCTTCAAAAGTTCTAGGCGAAGCCGCGCTTCTTTCCGGGGTTCCGGTACGAATGAGCGAAATCCACGGTATGGCTCAAAGAGGCGGCGTTGTTGAGTCGGCAATTGTATTTGGAGATGCGAAAAGCACCATTATTTCGGATGGTGAAGCGGATCTATTGGTCGGTTTTGAGCCTTCGGAAACACTGCGGGCAATCAGAAGGTGCAATGCCAAATCAGTGGTCGTGACAAACCTTACTCCGCTGCCGCCTTTTACAGTCACGATTGGGAGTGGTGTCTATCCGGATTTGGATGAACTGCAAATGCTGATTCGCAATAAAACCAAAAAACTGATCGCGCTGGATGCTGTCAAATTGGCCAAAGAGGCCGGCTCGGTTTTATCAGTCAATATGGTGTTGCTGGGATCGCTGATACAAACCGATGTACTGCCAATCACGGCTGAAAATGTCAAAACCGCTATAGAAACGAAAACCAAAAAAGCATTTGTTGGCACTAATATAAAAGCGTTTGACCTTGGGTATTCAGCAGCTGAACTATCAATTTAGCAGGCAATTGTTGATTATCAGGTTTGAGCAGTAAAGATCAGAAATAGATGGCCAGTCAATGAAAGAACGGGATGTTTCAAATAAAGGTGTCACACCTTCAAAAAACGCCAAGCTTACCAAAGTCGATCGGGATCGATACCGGGTGTTTATAGAGGATGTTGCAGACGGCTTTTTTGAAACTAACCTGAATGGAGATTTTAAATTCATTAACGATTCACTTTGCCATATATTTGGATACAGCAGGGCGGAGATAAAGGACCAGCACTATTCCAAATTCATGGATAACGAAAACGCCAGGATCGCTTACGAGAATTTTAATAAAATATTCCGAGCCGGAGGAGGCGCAGCCGAACTGACCTGGAATATTATTGGTAAAAATGGAAAGGTTCACATTCTGGAGGTTTCCGCCAATCTGATTACGGATCTGGAAGATCAAATTACTGGATTCAGAGGGGTCGCCAGAGATGTTACCGAAAAGACTGAAGCACTGCAAAATATCATCGCCTCCAGAGAACTGGCCCAAAAACGATTTGAGGAACTTCAGCTTGTTGAATCCCGCTTCCAGGGGTTTCTCAAGTTTTTACCCGATCCTGTCTACGTCTTCAATCTCGATAGCACCGTCTCCTATGTGAATCCCGCTTTTGAAAAAGTTTTCGGCTGGACTCTGGAGGAACTGAAGGGAAAACCCATTCCATTTACGCCAGAAGATCTCGAAGAACAGACCCGGGAAGGATTAAAACGTCTGAATCGGGACAAAACCATTCGCGACTTTGAATCCAAGCGGATCACCAAAGATGGACGGCTGTTGGATATTGTCATGAATGGGAATATTTTGTTTGATGAAAAAAATAATCCAGTTGGCCGAATACATACTTTGCAGGATGTTACACACGAAAAAAGATTGACACAAAGCAATCAAGCCATCTTCCGTATCTCTGAAAAACTTCACCAGTACAAAGGATTAAAAGAACTTCTGGATTTTATCAAGACCGAAACAAAAAAATTGGTGGCAATCGAAGGCTCATCCATTATCCTGCTGGATGAGGCAAAAAAGGAGTTCTTTTTCTTTTCGGCTAACTATGGTGATATTGAAACCGATAGAAAATTTGAAAAGCTCAGGTTTCCGATTGACCAGGGAACTGCGGGCTATGTTTATAAAACCGGTCAACCCATCATTGTGCCGGATACGTCAAAAAGCCCTTATTTTATCAGTGAAGTTGATGAAAAGGTCGGCTATCATACCAAAAATATGCTGGTCGTACCAATCCAAATCCGGGATCACATGATCGGTGTGTTGACATCGGTGAATAAGAAAGAGGGTGTATTTGATCAGACTGACATGGATCTTTTATCCACCATTGCCGGTATGGTCGCGCTTCCCATAGAGAATGCCCGTATTGATGAGGAACTGAAAAAGTCATATGAGGATTTAAAAAGTCTGAACCGGGCCAAGGATCGTGTCATTCACCATCTTTCCCATGAATTAAAAACCCCGACCTCTATCCTGTCCGCTTCTTTAAAATTGCTGGCAAAAAAAATATCCCTCCTGGGAGACCAGGACGCCGACCGTATTCTGAAGAGAAGTGAACGAAGTCTGCAACGGCTTCTGGATATGCAATACGAAATTGAAGATATTTTGCAGCAGAAAGATCCCAGATCCTATTACATGCTCTTAACCCTGCTGGAAACATGTAAAGACGAGTTGGAAGTTTTGATCGCCAATGAAGCTGGTGAAGAGTCGGTAGTTGTTCGAATCCGCAAACATATCGATGATCTTTTCGGGCCTCGTGACTCTCCCCCGGAAATCATTCAACTGGAGGAATTTGCTGCTGAAATGTGCAACACCCTCCGGTCTGAATTTGCCCATCGACAATGCCAGATAAATACACAGTTTGAAAAGAGCGCCCCCGTCTGGATTCCTTCGGAATATTTATCTAAAATCATTGCAGGCCTGATTCGCAATGCGGTCGAAAATACCCCGGACAACGGGACGGTCGAGATTTCGGTCAAAAACGGCAAGGAGGGTCCTGAATTTACGGTAAAAGATTATGGCGTGGGAATCACTTCTGAAAATCAGCACCTGATTTTTGAAAACTATTTTACCGCGCCGGAAACAACGGCCTATTCTTCCGGAGTTCCATATGATTTTAATGCCGGGGGCAAGGGATTTGACCTGCTGCGCATGAGAATTTTCTCTGAACGATACAATTTTAAAATCAAGATGCAGTCCAAAAGATGTGAATATATCAAACCCGACATTTATGATTGTCCGGGCAACATCGATGCCTGCAAATATTGTTATAGCAGCCTGGACTGCCTGAAATCGGGGGGTACGACCATGGTTGTCCAGTTTCCAGAGGCGACATGGAACTCAACTAAACCCGATGGTCCGAAGACACAGGATGTTTTAGTAAAGGAAATAAATATAGATTACCAAATTTAAGAAAAAGGCACCTATTCAACCGCCTGCCTGATGTCTCAGCGGGGTAAATAGTGTTATGTTTGCTCAAGGCTGTCGCTGAGCGGCATCAGGTTTGGATCGCTTGTGAACAAAGGTCGTAGTGGTGAATAGTTGAAAATAAATAACGGTCTGTCTTCTACCGAATGTCATATGAAAAAACCAGAGAAGTTTTTCAAACGAAAAAAACACGTATCTGACTCCCAGAAAACGTTTTTTCGGGAAATTGACATTGAATACCTGATTCATGAGCTGAAAGATCCAATTTCAATTATCGAAAATAACATGTTGGTGTTACTGAATAAAAAAGAGAAATATGGGTCACTGTCAGATGGTCAAAAAAAAATAGTCAAACGGACTTTGAGAAACTCCCAGAAGACCAGGAATATGCTCAACGGACTCTTGGAGATTGGGCGATCCCAGGCGGGTCATTTTGAGAGCTGTCAATTCCTTCCGGTTCATTCAGTTTATCAAGCACTGATCGATTCACTTGAGACCATGACCGATACGGCAATTGATGAATCAATAGAAGATGGTGGAAAAGAAGAGATAGATAAGCTTTTGGCTGATCAGGGAATATATCTGGATATATCTGCAGATGTAATGATTGCAGAGATATATCAGGATGAAATCAAGTTTCGGCAGATTGTTGGCAATCTGATCAAAAACGCGATCCATCATCGAAAAAAGCAGGTCAAGATAGAGATGATTCAAGACGAAGAGCTGCTTTCGGTTTCTGTCTCAGACGATGGTCCCGGGATCAAACCAAAGCATCAAGAGATGATATTTCAACGGTATGCTCAGGTAAAGAAAGATTCAATCACGGCACGAAATGGGCATGGACTGGGACTGGCCGGATCGCGCATACTGGCCAGACGTCTGGGTGGTGATGTAGATGTCATCAGCCAGAAAGGAGAAGGGGCAACTTTTCGGTTCACACTTCCTTTGAACTTAGACAGCTAAGGGTCGGCTCATAAATTAGTCAAGTGTTTCCCATTAATGAAAAGGAAACACGTTGCTATCACGTTCTGTTTGCAAAATGTCCAGTACTTTAGGGACTTTTGCAAATAGAATATGTGAAGTTATTTATGAACGATCCCTAAACAGTCGTGATTTTTTTTAAAACAACTGCAGACAGAATGCACTCTTAAATATATGTTATCGAACATGAAATACAATTCCATTGATTGAGTGTAGAAATGGAATTGTAACTATTCAACATACCCTCCATCGAGAGGGTTATGATTTAAAACACGCATGAATCCATCCATGGAGCCAAGTGTTTCGTCAGAAACACTTGGGAAGACGTCCTGTTTTCCATCGTTTTAAATCACAACCCTCTCGATTCCAGAGAGGGGCTGAATAGATACATGGAGATAAACGAAAAAAGGTTCAATCAAAAACAGAGGTTTTTTTCGGTTGATCCCAATCTGAAAAAGAGTGCGTATCAGCGGCAGGTAAGTTGAAAGACAGTTTCAAAATTTTCAGACAGCAGCATTAGAACTGGATGTATATCAAACTTTAAAGGAGTAATTGAAATGGCGAGAGAGGATTCTATTCTTACAGGAAAACGTATTCTGGCTGTGGATGATGAACCCGATATTCTTGAGACTATCAGGGATATCATTTTCATGGCAAATCTTGATGAAGCGCGTGATTATGAAACTGCCTCAAAGATGATCAAGAAAAACCAGTATGATCTGGTGATTCTGGACATCATGGGGGTCAACGGGCTTGTTTTACTCGAGGAGTCTGTGAAACAGGGCTTTCCAACAGTCATGCTTACGGCACACGCCATCAATCCAGAAACACTAATGGAATCAATTCACAAAGGCGCAATCTCCTATCTACCCAAAGAGACCCTCTCCGAATTGGATGAACACCTGGGTGATCTATTAAGTGCCTTTGAGAAGGGAGAACCACCATGGAAAATGCTGTTTGAAAAACTGGACAGTTATTTTAATGAACGTTTCGGCCCCGACTGGAAAGAAAAACATCAAGCGTTTTGGTCAGAGTTTGATGCAACCTATGAGATAGGCAAAGGGGTACAGCAACGGCTTAAGAATAATAAAGAATACATCATCAAAGGGATCTAGAACAGTCAGGCGATCAGCGCAACTCCCTGCCCATTTGCTGGCTGTTAATCCTTGAGATCCCGACATTTTAATCCTGAAATTTTTTGTGACTCGGTTTACAGAAAACCGATATTTTTTAATTTCCTTAGGGATCGTACAAAAATAACTTGGCATAAGCTGTCCGCAAAAGTCCCATAAAGACCGGACATTTTGCTGACACTATGCCAAGTAATTTTTGAGCCGACCCTTAAAACATGAGGTGATTATGGATTCAATTCAGTTCGAGTCTTTACCCAGGGAAGAGCTCGAAGCCGTTCAACTTCAGAGACTCCAGGAAACATGTTTGAGAGCGTTCAACCGGGTACCACACTATAAAGAAAGTTTTGATAAGATCGGGATCAAACCGGAGGATGTCAAGAGCCTGAAAGACCTCTCCAGTTTACCGTTTACTGTGAAACAGGATATGCGGAATAATTATCCTTTTGGCTTGTTTGCAGAAAGTATGGATAATGTGGTCAGAATTCACTCTTCAAGTGGTACTACGGGAAAGCCAACCGTCGTCGGATATACCGCGGAGGATATGAATGCGTGGAATGAAATTATGATACGGGTCTACCGGATGGCCGGCTTGAATTCAAGTGACATCATGCACAATGCGTATGGTTATGGATTATTTACCGGTGGCCTGGGCTTTCACACCGCAGCAGAACAGATGGGGATGGCGGTTGTTCCAAGCAGCGGTGGCCTCACCAGCCGGCAGTTGATGTTGATGAAAGATTATGGGGCAACTGTGCTGGGCTGTACGCCGACATTTGCCCTGCATCTGGCTGAGGTCGCCCAGAAAGAGGGATATGACCTGAAAAATGATTTTAAACTGCGCGCAGGCATCTTTGGAGCAGAACCGGTCAGCCCTGGCCTGAAAGAGGAAATTGAAAAAGTATGGGGCATCCAGTATTTTGAAACCTATGGACTTTCGGAGATTATGGGCCCCGGCGTGTCAGGCAGCTGCCCACACAGTCGATATTTACACATTGCAGAAGACCATTTCATCCCGGAGATAATAGATCCTGAAACCTTCGATCCTCTACCTTATGGAGAACGAGGCGAACTGGTATTCACAACGATTACCAAACAGGCCATTCCCTTGATACGATATCGCACCAAAGACTTAACCACGCTACATGCTGAACCTTGTGAATGCGGACGGACACTTCTCAGAATGGAAAGCATTGTCGGACGCTCAGACGATATGTTGATTATAGGCGGGGTGAATGTATTCCCTTCTCAAATTGAACATGTGATTGCCCAGATAGAAGGTCTATCCTTGAATTACATCATCATCGCTGATAAGAAAGGGCACCTTGACAGGCTGGAACTGGAAGTGGAGGTGGCGGAAACAATCGAGATTGCAGATGATGAAAAGATGTCTAAACTAAAGAATGAATTGAAGGAAGGAATTCGAAACCATCTGTATGTCAATGCCAATGTGATATTAGTGGCGACTGGAACCCTGGCTCGCAGCGAGGGCAAAGCGATCCGGGTGATTGATAAGAGATCCAGCTAGTCTGCAAAAGACCACGGCTCAGAGGAAACATTCAGCCAATCCGTAACTGTTTCCTCTGCTGCGCCCTGCCCCATAACTTCTGCTACAGGTACCCCATCACCGTTGGAAGCCAGAGCACCATGTTCGGCATATAGGTTATGAACAGCAGCACTCCGATCTGTATAATAAGGAAGGGCAAGACAGATCTGGCGATATAAAGAATGTCTCTTTTGGAAATGGTACAGGTGATGAAAAGACTGACACCCATGGGAGGTGTACAATACCCGATGGCCAGATTCACCGTCATAATTAATCCGAAATGCATCAGGTTTACATCATAAGCAGGCAGCATGGGCAAAAATACAGGGCCCAGAATCATGGTGGCGGAAATAATATCCATGAACATGCCAATAAACAGCAGCAGGATGTTCATCACCAATAGAAATACGATTGGAGACTGAATATTGGATGTCACCGCATCCACAATCTGGTCCGGAATGTTCTCAAACGTGATCATACGTCCAAAGGTACTGGCACCTGCCACAATAATCAAAAGCGTGGCGGAAGTCACAGCTGAATCAATCGTGATTCGTTTGGCCTTGGCAAAATCAATGGATCGGTAGATAAACAGCTCAAGAATGAACGCATAGACACAGGCAACCACCGCGACTTCATTGGCTGTAAATGCACCTGAAAAAATCCCCCCAAAAATAATGACAATCAGCATTATTGCCCAGAAACCCTCCTTCAGGGTGGACATGACCTCCCGGAAATTGGGCATCGGCAGGCGCACGATATTCTTGTTATTTCTTAAAGTAAAATAGGTGTAGATGCAGACAAAAAACATAATCATCATGCCGGGCAAAAAACCGGTGGCAAAGAGACCCAGTAAGGAGACATTACTGATCAGACAATACAGAATCATTGAAATACTGGGGGGAATAATCACACCCAGGTTAGGAGAGGTGGCCATCAGACCCAGGGTGTATTTTTCGGGGTAACCGTTTGTATTAACTGCGGTATCATGAACCCCCCCAGGGCAACCACAGTGGCGACTGTAGACCCTGAAATCGCGCCGAACATGCCGCAAGCCAGACACCCTGCCATCCCCAGGCCGCCGGGTAACCAGCTGACCAGTGTGTTGGCAACTTTGATCAGCTTTTTCACAGTTTCACCGGCCGTCATGATGTTGCCGCACAGTATGAAATAAAGGACGACGATCAAAGCGAAATTATCCATACTGCGATAGATGGTCTGAACCAACAGCAGAATCGTCACATTTGAAAAGAAGATAAACCCAACGACGGCGGTAAAAAAAAGACACAAATACACCGGGACATATGTCGCCATGCATCCCAAAAGGACCGCCAGAATCACCACATGGCTGATTTCCATAAAAAAGATCTCCTTGCTAGGTAAAAACGCTTACTTCTTATTGCTGATAAGAAAAGGTGTTACTGATAATATTTAGGCGCTGGTGCTCAATTTCGATGTCTTTTGGTCCACCAGGTCCATAATGTCTTTATAAAAAACCTGGATCAGACGAATTGTCATTAAAAATCCCATTAAAGGTATAAATCCATATAGAAGATACAGTGGTATTTCAAGGATGATCGTCTTTTGCTCTGTTTGCAACTGCATGGCTGCCAGTATCCAGCCAAAGTACATCATCATGACGGCAAAAATCAGCATCATCAGGTTGGAAAAAAAAGTAAGGGGTATCTTTAGCTTTGGAACGAGCTGGACAGACGCATCAATTCTCAGCATTAAATCGTGTTTAACACCGGCAGAGCACCCAATCAGGGTCGTATAAATAATCACTTCTCTGATCAGTTCATCTGACCAGGCCAGCGTATAGTTAAATCCATACCTCAGAATAACATTCGCAAAAAGCGAAATCATGGCGACAATCACAGCAACGAACAGGGTCCACTCCTCAAAAAAAGTTAAGACCTTATCCAGGATGTCCAATATTTTTCCAACCATTTTTTCCTTTATTTGTAACCGGAACAATCGATAAAGACAGTAAAAACGCTTAAGCATAAAGGGGAAACACCCCCGTAATTACCGAGAATGTCTCCCCTTGTTAGCTTTCAGCTCGTTAAGGGTCGGCTCAAAAATTAGTCAAGTGTTTCCCATTAGTCGAGCGTTTCTCATTAGTGTTAAAGAAACGCGTCGTTGAAAAGGAAACACGTTGCTATCACATTCTGTCTGCAAAATGTCCAGCGCTTTTCCGACTTTTGCAAATAGATTATGTGAAGTTATTTGTTAACGATCCCTAAACAGATACCTTAAAGCCTACTTAAATCCCATATACTGTTGTACTTCTTTGAGATAGTCATTCGGGCGGTAGGTATCTCCTGAGCGCAGTCTATTTATTTCGCTCCTGAATTTTTCATGGGTCTTGGCACCTTGTTTTCTCAAGGTTGTCATTTCCTGCTCAGAAAGTTTAAAGAACTTGATACCTTTGGATTTGGCGTTGGCGATCTGAACAGCTTCCTGTTGCCTGGTTTCGGTGCGATATTTGGCTGCCACTTCGTGCACAACTGCTTTGAATGTAATCTGCAGGTCTTCAGGCAGGCTGTTGAACCAGGCTTTGTTGAAAATCCAGAGAAACAATCCCTGGGCATAGTTCAACTGGGTATGATACTTGGCAATCTCATATTTTTTCGTGATATTACAAACGGATGGGGCATGATCAAGACCTTCAATAACCCCCTGTTTCAGGGATACTGGCACGTCCGGCCAGGGCATCACCACAGGGTTGAATCCCCAGTTTTTGTAACTGAGTTTGCCCACAGCTGATTCGGCAATCCGAAACTTGAGTTTTTGTGCCGCGGCAATTGTTTTTACCGGTTTGGTCGTACACCAGCCATAATTTCCATAGCCAGTGATATCAAGTCCCATAATTCCCTGGTGATCCATGGACATCATGTAATGATCAAGCAGCTTTCCACTCGCCATAAACATATCCAACTTGTCAAAAGAATCGACCAGGAAAGGAAGATTAATCAGGCCAAAGCGGGGTCCGAGGTTTGTGGCGGCCACTGAACTGACAGCCATACCTTGAATAGCCCCCAATTGAAGCTGGTTCATGACCTCAACCTCTCCACCGAGAATCGCAAATGGTTTATAATCAATATACATTTGTCCGTTTGTCCGCTTCCAGAGCTCATCTCTCATCGCGATACCCGCGTACACCCCTTTTAATACCGGATGTGAAATATTGGAAACAATCACTCGATATTTAGCGCCGGAAGGATCGAACTTGGGTTTCCAGGCATCCATGGGACTTTTTTTCGCCATGACAGGACTGACCATCAATCCAAAGATCATCGTAAATGCTGTTAAAAAACAGAAAATTCTTTTTGCCATCATTCTTCTCCGTTCAATATCGTTTAAAAAAAAGGGGGGGGGGAATGCTATTCGCTCCCAAATAGTTCAATCTAATTCCCACATACACCTAGACATTAAATTAAAAACTAAGTCAAGAAGAAATAAGTTGGAAAAATAAAAAAATGCTTACAGAAAAACCCATATTTCCAGAAAAACATCCAGATATAGTTGTAAAAACTGGCCCTAGGGTCCTTAGGGATCGTTCAAAAATAACTTCACATCAGCAATGTCCGGTTAGGTTTTTGCAAAACGACCCCTGCTTGAATGCTATTAACTTAAGGATCTGTTGAAAAACTCAGAGCAAGAATAAGTACTTGCAGTATAAATACTAAAATAACAGTCATATATGAGTAATAGACTGTTATAGCATGTCAATATATTACAGGAAAAGATAATATGTCAATCAGAATAGAGACCGACTTTCATGCCCGCAAACCGCAATAATATCAGTGAAATCATCACAATATTATGATGCCGGGGGTTGTGTTGCCGGCAGTTGAATACAGTTTTTCTACCAGATCGGTGCGGCGTTCAAGAACAGCTCTCTGGTTTATGTATCCTTTGTCAGTTATTTCATTGGCGTCAATATTCGGCAACTCCGACATCAGGAGAATTCTGGCAATCCGCGCGCTGCTGTTTGAATGGGTTTTATTGTATGCCCGTAAATACTCGCTCAGCCTGGATTGAACTTCTGGGCGGAGAATCAATTCGCTCAACTGTACATCGTCACCGGCATCCGGGCACAGCGATTTACAACCGGGAAGGCTGGGAAAGATTAACAACCCGAGCTCATTTCTATCATGACCAGTTATGACAGCGTCTTGAATGACCGGCGCACAAGCTTCAATAACGGACACACGGAGATTTCCAGTCCGAACCCAGGTGCCTGACATGAGTTTAAAGTTTTCTGATATCCGTCCATCAAACTCCAACCCTTTATCAGGATCATCCGGATCGGCAAATTTCCCGGCATCACCGATACAGAAATACCCTTCCTCATCGAAGGCTTTTTCTGTTAATTCTTCATTCTGCCAATAACCCGGCATAATATTTGGCCCCTTGACGCGCATTTCCAGTTTTCCATGGTTGGGAACCATTTTCAACTCACAGCCGGGGGCTGGCAGACCGATGATAGAGGCGCGATTAATTGGGAAATGGACACTGGTCACCATGGGTGAAGTCTCCGTCGATCCCCAGGCCGACACAAGATTCACGCGCTCGCCTCGTGCTTGAACCGATAAAATTTCCAGTTTTTCATACAGATGCTGGGGCAAGGCGGCGGCGGCATAAAAAATAATATCCAGATTACGGAAAAAATTATCCCTCAGGTCATCGTCTTTTTCCATGAAGGGCAACAGCATTTCGATTCCCCTGGGCACATTAAAATACATAGTAGGTGAAATCTCTTTCAAATTGGCGACTGATAGCTCAATCAGTCCGGGCGCCGGTTTCCCATTATCAATGTATAAGGTTCCGCCATTATACATCATCATATTAAAGTTGTGATTGGAGCCAAAGGTATGACTCCAGGGAAGCCAGTCCAATATCACCGGCGGTTTGGACTCAAGAAAGGGCCAGATTTGCCGTATGGCCTGCTGGTTCGAACAAAGCATGCCGTGAGTGTTGATGACACCTTTGGGCAGACCGGTTGAGCCGGATGTAAATAAAATTTTGGCTGGGCTTTCCGGTTCGACTTTTTCAAACGCTGCGTCAACTGAACTTGATAAAGTAATATCAGTCAGTTCTGAAAAAGAGGTCATGGTAAAACCTGCGGCAGGATTCTGGCTGCAGACGATCTCTGATTCCGGTAATTCCAAAGCTGACAAGGCAGATTCAAATTTTTGTCCGTCTGATACATAAATCAAAGCGGGAGCAATCAGATTGGAGATATATTTTAACCTGACATGGTCTTTTGACATCAATGAATAGGCAGGAGACACCGGCACCACCGGCACCCCGATCTGCATAGCGCCCAGTTGAATCAAGGCGCTGTCCATACCATTATCCGAAAGTACCATGACCATTGACTTTGGTTTAAAATCATCATCCAGAAAACCTCGGTCCAACAGCGCTTGAGAAACCGCATTTGCTATAGCGGCAGTTTCGCCGTAACTGACTGTTCGCCATCCCCCTTCCACATTTCGTTCAGCCAGAAAAACGTGATCCGGCGTTTTTTCGGCCCAGTGTCGTAACACTCTGCCCAGGCTTTTCGGGTATGATTGAAGCTTTAGGGGGGATTTCAAGATCATGCCCCCGTCTTCCAGATTTTGAATTTCAACGCCTGCCGGGGCGAAATTTAGATTGGCCAAGGGAGCTTTATTCATTTTTATCTCCGTCTTCAAATTGCATTTTGACTCACTGCTTCAGGTTCTGATTTTTTCTTTTTTATGAACCGGAAATACCTGAAACAGATTGGAATCATTCTGTTACACCGTACACTTTAATTTTGTCATGAAATACTAGGGAAGTTGGGATTTCGATGTCAAGATAAAAGACGGAAAGTTCACTATTTATTTTTAACCAGATAACAATTATTGTCTTGACGGTTTAGATTCCCATAACTACATTATGACCATATTGCAGTTATATTGTTATCATCCGTAGGTGTATTCACTTCCGAGAAAAGATATAAAATATAAAAAAACCATCTGAGTGAGGTTGTGTTAATTTAAAGATAAAAAGGAGGTGACTCGATGAAAATAAAACAGATATCCGTCGCGATTGAAAACTCAAAAGGCAGGCTGTATGAAATCACCAAAGCCCTTGGTGATGCCGGCGTAAATATCAGGGCGCTTAATCTTGTTGACACTGTCGATTTTGGAACGGTCCGGCTTATTGTTTCTGACGTTGCGACTTCTCGACGCGTCTTGATGGAGATGCATATGCCTGCCCACATGGACGAGGTGATTGCAGTCGAGTTGGCGGACACCGCCGGAAGCCTGGCAGAGTTTCTCAAAATATTGTATGACGCCGGAGTGAGCATAGGCCATATGTACGCCATCGTTGGGTCGGCCTCAGGTAAAGCCATCATGCTGTTTCATTTTAGCGACAACGATAGAGCCATCCAGGTCATTCAGGAAAAAGGTGTAAATCTGCTGACAGCCGAAGAACTTGGAGTTTACGAGACAACTGGCTGAAAGGTTAAAACCAAAAGGGGTACAATAATGGAAGAAACACAAGGATTTAAGCCCAAATCGTTTGCGGTTATAGGGGCCGGACCGGTGGGATGTATCGTTGCGGCTTATCTTACAAGAGCTGGATTTGACGTGACTCTTTGCGACGTCGTCTCTGAATTGTTGGCACCTGCCCTGGATCCAGGTATAATTATAGAGGGAGCAGAAAACTTCCAGCAAAAGGTCACCAGGACCATTACCAATATTGATGAACTAGCCGAAACCGCCCCTGATGTCATATTCGTCGCTATAAAAGCGCAGTCGACTCCCTTTCTCGCTGCTGCCATTCAAGGGTTTCACCAGGAAGGGAGCTATGTCATCAGTTGGCAAAACGGTATCGACTCCGAAAGATCCCTTGCCGATGCACTGGGAAGAAAAAACGTTATGCGGGCCGTCGTCAACTGGGGATGTGGGCTGAAAAAACCCGGTCATGTCATCATGCCTTTTCATCATCCGCCACACTTCATTCAAGAACTTGATCCGGAATCAAAACCTGCAGCTGTCGGCATTGCGGAAGCACTCAGCCAGAGCGGTCTTCATACTGAAACCACAGACGAAATCACTTCAAAAATCTGGCGCAAGTCCATTTTGAACGCCTGCATGAATCCGGTCTGCGCGGTAACAGGTTTTACCATGGCCGAAGCGATGGGCGATCCGATTGTCTTCAAACTCGTTGATTCCCTGATTAAAGAATGCGTCAAAATTGCCCGGGCTAACGAGGTTTCTTTAGGACATGACTTTTACCCGTATTCTATTGCGTACATGAAAAATGCGGGCAGTCACAAACCATCGATGCTGATGGATATCGAAAACAAACGTAGGACGGAAATCGACTTTATCAATGGAATGTTCATTGAATACGGTGAGCAGGCCGGAATTGAGACGCCTTATAATATCACCATCAGAAATCTGGTAAAGGCGCTTGAATCTAAATATTGAAAGGCCTTATTATGCAATCTCAACCGGTTTTTGTCGGTGTTGATGTGGGCGCATCGAGAACTAAAGTCGCTATTCTTGATGAAAACAAACAACTTCTTGGCCATCAGGTTCGGAATTCCGGAACGGATTTTTCGAAGACGGCAGAGCTCTGTTTGGACGCTTCACTGGCAGAGGCAAACGCCTCTCGTAGAGATATCAGCAGTGTGATCTCCACCGGTTACGGAAGAACGAATGTGGAATTTTCCCAGGGAACGAAAACAGAAATCAGTTGTCATGCTGTAGGCTGCTATCACTATTTCCCAAAGGCGATCACCATCATCGATATTGGTGGCCAGGATAATAAAATTATTAAATTAGACGAAGCGGGAAAACGCACCGGATTTAAAATGAATCGAAAATGCGCTGCCGGTACCGGCGTTTTCCTGGAAGAGATGTCTCTGCGCCTGAACACTCCAATCGATGAGTTGAACGACCAGGCCGTCCTGTCTGAAGATATGGTTAAGCTCGGCAGTTACTGTACTGTTTTTTCCGGCACCGAAGTGTTGGAAAACATCAGGCATGGTAAAAAACTGCCGGATATTGTCAAAGGGCTCTTTTACTCGGTCATTAACAGGGTCCTGGAAATGGATTCGTTGACCGAAAACGTTGTCATGACGGGGGGCGTAGTGGCCAATAATCCCTACATCGTTCAAATGACCGAAGAAATTACAGGCAGAAAAATACTGGTGACGGATTATCCGCAATTGACCGGCGCTATCGGGGCCGCTATCTTTGCTTTGAAGGGCGTGAAGTAGACGGTATCATTCGAAATCACTGTGCAATGAATTCACAAAGGAAAAAATGACAAGCAGGAAAGTACTCAATACCGCCCGGGACATGGGGCAGTATATGGCCGATTATTATTACGAACTCGACCGTATTGCCAAGACAGGGGAAAAAAAGATCGCCTGGTGCACCAGTGTCGGACCTGCTGAGTTGCTGAGGGCCATGGGTTTTGCCGTGTACTTCCCGGAAACCCACTCCGCCATGCTGGGGACCAGCCGTATGGCGACCGACTATATCCCCTATGCAACGGCTTTAGGATATTCACCCGAAGTCTGTTCTTACATGACAGCGGATATCGGGGCCTTTTTGCAGGGAGTGACGCCACTGTCGAAGGCGTTTAAAGGAATTGAAAGCATCCCCAGACCGGATGTGGTTGTCTTCAACACCAACCAGTGCCGAGACGTGCAGGATTGGTTCGGCTGGTACGCCAAAAGATTTAACGTGCCCATCATCGGGATTAGCGGAAACGTCGGTGTCAAAGATGTTTCCGAGCATCTTGTCTCGTCTGTCGCCAGTCAAATCGAAGATTTGATCGAACCTTTGGAGGGTGTCTCCGGCACCAAATTCGACATCGACCGGCTCAGGGAAGTGGTCGGGCTTTCCAGGGAGTGTTCCGACATGTGGAAAGCCGTCTTGGAAGAAGCCGCAGCCGTGCCCTCTCCTTTGACGTTCTTTGACGGTTGTACCTTGATGGGACCGGCGGTTGTCGGAAGAGGAACCCAGGTCGCGGTGGATCTCTACAAAAAACTGCTGCACGAACTTAAGGAAAAGATCGCCAAGGGAGAAGGTGCCCTTGAGAGCGAACGTTTCCGCATCTATTGGGATGGGATGCCGGTCTGGGGCCGGCTGGGGGCTCATTCGAAACTGTTCGCCGGTTTGGATGCCAATGTTCTGGCCTCAACTTACTGCAGCAGTTGGATCTTCACCGCTTTGGACAAAACCGAGCCCTTTATGAGTATGGCCAAGGCCTATACCGATTTGTTTATTGTCCGTTCCGAGGAATACAAGCAGGACTATATCAAAGAAAAAATCGAGCTGTATAAGGTCGACGCCTTGATTTATCACGACTCCAAAACCTGCCCGAACAATACCAATTGCCGCTATGGATTGTCGAAACGGATAGAAGATGAAACAGGCATCCCGAGCCTGATCATTGACGGAGATTTAAACGACTTGAGGTGCATTTCAGACGAGCAGACCAAAACTAAAGTCGAAGCCTTTATCGAGCAACTCGAAGAGAATGAAAAGTAGAAGTGAAGGATTGTGTTTCAGGGAGCCATAGTTCAGAATCAGGTTAAGGCTGTTTAAGCCCGAGGGAGAAGGATCATCGGGACCTATTGTTTTTTTGAATAAAAATCATCATCACTAATATGAGGTGTTTAACATGGGTAGTTGGCTGAACCTCGGGCAAGTGCTGACCGCAAACTCGGTCAAGTTTTCGAAAAATATAGCAATCAAAGATAAGACCAGGGAGCTCACCTATCGTGAGTTGAACGCCAGAGTTAATAAATTGGCTCATCAGTTCTATGGGCTTGGCCTGAAAAAAGGGGATAAAGTCGCCGTTTTTCTGGAAAACTGTATCGAAATCGTGGAAGTGTTTTTAGCGACTGCCAAAACAGGGATTATTATTGTTCCGATCAATTTTCGCCTGGTCGGCGTCGAAATAGAGTATATCGTCGAAAATTCGGATGCCAAAGCTTTGATAGTGCATGACGAATTTGCCGAGAAGGTGACATCCATTAAGCCGAATCTGACAAATATCAGTCCGTCTCATTTTATTTCCGTCAACATGAATCCGAATGCCGGCGGTGAGATAGAAGGTTACCAGGAGTACGAGAAGTTCATAGCCGCTGCCCCAACCTCGGAACCGGAAGCGACAGTAAGGCCGGAAGACACCTGGATACTGATCTACACCTCAGGTACGACAGGAAAACCGAAGGGAGTGATTCGCACCCACGAATCCCATATCGCTTTTTACCTGATCAATGCTGTAGAATACGGATTCAACGAGCAGGATGTCTGTTTGAATGTCATGCCGTTGTGCCACATCAATTCCGTCTTTTTTTCCCTTCTTTTTCTATATATCGGCGGTACCGTCTACGTTCATTTTGCCCAGTCTTTTAAACCTGAAGAAATCCTGCAGATCATCGAAAGGGAAAAAATCACTTTTATTTCGCTGATTCCCACGCATTACAATCTGATACTGAGTCTCCCGCAGGATTATCGGAAACCCGATGTCAGTTCGATTAAGAAGCTGCTTTGCTCGTCGGCGCCTGCCCGAAAAAGTATCAAGCGGGCGGTCATGGATTTTTTTCCCGGCGTAGAGCTTTACGAAGCATATGGCTCTACAGAAGGCGGTGGGGTCACAATCCTCAAGCCACGTGACCAGATACAAAAGTTGGGTTCCATCGGTTGTGAATGCCTGGGTACTGATTGTATTAAAATCCTGGACATGAATCGCAAGGAGGTGGCTGTCGGAGAAGTAGGCGAACTCTTTTCCCGTGGCCCGATGTTGTTTTCAGAGTACTACAAGCTTCCGGAAAAAACAGCAGAATCATTTTGCGATGGTTGGTTCAGTGCCGGCGATATGGTAAAATGTGACGAAGATGGATACTATACCATTGTCGATAGAAAGGATAACATGATCATCACGGGAGGCGAAAACGTCTATCCCAGCGAAATTGAAGAGGTGGTGAGTATGCATCCGGCGGTTTTCGATGTCGCGGTCATTGCTGCTCCCGATGAAAAATGGGGCGAGAAAGTTGTTGCGGTTGTGGTTCCTAAAGACGATGCTAAATCCAGTCTCACCGGGGTGGAAATCCAGAACTTCTGTAAAGATAAACTGGCCGGTTTTAAACGGCCCAAAGAGGTTGTCTTAATCGAGCGGGATGAAATGCCGCGTACAGCGACAGGCAAGATTCTTCATCGAATACTCAGAGAAAATCTGTAGGTTGACCGGAATCGATTTCCGGAATCGTTCAATTTGTGCTTTTGTAACTCAAAAACTTAGTGGAGGTTGAAAAAATGTTCGAAAAAGCTTATATACCCTATAAGGGATATTACAGTACGCCTTTCTGCAAGTGGCAAGGAAGTCTGGCAAACGAAAACGCTATCAAACTGGGTTCGGCTACATCTAAGAGATGGCTGGAGGGGAAAAACTGGGACCCCAAAATGTTTGACTACCTGTTTCTGGGCACCACTATCGGACAACCCTATCTGTTTTACGGCAGCACATGGGCGGCGGCGATGATGGGAGCGACAGACATCCCGGGCGTGACACTGATGCAGGCGTGTTCGACCTCGACCACGTGTGTCTATCAGGCGGCTCTGGGAGTAGAGAATGGATATCATCAAAACGCCTATACCCTGATGGTCGACAGATGTTCCAATGGCCCCCACACAATCTGGCCGAACCCGAAAGGTCCGGGAGGAAAAGTAGAATCGGAAGACTGGGTCATGGACCATTTCGGGTTCGACCCCTGGGCCAAGGGAGCTATGATCCAGACGGCCGAAAACGTCGGTGCCGAGGCTGGTTTTACCAGGGAACAATGCGACGATTTGTCGTTGAGACGATACGAACAATACCTGGACGGGCAAGCCGACGATCGGGCTTTTCAAAAACGGTATATGTTTCCAGTGGAAATCAAGCTCTCCCGGAAAAAAACAATCCTGGTTGAAGAGGACGAAGGGATCACTCCCAGCACCAAAGAAGGGCTGGCCAGCCTGAAACCGGTTCTGGAAGGTGGAATCCACACATTCGGTGCTCAGACCTACCCGGCTGACGGTAACGTCGGGATTGTGGTTGCGAACAGGGAAAAAGCCAAAGAGTTGAGTGCCGATCCGAATATTGAGGTGCAGGTGATCTCCTACGGATACTCCAGAGCTAAAAAAGGGTTTATGGCCGCAGCGGTTGTACCCGCGGTTAAAATGGCCCTGGAAAAAGCCGGTATCGGTATTAATGAAGCCAAAGTCATCAAAACCCACAACCCCTTTGCCTCGAACGATCTCTATCTGGCTAAAGAAATGGGAATCGATGTCAACGGCTTCAATAATTACGGATGCTCGATGGTTTTCGGCCATCCTCAGGCACCGACAGGCGGACGCTGCATCGTTGAAGGGATTGAAGAGGCTGCAATGCTGGGTGGTGGGTATGTTCTTTTTGGTGGCTGTGCAGCAGGAGACACTGCGGCGGCCCTCGTTCTGAAAGTTGGTTGATTAACCGGATGACCTTTCCCGTATCTATCATAAACCCGTTGAATTCGCAGATCCGTTTCAAGATGATCTATGGCTCGTTTCGCTGAAACCCCAACTCGCTACGCTCAAACAAAGGGGTTTCGTTCGCTCAAGCTCGCCAAGATCTTCTAAGAAACTACTCTAAGCGATCCCAACGGCTTCATGATAGACACTCTATTCAATTTTAATGTCTTTGTGAATTCTGTGTCTCTATTGAGAACCTTTTTACATAAAAACAATTCAAAGGAGAGAACATGATTGCTTGGCAACTGGCTAAAAGAAATGAGCCACTGGTCCTGGCAGATCTACCTTTAGGGGATCTAAAGCCGGGTTATGCAAGAGTCAAGGTGGCGGGATGTGGATTGTGTCACACCGACCTGGGTTTTATTTATGATGATGTCAGAATGCGCCATGAGCTTCCTCTGGTTTTGGGACATGAGATCAGCGGAACCGTGGCCGAAGGTTCGCTTACAGGCAAGCAGGTACTCATTCCTGCGGTTATCCCCTGTCGAACATGTGCGCCCTGTCTGGCGGGGCAACCGAGAATCTGCTCGAATCAATTAATGCCGGGGAACGATATTCACGGCGGATTTGCTGAATATATTGATGTTCCGGAAAAGGAGTTGGCGGTGATACCGCAAGAGGTAGATCAAGATGTTTTAGCCCAGATGTCGGTGATCGCCGATGCAGTGACCACGCCTCTGCAAGCGATAAAGAATTTGGGACTGAAAAAGGGTGATGTGGCGATTTTTATCGGTGTAGGCGGAGTGGGTGGCTTTGGCGCTCTTCTGGCACTGGCATTCGGCGCCGAAGTCTTCGCGCTTGATATCAATGATCAAAAATTGGAAAAACTGGGCCAGGCCGGGGTCAAACACACACTGAATGTGCGTGAAAATGATATCAGAGCCACTAAGAAGTGGGTTAAAGAGGTCTGCAAAGCAGAAGGGCTTCCGGGTTTTGGACATAAAATTTTTGAAACTTCCGGATCGGCACCCGGGCAAGAGTTGGCTTTCGCCTTGATTAATATGGGGGCTCAAATGGCTACGGTCGGTTTCACGATGGATAAGCTCAATCTGCGAATCAGCAACCTGATGGCTTTTGATGCCCGCATCGTCGGCAATTGGGGAGCCAGTCCAGAAATCTACGCAGAGGCAATTCAACTCTATTTAGAAGGAAAACTTAACTTAAAGGACTTTACCGAGTTACACCCACTCTCATCGATCAACGAAATAATATATAAGGCACATCATGAAGGGCTCGAAAGTCGAGCTGTTCTTGTTCCCTAATTTCAAATCAACAAAGAGACCCCAAACTCCGGCAAGGGCTGGTAAACGGTGAGAAATGGAATGATGAACTTATCAACTCGCTCAACCCAAAATAAAGGACTCCTATGAAATGTACAAGTTGGAAAACTCTCGACGAGGGCAAGATTCTACTGGCCAGATTGAATCAACCAAAGGCAAACGTTCTGGATGCAGCTATGATAGGGGAGTTAAACCAGGGGCTGCAGGAGAAAGTAAACAAAGGGATACGGGCTGTGGTTTTAAGTCATGAAGGCCCACATTTTTCCTTCGGGGCCTCTGTACCTGAACATACGGCGGAAAATGCCCCGGCCATGCTGGATAGTTTTCATGGCCTTTTCAAAGCGATTCATCAGCTTTCAGTACCTGTATTGGCAGCCGTCGGCGGCCAATGTTTAGGGGGTGGGTTTGAGCTGGCCTCGTTTTGCCACCTGTTGTTTTGCAGTCCTCAGAGTAAGTTCGGACAGCCTGAAATTCTGCTGGGCGTTTTCCCGCCGATGGCCTCCTTGATTTTAAATATCAAGGCCCCGGGTCTGGCCGATGAAATCAACTTAACAGGCAGGACTTTTTCCGCTCAGGAGTTTCAATCTGCGGGACTGATTAATTGCATTGATGAAAATCCGGAGCAAGCCGCTTTGGATTTTGCTGCGAAGCATTTCGTCCCCAAGAGCGCCATCAGTGTCAGGCATGCAGTTCGCGCCAATCGTTGGAGATTTGACAAAGCGCTGAACGATGAACTGCCGCGTTTGGAAGCTCAATATCTGGATGAACTGATGAAAACCAGGGATGCCAACGAAGGGATTGGTGCTTTCATGGAAAAACGAACACCCGAGTGGACAGACGATTAGGTTTTCTGATGGCAGTCTATCAACTCACGCCTCCAGCTTTGAGTTGGCGGCAATACAACCGGCTTCAGCGCCATCGAGAAATACAAGTCAAGCTGAAAAGTGAACCCTCGTGGATTTAGAAATGTACAGAAATTTTTTTTTGTTACCATTCAGAATGGACCCCGTTGAGGGGAGAAAGCCAATCGGAAAAAAATTCTGCTTTCAGACTCAAAGTCGTCAGTATTTATTTCCGGGACAGTAGGCAATTGAAAAGCAACGCTTGACTTCGAAATTTCAAATTCATATAATTTAACCCGAAAACGATGACCGAACCGGCCCGAATATCGTACCCAGGTGCACGAAAATGCGCGCAACTGCATTTACCTTCAGTTCTCAAGCATGTCGCGGCAAGATACAAGTTATACCGTATAGTACTACTATCGTACCCTCGCGCGCCTTAAGCGATGGTTCGTATTCCTTTGGTGCATGATGCGGATTACCCATTCGGCTCAACTGCTGAGTTCACATTTGTACTTACATTTGTACTTACATTAATACAGACACGATTAAATATTAGGAGGAACCCATAATGGCTGATCTCAAAACCATCGATACCCTGTTCCCACTGTTGTTGGAAGAATGGCAACAAAGCTGGTCCGACGCCACAAATTCGCCTGGAGAATTGAAATGCTCTGTTGAAGCTGCCTGGGGAGCTGGATACCCCGGCCCCGAAGAAATCATCAAGGCGATGGATGACGCAGGCGTGGAAACGATTCTTGCAACCGATCTTCTTGCCTGGTCTTACCGCAGGCAATCCAGATTTGCCAAGGATATGACAGAGACGATAGCTGAAATGACCACCAAGTATCCGGGGCGGGTATTCGGACTTGCGGATTACGATCCCTTCAAGATCAGAGAGAGTCTTGACAAGCTCGAAAAGGATGTCAAAGAGCGCAACTACAAGGGCGTATACATACATATTTACGGGTATGATATCCCTCTCGATCATCGCAAGATGTATCCTCTGTACGCCAAATGCGAGGAAATGGGGCTACCTGTCTCCATGCAAACCGGACACGTCCTCGAGGCGATGCCGAGCGAACATGCGCGCCCGATATACATCGACAGGATAGCCAACGATTTTAGAGAACTGACCTTGATCGGAACGCATACAGGGTATCCATGGGTGGATGAGATGATCTCCTGCACGACAAAATGGCCCAACGTCTATTTAAATTTCAGTGCGTGGCTGCCAAAGTACTTCCATCCTTCACTGAAAACGTTCATGACATCACGGCTCGCCTCGGATAAAGTACTGTTTGGCTCGAACGGACTTTCCTGGAAACGATATATTGAACAGATGAGCGCCATGGGCCTCAGAGACGACTCGCTGGAGAAGATTCTCTATGGAAACGCCAAGCGAATCTTTAAATTGTAGAAGATCACATCTCACATTGGTGGTCTCGACTGGAAATTTCCAGCCAAGCAACGGGGGTTGTAGAAGCAGAGCCAAGATTCTTCCAAGCAGACCAGAATGTCGATAAGGGAACTAGAGAAGTGGTTGCATACCAACACGTCTGTCAGCGTGCTGTTCAGTCCCTTGATAGCGATCTGCCTGCGTTTCAAATCGTCCGGGCCGCAATCAATCCCCATTTAGGTGGTGGGTCGAGCTGGCTGCGTTTTGCCATCTTTTGTTTTGCAGTCCCCAGAGTAAATTAGGTGCTTTCATGGAAAAACGAACACCTGAGTGGACTGACGATTAGGTATTCCGATGACAGCCTGCCAACTCACACTTCTGGGCGTGAGTTGGCTCCAATCGCTTGCCACATCTTCCGCGTTCAACCGTCCAATCGAGTTATACGCCACTAAAGAGACGCCCATGAACCACAATATTCAATCCAAAGTTAGAACGCTTTTAGGGCGGATGCATTCCAAACCCCAGTTCTCAACTCAGGGCGCCGTTCTTTTTGTTGATTTGGAAAATCAGAAGACCCGGCGGGCATATTTGTCCAGGGACGTTTTTAACCATTTTCTTGGCGGCCGGGGGGCCAATATGTTCCTCCTTTACAACCTGATGCAGGAGGGGATGGACCCCTTAAATCCCGAAATCCCTTTGATCTTTGGAGCGGGCACCCTGACAGGCGCCGTCTCCTGTGCGACCCGCGGCAACGTGACTAGCATCTCGCCCGACAGCTACGCGATCCTGGATGCCAATGCGGGTGATTACTTCCCTGCTTTCATGAAACGTCATGGTTACGACCACATCGTGCTCTATGGGAGACCTGAAACCTGGCAGTTGTTGCGAATTCATCAGGAGAAGGTCTCCTTTGCCGATGCCACCCCTTACCTTGGCATGGATAATATCGACTTTACGGCAGCCATCGAACGGGATTTGAAGCTCAAAGAAAGAAAAGATCTCGCCATGGCACGCATCACCAGCGCCGGAGAAAATCTGGTCCTTTCCAGCGGCATCATGGGAGGGCCCAAGTCGATCTGGGCCAGAGGTGGAGCTGGGGCAAAAATGGGATCGCTGAAACTAAAGGCGATTCTGTTGGAAGGGAAGGTCAAAACGCTGGAAGTTAATGAACAAGTGAAAGAGAGTAACAAGAAGATTCGCAAAAAATTGCTTTCTACCAGCGTGATCAGCAACGCCCTGAAAACGGTGGGAACCCCTTTTTTATATAAACCCAGTCGGGTCCTTGGTGCTCTGGGAACCAAAAATAACCAGGAAACATCCTGGTTTGATTCCCTGGACGCCGATAATTTTGACCCCTATCGGCCCGGAATGGATGGCTGTTATAAATGCCCGGTCCGCTGCCGGGCCCGAAATGATATGACCCCTGCAGGGAAAGGAGGTTGGGGCGCTCATGCGTTAAAAGGGATCCAGGGTAATGCCAGTTACGACCCGAGCCAGGCTGAAAAAGATCATGAAAAAACCAGAACCTATCGGGGAATTCAGGGAGATGATGTTTTTGACCGCTATGACAAGGGGGATGGTCCTGAATATGTGACATTGGGGAAATTCGGTCCAAATATTGGAATTCAAATCCCCGAGCAAGTGCTGCGGCTCAATAACATTCTCAACGATTTGGGATTGGATTCGTCTGGTACCGGGGGCGCCATCGCCTGGGCCATGGAACTTTTTCAAAGGGGAATCATTACAGAGTCAGAAACAGGGGGGCTGAACCTGAGCTGGGGCAACTACCCTGTGGTGGAAAAGCTTCTCCGGATGACCGCGGGACGGGAAGGGTTTGGAGATACGATTGCCGATTCAGCCCGGGCAGTTGAGCGTAAGAAGTATCCTGAACAGGCGCTGGGATACCGTATGGCCGTCAAAGGTCTCTTCCAGTCCGACCCCCACGATGCCAGAATTTTGAAGGCCATAGCACTCGGCCTGGCTGTTGCAACCCGTGGCATGGATCATTTGCGAAATCGGCCGACCCTGGAGATCAATGCCAGAATTAACGATGCGCCGGGATTGAAATCTCTTTTATACAAAGGGAAGGTCGCTGCCGAACCAAATAGTTACGAGGGTAAAGAGTACGCCGTTCGTCGTTGTGAGGATATTTACGCTGTCGGCGACTCGGTGGGGATGTGCCGCTTTGATACCATGCTGTTTAACTCGCCAAACCTGGTTGGGCCTGTTGAATTTACAGAGTTGCTTCATCTCATGACAGGACTTCCCCTCTCTGAGACCGAGATTGAAAAAGCAGGACAGAATATTATGGGGCTGGAACGGATGCTTAATTATCGTCTGGGTCTTCGAGCAGAAGATGATACGTTGCCTCAACGCTGGTTTGAAGAGGGGAACAGTGCTGGTCCGTTCAAAGGGGAAAAGATCGACCGGCAGAAATTTGACGCTTTAAAAAAAAGGTATTATCAAATCAGCGGACTCACACCACAGGGACTCCCTGTTCCGGATTGGCATCAGAAATTGTCGGAAGTCGCCACCGGATTTGCGATCCAGGTCACGTTGCCCCCAGGTTTCATGGATGATGGAGAGCAGGTCTTAACCATAGATGAACCGGTTGACAACCTGTCCGATCTTTGGCCCCTCCTAAAAAGAAAACTTCCGGAATCAATCACAAAGCTGGACGACACCACTTTAAATTTCTCAGTCAACGATCAACTGGTGCTCCACAGTGAAATGCAGGTCAAGCTGAAAAGCGGTGATCAGTTGATGTTGCTTCCCGCTATAGGGGGCGGATAACAGGAAAAAAGAGACAAACAACGCTTGACTTTGAAAAACCAAATTTCTATCATCTAGCATCAGCAAACAGGAAAATTGGTTGGGTTCAATGGAGATAAATCGAATGAAGACAAAAGCTGCTGTTTCTTATGTTGAGGGAGAACCTCTGGTCATTGAGGAGTTAATTCTGGATGAACCAAAATCAGGTGAAGTTTGTGTTAAAATGGCTGCAGTCGGGCTCTGCCATTCTGACTATCATGCGCTGGTCGGCAATCGCCCGGTGGGGATGCGACCCATGATTATGGGCCATGAAGGTGCTGGCGTAGTGACAAAACTGGGCCACGGTGTCAACGGGATCAAAGTGGGTGACCATGTCTCATTGATGTTTATTCCGGCCTGTGGAAAATGCAAATGGTGTCTTGAGGGGAATCCCCATGCCTGCGTTTTGGGACCCACAATTGCCAAAGGCCCCCAGCCTGATGGTACCTACCGCTTTCATACTGACAACGGTCTGGATGTTGGGCAGTTCTGTCTTCTGGGAGCCTTTAGTGAATACACCGTGGTGAATCAGCATTCAGTCAGTGTGATTGACAAGGAAGTGCCCCTGGAGGTGGCCTGCCTTGTCGGTTGCGGTGTTGTAGGAGGTGTAGGGGCTGCAATTAACCGGGCAAAAGTCAAACCGGGAAGTTCAGTTCTGGTCATTGGTACGGGAGGATTGGGTACCAATATTATTCAAGGGGCACAACTGTCCAATGCATCCACAATTATCGCAGCCGATATTCATGATCACAAACTGGAATGGAGTCGCTCCTTCGGTGCCACACACACAATCAACGTCAATCAGGGAAATCTGGTTGAGCGAGTACTTGAGATCACAGGTGGAACGGGTGTGGACACGGCTTTTGAAGCCATATCAAATCCGGAAACGATCGGCATGGCTTTTGATGCGACCGCAAAATTGGGTAAAGTTGTGGTTGTTGGCTTAACGCCTTCACATTTTGATAGTCTGCCTATCAGCCCACTTAATCTGGTACTGACACAAAAAACCCTGATGGGTTCAATTTATGGAACCAGTAATGCCTTGATCGAGATTCCCAAGCTCCTTTATCTTTACAAACAGGGGAAAATTAAACTGGATGAGCTCGTCACCAGAACATACTCGCTGGAAGAGGTCAACCAGGGATACACGGACCTAATAGAGGGTAAAAATATCAGGGGAGTAGTGAAATTCTAAGAAATAAGGTGACAGCATACTAATTTAAAAATAGGTATGCTGTCACCCTATTTCTGTCACCCTATTTCTAATTTAAAAATAGGTATGCTGTCACCCTATTTCTGTCACCCTATTTCTACGACCCTATTTCCTATCAATTCAAAATATCAGCCGCATAATGAAAATAAGTAACGATTACCAGAAACTGGCGGACCATCTTTCTCAGCTGGCAATGAGTTTTCCGGTTCGGGATGATCTGATGGATATCCTCAAAGAAATTTTCACTCAAGAAGAAGCAGGGGTCGCTCTCTGTGTTCCGACAAATGTTATTCCGATGAATCCGGCCAGCATCGAGACGATTCAGCAAAGCTCCGATCTTCCTGAATATGAACTTCAAAAGATAATAGACGGTCTTGTACAAAAAAACCTGCTGTTCGTGGGGAAAACAGACGACGGTCAGGTTGGTTATGCCTTACATCAGGTTGGATTCGGCTTTCCGCAATCCTTTTTCTGGAAAAGGGAGGATACGCCCCACGCCAGGAAAATGGCCGGTCTTATCGGGAAATACTTCAACCGTCATGTGACAAGGGAAGCCTACGGTACGCCTACAAAAACGTATCGGTACATCCCCGTTGCAGAATCCCTTGAACCCGAATTACAGGCAGTTTATCCGCTTCATTTAATGGAATCTGTAATTGAAGGCGCCAATTATTTTGCGGTTGCCCACTGTCCCTGCCGGGTTGCCTATAAACTATCGGGAAGAGAATGTGACCATCCGCTGGAGGTTTGCCTGAAATTCAATGATCTCGGCCGTTATCTCGTTGAAAGAGGTCTTGGACGTGAAGTCAGCAAAGAAGAGGCCCTGCAGATCATTAGAATTAGCGAAGAGGCCGGTCTGGTCCATTTTGTAGACAATTCAGGGGGGGAAATCAACCATAATTGCAACTGCTGCGGTTGCGCCTGCTGGAACGTTGGCAACATCAAAAGAAGAAAGATAAAGCGCGATGACATCATGGCCACCTATTTCATGCGCAAAACCAATACAGATGATTGTGCAGGCTGCGGTGATTGTGTGGACATCTGTCCGGTTGATGCGCTTAAAATGCAGGAGAATCTGCCTTTAGTGGATGAAGAATGGTGTATCGGCTGCGGCGTCTGTGCAACCGTTTGCCCAACCGATGCGGCCAGAATGAAAATTAGAGAAGATAAAACCGGAGAGCTACCTGCCACCAGTCCCAAAGAACTGCATCAAAAAATTCTGATGGAAAAAAACTCGTAATCTGGCAAATTCACTAAGACGCTTTTAATATCTCAATTATTTCTCATTTTTCTAAAACAGATATATTTATTGGATTAATCACTTACATAATGATTGCTGGTTCGAATCCCGCCACGGAACCTGCCCAGTAAAACAGGCTGAAACTCTTTATACATATGGTATAGAGCCCGGTAAGTTCTTGTGTTTTTGGAATACACAAAAATCTTCGTTTTTCTCCCAATCCCTTTCCATACCTACTTTTGATCGATTTTCAAAAAGCAGGATTTTATAATAAGGTGACAGCATACTAATTTTATATTTCCGTAAAATAGGTATGCTGTCACCTTATTTCGGTCACCTTATTTCGCGGTCACCTTATTTCCGTCATTATTGTCACTGTCACCTTATTGTCACCTTATTTCCCTATGCGTGTCGGAAGGTCGAAAGATCATCGTCAGGAAAAAGCCTTTTAAGCCTTAACTTAAGCAGCTTTAGATACTCTTTCTGCATGACTTGAGACAGGAAGCTGTCCATGACTACAGATTCCCATGAATGTACAGCCCTCAATAGCTGATTTTGGATTTTTTGAATAGTCCTGTCATTGAGCTGTAGACATTTGTTTCCATAGTAATCAATCAGATCATATCTGGTGATCCTGCTTTTTTTAGCATTTAGCGGAAGTGCCATTTCTTCGACGGGATTTGGGATTGCAATACTGGTATTCAGGAGATCGTAAACGGGAGAGAGTACCACTTTATTCTGTGTTGAGATAACAGAGAAATTTTTCAAATGCATATCCTCATTGCCCGCTATAAATGAGAACAGTACCAGCAACAGGAGTTTTTGTTTTTCAACCATGGGGTAGGTGCAGTACTGTTCAACCAGTTTTACCACCGTTTCCATACTGGAGCTGTATTTAGTCTCCCTTGACAACCCGGACAGCTGGGCAAAATCTTCCATTGACACTTTTCGATTTCTTCCTTCACGATCGAATCTTTTGATCACATAAACCAGTTGGTCATCACCGCCACGAACGAGAAAATGAAGTGGTACTTCCAGGCCGCAGGTTTGTGCCAACCGCATCGTTAAATCTTCATTTTCAGGCAATTCGGGATAATCAGCCGATTGGGGCTTCAGTATATACTTTCCCCCTGCATCAACAATTTCAAATTCTCCCTGACGGATGTTTAACTGAGCAGATACTTTCGGTTGTACGCCCTGGATCGACATTTTTTCAGCCCTTGCCGCAGCTTCGTGTCTGAGTGCTTCTTTTGTGAAAGGAAGATTTTTCAATCCCTTAAGGTTTCGATCGATTCTTTTTAAACCTTCAGGGCTATACTCAGCCGATGAGGGTTGATATGTGATCAGGCATCTCATCTTATATTTCCTCTACCGTGATTGATCCTACCATATCCTTTCCGGTGGTAACGAGTTGACTAAACGAATCATCCCGATCAATTTTCAACCTCCTGACGAGGGCTTCCAGCTGATATCCCTCGGGTAGCAGGCCATCGAAAAAAGAGGGAAACGCGTCGAACCAGTATGACGTTTTCTGAATGGGAATGGTCAAAGATATAGGCAGTCCGCTGTAATCCGGAAGATATTGATATTCATAACGGCTATTTTTCTGATGTTCAGTCAGGTGCCCGGCCGGAATGTTCTTTTGATAGACGAGACATTTACGCATCAGGTTCTCCCGCCGGTAAAATAAATCTGATTTGAATATTCAAGACATGTAGAACCTTCAATAAATTTGAATATTGAATAGTGATTTTTCCCTTTTCCAATTCGTAAATCAGGTTTTTGGCCACACCAGCCAGATCCGCCAACTCTTTTTGCGTTAAACCAGCATGTTTGCGAGATTTACGAATGAGATCAGAGATTTGTTGAGTCATTTTTACCTTTATAATGGGAAAAAATTTTGTTTTTTGGTCATCATACCTCTGCTTTATAAGGA
>Ga0233437_1001331_pt1 | contig 45990 bp, 40 predicted proteins | sample SI_122_August201_FD_182714 | JGI IMG/M metagenome (GOLD analysis project Ga0233437, IMG submission 182714) | Seawater microbial communities from Saanich Inlet, British Columbia, Canada - SI_122_August2016_200_MG | ecosystem: Environmental > Aquatic > Marine > Inlet | place: Canada: British... | reverse complement strand
GAAAGCAGGAATTGAAGCAGTATTTGTAAATGGTATGATGTATTAAAATGAAATCATTAAAATCAATTGCAATAAAAATAAGGAGTTAAAATGACAAAAGAGCAATTTGTTCTGGAACTGGAAAAAATTGGAGCTATAAAATTTGGCAGCTTTACATTAAAGAGCGGACTCACATCCCCATTCTATTTTGATCTACGAGACATGATCAGTTTCCCATATATATTAGAAGGAATTGCAGATCTATTAGTTGAGAGAATTAAAGATATGGAATTTGATGTGCTCACAGGAATTCCTTACACAGCATTGCCAATTGCATCTCTTGTTGCTTCCAAATTGCAGAAACCCTTAGTTTATATGCGCAAAGAGGAAAAAGCTTATGGAACAGGTAATAATGTGATTGGGAAATTTGAGAAAGGTGCTAAGTGCCTGGTGATTGATGACCTGATAACAACCGGAGCAAGTAAAATTGAAACTGCAGAGAAGTATAAAAAAGAGGGAATTGTTATTAAAGATTTTGTTGTAGTCATCGATAGAAGTTTAAATGGAACTGAAGAACTTGCAAAAGATGGTTACAAACTTCATAGTTTGATCACACTTGATGATATTGTACAGTTATTGAAAGATAAAAACTTGATCACAGATGAAAAAGTTATAGAGGTTGAAGGATTTACAGCAAGTTTGAATAAACCAAAAATAGAAAAAGCAAAATATGTAAATCCACTTACACAAAAACTTCTTAATAAAATGAAAGAAAAAAAATCTAATCTTGTCCTTTCACTCGACGTAACAACTCAAAAAGAATTTTTCGAAATGTTAGATAAAGTTGGTGGTGAGATCGTAATGCTTAAAACTCACGTTGATATTATTGATGATTACGATGAGAATTTCATTCCTAAACTACAAGAATATGCAAAGAGGCAGAACTTTCTGATATTTGAAGACCGTAAATTTGCGGATATTGGTAATACAGTTAGACATCAATTTAGAAATGGTGTTTATAAAATCGCAGATTGGGCAGAATATATTACTGTTCATATGGTTGCTGGAGAGATGATCTTAAAAGGATTATTTGAGGGAATAGAAGGTCATGCTGGATTTGTACTGGCTCGTATGAGCTCAAAAGGTAATCTACTAAACGAGACTTACACTCGCAAATGTTTTGAAGCTGCAAAGAAAAATCCACAATGGGTTGCTGGTTTTATCGGGCATGGAAACAGTGTGGAAGATATAAGGAGATTCAAGGCAAAATTTCCTGGAAGTGAACTTCTAATGATGCCGGGGGTAAAAAAAGAAGCTGGTTCAGATGCAATGGGACAGCAATATATAACAATAGAAGACGCAATTGGTGGTGGCGCTGATTGTATTATCGTTGGAAGAGGAATTCTTCAAGCAGAGGATTCTTTTGAAGAAGCTAAACTTTATAGAGAAAGAGCTTGGAAAGCTTATGATAAAAGAAATAATAATTAGGAGGATATAAATGAAAAATTTGATCTCAATGCGTGATTTGAGTAAAGAAGATATTTTGCATTTAATGGATGTAGCTGCAAAGATCGAAAAGGGTGAGATAGTTCCAAATATGCAAAGAAAACTTGCTGCTCTACTATTTTTTGAGCCATCCACTAGAACGATGTTCTCATTCGATACTGCAATGAAACGCATGAATGGTGATACTATTATCATGAGCGGAACAAAAAATACATCTGCAAAAAAAGGTGAAACTTTTGCCGACACACTTCAGACAATCGCTCAGTATTCCGATATTATTATTATGAGAAGTCCAATTGAGGGTGCTGCCAGATATGCAGCAGAAGTTGTTGACCTTCCTGTTGTAAATGCTGGTGATGGAGCTAATCAGCATCCCACACAAGCTCTACTTGATATGTATTCAATTATTAAAACACAAGGTAAATTAGATAATTTAAAGATCGGTCTTGCTGGTGATCTTCGTTTTGGAAGAACTGTTCATTCCTTAGCTCAGGCAATGGCTGTATTTGGTGCTGAGTTTAAATTTATCTCTCCTTCTTTCCTACAGATGCCAGACTACATAAAAGATGATCTTATTGAGCAAAATATAAAATTTGAAGAGCTCAAAGAGATGGATGGGAATATCAACGATCTCGATATTCTTTATGTAACTAGAATCCAGAAAGAACGCTTTGCGGATCCCGAAGATTATGAAAAAGTAAAAGGATCTTATGTATTAAATAAAGCAATGTTAGATAACGTAAAAGATAATTTCAAAGTTTTACATCCGCTACCAAGAGTCGACGAAATCCATCCAGATGTAGATGATACTGAATTTGCCTACTACTTCCCACAAGCAAAAAACGGAGTTTATACCAGACAGGCAATTATATCAATTCTTCTTGGGGAGGTGTAGCATGAGCGAAGTAAAAAAAATAAAAGTTAATGCAATTAAAAATGGAACTGTTATCGATCATATTTCAGCTGGCAAAATATTAAAAGTAATTGATATCTTAAATTTAACAGGTAACAATACAGTTATGGTAGGAATGAATCTTTCCAGTAACAAGATAGGGAAGAAGGATATCATTAAAATCGAGAATCGTGAACTTTCTAAGCAGGAAGTTAACAGTATCGCTCTTATCGCTCCAAGCGCGACGCTTATCATTATAAATGACTTTGAAGTAGTTAGTAAAGCTTCTTTAGATATGCCGGAATATGTGGAAGAGCACATAATATGTCCAAACCCTAAATGCATTACAAATAGCGAAGAAATCCCTTCTAAATATTATATTAGCAATACTGAATTTGCTACAGCTAATTGTTTGTATTGTGAGAAAAAATATTTAGTTGAAGATCTTAAGATAAAGATCTAATAAATCAAGCAGGAGTTGACATGGCAAAAAAAATTATAACGGAATCATCTAGAACCTTGATGGAATATAGATTGTTACCAGGGTATACTCCCACAGAATGCAGTCCTAATAATATTTCTTTACGTACTCCGCTAGTCTATTCAGAAAATAATGAAAAAAAATACAATTTAAATATTCCTCTAGTTTCTGCTGCAATGCAATCTGTTTCTGGTGATCAGATGGGAATTGAACTAGCCAAACTTGGTGGTGCAGCATTTATTTTTTGCTCCCAAACAACAGAATCTGAAGCAAAGATGGTTAGGAAGATAAAGAACCATAAAGCTGGATTTGTGAAACCAAAGAAAATGAAATCAGATATGAAGGTAAAAGAAATGTTTGAGATCAGAAAAAATTCAGGACATTCAACATTCCCTGTTGTAGATGATAATGGCCTTTTTGTTGGATTGATCTCTAAATGGGATTATGACATTTCACTTCATGCTGATTGTTTAATTAAAGATAGAATGATATCAAAAAAGAATATTGAAGTTGGAAAGAATATTACAGATTTACTAGAAGCAAACAAAATTCTTCTGGAAAGTCATAAATCAATTCTACCAATTTTAGATGATGCCGGAAAACTCACATCATTGGTTTTCAGAAAAGATATTAATGATCAACTTGACTTCCCACTTGAAATTCATGATGAGAAGAAGAGATTGATCTCTGTAGCAGCAATAAATACTCACGATTATAAAGATCGTGTTAAGGCATTAGTAGATGCAGAAGTAGATGTTATTGCGATTGATTCTTCAGATGGCCATACTCAATATCAAGCTGAAGCAATAATGTGGATAAGTGAAAACTACCCAAACATACCAATTATTGGCGGGAATATAATCACCAAAGAAGGCTTTAGATTCCTAGTAAAAGCTGGTGCAAAAGCTATTAAGGTAGGAATGGGAGGTGGCTCGATATGTATAACCCAAGAGCAAAAAGGAACCGGAAGGGGACTCGCTACAACTATAATTGATGTAGTTGCCGAGAGAGACGAATATTTTAAGGAAACAGGTAAATATATTCCGATAGCTGCTGATGGTGGAGTTACAAGCACAAAAGATGTTACGATCGCTTTAGCTCTTGGTGCAGATTATGTGATGATGGGACGTTATTTTGCTAGAATGGAAGAATCTCCAACAGACAAGATCGTGGTGAATAATCGCGTAATGAAACCATATTGGGGAGAAGGATCTGCCAGAGCTCAAAATTGGAAAGCAAGACGTTATAATCAGGGAAAATTTGTTGAAGGTGTAGAAGGCATGGTAGAGTATGCTGGTCATCTTCGGGATAATCTAGAAGAAACACTAGCAAAGATAAAATCCTCAATGGGAACATGTGGTGCTATGAATATCTTAGAATTCCATAATTTGGCTGAACTTGAAGTAGTATCTGCTCTCTCAATCCGAGAAGGTAAACCTCACGATATTTATCTCAGTACAGAGAATATTGAAAATCAAGATTATAATTCATCAGAATAATTGAATAATCAAATGGAGTATTGAATGACCGATTATAAAAAAGCCGGTGTAGATATTAAGATAGGTGATAAAGCTTCTAAAATCGCTTACAGTTTTGCCAGATCAACGTTTTTCTCGCGTAGGGGAATGATAGGTGAGCCTGTTACTGACGAAGGATCATTTGCCGGAATGCTGGATATGGGAGATTTCTACATTGTTCAGGGTGACGATGGAGTTGGTACAAAAATGGAAGTTGCAGAGCGTATTGGGAAATTTGATACTTTAGGTTACGATCTGCTGGCAATGGTTGCTGATGATGCGATCTGTCTTGGTGCAGAAACGATATCTATAACTAACACACTTGATACAAATAAAGTTGATCCTGATGTTATTCACGATCTGATGAAAGGTTTAGCAAAAGCTTGTATAGAACAAAAAGTAGTTATACCAGGTGGAGAGATTGCTGAAGTTGGAAAATCTGTTAACAGTAACGTTTGGAACGCAACTGCAGTTGGTGTTTTGGAAAAAGATAAAACTATTACCGGAAATGACATAAAACCTGGTGATAAGATCATCGCTTTGCAGGAAAAAGGATTTCGTTCAAACGGGTTTTCATTAGTTCGTTATGTACTAGAAAAAGAATTTGACGTAAATGTGTATAATAAACCTTCTCCATTTGGAAAGAGTTGGGGAGAAATGATACTAAAACCATCAGTAATTTATTCCTCCGCTTTATTAGAATTGCTTGGAAGATTCGGTGAAGAACGAAAATCCAATATTAAGGGAATCGCTCATATCACAGGTGGTGGGATCCCAGGGAATTTTAATCGGATTTTGAAAAGGACTGAATTGGGAGCTAATTTTGATGATTTTTACCCACCCTCACCGATGGTAATAGAGATTCAGAAGATTGGGAATGTTTCGGAAGATGAAGCCTATAAAACATGGAATATGGGTAATGGAATGATGTTAGTGGTTAGCGCAGAAAATGCAGATTCAATTGTTGCTGCATTATCACTTGAAGCAAAAGTTGTTGGATCAGTTATCGAAGAGAAAAAAATTATAATTAATTCGAAAGGTGCAGATGCACAAAGGTTAGTTTTTAATCTTTAAATAATCTGGAGGAAAAATGATTAGAAAAATTACTTATCTATTTTTAATATTTATTTTATCAATGAGTGCAATGTATGCAAATGAAGTACGTGGGTTAACAAGCAAAATCCCTACAGAAAACAAAATGGAAGTAATCGGAAGAGCGAACGAATATTTTCCAAAAAAAGTTCAACCTAAAACTATTAACACATTAATAGATCGAGAAGGTTGGACTATAATAGATTCAATAAATTTCAATTCATTTATTCAACCTGGAAATTACATTGGAGTATCATTTGATAACACAACAAATGAGATAAGTTTAATTTCCAATTATGAAGATCTATTGTGCCCGGAAGCTATTGCCGCATTAGAAAAATCCCCAAAATGGTTAAGGCCTGATTTGGAAAATATCTTCCTACAGCTTGATCCAGATATACAATTAGAATGGGCAGAAGTTATTAATAATGCAACAGATCCATATATTGATGAGATAGCATTTTCAATTGCTAATACATCTGCAGAATATCTCTCTTCACCTTATTGTTACCCCGAAATATTTATTGAAAATGCATTTAATATTTATACAGCCGATATTTTTTTGAATTATGTAGAAATTATGGATTATGGAACATCTGCATCAGATGAAAATTATTACTCAACAACTTTATACTGGAAAATTGATGAAAACGGTGATCAAGTACAGGTTGAAGTTCCCAGAGATATATATTATATGTATATCGTACACCCAAAGATCACAGATGAAATCCCTGCATTTATTGATCCTGATATAATTGAGGATAATACAACTCATAATAATAATATTGTCTCTCCTGATGAAGGTGTATTTTGGAGATATTACATCTTTAATAATAATGATGCGGGATATCCTCTTTTAAGAGATGAATTAATGAATAGTACTGTTCTATGGGACTTCACAAATAATTCACCGAATGATGCAATTCATACATTAGGGCAGTGGATCAACTCTTCAATGTCTTTTACTTCTAATAATGAAAGACCACATCAACCGGTTCGCATCTACAAAAAGCACATTGGAAGATGTGGAGAATATGCTGATATTTCAACCGCTGCAGCTAGATCAGCCTTAATTCCATGTACAGGAATTTTGGCAATTTCCGGAGACCATACCTGGAATGAATTCTGGGATGAGCAGTGGATACAATGGGAACCTGTAAACGGATACTTAAATAATCCGCTTGTTTATGAAAATGGATGGGGAAAAGTATTTGGATCGGTTTTTGAAATCAGAAGCAATGGTTATCTAACACCGGTTACAGAAGTTTATTCAGAAGAAACAGCTACTATTACAATTTTTGCACTTGATGCAAATGGGAACCCAATTGATGGTGCAAGAATTAAATTAAGGGCCGATAATGCTTCAGACAATTGGGGTTATACAGATAATGAAGGGAAATACACATTCATCGTTGGAGATGCCCGGAATTATTATGCAAGAATGGATTCTGATATCGGAAGCGATCCTATTGATACAAGCCAATATTATGAAGTAGCTTTGAATACAGTTGGAGGGCAAACCTATACATATTCTACAACTGCTGAAGGAATAATGCCTGAAGTCTTATATAATCCTGTTACAATACCAGAAGATGATACAGATGACTATAAATTAGTAATTGATTTTACTGTTCCGGAACAGGTAATAACTGGGTCTATAATTATGGATGATATTGATGATACCCAGTTCTACAACAAAATAGATGATGGGATTATTAATTTCTTTATGGCTGATTGGATTGGTTATTTGTATTTCACAGATGGACAGATATTTGATACCTTTAATGAGTATATTGGTATTTCTGAAGGTGAAATTGAATTTGATATTCCTGCAAACGAAATGTGGTATGCTATGTTTAATATTGGAGATAATTTAAATAATCCTCAGAATCTAATTGGTAGTGCAAAACTATATGAATATAATGTTAATTCGATTTATAACAATGAAATTCCAAATTCAACACAGCTGCATAATAATTATCCAAATCCATTTAATCCAACTACAACTATCAACTATAGTTTGAACTATAATTCTAATGTAACCTTAGAAGTATTCAATATTAAAGGACAGAAAATTAAAACACTAGAGAATGAAGATAAAATAGCAGGTAATCATAGTTTAATTTGGAATGGAAAGGATTCTGATGATGAGTCCGTTGCCAGTGGAGTTTATTTCTATAAGCTTGTTTCAGAAGAACACTCATTTGTTAAAAAAATGGTTTTAATGAAATAACTAAAAATAATTAAAAATATTATGGAGTAAGTTTGAAAAATCAGATTCAACTTGTTTTAAAAGATAAGATCAGAGATGTTCAGGGTGAGAAAGTTCAAAAATCAGCCGAAGCATTTTTAAACATTGATACTGGAAAAGTAAAAACCGGAAAGATCTTCAATGTGATGTATGATATATCACAAGAAGAGATCGAACGATTTGCAAATCTAGGATTAAGAGATGAGATAATACATGATGTTTACATTAATTCATCTTATAAAAATTCTACATTTAAATCATTTGTACTTGTAGCTAAAATGCCTGGTGTTACAGATGATGAGGGAATTTCAGCACAAAAAACACTTATTGATATTCTCGATCTTAATCTTGATGTAAACACACAGCATATTTACACAGAAGACCTTTACTTAATAGAAAATGAATTGAGTGATACTGAACTAAAAGAATTAGCAGAAAAACAACTTGGGAATAAACTTATTCATCATTTTGAATACGGTGAATTTAAGGGATTGGTAGATTACGTTCCAGAAGTGAAGATAGCTTCAGATAATGAAGTAAAGATAATATCATTGGAACTTGGAGATGCAGAATTATTGAAACTTTCTAAAGACATGTTGCTTTCTTTAAATTTAGAAGAGATGCAGACTATCAAAGCACATTTTGCTGATGAAAATGTAAGAATGTATCGTAAAGAAAAAAGTTTAACACTAAATCCAACAGATTGTGAATTAGAGGTTCTCGCTCAAACATGGAGTGAACACTGCAAACATAAAGAGTTTGCAGCTTCCATAAAGTATACAAACAAAGAAACTGGTGAAGAGAAAACAATTGATTCACTGTTTAAAACTTATATCCGCAGATCCACCGAGATAATTCGTGAAAGGCTTAAAGAAGCTGGGAATAACTGGCTTCTTAAAATATTCACAGATAATGCTGGAGTTGTTAAGATAGATGATGAATCCGTTTTTGTTTGGAAGGTAGAAACACATAATTCACCATCTGCAATTGATCCCTACGGAGGAGCTATTACCGGAATATTAGGTAATAATCGTGATCCATTGGCAACTGGAATTGGTGGTGCAAAATTATTGTTCAATACAAACGTGCTTTGTTTTGGCCCTCCAAATTATGATAAAGAATTACTTCCAGGTCAGCTGCATCCTCGTAGAATCTTTGAAGGTGTACGACATGGAATCGAAGATGGTGGAAATAAATCAGGAATTCCTACAGTGAACGGCTCGATCATTTTTGATGATCGCTACAGCGGTAAACCGCTTGTATATTGCGGTACTGGTGGTGTGATGCCGTTTCAATTTAAAGGAGTGGATTCCTGGCTTAAACCAATTGATGCTGGTGACCTAATAATTATGGCTGGTGGAAGAGTAGGCAAAGATGGAATTCACGGAGCTACTTTTTCTTCAGCAGAGATCGATGAACATTCACCGCAATCAGCTGTTCAGATCGGTAGTCCCATAACTCAAAAACTTTTAGGTGATTTTATGCAAGAAGCAGTTCTACAAGGTTTGATCAAAAGTTCAACAGATAATGGTGCTGGAGGACTATCTTCTTCTGTAGGTGAATTAGCAACAATAACCGGTGGTGCAGTTGTGAATTTGGAAAAAGTACCACTAAAATATGCAAATCTTAAACCATGGGAGATCTTTATTTCTGAATCTCAAGAACGTATGACTTTTGTGGTTACTAAAGATAGAAGAGAAGCATTATATAAACTGGCAAATCAACGTGAAGTTGAACTTTCCGATATAGGTGTTTTTACTGATGATGGTTTTATAGACGTTCGATATAACAATAAATCAGTTGCTTATCTCGACATGGAATTTCTGCACGAGGGTGTTCCAAAAAAATATATGGAAGCAGTTTGGGAAAAGCCGGAACTGGAAGAGCCGAAAATTCCTAATGATATAGATTATAACCAAATTATAATTAAATTAATGAGTAGTTTGAATATTTGTTCTAGGGAAGATGTGATACGACAATATGATCATGAAGTGAAAGGAAAAACAACCATTAAACCGCTTATGGGTCCCGAAGGTAAGGCTCCGCAAGATGCAGCAGTAATACGCTTGAATTTTAAAAGTTTTGCTGGAGTAGCAGTTTCAAATGGGATCATTCCGCGCTACAGTGATATCGATGCTTACCAGATGAGTGCAGGTGCCTTTGATGAAGCGATAAGACAGATCATTGCAGTAGGTGGTAAGCTTCCAGATATAAAAGATACAACTAATTGCTTTTGGACGGTGAATGATAATTTTTGCGTACCGGATTCTTTGTTTGATCCTGTTACAAATAAAGATGGGAAGCTGAAACTGGCAAAGCTGGTTCAGATGAATGAAGCATTATTCGATATGTCTACATTCTACAATATTCCAATGACTTCAGGGAAAGACAGTATGAAGAACGATTTCAAAGCAGGGAAGATCAAGATTTCGGTTCCTCCTACAATTCTATATTCAATGGTTGCAAAGATTGATGATATAAGAGACACTGTTACGAGTGATTTTAAAGCAGATGGTGATTTGATATATCAAATTGGTAAAACTTATGATGAATTAGGAGCTTCTGAATTTTATAGATTATTCGATGAATTAGGAGCAAATGTTCCAGTTGTAAGAAAAGAAAAAGCAAAAACAATTTATGATAAAATTATTGTAGCAAATAAAAAGAAACTTATCGAATCAAATCATGATATCTCTGATGGAGGATTGGCTGTAGCCCTCACGGAGTCAGCTTTTGGTGGTGGATTTGGTGCAGAGATAAAACTAGAAAAAGTAAATAATAAAACCTTGAATGCTGCACTCTTCTCTGAGTCACATTCTCGTTTTGTTGCTAGCATAAAACCAGAAAATAGAAGCGCATTTGAAAGTATGTTTGGTGAGGATGCAACTCTATTAGGAAAAGTTTCATCAAATAAGAAATTGATAATTAAATCAGATATTAATGAAATAATAAGTATTGATATTGATAAATTGAAAAAAGCTTGGGATGATGGGCTGAAATAATGAAAAAAGTTAAAGCATTAATAATTACAGGTTACGGGATTAATTGTGAAGAAGAGATGGCAGCTGCATATGATCTTGCTGGTGCAAATACAAATATTTATCATCTAAATGATATTTTTAATGGAATTATAAATATTCATAATTATGACATTCTGAATTTCCCAGGTGGATTTTCTTTTGGTGATGATCTGGGTTCGGGTAAAGTTTTAGCCAATAAGATGAAATACAAAAAAATGGAATCTGGTAAAACAATCTTAGAAGAGATTAAAATATTTTTAGAATCAGGTAAGTTTATTCTAGGAATTTGTAATGGATTTCAATTTTTGGTTAAGATGGGGTTGTTGCCAAATACACATGGGAATTTTGATCAGGAAGTAACTCTTACCAGAAATAATTCTGCAAAATATGAAGATCGTTGGGTTCATCTGAAGAAGAATCCAAACTCCAAAACTCCATTCTTGAAGGATATTGATGTCATGCCTTGTCCTGTGCGACATGGTGAAGGAAAACTTATCATCAAAGACGAAGTTGTAAAAGCAGAAATAATCAATAATAATCTGAATGTTTTCAGCTATTGCAATGATGATGGGAATGTGACATCAGAATATCCACTGAATCCAAATGGAGCTGATCTGGATTGCGCAGCTCTTACAAATCCAACGGGGCAGGTTCTTGGTATGATGCCACATCCTGAAGCTTTCCTCAGTTTATATAACCATCCAAACTGGGGTCAAATAAAACGAAATAATCGAGATATCTCTGAAGATGGTGATGGATTGCAGATATTTAAGAATATTGTGGATCATATTGAAACACATTAAGAGGATTTTATGAAAAAAGTAATCTCAACAGAAAACGCACCCAAGGCTGTAGGCCCTTATTCTCAGGCTGTGTGGGCTAATGATTTGCTATTTATTTCTGGGCAGATCCCAATAGATCCTGAAACGGGAAAATTTGTTTCTGAGGATATTAAAGAACAAACAAAACAAGTTTTTCTAAATTTGGGAGCTATTTTAATTGAAGCTGGTTTGGATTTTGAAAATATAGTAAAAGCAACAGTATATCTGGCAGACATGAAAGATTTTGCAGCAATGAACGAAGTTTATTCTTCTTTCTTCACAAAAGATTTCCCAGCTCGTGCAGCTTTTCAGGTTGTTGCATTGCCCATGGGTGCTAAAGTGGAAATTGAAGCAATAGCTATGAAGTAATTATTTAAAAGGAATTATTATGAATATACAGAAAAAGATCAAGAATTTGGAATGGTTACGTAAGGAGATCATCGGACGGAATATGTTGTTTGAAACTTGCTACGGCAAAAAACCGCTTGTTTATGCCGATTACACTGCAAGTGGACGTGCAGTAAATTTTATTGAGAATTATCTTACAGATCTATATAAATATTATGCAAACACTCATACTGAAGATGATTTTACAGGGAAGACAATGACCACACTTCTGCATGATGCAGAAAAAGAGATCAAACGTATGGTTAATGCCGGAAAATCTGGTAAGATCATTTTTAATGGTACAGGTGCAACTGGTGGAATATCTAAATTGCAGCAGATCATTGGTGTTTACTGGCCTCCAACTACAAAGAAGAGGATCAATGATTACCTGAATGGTCCATTAAAAGATGCTGATGAGCATAAGAGAGTATGTCATTCAAAATTCCTCGATGAAATTGATGGTGCTTTACCGATAGTTTTTGTTGGTCCATACGAACATCATTCAAATGAGATCATGTGGAGAGAAACATTTTGTGAAGTTGTAGAAATACCACTTGATTCAGATGGTTTTATCGATTTGCAGACTTTAGATAAGGAACTTGCAAATCCAAAATATACAAATCGTGAAAAAATTGGTTCATTTAGTGCAGCTTCAAATGTTTCTGGTGTTAGAACAGATGTATATGAAATTGCTAGAATTCTACACAAGCATGGTGCTATAGCCTGTTTTGATTTTGCTGCCTGCGCACCTTATATTGAAATTAATATGAACAAAGATGATGAAAGTTATTTCGATGCGATCTATCTATCTCCTCATAAATTTTTGGGAGGACCAGGATCAAGTGGAATATTAGTTTTCAATGAGAGAATTTATAAGAAAGATCTTCCTCCAACTGTTGCTGCTGGAGGAACAGTTGATTTTGTTACATTAGATCGTGAACATTATATTGAAGATATTGAAACCCGAGAAAAACCGGGAACACCAGGGATCATGCAGGCTATTAAAGTAGCCTTAGTATTCCAATTAAAAGAAAAAGTTGGTGTTAAAACTATTGAGGAAATAGAAAAATACTACCTAACTAAATTTTACGATTATTACAAAAATAATGAGATGATCCAGTTTTATGGACCTATCGATCCCGATAAAAAACTAAATATCATTCCCTTCAATATAGTTCACAAGGATCGTGTATTTCACCATAAATTTATAACAAAATTAATTAATGATCTGTTTGGAATTCAAACACGTGCGGGATGTTCGTGTGCCGGACCTTACGGTCATCGTTTACTAGATATCTCACAAGAGATCTCTCGTTATTATCAATGTGCAATTGGTGTAGATAAATACAGCGGAGTTAAGCCAGGCTGGGTTCGCTTGAATTTCCACTATACACTTTCTGAAGTTGAATTTGATTACATTATAAAAGCTATTGATTTTGTAATTGAAAATGCAGATATTTTCTTACAGGAATACAATTTTGATTTCTCAACAGGAGATTGGTTTCATGTTGAACATGATAGTAGTTCAAAATTGCTTAATTTAGATTTTGAATCAGTTATAAATACACCAAAATATGTTCAGGATGATTGTGGAGATTGTGATGATATCTTTGCTGATAAATTGGAATTTGCTAATAAAAAAGCAGCTGAACTTAAACCTACAGAATATTATCCAACTTTTAATGAATCTCTTGAAAATCTTATGTTTTTCTATGTTAAAAATTATTATAATTTAAAAGGAATGAGTTGTGGTCAAAATTAAAAGAGCATTATTAAGCGTTTCAGATAAAACTGGAATTGTAGAACTTGCAAAAGCTTTGATAGATATGAGTTGTGAGATAATCTCAACAGGTGGAACAAAAAAAGTATTGGAAGCTGCTGGAATAAAAGTGACCGAGATATCTAAAGTTACAGGAAATCCAGAAGCGTTTGGTGGCAGGATGAAAACGATCTCTTTCAACATCGAATCCGCTTTATTGTATGATCGTGAAAAAGATGCTGTAGAAGCTTCAAAATTAGGAATTGAGGCGATTGATCTGGTTGTATGCAACCTATATCCATTTTCTGAAGTAAAGAAAACTGGAGCTGATTTTGGTGCTCTCATCGAAAATATAGACATTGGTGGACCAACCATGGTTCGTGCTTCTGCCAAGAATTTCAAATATGTGGCTACCATCACAGACGTTAATGATTATGCAGATATTGTTTCCGAATTAAAAGAAAACAAAGGTGCTTTATCATATGAAACACGATTTTCTTTGATGCGAAAAGCTTTCAATCATACAGCAGATTACGATGCATTGATAGCTACAACAATGGATGAACAGACTGAAGAAAAAAGTTTACGTCTTCATTTTAACGGTGGGAAGAAACTGCGTTACGGAGAAAATTCTCATCAAGAAGGTTATTTCTATCGGGAAACTGGAAAAGCTGATTCGCTTTATGATATGAAAGTTTTGCATGGGAAGGAGATTTCCTACAATAATTTAAACGATATCCAAGGTGCAATTGATTCGGTGAAAGATCTTGATAGATTTGGCGTTGGTGTGATCAAGCACAGTAATCCCTGCGGATTAGCAGAAGCTGATGATCAATTAACTGCTCTTAAACATTCCTGGGCAGGTGATCCAATTTCGGCATTTGGTTCCATCATTGCTTTTAATAAACCGCTTGAATTGAAAACGGTAGAATTCTTTGAATTGAATAATGAAGATAAAAGTAAGCGAAAATTTGTGGAAGTGATAGTTGCTCCTGGTTACAGTGATGAAGCACTTAAGTATTTGGAATTCCACAAAAACCTGAGAATTGTAGAATTTGATCCGGCTCTATGTCAGCGAGAGATCGATATGAAGTATTTACACAATTCAATATTGGTGCAAGATGCAGATAATTTATTATATGAAAAAATGGAAGTTGTAACTAAAAAACAAATTGATGTAAAATTAAAGAAAACATTAATAGAATTCGGGCTCAAAGCTATGAGACAGGTAAAATCTAATTCAATAGTTTTAGTTAGAGAAGTTGAAGGTAGAGTATTTCAACTTCTTGGAATGGGAGCAGGTCAACCAAATCGAATAATTTCGACTAGATTAGCTATTGAAAAAGCAACAGAAAACCTGACAATGGAATTTGAAGGAGAAGATATTATCTCATATTTCAATCAGGAATTTGGTAAAGCTATCCTTGTTTCAGATGCTTTCTTCCCATTCCCAGATAATGTTGTTACAGCTTCTCAAGCAGGCATAAAAACAATTGTTCAACCTGGTGGATCAATGAGAGATAAAAAAGTGATAAGAGCTTGCAATGACCTGGATATTGCTATGGTATTCACAGGAATTAGGCATTTTAAACATTAAAAGGACAAAACCACGGAGAGCACGGAAAACACGGAGAAAGAATGAGTAAATTATTGTATGAAGATCTAACAGATAAGATCATTAGAGCTGCGATAGAAGTTCATAAAAATCTTGGTCCTGGTTTATTGGAGTCTGCTTATGAGGAATGTTTTCTGTTTGAGTTGATTGACATAGGATTGATAGTGAAGCAGCAAATCACGATCCCTATCAAATATAAAGATATAAATATAAAAACTAAATATAGATTAGATTTATTAGTTGAAGACAAAGTTATTGTGGAAATAAAATCAGTTGAAAAACTGATGCCCATCCACGAAGCACAATTAATTACTTATTTAAAACTATCTGGGTATAGAGTTGGTTTATTAATCAACTTTAATGAAAATTTATTAAGAAATGGAATAAAAAGAAGAATTATATAATTACCTCTGTGCTCTCTGTGAGCTCCGTGGTGAAAGGAGAATTTATGAATTGTTTAGGAAATTTCTACACTCCACAAATGAAAGTAATTCATCGAGGAAAGGTTCGTGATAGTGTATGTATTGATGAAAAGACAAGGATGATCGTTGTTTCTGATAGAATATCAAGCTTTGATAGTGTTCTGAATAACTTCATTCCACAAAAAGGAGCAGTACTGACAGGAATTACAAACTATTGGTTTGAAAAAACAAGACATATTGTAGATAATCATTTTATCAAAATGATCGATCCGAATATCAGTTTAGTAAAGGAAGCTGAGCCAATTAAGATTGAAGTGATCGTGCGTGGTTATCTAACAGGCTCAATGTGGCGTGGCTACAAAAATGGAAAGCGTAATTTTAGCGGTGTTATTGCACCTGATGGACTAAAGCAAAATGATAAATTCCCAGCTCCGCTTGTTACTCCCACTACCAAAGAGGATTCAGATCGTCCAATCACACCTGAAGACATTGTAATAGAGGGGTGGACTACAAAAGTTATTTATGATGAGATGAGTAAAATATCGTTAGAACTATTTGATTTTGGTAGTAAATTTCTTGAAGAAAAGGGAATTATTTTGGTTGATACAAAATATGAATTTGGTATTATCGATGGTAAAATTATCCTAATTGATGAAATTCATACACCGGATTCATCAAGATTCTGGAGTCTGGAAGATTACAAAAAAGACTCAACAAAAGTAGATTCTATCGATAAGGAATATGTACGTCAGTGGTTGTTGGAAAATAAAGTTGATGGCATACTTCCTGAAGTATTAGCAGATGAAGTTATTGAGGAAACGAAAAGACGTTATCTCGATATACACCAGCGTATCACAGGTGAGAATTTAAATTATGATTTCAATGAAGACATTTTTGATCGAGTTAAGAGAAATCTTATTTCAGAAGGACTTATCAGAGATGGTTATGTTATAGTAATAATGGGATCACCAATGGATTTGCCACATTGTGAGAAGATTAAATCTCATCTGGAAAAATATAATGTTTATGTAGATATGAGAGTAACATCTGCCCATAAGAATGGAGAAAGAATTGGTGGAATTACAGAAGTATATAATAATTCTTTTGAACCGGGATGTGTTATTGCAGTTGCTGGAAGATCAAATGGATTGGGTGGCGCATTAGCTGCAAATTTGGCCATACCGCTTATAAATTGTCCTCCCTTTAAAGATAAGGTAGATATGATGGTTAATATTAATTCTTCACTTGTTATGCCTTCCAAAACTCCTGCCTCTACTGTTATTGATGTTAGTTCTGCTGCACTTGCTGCTCTACGAAGCTTGAATCTGCAAAGGTTGAAAGCTGTTTTTAGAAAAGAAATTCAGGATGTTAAGGAATCACTCATAAAAGCAGATGATGAGATAAAGAATAGTTGAATCTGAAAGAGGTTTGAAATGAATATTGCTGTAATAGGTTCAGGTGGTAGGGAACATGCGATTGCCTGGAAACTGGAACAAAGCGAATTAGTTGATAAAGTATATGTTCTTCCCGGTAATGGTGGAACTGAAAACAATGTAAATATTGATGTTAATAATTTTGAAATGATATTAAACTTTTGCAGACATAATACAATAGAACTTATATTTGTGGGTCCAGAAGATCCTTTAGCAGCAGGAATTGTTGATTTCTTTGCAGATACTCCTGTAAAAGTTTTTGGTCCTGATAAAGCTGGAGCACAACTTGAAGGCTCGAAGATCTATGCAAAAAGATTCATGCAAAAATATGGTGTAGCTACCGGAGCTTATCAAGATTTTGGTGGGGTTAAAAATGATTGCTGTCAGCAATTAACAATTTTCCCAAAAGATACAATTAAAAAAATGAATGGCAATTGCGTTATCAAATATGATGGACTTGCAGCGGGAAAGGGTGTATTTGTATGTTCTACGCAAGAAGAAGCAATGGTAGCATTAGATGAAGTCTATTCCAAATATGGGGAAGATGCTTCTTATTTAATTGAAGAAAGATTAGAGGGAGATGAACTTTCAATTCTTGCTTTTACAGATGGGAAAGATTACCAATTATTACTTCCATCACAAGATCACAAACAATTACTAGATGGTGACAAAGGGCCAAATACAGGTGGTATGGGAGCATTTTGTCCGGTTCCCTTCTACAACGATGAACTCAAAAAACAAATTGAAAACGATATAATTAAGCCAACTATGCAAGGTATAAAAGAAGAAGGTTATAAATACAAAGGTGTAGTTTATTTCGGATTAATGATAACGGAAAACGGACCAAAATTATTGGAATATAATGTTCGCTTGGGTGACCCGGAAACTGAAGTAGTTCTACCTGCTATGAAAAGTGATTTAGTTGAATTATTGCTCTCATGTTTTGATGGTTCTCTAGTAGATTACAAAATGGAATTCAATGATGGATTCTTTGTTGATGTAGTTCTTGTATCTGGCGGCTATCCAGCTGAATACAAAAAAGGATATCATATTTGTGGAATAAAAGATGATCAGGAATTACTTTTTCATGCAGGAACTAAAAAAGTTGATTTTCAAGTTGTTTCATCTGGTGGAAGAGTGTTAAATGTTGTTGAACATGGCGGTACGCTTGAGGAAGCTATTGATAGAGCATATAATAAAGTGAATGATTATTACTTCGAAGATATGTTTTACAGGAAAGATATTGGCAGAAGAAAGTGAAAATTAAAGAGATTATTATACTAATTTCTGGTCGTGGCAGTAATATGAAGGCAATTGCCAAGAACGTTCAATCTGGTAATCTTAAAGATATTTGCAAAATACAATCTGTTTTTTCCAATAAAGCAAATGCTGAAGGGTTACAATTGGCTGACGAATTAGGAATTCAAAGCCATTGTATTCCATCAAAAGGGGAAAAACGAAAAACTTACAATAATATGCTTTTGGAATGGTTAAAAAAAAGGAATCCTGACTATATAATTTTAGCAGGTTATATGAAGATACTATCAGCTGAGATCATACGGGAATTCCCGAAAAAGATAATTAATATTCATCCTGCAGACACCGCGGAACATCAAGGTTTACATGGTTATGATTGGGCTTTTGAGAATAAATTAATAACAACAAAAATTACAGTTCATTATGTTGATGAGGGACTTGATACAGGAAAAATTATCGGACAAAGCATAGTTGATCTTATTGGATGTAATTCTTTAGAAGAGGTTGAACAAGAAGGTTTGAATATTGAGCATGAATTCTATAGTGAGTGTTTGAAAAAGATATTTGAGGATTAATGAAAAAAATAGCAATAATTGATTTTGGTGGGCAATATACTCACCTAATAGCACGACGTATTCGTAACTTAGGAGTTTACAGCGAAATATACCATCCAGAAGAATTCTCAGTTAACCAAGATATCATTGGCATGATCTTCTCCGGTGGACCACAATCTGTGAATGCGGATGATGCATATCGCATTAATATTAACATAAATGATAATGAAATTCCCATATTAGGAATATGTTATGGGCATCAGATATTAGCCTCAATGTTAGGTGGAATAATTGAAAGCGGTGAGAATAAAGAATACGGATTTACCATTATTACATGTGAAGAAGATTCGGTACTTTTTGCTGGATTAGAGCTAAAGCAATCAGTTTGGATGAGTCACGGAGATCATGTTTCAAAATTACCTGAAAGTTGCAAAATCACAGCTTCTTCTGATACGATCAAAATCGCTTCTTATGAATCACTTGATCAAAAATTCTTTGGAGTCCAATTTCATCCTGAAGTTACACATACAACAAATGGTTTGAAAATGCTGGATAAATTCATCTCAGTTTGTACACAAGATCGTAATTGGAATCCTCATAATTTTAAAGAATCACTCATCAAGCAGATCAAGGATGAATCAAAGGGTAGAAAGTTAGTTCTTTTGCTTTCAGGTGGCGTGGATTCACTTGTTGCACTAGAATTATGTATTCAGGCTTTGGGAAATGAGAACGTTTATTCAATTCATATTGATACAGGATTTATGCGCCAAAATGAGTCATCAGAAATTATGAAATATTTTGCTAAACTTTGTTTTAGGAACATCAAGATAATTAATGCTGAAGAGTCATATCTAAAAGAATTGGATAGTATTGTTGAACCTGAAGCAAAACGACTAATTATTGGAAAAATGTTTGTAGATATCGCTAATAATGAACTTGCGGAATTAGAAGAACAGGAAGAATTGATGCTAGTGCAAGGTACAATATACCCAGACACTATAGAAAGTGGATCAACAGATAAAGCAGCAAAAATAAAAACTCATCATAATCGTGTAAGTGAAATTGAGAAATTGATAGAAGAAGGCAGAATAATTGAGCCTATTAAAGAATTATATAAAGATGAAGTTCGCAAATTAGGAGATGAATTAGGATTGCCGCAAAAACTTGTTTACCGTCATCCATTCCCAGGTCCGGGTTTAGCTATCCGAGTTATTTGTTCAGATACTGATAAACCATCCAACAATTTTTTAAACGACAACACAAAATTAAATGAGATACTTTCTGAATTTGCTTTAACAGGAAATATCCTGCCGATTAAAAGTGTTGGTGTTCAGGGAGATTTCCGAACATATCACCATCCGGCTGTTATTTGGTTCAAAGAAGGAATTGAACCAAATTGGGAAATATTGAAAATTGCAGCATCCAAAGCTATCAATAAAATCCAATCGGTTAATAGAATTGTTTTCAGTACAAAATCTGTTGATTTGAAGCTGAAAAAACTTTTTCTAAAAAAAGATGTTGTTGATAAGCTTAGAGAAGTGGATGCTGTGTTAAGAGAAAACACAGATCACATCCCAGAGATCTGGCAGATGCCGGTTGTAAGTTTACCATTGTTTAATGAAACAGAGCAAACATTTGTAATGCGTCCAGTATGTTCTACAGATGCAATGACTGCCAGTGTTTATGAAATGGATTTCACAGAATTCCAAAGACTCTCAAATTTAATTCGAAAGATCGATTGTGTTGGAAACCTACTTTATGATATAACAACCAAACCACCGGGTACTATTGAATGGGAATAAAAATTAAATATATTTATAAATAATTTACTTATTTGAAAGTATTTGATTATTAAATTTGCTCCAAAATAGTTGTGAATAATTAAATTGAAAGTGAATTCAGGAGACATAAGTGAAAGAGAAAACCAGAGAAAATGTATATAAGGCATTCATAGGTGAAGCAAAAGCCTATTTTCGATTAGCTGCTTTTGCCGAAAGAGCCGATGATGAAGAATTTCCCCAAATTGCTCACTTGTTCAGAGCAATTGCCCAGGCAGAACATGTGCATGCAACCAACCATTTAAAACTATTAGAAGATCTTATTGTAAGTGATTCCGATACAAATTTAAGAGAGTCTTTTAACCGTGAAAAAACGGTTACAAATAATATTTATCCTGAATTAATAAAAGTTGCAGAAGCGGAAGGAGAAAAAAGAGCTTCTATAACTTTCACTCACGCTCGAGATGCTGAAGAAGTACATTTAAGGTTATACGAAAGAGCACTATTAAATACTATGAGTGAAAAAGATACAGAATATTATTTATGTAGTGTATGCGGTTATGTAGTAGAAAAACACTTACCGGATAAATGCCCAGTTTGTGGAGTGAAACAGGATAGATTTAAACAAATTGCATAAAAGAATAGAGATTTGATAACAACTCTTATCTCTTTTGGCCAAACTTGGTGGCAACTTATAGCAATTATACTAAATATCCAAACGTAAAAAAATATTTTTTACTTGACCTAATAATAACTTAATAATACTTAATACTTATTAGTAAAGATAAATAAACAGTAATATAGAATTGCTAATAAAAATAGGAGGTATAAGGTTTGACTGTATCAACAGATCCAAATAAAAAATTTAGAAAAGAACTGAACTCAGGTATTGTTTCGATGGTTCTATTAAGCATAATGAAGAAAGCTGAAGAACCAATGTATGGTTATCAAATTGCAAAGAACCTTGAGGGTGAAGGGAACAGTGTTCCAATGATGAAACAAGGTGCACTATATCCAGTCCTGCGTTCATTGGCAGCAGCAGAATTATTGGATAGTCACGTAGATCCATCAATTTCAGGTCCACCAAGACGGTATTATCAGATCACAGAAACAGGCATAAATACTTTAAAGGAATGGCAGGACATTTGGAAAGTAACCAAAACATATGTAGATAATATTTTAGGAGAAGAAAATGTATAAAACAATTGATGAATTCTTATCTGTAATAAAACAGGAATTGAAGGGAAGTGATAAAGCGCTAATCCAAGATGTACTCTCGGACGCAGAAGAACATATTAGAACTTCGATGGAAAATGCTTTGAATGCTGAAGAGAAGATTTCTGAAGAAGATGCACTAGAACAGGCTATAGAAAGTTATGGTGATCATTCTGAAATAATTGCAGAATATAAAAAAATGGATGACTATCTAAAACCCATACTTGCACCTTCAGTAGAGGTAGATGAAAGACCTTGGTGGAAGAAGTTCCTACTTGTTATTGCAGATCCTAGAGCTTGGGGTGCTTCACTTTATATGGTGATATCAATGTTAACCGGAATTATTTATTTTACTTGGGCAATTACAGGACTATCAACAATAATTCCATTATTGATCTTCATTATTGGTATTCCACTAGCAGGATTCTTTTTATTGTCAGTTCGTGGAATTGCATTATTAGAAGGAAGAATTGTAGAATTAATGCTAGGAATCCGAATGCCGAGAAAATCCATGTTCGTAGCTAATGACAAAGGCTGGTGGGGTAAATTTAAGGCTTTGATATCATCAGGGATAACTTGGAAAACACTTATTTATATGATATTGCAAATGCCTTTAGGAATTGTATATTTCACATTGGTTGTAACTTTATTCTCTGTTTCAATTTCGCTTGTTGCTGCACCTATCCTAGAATTGATATTCCATTTACCAATGGAAATAAACGGTACAGACGCATATACTCACAAATGGCTTTTACCGTTGTTACCGTTTGTAGGAACGTTACTTCTGCTTATTTCACTTCACTTTGTAAAATTAATTGGAAAGTTGCATGGAATGTTTGCAAAATTGATGTTGGTGAAATAGAAAAAATTAAAAAAAACCTTCGATCAATAATCGAAGGTTTTTTTTCTAATTGTTAACTTGCTAAAAGCTAACTGCAAATTTTTTACTTTTCTATTTTCTTTAAAATATCTTCTTCAATACTTTTTGGTACAGCTTTATATTCGCTGAATTCCATTGTGAAATCTGCTTTACCCTGAGTTACTGATCTAAATTGAGTAGCAAGTCCAAATGTCTCCGATAAGGGCATCTCTGAATCTATTCTTGTAAAATGGTTATCAATAACTGTATCAGAAACAAGACCTCTATTCTGATTTATAATAGCCATTATGTTCCCACGAAATTCAGAAGGAGTTTCTACCGAAACCTTCATAACAGGTTCAAGAATTATTGGTTTTGCTTTTCTATAATTTTCTTTGAATGCAGATCTGGTTGCAACTTCAAAAGCTAACTGAGAAGAATCCACTGCATGAAAATCACCATCATCTAAAGTCATTTTTACACCAACAACCGGGAATCCAGCAAGAGCACCTTTTTCTAAAGCAGAATTAAATCCTTTCTCACAACCGGGAATAAATTGGCTGGGGATATTTCCACCACGGATCTTATCTCTAAAGCAATTATCATCTTTCCCAGAATGAGTTAAAACACCTTTTATGCGTGCAAACTGACCACGACCACCAGATTGTTTCTTATGTATATAATCAAATTCAACAGCTTTCTTAATTGTTTCTCTGTAAGAAACTTGTGGTGCTCGTACTTCTAACTTTACATCATACTCACGTCTGATACGTTCAATATAAACATTCAGGTGCAATTCACCCATACCGTGTATAATTGTATCGTTTGTTTCTCTATCTACATTTGCTTTGAATGTAGGATCTTCTTTGGTGAAACGAGTTAAAGCTTTTGAAAGTTTATCAAGATCATTACTGTCTGGAACTTCTAATGCGAGTGATATTATAGGTTTTGGAACGAAAGACTCACGCATCGTATAATTTATCCCATCACCATTAAATGTATCTCCCAGTGCACAATCAACACCAAATAGAGCCACAATATCTCCAGCTCTTGCACTTGTGATATCTTCCATATTATCGGCATGCATTTTTACTAGACGTCCTACTTTTATTTTTTTTCCTGTTCTAGCGTTCATTAGGTCTGAGCCTTTGGAAATAGTTCCCTGATAGATTCGTAAATATGTTAGTTGTCCATATTGTTGATTTTCTAATTTAAATGCTAAACCAACAGCTGGTAGGTCTGGATCAGAAACAAGTTCAATGTCTCTTCTATCGTCATCTTTATCATGAGCAATGTTAGTTCCTGTTGTTGGATCTGGAAGATAGCGAACAACAGCATCAAGAAGTAATTGAACACCTTTATTCTTAAATGCCGAACCAACAAAAACAGGGGTCATTTCCATTGCTATAGTTGCTTTTCGTACTGCGTCAATTATCATCTCTTCAGTTTCATTTCCTTCTAAAAAAGCCTCAGCAAGTTCATCATCGAACATTGAAACAGCATCGATCATCTCTTCTCGCATTTCTTCAACTTTATCTACATATTCAGCAGGTATTTCTTTTTCTAATACTTGCTCACCTTTGGGTCCTGTAAAGTATCTTGCTTTTCTGGAAATTAAATCGATTATTCCATCAAATTTATCTTCCAAACCAATTGGAATTTGCATAAGAACTGCATTGTGATCAAGTTTCTCACATAATTGATCTTTTACTTTTTCGGGATCAGCTCCAACTCTATCTAATTTGTTAATAAATGCAATATGTGGAACGCCATACCTTTTAAGTTGTCTATCAACCGTTATAGATTGCGATTGAACACCGCTAACAGCACAAAGAACCAAAACTGCTCCATCTAGAACTCTTAAAGCATTTTCTACTTCTACTGTGAAATCAACGTGACCTGGTGTATCGATAACATTCAGGTTGTGTCCGTCCCATCTCACATTTGTAGCTGCAGATGCAATGGTAATGCCTCGTTCTTTTTCTAATTCCATGGAGTCCATTGTTGCGCCAACTCCATCTTTACCTCTAACTTCACCAATTCGATATATCTTATTGCAATAATATAATATTCGCTCTGCTAATGTTGTTTTACCGGAATCAATATGAGCACTGATACCAATATTTCTAAATTTTTTAATATCCATTTTATTACCTCTTTTTTTCTATTAAAAATTATTCATTTTGAAGTTTAACAAACTGAAAAAAAAATATTTATAAAACTAATAATTTGATTTACTAATTAATGTGACCATAAATTTTAGGCAGGTTTATTATACAAGTAAAATTTTAATAAAGGATGTTTTATACATATACAAGAGATAACTTTTTAAATCTGAATTAAATATTTTTATTTATATTCTTTAAGATTTGTAGAAGATAATTACTTAGAAGATTTCTTAATTTACTAAAAAGTTTAGAAAAAATTCACACAAACACTTCTGCCACATTTCCCGCTATTTCAAGTCCGGCATTTCGTCCTGTATCATGCAATAATATTTTGTTGTTTTTAATATCTGATAATACTACTTCAACCTTTACTGTCATACTTTCCTCAATTCTTCCGTGCATAAATCCGGATATTGGTGATGCTAGCATAGCAGCTGCTTCTCGATGAGCAAGTATTTCTAAACTATAATTTTTATTTTCAAGAACTAATTCCACCTTATCCAAATCAGTAAAACATTTTACTATTCTGGTAGAATTATAAGTTGTAAACCTAAACAAACGATCATGTAACCATACACCAGCAATGAAACCTACAAAGGAATTTCCTAACCAGGGAATCTTAGCTACCGAAGCCTTTAAAGAAATGCCTTGCTTACTAAAATGATTTGTCTGCATCCAGATATAAGCACTTGGGAACGAACGACCCCAATCTTTCTCAATGTATCCTCTACCACCATTAAAATCAATAAACTCATCATAAAATGTTAATTTACCTGTAATGCTATGGTCCATACTGAGTATGCTATGATAACATTCCATGAATGGTACAAAAGAATAGGGACCCATAATGCCGGGTGAGTACCATTTGCTAGGCCATTGTACTTGTTGCGAAAAGTTGAATTGTCCTTTTATATTTGGTAGATCAAGTTTTATATAATTTGAAGAAAAAGAATTGTCAGCTAAATTGATTTTAAATTTACCTGTTTCAGATTGGAACTCATCAAAATCGAATTTATAATATTCAGACGTCAGTTTTTTACCATTTAATACTTGTATAAATGAGTGCTGGTTTCCATTTTTATCCATAGCTATACCCGGAATAAAAGCAAATGCCTTATCTTCTGAAGCATTTAAAACCTTAAAATACCAGCCCTCAAAATAACACCGTAATTTTCCTAAACCCTGAAATTGATCAGGATGAAACATAGTTTGCAATTTTTTTACCATTAATGAATACAGAAAATTATACAATATCGGGTCAAGCAGAAAATATGTAAGGATAGATTTAAATACTGAATTAGTTTTAGCTATTATTCAAAACAATCCATTTACAATAAATGTAAGCTCATCTCTCAAATTCAAATTCCTCTAATATTTACCCATTAATGATAAAACTCAGTACGGTAATTTTGAGCTAAATGACTGTCAATTGTAATGTTAAAACTATTAAAAAAATATTTTTGCAAAAATTATTCTAATCAGATAATTTCTAATTGACAAAATAAAGCCCAAAAACATTTTTCCAAAAAAAATGAGATGCGAATGATATTCATGTTAATGTCATTCATTAGGAGATATTATGAAAAAAATCTTAGTTACAGGTTCAGTAGGTCAGATCGGTTCAGAATTAACAATGTTATTAAGAAAACTTTATGGAAACGATAATGTTGTAGCAGGTGGCAATAGAACAAAACCAACAGGAGCATTATTAGAATCAGGTCCATTTGAAATTGTAAATTGTACGGATGCTCAACAAGTTGCAGATGTTGTAAAAAAATACGATATCGATACTGTATATCATTTAGCAGCGATACTTTCGGGAGTTGCTGAAGCAAAACCTAACCTTGCCTGGGATGTAAATATAAATGCATTATATAATGTTTTGGAAGTTGCTCGTGAAAGAAATTGTGCAGTTTTCACACCAAGTTCAATAGGGGCATTTGGTCCTTCAACACCAGCTGATGATACACCTCAAGATACAATTCAAAGACCAAACACAATGTACGGAGTAACAAAAGTTGCAGGTGAATTATTATGTGATTATTATTATAAAAGATTCGGCGTAGATACTCGTGGTGTACGTTATCCCGGTATTATTTCCAATGAAACTCTTCCCGGTGGAGGAACAACAGATTACGCTGTAGATATTTATTATGAAGCGATCAAAAAGAAAGCTTACACTTGCTTCCTAGAAGCTGGAACGTTCCTCGATATGATGTACATGCCGGATGCATTAACAGCAGCTGTTGATTTGATGGAAGCTGATCCTGCTAAGCTTATTCATAGGAATGCTTTCAATATTAGTACAATGAGTTTTGATCCTGAAATGTTGGCTGCCTCTATCAAAAAGCATATTCCTGATTTTACAATGGATTATGATATCGATCCTGTCCGTCAGGCAATTGCCGCAAGCTGGCCCAACAATATGGATGACTCGGCAGCAGCAGAAGAATGGGGATGGCATTATGATTATGACCTTGCTAAAATGACGGAAGATATGCTCAAAGTTCTCGGAGAAAAATTTAAATAATGATCTTTGGCATTGGCATTGATATAATTGAAGTTCCAAGAGTAGAGAAAGTTTCTAAAAAAGATGATAAGTTCGTAAAGAAGATTTTTACTCAAACTGAAATTGATTATTGCCGAAAATTTAAGAATGGAGCACAGAATTTTGCAGGAAGATTTGCAGTGAAAGAGGCATTCTTAAAAGCAATGGGAACAGGTTGGAGCAATGGTCTTAAATTTAATGAGATCGAAACAGTTAATGACCAACTTGGGAAACCTGAAATTGTGCTCTATGGAAGAACAAAGGAAATATTTGAAGAACGTGATCTTAAGTTTAGCCATGTCTCAATCGCTCATCTAAAAGATTACGCAACAGCTGTAGTTGTAATAGAAAAATAATAAATAGGAGAGAAGTATGGCACTAGAAAGATTAAATGCTGCACTCGATAAGAATTTGGATGATCTGCGAACAACCGGAAGGGATAAAGGCGCAGAACTAGTTATCAAAGAAGTATTAGAAGCAAAAGGTGAATTTGGACCACGTTATAAATTAGTTGGTTTTAACGAGCAGGAATTCATAAAAATGAATGCAAATTCCTATCTTGGAATGTCAATGAATCCGGAAGTAATTAAAGCGGAAGAAGAAGCTGCACAAAAATTTGGTGTAGGCCCAGGAGCAGTTCGTTTTATCAGTGGAACTCACACTCCACATATAGAATTAGAAGAAAAACTTGCAGCATTTCACGAGCGTGAAGCTGGCATGATCTTCAGCTCTGCATATGTTACAAGTTTGGGTGTGATTTATCCTCTTACAACAAAAGAGACCGTAGTAGTTTCCGATGAATTAAATCATAATTGTATTATTCAAGCAATGAGACTTTCACGTCCTGCAGCAAAAATGATCTACAAGCACAACGACATGAAAGATCTGGAAGCAAAAATGAATGAAGCTGTTGGAAAGGGAAAGCGTTGCTTAGTTATTACTGATGGTATCTTCAGCATGCGCGGTGATTTTGCTCCATTAAAAGAGTTTTCAGAAATCTGTGCTAAATTTAATGATAAATTTGAAGAAGGTGTAACAACAATTGCCGATGACTCTCATGGCGTTGGAGCTTTTGGAAAAACCGGAAGAGGAACGGAAGAATATACTGGAGCAAAAGTTGATATTCTAATTGGAACATTAGGAAAAGCATATGGCGTGAATGGTGGCTATGTTGTCGCTTCTAAAACAGTTTTAGATTATCTTCGTGAAACAGCTCCAATGTATATTTATTCAAATCCTATAACATGTTCAGAAGCTGCAGCAACATTAAAGGTTCTTGAAATTCTTGATAGCGAAGTTGGCGTAAAGAGATTAGCTCATCTTGCTGCAATGACCAAGAAATTTGAAGATGGATTAACATCATTAGGTTTTGAAACAATTGAAGGACCTCATCCTGTTGTTCCATTAATGGTTCGTGACACTGCAGAAACAACAAAGCTTGTTAATTATCTTACAGAAAATGGTGTATTAGGAACAGGCTTAAATTTCCCAGTTGTACCAAAAGGTGATGAAGAGATCAGATTCCAGGTTAATGCAGATCATACAGAAGCAGACATTAATAAGGTTCTGGAAATTCTAAAGAAATACAAAGATCAGTAAATCAATAAAAAAGACTTATTCGATATATTAACAGGGAGCTTGCTCCCTGTTTTTGTTTGTAGCACTTGTTTCATATTGACAAAATAGATTGAAGTTTAACATATAAACCATGAAAAAATTATTTATGCTTCTTATTATACTTGCTGTTTTCATTCAATTTGTAATTGCAGGTGAAGATGGAAAACTTAAAGATTTTGAAGATGAGTTAAATAAGCCAATTGAACACAACAATAATAATCAAAATGAAGAAGATGATAATTATGATGAGGATGAAGATGATCCATTTGATAACTTATTCTGGTCAATAGTTTATGAAACCTTCATTGGGAGTAACTGCTCATATAATTCAATTCGAATTCAACCCTATATTTATTACAACGATTTCTCAGGAAGATATGCTGATGATGGAAATTCATTTGATGCAGAAATCGATATAAAATATATTTATAATTCAAACGATCTAGATGGGATTTCTCTGAGTGGTAGTATCTTCTTTCTACGAATGATGAATTTGAAATTCAACTATCAAAAATTATCTGAAGAACTTGATAATGGAAATGATGAAATGGAATATTATGAATTATTTCTAGATTATTACAGAGCACGTTTTCATAATTTTAATTGGTTTTGGGGAATTGGAGTAAAAGGATTGCAAAGAAATAATAGTTATTTGGGGATGGGCTTAAACACAGGGTTTGAGATCTATCCTGTAAAGCCCGTATCATTAGAGATTGCAGCTAATATTGGCTGGTTGAATGAACATCCTGTATCAAAAATAATTACTGATATTAATATTCACTATTGGCGAATAAAATTTGCTATTGGGTATCAAAGATTGATGACTGGAAATGCAAAAATCAATTCTATAAACATAGGAATTGGTATTAATTATTAATACTAAATATTGTTATGATTTATATAATTCTTGACACATCACTTAAATAAAACAAAAAAATAATTTATAAATAAAAGAGAGTGTAATATGGGATATGAAAATGTAACACAATCACTCGAAAAAGTGATTGAGATGAAAAACATTACCAAGAAATTTGGTGGTTTCGTAGCGAATGATTCTGTAAATCTGGATGTATTTAAAGGGAAAGTTCATGCACTGCTTGGTGAGAATGGAGCTGGAAAATCTACTTTAATGAACATATTGTACGGACTTTATAGTCCCACATCAGGTGAGATTATGATCAACGGGAAAAAAGTAGATATCACAAATCCGAATATTGCTATTGATCATGGAATTGGTATGGTGCATCAACATTTCATGCTGGTAAAGCCATTTACTGTAGCACAGAATATTATTTTAGGTAGAGAACCAACTTCCAAATTTAGTGTTCTGGACATGAAGAAAGCTCTTAGAGACGTTAAGGAGATTTCCGAACGGTATGGGCTTTATGTGGATCCCAATGCAAAGATCGAAGATATTTCTGTTGGAATGCAGCAGAGAGTTGAAATCTTAAAAGCACTATATCGTGGTGCAGAAATACTAATACTTGATGAACCAACAGCAGTTTTAACACCTCAAGAGATTGTTGAACTTATTCAAATTATAAAGAATCTAACTAAAGAGGGAAAATCAATAATTCTTATTAGTCATAAGCTTAAAGAAATTACAGATGCAGCTGATTTCTGTTTAATAATTAGACGTGGAAAACACATTGAAACAGTAGTTGTATCTGAAACTGATGAAGAGGGTTTAGCCTCTAAAATGGTAGGAAGGGAAGTAAGTTTTAGTGTTGCTAAAAATGAGAAAGAAGCAGGTAATGAAATTTTCTCGATTAAAGATCTTGTTGTTAAAGACAACAGAGACATTATTGCTGTAGATAAACTTAACCTTTCTGTTAAGAAGGGTGAAATACTTGGTCTTGCAGGTATTGACGGCAACGGACAGACCGAATTGTTAGAGGCAATTACAGGTCTTAGAAAAGTAGAATCAGGAGTTATAAAGATTAATGGTGAAGATATTACAAACAACACACCATTCCAAGTTATAAATAAAAAAATATCGCATATTCCAGAAGATAGACAAAAAAGAGGTCTTGTTTTAGATTTTGATATATCGGAAAATACAATACTAGAAAATTATTATAGAAGTCCATTCGCAAGAAAAGGAGTTCTTCAATATGATAACATCAAGGTCTATGCAAAAGAGTTGATCGATAAATTTGATGTTCGTCCTAATGAGGAATCTAAAATGGCAAGAACCCTTTCAGGTGGGAATCAACAGAAGGTAATAATTGCCAGAGAGGTTTCTAATGACCCAGATTTGCTTATAGCCGCACAACCAACAAGAGGACTCGACGTCGGTGCAATCGAATTTGTTCATAAATCATTAATAGAACAGCGTGACAATAATAAAGCTGTATTCCTGATCTCTTTTGAACTTGATGAGATCATGAATGTTTCAGATAGAATTGCTGTAATTTATGAAGGTAAAATAGTGGGAATTGTAGATGCAAAAGATGCCGAAGTTGAAAAACTAGGATTAATGATGGCTGGCGGAGGCAACGTATGAAACTAACTTTAAGAAAGAAACTATATATTTTCGCAACTGAGAAAACAATAGGATTTACTTTGATTTCAATTTTCTTAGGACTTGTAGTAGGTGCTATTTTTCTCGCTGCTGCAGGCTTTAATCCATTTCAAGCTTATGGAATAATATTGCGTGGTATATTCTCTAAACCCAGCTATATTTCCTATACAATTGTTCGTGCTACACCTCTAATTCTTACAGGACTTTCAATAGCATTTGCTTTTAAGACTGGTTTGTTTAATATTGGTGCAGAAGGACAATTCATTATTGGTTCGGTTGTGGCAACTGCAACTGGCTATTTCTTACATTTACCATTATTGATCCACATTCCTGTCGTAATTATTTCTGCCGTATTAGCAGCGGGAATATGGGGTGGACTGGCTGGTTACTTTAAAGCAAAATTTGGTGTGCATGAAGTGATATCAACAATTATGCTGAATTGGATTGCTTTGTATTTCCAGAATTTCCTAATATATACTAAGGGATTCCAAAAGCCAGGAGGAGAAACTTCCTATTCTATTCAACCTACAGCAAATATGATGATCCTAAAAACTTGGAAACAATCAGATGCAGGACGTGAATGGCTGTTACAGCATCCTTTTTGGAAAGACCTTTTAAGAACACCTATGAATTGGGGTTTTGCAATTGCAGTTCTAATGGCAATATTAGTTTGGTTCATCCTTAATAAAACATCACTTGGTTATAGATTGCGCGCAGTTGGGTTTAATAAATTTGCCGCAGAATATGGTGGTATTAATGTAAACAAAAATATGATCATTTCAATGTTTATTGCTGGTGGTTTAGCTGGACTTGCAGGTGCATTACAAGTTGTTGGAGTTTCTCATAAAGTAACTCTTATTGCAGCAATGGAGGGTTATGGATTTGATGGCATCGCAGTTGCATTGATAGCTAACAGTAGTGCTCTTGGGTGCATATTAGCTGGAATCTTATTTGGAGCTCTAAAATATGGTGGAGCAAAAATCCAACCATTTATGCAGGCACCTTCTGAGGTGATCAGTATTGTAATTGGATCAATAGTATTTTTTATTTCAATTCCAAAATTAATCAAAGTAATCTTAACCAAAAAAAATAAAAAAGGGGGTTCAAAATGATAGATACAATATTTAGTAATCTTGCCTTGATAATTGGAACAACATTAATGTATTCAACACCCCTGATATACACATCTCTTGGTGGAGTTTTATCAGAAAATTCCGGTATTATTAATATAGGATTGGAAGGTATGATGGTAATTGGTGCTTTTGCAGGCGCAGCAATCGGATATTTTGTTGGCGATCCGTGGATTGCCTTTATCGGAGCTGGTATTGCCGGTGGTATGTTTGGACTCCTTCATGCATTTGCAAGCGTAACATTTGGTGCAAATCAGGTTGTATCTGGTATTGCAGTTAATTTTTTGGGAATAGGTATAGCTCTATTCTTAAGCCGGATGTTCTTTGAGGGTGCTACAATGACAAAATCTATTCCACTTGATAACAAAATGCCAAGACCTTTAAATGGAGTTTTTCCCGAAGGCTCTTTTTTAAGCATAATATTTGATAATCAATACGCAACTGTTTATTTAGCATTAATTATGGTTCTTATTATTTGGTTTTTTATGTACAAAACTAAATACGGCTTACGATTAAGATCTGTTGGTGAACATCCTACAGCAGCAGATACTTTGGGTATTAATGTAATACGAATTCGCTATTTTGCAGTTATAATGTCAGGTGTTTTTGCTGGATTTGGTGGAGCCGCAATGAGCTTGGCAATTGTTTCAAATTTTAGACCTACTTTAATTTCCGGACATGGCTTTATTGCACTTGCTGCAATGATATTTGGAAAATGGAAACCACAAGGAGCATTATTGGCATGTTTGCTATTTGGTGGAGCACAAGGAATAGCTGTGTTCTTAGGTCAGTTTAATTTTAGGATCTCTTCTCAATTAATAAGTATGTTACCTTATGTAATAACTATAGTTGTACTCATTGGATTTGTTGGAAAGTCTGCTGCACCTTCTGCTGATGGTATTCCATACGAGAAGGAACATAAATTTTAGGTTTATCACTTGACACCAAAAGTGATTTGAAAGTGTTTAGTTAAAGAAAAAAATGCTACATTGAAGTAGCTTTAAAAAATAAGGAAGGAGATGCAAATGTTTAAAAGAATTATTACGATTTTTGTTCTTGCGTTATTTGTTTTGTCTGTTGTAAGTTGTGGACAAGCACAAAAGGAATCAGGTATTAAGGTTGCAATGGTAACAGATGTTGGTGGAATTAATGACCAATCATTCAACCAATCAGCTTGGGAAGGATTAAAAAGAGCTGAGAAAGAATTTGCTATTGCAGTTAGCTATCTTGAGTCAACTCAAGATGCAGATTATTCACCAAATATGGAAACTTTACTTGATGCTGGAAATAACTTAATCTGGGGTATTGGTTTCAAAATGGGCGATACAATTAAAGAGAAAGCTTTAGCTAATCCAGATCAAAATTATGCTATTATCGATTATGCTTATGGTGAAGAAACTCCAGCAAACGTAGTTGGTGTTGTATTTAAAGAGCAAGAGCCATCATTCTTAGTTGGTTATATTGCAGGTAAAATGACAAAAACTAATAAAGTTGGTTTTGTTGGTGGAATGAAATTCCCTTTGATCGAGAAATTTGAATATGGTTTCAAAGCTGGAGTTAAATTAGCTAATCCTGATGCTGAAATTTTAGCACAGTATGCAGATTCTTTTACAGATGCAGCCAAAGGTAAAGCTATTGCAAATCAAATGTATGAAAATAATGCCGACATAGTTTATCATGCAGCTGGTGGCGTTGGTGATGGCGTTATAGAAGCAGCTAAAGAACAAGATAAATTTGCAATTGGTGTAGATAGAGACCAAAATTCACTTGCTCCTGAGCATGTGATTACATCAGCTATGAAAAGAGTTGATAATGCAATATTTAACATTGCTGCACTCCTCGTAAAAGATGAATTCCCAGGTGGATCAACTGTTGGTTACGGTTTAAAAGAAGGCGGTGTTGGAATTGCTCCTACATCATATAAACTTGTTCCTGCTGAGATCTTAGAAGAAGTTGAAGAACTTAAAGCTAAAGTTATCTCAGGTGAGATCGTAGTTCCAAGTACACCTGATACTTTTGCTGAATGGATGAAGTAATTAGTTAATTGTAACTTAATATAAATTGGAAGCCCCAGAAAATTCGGGGCTTCCTTTCTTTATAAAAGGGTAAGAATAATGAGTAAAACAGGAATTCTATATATCGTTCCAACTCCAATTGGTAATTTAGGTGATATCACTTTTAGAGCAGTTGAAGTTCTTAAAAATGTATCACTTATTGGAGCTGAGGACACAAGAAATTCTAAGAAGTTGTTGAATCATTATAATATTGAAACTCAAATGATAAGTTATCATAAGTTCAATGAGCGCAAACGTGTTGAACAATTAATTGGTAAATTACAAAATGGAGAAGATATTGCAATCATCTCAGATGCTGGAACACCTGGTATTTCAGATCCATCAAGTATCATTATTGAAGAAGCTATCGCTAATGATATAAAAGTGGAAGTATTGCCAGGCGCTACGGCATTTATACCGGCTTTAGTAGCATCAGGATTAAATTGCGAGAGATTCCAATTTATTGGATTCCTACCAGAGAAAAATAAAACGCGTGATGAAATTCTGCAAAAAATTAAAGATAATGAAAATACGTTGGTATTTTATGAAGCTCCACACAAATTACATAAATTCATGCAAAGATTATTTGATATTTTTGGAGATCGTAAAGTAGTAGTTGCCCGAGAAATTTCTAAGATTTACGAAACTTATTATCGTACATCAATAAAAAATATAATTGAAAATAATGAGCAAATTATTGCAAAAGGTGAATTTGTAATTTTAGTTGAAGGTTCAGAAAAAAGAACATTCACCGATAGTGAATTAGAAGAAAAAATTATTGTATTATTAAAAAATGGAGAATCAAAGAAAAAGGCCGTAAAACTTGTTGCAGATGAAACAGGTGAGCAAAAGAATAGAATTTATAAATTGGCGCTAGAGCTTGATATTGAATATTAATTTGACTTTAAAAATAGTAATAAATTTATTGAATAAAATATAATTTAAAATGGAGGAATGAGTATGTTTCCAGGTGGAAAAAAAGGAATGAAGGATCTCATGAAACAGGCAAAAAAGATGCAGGATGAGATGATGAAGGCTCAGGAAGAGCTTTCGAGTAAGATTGTAGAAGGAACTTCCGGTGGTGGAATGGTAAAAGTTGAGATGAATGGCAAAAACCAGTTAGTTTCTTTGAATATTGATAAAGAGGTTGTAGACCCTGATGACATAGAAATGTTAGAGGATCTCATAATTGCTGCAGTTAATGAAGCTCATGACAAGATAGCAAAATCGAGTGAAGAAGAAATGGGTAAGCTAACAGGTGGCTTAAAAATACCAGGAATGTTTTAAAGTAAATTGCAATAAGGCAATAAATAATGTTTAATGGCTTTTTAGAAGATCTTGTAAATAACCTGAAGAAACTTCCGGGAATTGGATCTAAAACAGCACAACGGTTGGCTATTCATCTTATTAGTAAAGAGAAGGCAGATGCTGTGAGCTTGGCGGATTCTATTAAGGTTGCTGTACAAAGTTATGATAATTGCTCTGTTTGCAATATGTTATCAGAAACAGAACCATGTAAGTTTTGCAGTGATGAAACAAGACTATCAAATGTTATTTGCGTTGTTGAGAATACGCAAGACGCATATCTCATTGAAGATCTACATGAGTTTAAGGGAAAATATTTTGTGTTAAATGAATTACTCTCACCACTCGATGGAATTGGCCCGGATGAGATTAATTTTCCAAAATTAGAAAAGATGATTATCTCTGGGAAGATCAACGAAATAATTCTAGCTTTGAATCCTTCAGCAGAAGGTGAAAGTACAATAAATTTTTTAGCTTCGCAATTTGAAGGAAAAAATGTTAAAATAACCAGGCTTTCTACAGGTCTTCCTTTTGGTGGAGATATTGAATATACAAGTTCACTAACTTTGAGTAATGCTTTTAAAAGAAGATATTCGGTAACAGAATAGTGCAGAAAGTATTTACGTTCATTATTGTAATAACAATTTTTATAGTTAATCTACAGGCAAAACAAATTAATGAAAGTGTTATATTATTACATGGATTAGGTGATGTTAAGCTTTCGATGTTGAAACTTGAAATTGCATTAAAAGAAGAAGGCTATACAACAAAGAATATTGGATATTCATCTAATGGCGAGACAATAGAATCATTGGCAGAAAAGGAATTATCTGAAATTGTAGAAAGATATAAGAAGATTGGTTTTGATAAAATACATTTTGTTACTCATTCGATGGGTGGATTAATTGTAAGATGCTATCTTCAAGATCATGAACTTCCTGAAGGCAGCCGAATCGTAATGCTTAGCCCACCCAATAAAGGATCAGAAGTAGCCGATCATTTTAAAGAAAGCAAATTTTATAATCTTATAGTTGGAGATGTGGGGCAAGAGCTTGCTACGGATTCTAATATTTTATCAGAGCTTAAACAAATTATTCCTGAAATTGGGATTATTGCAGGAGATAAAAGTACAAATCCTTACTTTTCTAAAATCATTCCTGGTGAAGATGATGGCAGAGTTGCAGTTGATAATACAAAACTTACTGAAATGAAAGATTTTATGATAGTACACAGCACTCATTTAACTATAAAATATAATGATGAAGTCATTAGGCAAACCGTTTTCTTCCTACAGAATGGAAAGTTTTATAAAAACAAAAAAGAATAGATCATGAAAAAATTAATAATCATAATTATTTCTCTTACAATTTTTTTATTTTTAATTTCTTGTGGTCATAAGAAAAGCCCTACAGGTGGGAAAAAAGATACGATAAATCCAGAAATAGTTTCTGTAACACCAGATGAATACAGTAATATAAGCGATTCAAATATCGAAATTATATTTTCTAAACCAATCGAACGTAATTCAATTTTATCAGGAATTTATATCCACCCTCCAATATTAAAGAAAAAATACATTTGGGACGGGAACATATTAACGATTAAGATCATGGAAGAGTTAGAGAATGATACAAATTATTATTTTAATTTTTCTAGTAAGATCAAAGGTGAACATGGTAATTTCCTAAGCAAAAACAGTACTTATATTTTTGCAAGTGGCGAACTTAACTCTAACCGAATTTCTGGTAATTTTTCATTCGAAAAGATAGAAGATGCTAACAAGAAGATTCAGATGACAATTTTAACATCAGATTCAACAGAAGTGTTTTCAAAAGTTGCTTTTGGTGGAACATATATTATAGAAGATTTAAATAAAGTAGAATACATTATAAGGGCTTTTATCGATAAAAACACAAATGAAAAATACGATTATGAAAGTGAACCATATTTCCAAGAAGTTATCAATCCTGTAACGTCTTCTATAACAGATATATACCTATCTTATGCCGATACTTTAAAGCCAGAAATAGAATCAGCAACTGTAAAATATAATAACAATATTAATATTAAATTTTCAGAGCCAATCGTTTCAGTGTCTGAGATCTTAATTGTTACTGCTGATTCATTAGAAACCAACTCAGATGTAATCGCACATTATTTATATGAAGACGAACTTTCTATTCTTACAACTAACTTAGATACACTTAAATACAAAATAACTATTAAAGAAATAATAGATAGCAAAGATAATATTACAGGGGAAGGGGCGTTAATAATTGATGGCAACACGCTAATAGATTCAATTCCACCGGAAGTAGTTTCATCAACCCCCCGAACAGGTTCTTCTGTAAATACTTTCCTTCCTAAAATATCGGTTCATTTTTCTGAAATCATACTAGAGGATGATATTGAAACACAATTAATAGAAATTGAGACTGGAAATGTTGAAGATGTTGTTGTTCTAAATAGTAATTCTAAACATTATATCTTTAGTTCTCAACACAAACTAAATAACTACTCATCTTACAAATTTAATGTTTCAGCAAAAGATACTAATGGGAATATCATGATGAAGCCACTTGAGATAATTTTCCTTCCAATTGTAAGGGTTGCAAAAAAAGAATAAATGTCTTGTGACAGCTATATATCTAAAACAAAAAGACTTAGCTATGACTGATAAGCATGTTCAAATTACTCTGAAAAATATTTAACTTATTATAATACAATTAGATAAGATATATATAGCAAAAATTTCTTGACACAATTACTGAATAAAATTCATTTAGGCATGTTCATAATATAAGAATAGAATGTGATAATTAAAAAGTGAGTTTAACTATCGTAATTAAGTTTAGTTAATTTAAATTAGCTAATGTGTGTTAAAAAAAATCTAGGGAGAAAAAGATGAAAAAAATTATTTTATTAGTAGTTAGTTTAGTTTTTGTAGCAAGCCTTTTTGCTGGTGCTTCTGGTGAAGCTGATATGACTTATCCAATTATGGGATATCCTGGTTCAGCTGATGAAGGTGGTGGATTAGTTCGCGGTTATGTAGGAATTGGATACTGGGGAGCTGATTATGGTTTCCATGCTAACTTTAGTGATACAGCATGGCCTGGTGATAATTTTACTATTAATCATATGTTCAAAAAATTTACACTTCACCCAATGGTGAATGTGCTTATTGGTAAAACTGCAGTTCCATTAGTAAAAGAATTAAATCCTTCTACTTTTGCAAATCTTAATATTATTGAAGGTGCTTGCTGGGGATTTATTAATCCTGAAAATGACTGGATGGTAAAATTTGATGGTAATGTAAAAGGTTTAGGATGGCAGCTTTTCACATTAGATATTAATCAGTCTGCTATTGGAATGTACGATTATGCTGATTACGGTGCTCGTTTTGATTATAATGTAGCTGGTGCTGATATTGGTGCTGGTTTTGTGATGCGCGGACAAGATCCAGATTTAGATACTGATGCAATTATGGATTGGGCTTTTGATATTGGTTATACAGCTGCTGAAATGGCAAATATCAAGCTTCAACTTGTAAGTAATGGTGATGCTAATGATGACACAAGTGATTTAAACTTGTATACTATCGTTAGTTATGTTCCTGGAATTCCTTTCTGGATCAAGCCAGTTCCTTATTTTGGATATTACACATATGATGGCTTAGATGATGATCTTTTAGCACAAGGTATGGAATACAATGCAATTCTCTTCGGTTTGAATATGAATCCTACAAAAGATTCAATTCTTAAATTAGAATACAAAATGTATTCAGAAGAGATTCTTGATGCAGACGAAGATGATTTCAAGGCTGATACACTAACATTGCAATTAGGATTCACATTCTAAGTTGTATAGATACTAGTTACAGGCCCCGCAGTAATGCGGGGCTTTTTTTTGCTTCTATTATTCAAATATCAATCATATCAAAAGTAGATTGACAAATATTAATTAATGAAGAAAAAGACTATATCAAATAAAAAATAGGGAGAGAGAAATGAAAAAATTAATTGCTATTGTATTATTAGGATTACTACTTACAAGTGCTTTTGCGAAAGTAGATTTTTATGGAAGTGCCAGACTTGGGTATTGGTATGAAATGAAAGATGAAGATATGACAGGTGTAGAAAATCGTATTGACATGCAACTGATAAATTGCAGTACAAGTAGGATGGGAATAAATTATCTTCATGAAAAATATATTGGAAAAGTAGAGTTAGGTCTACATAATTCCGGGAATGTTTATACACGCTTAATATATGGTAAAATAATTTTAAATGAAGATGGATGTAATCTATTAGTTGGTCAAACATACTCTGGCTTCACTGCTGCAAATGTTGCATCACAAGCAACCTCAGTTCTTATCGGTTCAGAAAATTTACTATTTGGTTATGGTGCATTTTATGATGGAAGAAAACCAATGATAAAGTTTACAAATAAACTTGGTATTTATTTAAGTATTTCAAATCCAAGTAAAATTGATGCTGCAAATTTAGGCGCAAATAATATCGATACGTTAATACCAAAAATTAATCTCGGTTATAATTATAAAAATGGCAATTTAGGTATCTATCCAACATTTGGATTAAACATGAGTAAGTATAACAAAGATGCATCGGGTATTGATGATGCGTTAATGGCATATGCATTTGCAACAACAATTAAATATAATTTGAATAAAGTGGCTATTAAGTGCCAAGTAAATTATGGTTTAAATGTTGCAGATTACGGGATGGTAACATCTACTAATGCTGGTGCTGGTTGGGATGATGTAGATCAAGAAGTAATAGATACAGTCACTATGGGTGGATTTCTTCAAATTACTTATCCTGTTGGATGTACAAAGATTACTGCTGGTGGTGGATATGTGATTTCTTCAAATGATGCTCTTACTGATGATGATACCGGAATGAGTGCATTCCTGCAAGGAAACATAAAACTTCATAAAAATGCATCATTAATTCCTGAAGTCGGAATAATTGATGATATGGAAGACGGAATGGGTGTTGTTGAAGGTTCAGAAATTTACTTCGGAACAAAACTTCAGATGGATTTTTAATATACAAATATTTTAGAAAACCCTGCATTTGTGCAGGGTTTTTGTTTTGCCTAAAACAATAAAGATTTTCATTTGACATTGAGAACTGCTTTCACAAAAAATCCTTTAAGGATAAATATATGTTACACGAAAATATTAGATTATTGAAAAAGAGTTTTAGCTTTAATAGGCTCATTAATGCAATTAAAGTAATAACATCATACGCAATTTCCTTAATATTTAAGAGAGCTGTATATTGGGGTTCTCCACCAATAATTATGATCGAACCTACAAATATATGTAATTTAAAGTGTCCATTGTGCCCATCTGGTAATGGAACCTTAAAAAGAACTAAAGGTTATATGACTTTTGATGTTTTTAAAAAAATAATTGATGATTCTTATAAAACTGCGTTTATGGTTGTGTTGTGGAATCAAGGTGAACCATATTTGAATAAAGATTTTTCTAAAATGGTTAAGTATGCTTCAGATAAAGGGTTGTTCACACTGGTGTCTACAAATGGAAATATAAATTATAATGCTGAAGAAATTGTAGATTCTGGTCTTGATTCAATGATCGTATCATTAGATGGAACAACTCAAGAGACTTATAATAAATACAGAATAAATGGTAAACTAGATAATGTAGTAACAAACGTTAAGAATATCGTTGCAGCAAAAAAGAAATTAAAAAAGTCTAATCCATCATTACATTGGCAATTTTTAGTAATGAAGCACAATGAACACGAATTAGAAGAAATAAAACAATTAGCAAAAGAACTTGAAGTTGATAATCTGGAACTTAAGAGTATCCAAATATATTCTAAAGATGATATTGCAAATTATCTTCCAGCAAACCCTAAATACCGCAGATATAAGATCAATGGTGATAATTTTGAATTAAAATATGGGATAAAGAATCGTTGCCGCCGTATTTGGACCAATGCTGTTGTTAACTGGGATGGTGAAGTTGCGATCTGTTGTTTTGATAAAGATGGAGACTTTAAAGTAGGTAATGTGATGGATACAAACTTAAGCAAACTTTGGAAGAATAAAAATATAACGAAAATTAGAAATCAAATATTAACAGATCGAAAACAAATTGATATTTGTAAAAATTGTTTAGAAGGTGTTAAGGTTAGAATAGAAGAGGCAAAAGTATAAATTTGCTTGTAGAAATGCTGTATAAATCGTTTACTATTTCTCTTTCTTTTTACTTTTTACAATATAAAATAAACCAATAAGTGCTGGTAGAAGGACGTTAAAAATAAACACCGTTAAAGAAACTGTTATTGCTGTTTCCGAAGATATATCATATTTTGCCAGAACCTCAATTGCAAATTTTTCTCTTAATCCTAAACCTGCATAAGTAATAGGAATTAAATTTGAGAATAAAATTAACGGGATAGAAACTACAGCTGAGAAAAAGTGAAAACTAATAAAGTTATTTAATAAAATAAAATATTGAAATATGGTAATGAACATATACAATATCTGCATTATAAAAATTCTGGGAATTATCTTCCAGTATTGCCTAAAGTATATTGTAAGATTTTTTTTTCTATCTAAATGTTTAAGAAGATAGATAATAAATGGAAGGAAAATAATAAAAATAAAAGCAATGATAGTTGGTAAAATGAATTGTCGTCGGAAATAGAAAATAGCTGCAAAACTTGCAAATAACAGATTCATCCAGATCTGGAAGAATTTTTCAATACCAATAGACATAAATGATAATTTCTTCTCGTTCTTAACGAAATACATTTTTCCAATAACTGCATGACCTCCAGGAATCAGGAAACGTAGTGCATGTCCTATCATGTGTGAATTGAAGATTTCCGATTTCTTTGGGTTATATTCTGGATTGATCTTTAAGAAATGTCCCCAGTTCACATATTCAATAAATATTTTAATACCAGCTGTGATTACAATTAAAAAGATATAAGATAATTTTAGATCTATGAAAGAAAGATACAACTGATGGAAATTTATTTTCCTAAAAATAAAATACAATATTGTGGCTGTAATAATAATCTTGATAAAATAAAAATATCGATTCTTTATTAATTTTTCCATTCCCAATTTCCTGATAAACCTAATATTGAGTAATAAATTAAATAGTACGGATAGATGACAATATAAATTATATCAATTGGTACAAATTTAAATTTATGTTTAATAATATTAGCAATCCAAAATAATAATGCACCAATAAAATAACTCAAAAAGCTTTGCCATTCTTTAACAAAAAGAATTCTAAATGGTAGATATAAATAGAATAAAAATATTAAGATTGAAAATAATTGGAACAGGGGAGAGGACATCCCAAATTTGCCATATTTCCTTTTATCTCTGTGGTGAGAATTTGATGGATTTATCTTTGTTGAAACAAGAATTTCAGGATTGTATCTAATCTCCCAAGAAGTACTTTCTATTAGGTTTAAGAGTTGTTTGTCATCCCCAGCTAAATTCTTTCTTATCTTCTCATATCCACCAACTTCAATAAACGCATCCTTTCTCACGGCCATATTTCCACCTGCAGCACTAAATGGGAATCCTAGTCCGATAGTACAAGCATAGATCGCGGATGATATCTGGTTGCAGAATCTTTGAAAACTACTCGCATCGGTCACTTCGTAACTGCCAGCAACAAATCCTGTTTCTTTTGAAAAATAATTATTATAAGAATTTATCCAGTTCGTTTTTAGTAAACAATCTGCATCTGTAAAAAGAAGTATTTCAAATTTTGCATTTTCAGTAGCGAGTTTAAGTGCGGCTTTTTTCCCTAAGTACCTTTTACTTTTTTCTTTTATTTGGAAGAAACTTGCGTTCATTTGTTTATCACAATAGGCTTTTATCAAATTTAATGAGTTATCTGTTGAAGCATCATCAACTATTATAATCTCAAATTTATCAATTGGGTAATCTAGCCCTGTTAAAGAATTAAATAATTTTGGAAGATTGTGTTCTTCATTCCGGCAAGCTATAACTATTGAATAGTTTAGCTTTTTACTATTGTGTATCTTCCATGAACGTAATATTCCTAAACCAAGTATTAAAAGGAATACCGAAAAAATGAATACAAATATATCCATGCTAATATGATGCCTGGTAGCTTATGCTCAATTGATGCTCAATATCATTTTCATCGATCTTATAAGCTGAGTGACCAAAAAGTAATCTGTGATGCGTAAGTGGTTGCCACTTGAAAATTGTTCTAACTTCAATCTTTTCAGTTTTATCACCTTCTAGCCAATCTGCTGTATCATCAGGTCTGGTTTCGTAATTTATACTGAAATCATTTCCGAGGCTACCCTGCTTAGTATATGATGAATGAATATTGCCTGTTAAGCAACTAAGTAATTTATAGTTAAGCTCACTAGAAAATTGTATAAGATTACTGCCATCCGGGAATCCAAGTCCAATACCGTCGTGCGAGTATTTATTATGTAGAATTTTATGCGTATACAACCAAGGTCTTACAGCTGTGAACTCAAATGTTATCCTAGAATTATTTTTAGAATTAAATAGATATGAATTTCCAACTTGAATAGCATATTTGTTTCCCCACCAATCTGTGAAAATTTTACTTCTGCTTAATTCATCTAATATAAAGTTTGCATAGAAGGTGTTTTGAGAAAAGGGTATAAAGTTTACTCCCCCAAATACCAATACATTGTCTCTATCTTGCAAATTATGCTCTGTGGCACGCAAAAAAGTTTGCGGAAGCAGATAACTCGGATCTATACTTCTCCCACCGTATACAACCTCTTCTCCAGCATAAAAATGCAAATGTATGCTTGGTTTCCAATCTAATTTTTTTATAACTAAATACTTATCATTATAATCTTTGTAGATGGGCTCGCCAATATGATCTACATTTGTACTGTCAGGAACTAGTGTTCCATGCATCATAGAAATTGAGAATTTCTTAAAATCTAGTTTACCGCTAAAATATCCATAATCGTTACAAGCATCATTTAAAATGATACTTCCTCCAATGTTATTTCCAATAATGTGTTTTCCTCTTCCAATACTAAGGTAAACGTATTTCTTTTTATAAACAATTTTCCCACTTGCATTATCCACCGATATTTGTTCATCTTCATTTGGGTGTTGAGACCAGCTATCCATAATTGGAGATGTTCTAAAAAACTCTTCATCACCATCAAAGTGCCCTGTCCACCAAAAACTATCAATATAAAGAGTATTATTTATATCCGCAAATAATTTTGTTCCATAATATACGTAGGAATAATTCGTATTCCGGGTAGAATTAGAAAAATATTCAGCACCTGTAAACAATTTGAAATACAAATATGAATTAAAAGGTAAGTTATAATTATTAATGCTGTTGCCTGGCTTCTTAGATAATTTGTCAGGTGTACAAATATGAAGGAAGTGTGATGGTATCTTCTCATTAGAGAAAAATTTTATTACAGCATTTCTAAAACTAGGTAATGAAGATGTAGCTAACTCAGATTGCGTATAATTTGCCGGTTTTACTATTGGATTTAAATAAGCATCTGCTTCAAATGTTTCCTCTAAAAATGAGAAATAACTTTGAGAAGTGATCTGTGTTGTATTCCAATCAATTTCAGATGCTACTACATTAAAAGAATATAATACGATGAGAATAGCAAATATTTTTTTCATATAAACCTCAAATATTTATTGAACAAATCATTTAAACTAAAAAAAGATAAATGGTGTCAAGAAAAAGGTAATGTAGGTTTACGGAACATAACTAAGGTAATAAT
>Ga0233437_1001324_pt1 | contig 46157 bp, 47 predicted proteins | sample SI_122_August201_FD_182714 | JGI IMG/M metagenome (GOLD analysis project Ga0233437, IMG submission 182714) | Seawater microbial communities from Saanich Inlet, British Columbia, Canada - SI_122_August2016_200_MG | ecosystem: Environmental > Aquatic > Marine > Inlet | place: Canada: British... | reverse complement strand
CTATCCTGAGAAACATCCAGAATCACCCAGTCTTGAGCAAGATATTCGTTATCTAAAAGAAAAAGTAGCGGCTGGAGCTGATTACATTGTGTCTCAAATGTTTTTTGACAATTCTGACTATTTCAGTTTTGTCGAGCTTTGTCGTGCAAATGGGCTTCAGGTGCCAATCATTCCGGGGATAAAGCTGATTACCAAAAAGAATCAAATCACATCTCTCCCAAAGCACTTTTCAGTCACACTTCCTGATGATTTTACAAAGGCTATGCTGAATGCTTCCAGCCCCGAAGACTGTGTTCATATCGGCCTGGAATTTGCCTTAAAACAATGCGAGGATCTAATGTCAGCCAATGTACCTGCCTTGCATTTTTATGTGATGCAGGATGTTAAGCACATAAAAAATATTGTATCCACATTGAAAAAATATTAAGTGGTCGCTGTAGACTAAAACGAAACATAAGGAATTATTATGCCATATTTATTTTCATCTGAGTCCGTTACGGAGGGTCATCCAGATAAAATAGCTGACCAGATATCAGATGCCGTTTTAGATGCCATATTAGAAAAAGACCCCCAGGGTCGGGTAGCTTGTGAGACGTTTGTAACCACAGGTCTGGTTATGGTTGGTGGTGAAATTACCACATCAGCGTATGTTGATATCCAGCGTATTGCCCGACGAACTATTAAACGTATAGGTTATACAGATTCATTGATGGGGTTTGATTACAAGACCTGCGCTGTTCTAGTTAGTATTGATAAACAATCCGGTGATATCTCACAGGGTGTTGATGATGATCAACATGAGCAGGGTGCTGGTGACCAGGGCATGATGTTTGGCTATGCCTCTGATGAAACTGACGCCTTTATGCCTATGCCTATCTACATTGCCCATGAGCTAACCAAGAAATTGGCTGAGGTGCGCAATAATGGCAAAGTGCCTTATCTGCGTCCCGATGGTAAATCTCAAGTAACGGTTCAGTATAATTCAGAGACCCATTTGCCTGAAGCCATCACTGCAGTGGTCATTTCTAACCAACATGAAGACGGTGTAGATGTAAAAGGAAAAATGTATGATGATATCTTAGAGCATGTCATCAAACCTGTCTTGCCTGCTGGTCTGGTAGACTATAGCACACTTAAAACTTTTGTAAACCCCACAGGTCGATTCGTTGTTGGTGGACCTCAGGGAGATGCCGGTCTTACTGGTCGTAAGATCATTGTGGATACCTATGGCGGCTATGCGCCCCATGGTGGTGGTGCCTTCTCTGGAAAAGATCCCAGCAAGGTTGATCGCTCCGCTGCCTATATGGCCAGATACATAGCCAAGAATATTGTAGCTGCCAAAGCAGCCCAGCGCTGTACAGTTCAGTTGGCCTATGCCATTGGTGTGGCTGAGCCCATCTCTATCCTGGTGGACTCTCACGGAACATCAAAGCACAGTAATAGTGAGTTAGAAGTCATGGTTCGGGAAGTATTTCCACTAAAACCTGCTGCTATTATCAGCCATCTAAATTTAAAACGTCCCCTGTATGAGAAGACCGCATCATATGGCCACTTTGGTCGTGATGAGTTCCCTTGGGAAAAAACCAACCTGACTGACAAAGTCACGGAAGCATTAAAATAAAAAGGAAATGAATCGATTTCGATTCAGTGTATATAAATTATGGAAACAAAGACAATAGATTACAAGATAGCTGATATTAGCCTGGCCACCTATGGCCGCGATGAGATATTTCTGGCCGAAAAAGAGATGCCAGGTCTCATGGAGCTAAAACGCCGATATGGTGACGCCAAGCCACTGGCAGGTGCCCGTATTGCAGGTTGTATCCACATGACGATTCAAACCGCAGTACTGATTGAGACACTGACAGCTCTGGGAGCTGAAGTACGCTGGTCCAGCTGTAATATTTATTCAACCCAGGATCATGCTGCTGCAGCCATTGCTGATTCAGGAGTTCCTGTGTTTGCCTGGAAGGGTGAGACAGAGGAAGAATACTGGTGGTGTATCGACCAGACCCTGGGTTTTGATGGAAAAGGTCCCAATCTCTTACTGGATGACGGTGGTGATCTCACACAGGTTATTCTGGAGCAACATCCTGAATGGCATGCCCAGATAAAGGGTGTCTCTGAAGAAACCACTACAGGCGTTCACCGTCTGTATCAGTTGATGGAAGAGGGAGGATTACCCTTCCCAGCTATCAACGTGAATGACTCTGTGACCAAGTCTAAATTTGACAACAAGTACGGCTGTCGCGAATCTCTGGCTGATGGTATTAAACGTGGTACCGATATCATGCTGGCTGGTAAGAAGATCGTGGTTGCAGGTTATGGCGATGTAGGCAAGGGCTCAGCCCAGTCTATGGCTGGTTATGGGGCTCAGGTCTTCGTAACTGAAATTGATCCTATCTGTGCCTTACAGGCCGCCATGGAAGGCTTCTCAGTCGTGACCATGGAAGAGGCTGCTGAATTTGGTGATATCTTTGTGACCACAACGGGTTGTAAAGATGTGATCCGTGGTGAGCACATGGAAAAGATGAAGGATAATGCTATCCTGGCCAATATTGGTCATTTTGATCATGAGATTGATGTGGCCTGGTTGGAAAACAATTCTGGGGTTACTGAAACCAATATCAAACCACAGGTTGATCGCTTTGAGTTCCCTGATGGCAAGTCATTGGTTCTGCTTTCCAGAGGTCGTCTTGTGAATCTTGGAAATGCAACGGGTCATTCATCCTTTGTCATGTCCACATCCTTTACCAATCAGGTATTGGCTCAGATGGCACTTTACGAAGGTACTGTTGCAGATGGTGTTCAGGTACTATCAAAGGAACTTGATGAAGAAGTTGCCAGACTGCACCTTGCTCATCTTGATGCCAAGTTGACCACATTATCTGCAGATCAAGCAGAGTACCTCGGTCTCAAGAAAGATGGCCCCTTCAAGCCTGAGAGTTACAGGTATTAACAGATATAGCGTAGACCATGTATGAAGATTTCCGGATGAACCAGGCTGAGCATCTAGCAGCTTTTGGTCTTCGACCTTCGGCTAAAAACATTATATTCTTAACATGCCACCTGAACCTATAGCGCCCACTGCAAAATATTATTCACTTTTGAACAGGACCAAATGGGCTCGAATGAGATTCTGGCTCCATTCATTTTTTATTTTTAATTTTGCATTTCTCACTATAGAATGCGGTTTGGATGTCGAAGACCCCACTCCACCTTCCGCTCCTGTTTGGGTTCAGAAATCCTTGCCCGAAGAATGGCCAGAGCTAGGCATCGATGCCCATGAATCGGGGGGCATTATTTTGGAATGGAGGGCTAATCCTCTCAACGAGAATGTTGGGGTGTATCAGGTCTTTCGAGCAGAATATTTTGATTTAGAGGATAGTTTAGGAACTTTTACACATTTGAGATCTATTTATCATGAATCTAATTTGAACCATAAATACACTGATACGTCAGTACAATTATATATCACATACTTTTATTCTTTACGGGCCATTGACAATTCTGGAAACGTTAGCGAATTTTCTGACACTCTATTTTATACACTTCTTGAGCCGCAGAATATCGAAATGATGCTTCCCAACGGAACAACTCTCCCAATAACTAGGTGTTTAACGTGGATTGGTGGTTGGTCAATCCCATTCGAAAAATGGACAATCACAATAGTCACACAAAATGGTAAATTAGTCTTAAGAGATACTTTTTTGCCTCACAATTATTTAGGAGAAGAGGAGGTATTCGAAATCGGTAATGATATTGACCTACATTCTAACATGACATATCAATGGCGTGTAGATATAGAAGCACAGTATATCGGGCTAGAGGAATCGGCTGCATCAGAATCCAAATGGGCTAATTTTCTCTATATTGATCCATGACAAAGATAGAACCGTCATAATTAGCCCATTATTGGCTTTTGCATGATCTGGTTCGTTAATGAAACTGACCAAGCGAGGGTCCAAAATGGAATAGAAAGTTTCAATTATTACATCAATGATGGAAACTGTGTATATATAATTAAAGCATATGTTTCAACCAAAAAAATAAGGTTCAGCTTTTGTTAATGGTTAAGTTAATTTGCATAAATCAAAGGCTCCTCACGTGAAAAAACACTTTGTAATAATAGGTCAAAAAAGAGCGGTGAAGCTGTTGGGCAGTATGATTACAAAACCTAATTAAAAAGATTGAGTAAATGGCATGAATGATACAGATATTAAAATTAAGAGTAACAATGATTTCAACCTTGGGAGTGAATATGATCTAATCGAGATTTGGCGTATTATTCGCAGTTTTCGCAGATCTATTGCCCTCATTTTTATATTCATTTTAGGCATTACAATTTATGTAACCCTAACTACACAGCCAATTTTTCAAGCGACCACGGTAATCATGATCAAAGAAAATGGGTCAGATGCCGGATCAATGATCTTTGATTTTGGTATGAATGGATCTGAACAACGGCTTCAGAATGAGATTGAAATCCTCAATAGCTATTATCTCCATGACCAGGTCATCCAATCTTTGGTAGAGGACGGTAGCGCTGAAGAGCTGGCCCTTTTCGGGACCCGCTACATTAGAAAGCGTTATCGCTTATTTGACTATTTTCTAAGGTGGATTGGTATGGGGGCTGACAATCTAATTGATATTGAGAATTTTGATTATGGGCGACGGATAGCGATTGTAGAAGCTCTGAGAAAAACTTCCAGCATTTACAAGGTAAGGGAAGCGGATGTACTAAAGATTTCCGTGACCTCAAGCGATTCTTCTGATGCGGTATTTTTAGCAAATCGAATAGCGACCAGCTATCAAAATTTGGATCTCGCCGGAGGTCAGGGTGAACTACATTTTGTGCTCGCATTTCTAGATTCACAAATTACTAAATATAAAACCCGATTAGCTATTACTGAAAATGAGCTCAGGCAATACCAGTCAGACTTTAAAATCTATGCCCTTGATGGATCTGCTGAATTATTGCTTCATGACCTCACAACTTATGAAGGTATCTATTTTACAAATATTGCTGAGCTTGAGGTTTCCCGAGAGCGGGTGAATTATCTTAAGAGTCAACTCTTAGACAGCGAAAAAGCACTTATGGAGGAAATTACCAATACTAATAATCCCATGATAGTCGCTCTTAGAACAAAAATTGCTGAGTTGGAAGCCCAAAAAGTGCAGCAGATGGTGGATGAAGGGTGGGATGAGGACGCACTTCAGGCGAGGGATTTTAATCGGCGTATTGCTGAGATGAAAAATAAGTTAACCACAATCACCGAATCTCTTATACTCTCTGGATGGAGTGAGGAAGACCCATTTGCTGCTTCACAGGAGATATTTAACAAAATTGTTGAACAGGAAGTCGAAGTGCATGCAGCCCGTTCCAGAGCCAAAGAATATAAGAAGCTGGTGGAACGTTTGTCTACCCGTTTGATGGATCTTCCTAGTCAAACTCTGCAATATGCACGCTTGGAGCGTGATTTAAAGTTAAGCGAAAAACTATATCTCACAATGAAACAGAAGTACGAAGAATCTCGCATTACTGAAGCCGGCCAAATGGGTAAGGTGCGTATTCTAGATCCCGCTCTGATCTCCGATAAAGTGAAACCTAGCAAGAGAAAAAATCTAGTTCTAGGGATTATTCTGGGTATGGGATTAGGTCTAGGATATGCATTCTTACGTGAATTCATGGACAACACTGTCAAAGCAGTGGAGCAATTGGAGCGAAAAGGACTGACTGTTCTCGGTATTATTCCCGACATGCATCATGGGGGTGCGGGTGATATTCAGAAACCAGTAGCCAATTCATCGGTAGGGGGTAATAATTTTAGGCGTCGTCTTATTACTTATGAAGACCCAAAGTCTCCCATTTCTGAGAGCTATCGTTCTCTTCGGACCAATTTATCTTATGCATTAGCTGGGAAAAAAATTAAAAGCCTTTTGGTCTCAAGCCCTCAACCAGGCGAAGGGAAATCCACTACAGCTGCTAATCTGGCGATTGCTTTTGCCCAACTTAAAAAACGTACACTCTTGATTGACGCCGACCTCAGAAAACCAGTACAACATAATGTCTTTGAAAAAAACAGATCACCAGGCTTATCTGAATATCTTGTTGGAGATGTTGAAGATGTTGATTTAATCATACATACAACTAAGGTTGAAAACCTCGCAATAGTAACTGCTGGTAGTTTACCCCCGAATCCATCAGAATTATTGGGTTCAAATCGAATGTCCACTTTAATAGATAAACTTGAGAGTGAATGGGATATGGTCATATTTGATTCTCCCCCCATTGTCGCAGTGACGGATTCCTCAATGATCTCTGCTGAAATCGATGCTGTCGTAATGGTTGTTAAAGCAGGGCAGACGAATAGAGCTGCTGTGGATAGGGCCTTAGATACTATCAAGAATGTACAATCACCACTCGTTGGTGTGATACTGAACGGTGCTAATCCAGAGACGCTAGCGGGCAAATATTCTTACTATTACTCGTATTATAATTATTATTATAATACAGATGTTAAAGAGAAGCGGAGGAAGTAATAAATTACTTGAGCATGACGGAGATAAAGTTTGAGCTGCATACGTTTTTGAGGGATGTGATGTAGACTCAAATGCTGGACATGTTATTGCATGATATTTATGCCGCCGGCAAAAAAAACATTGGTAAACTTTAATGAAATTTGAATTATATTTGCGTAAAATGCATCAAGAATTATACCTGGAAAATATAATATATAACAGGTACAGCATCTATTCTTTCAAATTATGAAAGAATAATAATGATTGCACCAGATAGCTGGGGAAAATCCGCAGCTTGCCAAAATGTCATGTGTGAATTATGTAAACGAATATGAATTAGGATGGAAATATAATGAGTGTATATATAATTGCTGAAATTGGGATTAATCACAATGGCAGTATTGAAATTGCAAAAAAATTAATCGATGTTGCAGTAGTTGCTGGGTGTAATGCAGTAAAATTTCAAAAGCGGGATCCCGAATTGTGTGTACCCGAACAGCAAAAAAAGATAAGAAAAGAGACACCGTGGGGAGAGATGTCATATTTGGATTATAAATTTAAACTTGAGTTTGATAAGAGCGAGTATAATGAGATAAATAGTTATTGTAAAGCGAAGGGGATAGAATGGTTCATGAGTGTTTGGGACTCCAATTCAATTGATTTTGCATTAAATTACTCAGGCACAATAAAAATTCCATCAGCTCATTTGACTAATGATGAATTACTGGAAGAAGGAAGGAGAAAGGCTGAATTTTTAATGTTATCGACTGGGATGAGTGAAGAAATACAGATTGAAAGAGCAGTAAAACTAGCTAAACCAGATTTACTATTTCATACCAATTCAACTTATCCAACACCAGTTAACCAATTAAATCTAAAATACATTTTGTGGCTTAAGAATAAATATTCAAATCTGCAAATTGGATATAGTGGTCATGAATTTGGTTTAGTACCGTCATTCGCAGCTGTAACTCTTGGAGTGACATATATAGAGCGACATATAACGCTTGATCGTACTATGTGGGGTTCTGACCAAATGGCATCTGTTGAGCCAGGTGGACTACTGAAACTAGTAAAAGGTATAAGAGACCTAGAATTAGCTTTGAACGGAAATTCTCCACGAATAATAACGTCCGGAGAATTAACGAAATTGGAATCACTTCGTGGCTGAAAGATTAATTTATTGTTTCAGAATACAACAGATACTTATAATTTATCAATGCGATTACTGACTCCTTAGAAGTCATCGATGTATCTATAATAATCAGCTATATTCAATGTAAGCAATTATGATTAGGGCAGAAGGTTATGTCTAGAGTTATATACATAACAGATGATCATTATGAAGACTATCAAGTTTATCGATTCGAATTTCATGAATTGAGTAAACTCGGTATAAATAATGAGGTATGGAATATAAGTACTCTCAAAAACGATGGTAAAGAAGCTAAAATAAAAACAGAAGCACATTTAAAAGAAGAAATAGCTGTTAATAGTTTTCAGGATATTGAGAGTTTACTCAATAAATTATATTCGCATGATTTAGTGATTATTGGAATGCCAATTGATGATTATGTTCTAAAAGTTTTATATCTTATAGAATTAAAATCTGTGCATTATGCATATCTTATGGACACACACAATATACCGAACCATCTTACTAGTCCTTTTATCAATACGCTTAAACTTCATGTCAAGAAGATTGTTAATTATTTAAGTAAGTCCAAAAAGTATAATAAATATCCAATTCCAGATTATGTTCTATTTGCATCCGCAAAGCATGGATTAGATATCCATAAACAATATTTAGAATATTTAAGGGTCTTAAACAGCAAAATTTATATTCTACATTCATATGATTTTAATCAAATGAAGTATATAAGTGGTGTTAGAGCTATCAGTTATCCATATTTTGTTTTCATAGATCAATATATGCCTTTTCATCCTGATAATAGAAAATATGAAAATAGCTTTGAACCTGCTCAATATTATAATTCTATAGCAATTCAACTAGAACGATTGTGTGAATTAACAAAAACGCAATGCATTATATTATTGCATCCAAAATCAAAAGGTGAAGAGTTGCAATATATCAAAGAAAAAATGACCTGCGTTCATGGCGATACAGCAGGTTATATTAAAAATAGTGATTTTATAGTTGGACAATTTAGTACTGCTTTGAGTTATGGTGTAATATTTAATAAGCCAATAATATTTATTAAATCACTTGGCGGACCAAAATATGTTAATAGTTATAGTAATAACTTTGCAAAATATTTAAAGAAAAGAGCTGTGTTCATAAAGAATAATGAAAATATCAAAAGTTTACTCTCCATTAATAAAAAGGTGTATCAAAAATATATAAATAATTATATAAAATCTGATAATTCTCTGGATTGTTCTTATTCTGAGCTTGTTCAAAACATAATTAAATACCAGATGAACAACTCTTCTTATGAAGATAATAGCATTGTTTTGAAGTAGTCATTTAAATAATGCATTACATTATAAAAATAATATCCAATATTATTTCCGGTCTTGGCAATATGTTAATCTTATTAATGGTATCAAGAGCGCTCGGGCCAAGCGATTTTGGAAACTTCACATTTATAACAAACTTCTTCAAACAACTAACAAGTTTTATGAGTTTTTCAACGCTTGATGGATTTTATGTAAAGCTTTCACAGCGACCCCACGAGGGGAAGTTAATCTTATTCTATATTCAACTATTTAGTGTGCTAATGATTTTATCTTTATTATCCACTATAATATTAAAAGTATCTGGATATGGTGATATAATCTGGCCTGGAGTACATGATAAAATTATTCTATATGGTTTTATCTTTTCTGTTATGGTCATCCTTCTTGATTTTGCTAGGAAAACTAGTGACTCACTAAGAAATACGATTAGAAGTGAATTAACATTAATCATTCAAATATTTGTTGGGGTTCTGCTCACCTTATTCCTGTATTTTCAACATGGACTAAATATAATTAATTTGTTTTATATCAGATATACGATGATGGCGCTGGCACTAATTATCATAATACTTGTTATCGTGAATAATAATAAAAAACTGATTCCTAAAGTCTATCGCTTAAATAAAAGAGAATATCGTGAATATTTGAAGGAATTCTATTTATTTTCACATCCATTAGTAATATTTGGCTTTTTATCGATGATTGTCGTTCTCCTTGAATATTGGATGCTGCAATTATTCGGGGGCTCTATCCAGCAAGGATTTTATGGATACGCTTTGCGATTAAGTACCATAGCCTCAGTAATTACTATTTCAATTGTACCCATTTTACAAAGGGAATTTGCTGTCAGCTTTGTAAAAAATGACGGAGCAAGGATGAGATTGTTGATACGGAAAAACTATCCGTCAATATTTTTCTTTGCTACATCTATTTGTGTATTTTTGAGTATTTATACTAGTGAAATTAATTCATTTATTTCAAATGATTCGTTCATTGGGGCAAACGCAGTCATTGCGATAATGCTTTTAACTCCGATTCATCAAGTATATGGTCAATTCAACAGCGCTGTACTGTTAGCATTAAATAAAACAAGAGTAGCTAGGAATATAGGTATTATATTTTCCCTTTCTGGTTTAATGTTATCATATTTCTTAATTGCTCCTAATTCCCTCTTTGGGCTTGAATTAGGTGCAACGGGATATGCTTTTCGATTAATATTTATTCAAGCAGTTATGGTTAACGTTCAACTCTACTACATTAGTAGAATCGTAGGTACAGTGTATTTTAAATACCTATTTAATCAAATATTTATTATTTTTATTGTAACTCTTATTGGAGTTATTTCTAAATTATTAACCTCGTTATTGCTTGATCCATCATTTCTGTTTACTGTTGCATCGGCTATAGTCTACTTTGGAATGCTCGTATTACTAATAGTTAAGGTACCATCTATTATTATGTTGAATAGAAAAGAAGTTCTAGATACAGTTAAACATGTTATAGACATAATAAGAATTCGATTTAATGACATATTATCGTAATTGTTATTTGGAAGATGCAATTCTTTGAATCACAGAATGAAAGTGTCAGAGTAATTATTTATGAATATTTATCATACGCACAATAAATGCATTATTTCAGGAAATAATTAAATGAAACATTTTATCATTGATATTATTCTAACTCCAATTGATTATTTATTTAATAAAATCGCTAAAAGAAACAAAATTTCGTTTCTTCCAGCAAAGATTCCAACTCATGAAGAGCATCGCTTGGTGATTGGAGGTGGAGAATATGCAATAAGGCATCAGATTCCTGATACGGTTATATTTAACACTGGAAGCGGTACAATTACGATTGGTGAAAATACGGTATTGGGAGAGTATGTTCAGTTATTGACTGGGTATCATCTAAATGTTGAGGATGCAAAAAGGATGGGCGTTAAACTACACACCGTCCCTGATGAGTTTCGAGAGATAAATATAGGCGCTAACTGCTATATTGGAAGCAGTGCAATCATTCTAGGAAATGTTAATATAGGAGATTATTCAGTGATAGCTGCTGGCTCTGTTGTTTATAATGACGTCCCAAGTATGACGATAGTAGCTGGCAATCCTGCCATTCATATACGGAAATTAAAAACTTAATAAAAAGATACTATGAAATGAATAAAAAGCATTTAGAGAAAGCAATTGAAATCCGAGCAGTAGAAGAAAGACTGTTAGATCTCTTTTCAAAAGGAAAACTAAGTGGAACTGTTCATACATCAATTGGACAAGAGTACTCTGCAATAGCTTTTTGTCATGAAAAGCTTAGCGAAGGCGATCGAGTATTATCGAATCACAGATGCCATGGGCATTATTTAGCCTTCACAAATGATGTGGAAGGGTTTATCTCAGAAATGATGGGAAGTGGGAGTGGAGTATGCGGTGGTATAGGAAGTAGTCAGCATCTGTTTAGTCCTTCATTTATGTCCAATGGAACTCAGGCAAATTTGGCTCCAGTCGCTGCAGGGATAGCATTAAATTTTACGCTTAAAGATCAAGACAACATCGCTCTCCTGTTTATTGGAGATGGTACGCTAGGTGAAGGCGTGGTTTATGAAACAATGAATATTGCATCATTGTGGAATTTGCCACTTCTTATCGTTTGTGAAAATAACAAATACGCACAATCAACGCCGATTGAAAATAATCTGGCTGGATCAATTAAAGGTAGAGCTGAATCGTTTGGTATTAAATATTATCATGGGAGTACAACTGACCCTGAGAGCTTAATATCATTAGCTTCTGAATCGATTGATTTTGTAAGAAGACGTAGTAATCCTGCTTTTTTTGAAGTTGATACTTACCGTTTAGCTGCTCATTCCAAGGGTGATGACGATAGAGATATTGAGGAAATACGCACTTATGAAATGACAGATCCTTTAAATGTATATATGAATAGTAACCAAGCTGAATATCAAAATATTAGACAGCTAATTGAAGCTAAATTAGACAAAATAATTTCTCTTGCAGAAACATCGCCGAGAACAAAGCTTGATGATTACTATATTCCTGGCAGTAATACCAATGTTGCAAAGCCTAAGTTAACAAAATTAGCCTCCGTTAAAAAATTTCAGGGTAAACTGCTCAACGAATATTTTGCAACTAAAATGAAGGACGATCTCAATACAATATTTATTGGCGAAGATGTATTATCGCCATATGGAGGTGCATTCAAGATAGCGAGAAATTTGTCAGATCTATATCCAAACAGAGTCTTCAGCACACCAATCTCTGAAGCAGCAATAGCGGGGATAGGCAACGGGCTCGCCATAGCAGGATTTAAGCCCTATGTAGAAATTATGTTTGGTGATTTTACACCACTAATTATGGAACAGATCATTAACGGTTCATCAAAATTTCAACATATGTACAACCATCACATCTCTTGCCCTGTCGTATATAGAACACCTATGGGGGGGAAGCGAGGATATGGGCCTACACATTCACAATCTTTGGAGCGTTTTTTAATTGGTATCGATAATGTAAAAGTGTACTCATTAAATGCGCTAATTGATCCTGGAATAATTTATGAAAAAGTTCATGCCGAGACATGCCCTTGCATTGTAATTGAAAATAAATTGGATTATGGTAGATTTATCCTGAAGGATATTCCATCTGGTTACTCGGCTTTCATGACAGATGAAAATGACGCAACCTTTATTATTAAAAAAGTAAATGTCAAACCAGATGTAACAATCTTTACATATGGCGGGAGTGTCACAGATACCCTTCTTGCGGTGGCGGAATATCCAGATGAGGTGAATTTTGAATTGATAATTCCATCCGTTATTCATCCTTTAAATATAGAATGTCTGATAGATTCTCTTGAGCAATCAAATCAATTGTTTACAGTTGAGGAGGGTTCATTATATGGTGGTGTTAGTTCTGAGTTAATTGCCACCATTCATGATAGAGTTCCAAACCTTAACTTTAATCTTAAGAGGATCGGTTCAATTCCAGTTCCGATACCCTCAGTTCGAGGCTTGGAGGATGAGGTATTGCCATCTAAAAAACGAATTATAGCCGGGTTGGAGGAGTTGTTTAATGGGAATAATTAAAGTATACGTATTGGAAAAAGAAAACGCAAATGATGAGTTTGCTATTATCACGAACAAGCCATATTCGGATAATGAATACATAAAGAAGGATGATTTGATCCTCGAATATGAAACTTCTAAAGCTAATTTCGAAATACGTGCTGAGGTTTCTGGATACATTAAGTATTATTTCTCTGTTGATGAAGAGGTTAATTATGGTGATAAAATCCTTGAGATACATGACTCAATTGCAGGGTAAATAATAAATTGAAGCGCGAAAAATTAAGTGCATCAAAAAGGTTTGAAATACATCATCTCGAATCTGTTCAAAAATCTGGCCTCGTTTCATTTCTTTCTATGGAGGTTGAGCCGAACTATTCAATAATTCAACAGCGTTCTTTGAATCCTGCCTTTCATAAATCTTTATTACCGCATCTTATTCATTGTGTGGGTCCGCTATTAGAAAAGTACAACAAATTGAACTCATATTATTTTGAGAACTGTATTTATTATTATGAGAGCAATAATATAGGAATTGCAATAGATAATGGTAAAGGGTTACGTGTTGCCTCTTTAAGTATGATGCCAGATGATACTATAATAGATATTCAAAAGAAAATCATGAAAGTTTCACTGGATTATGATAATGAGTCTCTTTCTAAGGAACAACTGACCTCAACATCCTTTACAATAACAGACTTATCAACCTTCGAGCTATCCGCAGTATTTCCACTGATTAATAAAAATCAAAGCTGTATCCTGGGATTGACGCGCATAAATGATAGTTATAGTCTTAATCTATCTTTTGACCACAGAATCCTTGAGGGCTATTATGCTGCAAGTTTTATGAAGGATCTTAAGGCAGAACTATTCGATGCTAGGGTTATTATTAATACTCAAGAAAGAGAATCAAAAAGTGAAACAAAAATATGTTATAAATGTTTCAAAAGCATTAAGGAAGACCAGCACATGTTGGGACCGGGATTATTAAAAGTATCTACGGTAAATGGTCCACAGCACATCTGTCGAAACTGTTTTATGGGGTATTAAAGATGAATGAACATAAAGTTAAAAAGATAGTTGCAAAATATTTAAATATTCATGAAGTTGAAGTTACGGATGATACAAAGATAGATGCATCAGCATTTCAGGGCTCAATCATGTTCTACCGGATGTTCAGTGAATTGGAAGAGGTTGGTTTTACATTGGATCCGGGTTTTTCGCCGCTTACATATTATGATCTTATTAATGGCCCTTCAGCGAATAAGGTGAATTATGCAAAGCCAAATGAAAGAGAGAATTCACACAAGAGCTATAATCATCAAGCAAATATAAATTCAGGTAAACAAATTGGAATTGATCTGCAAGAATTATCCCAACTCCCCCCTATATCCGAAAAATTAGATCCATTTTATCTGAAGTATTTTTCTGGAGAAGAGATTGAACATTCTTTGAAAAAGACGAATCCATTAGAGACTTTTGCTGGGCTTTATGCACTGAAGGAAGCTATTTATAAAGCGTCAGACAACAAAAAATATTCTTCCCTTGAAAAAATTAACGTTACCTACTTGGACAATATCCCGTTCGTTGAAGGATACCATATTTCTATTTCACACTCAAGTTCTCTAGCGGTTGCGGTTGCTCTTTTGGATAATCCGCACTTTAGCTCTGATAAAAGCACTCCTAAAAATGCTGTAATTATTCAGAAAAATGATAGTAAGATCGTTCGAGAACTTAGAATGTTTAGTTATATATTTATGATTCTGACCATATTAGTTTTTGCTATGCTATTCATAATGATTATTAAATAAAAGGTTATGTAACGTGGACAAGAATCACAAACAGCAACTAGGTTCCTGGTTAACTATTGGGCATCCATCCATTGCTGAAATTATGGCTGACTCTGGTTTTGACTGGCTCTGTATTGATATTGAGCACACAGTTATTGACTATTCAACTGTGCAGCAACTAATAATAGCAATTCAAGGAAAAGGCAAGCTTGCTTATGTGCGAGTCGGTGAAAATAATGAAAGAATTATAAAAAGGGTTTTAGACGCAGGCGCTGATGGTATTATAGTTCCGATGGTGAATAATATGACTGAAGCACAGAAAGCGGTTGATGCAGTGTATTATCCGCCTGTGGGCAAACGCGGCGTTGGTCTCGCTCGGGCTCAGGGGTATGGCTTTAGATTTGAAGAGTACCTGGAAAAACAAAAAGATATTGAGATTATTGTTCAAATAGAGCATATAGATGCTATTTCAAATCTTGAGGAAATATTATCAGTTTCAGGTGTAGCGGGAAGCATTATTGGACCGTATGATTTGTCAGCTTCACTTGGACATCCTGGCAATTATGAGTTGCTAAAAGTTAAGCAAGCGCTTGAAAAATATGAGGAAATATCGATAAGATTGGGCAAGCCTATGGGATTCCACATTGTACAACCGGATCCAAAATTGTTTGCTGAGTTTAGGCAAAAAGGATACACCATATTGGCATTTGGTTTTGATGCCATGTTTCTTGGATCTATTTGTCGTAACCAGCTGGATATAATCAGACAGGACTCAAAATGAATATTCTAGGAGTAATACCTGCCAGGATGTCAGCCACCAGATTTCCAGATAAACCATTGGCAAAAATCATGGGATTACCTATGATTGGTCATGTATATCTGCGGGCAAAATTATGCAAAAATCTTTCGGATGTTTATGTGGCCACCTGTGATCAGGAAATCTGTGATTTTATACATTCTATCGGCGGCAAAACCATCATGACGAAAGATACGCATGAAAGGGCAACCGACCGAACAAGTGAGGCGTATGAAAAAATTATTCTGATTGAGGGCCGTACTTTTGACAGTGTGCTAATGATCCAAGGCGATGAACCCTTGTTAAATCCAGAATTACTTGATGGAATGATATCATTTCATGTGAATCAAGTGAATCCTAGCGTGACTAACCTAGTCAGCAAAATTCATTCTCTGGATGAATTCAATAACACAAATGTGGTTAAGACTGTAATGGATAAAAATGGACAAGTGTTATATTTTTCTCGTTCTCCCATTCCCTCAAATGCAAAATACATGGGGAAGTTACCGATGTGGAAACAGCTTGGCTTAATCCTTTTCTCCGCTGAGGCGTTACGGGGATATTCAAGTTTTCATCCCACTGAATTGGAAATTATTGAATCCGTTGATATGAATCGCTTGTTAGAAAATGATATCAATATTCAATCGTTTCCGACAAGCGATGTGTCACAAGCTGTTGACATTCCAGAAGATATAGGGGTAGTAGAAGCGCTGATGGAACATGATAGTTTAGTAAATGAGTATATCAAAAATGTTATTTAAGGAAAAAGATATTAGAGATCCAGATGTCCTGCAAAACTACTTTGATTTAGTGGCAAAGGATTCGGCAAAAATGCTTGCCTCTAATGAAGCCCTTGAAAACATTAGCCCTAAAAAATGGGGTCTGGGTGATACTATAGTAGAGTTTGAAAAGGGGGGGTACAATTATGAAAAGTGTCTGGATACAGGCACTTTGATCGTCAATCCACGGCCAAAGTTTGATGCTCTCATGCATTTCTACGCTTCGTCAGAATCTGGAAAATATTGGGTCAATGAGTTTTTTATGCCAAAAATGGAAGCGCGCAGGAAAAAAATATTCAAGCCACGTGCAGAATTTGTGAATAACAGATTTTCATTTTTGAAGGATATGAAAGTTGGTGATATTGGTGCAGGTTTTGGTCTGTTCATTGATGAGTTGCAGCGACTTAACGATTCCCATTTGAATATTGAAGCCATAGAGCCATCACACGATATGGCAGCAATTTGTTTGGAGAAAGGCATTAAAGTCAATGAAAACATGCTTGAGAATCTCGTAGGAAAAACGGATAAGTATGATCTGTTGACATCCTTCGAGCTTTTTGAACACTTGCACGATCCATTGGTTTTTCTGGAGGACTGTTACAAGTTGCTTAATCCTGGTGGATATCTACTAATTACAACACTGAATAGTCATGGTTTTGACATTCAGGTTTTGTGGGAGAATTCCAATAGTATTTTTCCACCCCACCACCTGAATTTTTTCAATCCTGTCTCCATGAAATGCATTATGGCTCTGGCTGGCTTTGAAAATATTGAGATTGCAACACCGGGCGAATTAGATCTTGATATAGTAAAAAATTATTATGAAAGTGGGGCTAAGGGTATTCCAAGATTTTTAGATTCTATGATTAAATATGCGCCTGACGAAGTGTTGGCGAACTATCAACAATTTTTGAAATCAAATAATATGAGCTCACACATGAGAGTCATTGTCCAGAAACCATCAGCGTAACTATGCTTAAAGTCGGAATTATTGGGTATGGTGTCGTCGGTAAAAGAAGACGTGAATATATTGATCTCAATCCAGAGCTTCAGACATGCTATGTAAGTGATGTGAATTTTGAGAATGATGGCCAATTTACTGACGGTGTTAAATATTTCAACGATTACAGGAAAATATTCGCTCAAGATGTAGATGTAATATTTGTTTCTTTGCCAAATTATTTATCGTCAAAAGTCACAATTATGGCTCTGGATAAAGGTTGCCATGTGTTTTGTGAAAAACCTCCCGCAAAGACTGTTGAAGAGGTAAGAGAAGTTATTGGCTGCAACGAGCGGAATCCAAATTTAAAATTGAAATATGGATTCAATCACCGTTACCATGATTCAGTGCGAAAAGCCCGTCAGATTATTGACTCTGGCCAACTTGGAGACGTTGTGAGCTTCCGAGGAGTCTATGGCAAAAGTAGCATAATACCATTTGGTTCTGGATGGCGCTCAGAGAAAAGATTCGCTGGCGGTGGCATACTACTTGACCAGGGGATTCATATGCTTGATTTAATTCGCTATTTTTCCAGTGATTACGAAGAAATACACAGTTTTGTATCAAATGATTATTGGAATCATGACGTGGAAGATAATGCCTTCATACTTATGCGGAATAAAGCAGGGCAAATCGCTTCACTGCATTCAACTGCCACGCAATGGCAGCATCGTTTTAGGCTTGAAATAATTCTGAATCAAGGTTTAATGGAGCTAACAGGTATTCTTTCGGGTTCAAAGAGTTATGGATCAGAAAAGTTGAAAATCATTGAAAAGGACGAGGGTGAAAGCGTTGGTTCACAAGAAGAAAAGATATTCACATTTTTGAATGATTCTTCCTGGAAGGATGAAATTGATGAATTTGCAAATTGTATTGTGAACGACAAACCCATTGAGAATGGTACTAGTTACGATGCTTTAAAGGTTATGGAAATGATACGCGAAGTCTATAAAGCTGATAAATCATGGTGGAAATATCTAAATGAGAAACATGAGGAATAAAGAATGAATAATCTTGAACAAGAGTACGCACAGGTGTCTTCAATAGGTCAATATTCGAGGAAATACTTTTCTTATCTTGGACGAGTATTAGAAAGTATTGATGAAAATGAAATAAATAAATTGGGGCAGGCCTTTGAGTCAGCCAGGTCTAGTGGGAATACTATATTTGTGGCTGGTAATGGTGGCTCATCTACGACGGCATCTACCATGGCAAATGATATTGGTTTTGATATATTAAAGAAAACAGGGATTGAAAAGGCGTTCCGAGTGTTTTCACTTGTTGATAATACTTCTGTTATAACTGCAATTGCCAATGATGTTGGGTATGATAATATTTTTGTAAACCAGCTCAAAATTCACTACCGCGAAGGTGACTGTATTATTGTCATTTCCGCCAGTGGTAATTCACCCAATATTTTAAAAGCTGTTGAATATGTTAAATCAAATGGTGGGAAAATAATTGGATTTTTGGGATTTACTGGCGGAGAGCTAATGGATATGTGTGACGTGAAAATTCATGTAAAGACAGAGCCGGGAGAATACGGTCCCGTTGAAGATGCTCACCTCATCATGAATCACATCTTAGCACATTGGTTCCAATATAAGTTGAAATAGTAGCATATGATTATCTCTTATACTGATAAAGTTGTGATTATTACTGGGGGTACTAGAGGTATTGGGGCTGCGTTAGTCCATGCTTTTAGTGCTGCAGGTGCAAAAGTTATCTTTACTGGCAAAAGCGAGCAGGGCAATATCAACCTCACTGATAATTGTCGCTATCATCAACTTGATATGGCATCAGAGAATTCTCTCAACCAATTCCTCGATTTAGTTGGACAACTTGACAAAATTGATGTCCTGATCAATAATGCTGGTGTTAATAAAATTGATGCGATAGATGAAATATCCCTTAAGGATTGGGATTGGATTCAAGCCGTGAACCTGAGAGGTCCATTCGTATTAATGCACACGGTTGCTAAGGCGATGAAGAAAAGGAAATCTGGAAAAATACTAAATATTTCTTCGATATTCGGTGTTGTTAGCAAAGAGAAGCGTGCGTCATATTCTACTTCTAAATCGGGCTTGTTAGGATTGACAAGGGCTTCGGCCTTGGATTTAGCACCTTTCAATGTCCTTGTTAATTCAATATCTCCCGGATTTGTTGATACTGATCTTACGAGTAAAATTCTTGGAGCCAAGAATCTTAATGAACTTGTTGATACTATCCCGCAAAAAAGATTGGCAAGACCAGAAGAGATTTCTAATGTTGCACTATTCTTATGCAGTAGCCAGAATACATACATCACCGGTCAAAACATAATCGTTGACGGAGGTTTTACTAATGCTTGATTTTAAAGTGAAGTCGTCGATACACGATTACGAAATCGAATTTGTCAATGATGTGCGTGATATCCTCAAAAAAAATGTTCTTGAGGGTGATGTAATTATCATTGACAATAAAGTAAATGAGTTATATCCGGATTTATTGGAGACTATTGATCTGGAAGTCTCTGTTATTAGCATTGATGCCAATGAAGGACAAAAAAGTTATCATGGATTAATACCAATTATTCAGGAATTAATCTTAAAAGGTTTCAGGAAAAACAATAGACTCATAGGTATTGGTGGTGGCATTATTCAGGATATCACAGCATTTACAGGTTCAATTATGTATCGGGGTGTGACGTGGTTGTTTTTTCCGACCACATTGCTCGCCCAGGGTGATAGTTGTATTGGCAGTAAGACTTCCATTAACTTTGGGGAGTTCAAAAATCAGTTGGGTGGCTTTTTCCCGCCGAATAAAATATTCATAAACCTTGATTTTCTCAATACGCTTTCTGTCTCAGATTTGCAATCAGGGCTTGGGGAAATGGCTCATTATTTTGTGGTCGCAGGCAAAGATGAATTTTATGAATATAAACTGGATTACGAAAAAGTTTTCGCTGATAAAAGGATTTTCGCAAAAATAATAGCAAACAGTTTAAAGATTAAGAAAAGCTATATTGAAATCGATGAATTTGACCAATCGGAACGGCAAGTGTTTAATTATGGCCACTCGTTCGGACACGCGATTGAGTCTCTAACAAATTACAGTGTACCGCATGGAATCGCTGTGAGTTTTGGAATGGATATGGCTAATTACGTTTCAGTTAAGCGTGGGTATTTAACAGAAACAATTCGGATGGAAATAAGAAGTGTTTTAGAAAAGATATGGACAGGATTTGATATTAGTAATATAGATGTAGCCAAGTTTGTAGTAGCATTAAGCAAAGATAAGAAAAATGTTGGGACTGAATTGCGATTGATTCTTTGCAAAGGGTATGGTGAAGTATTTAAAACCTCCCAGAAATTAGATGAAGAGTTCATCGGTTGGCTGGAAGAATATTTTAGAAATGAGTTGGCATAAAATGAAAATATGGAAAAATACTTCTACTTTGCATGGATTCGATGTTGGGCTTTCCATGACAGAATCTAAAGAGCAGGCGGATGTATTACTTTTAGGTAGCAAACATGTTGATCTCAATTCATTCCCTCGCTTGAAGGGTATATTTCGAGCTGGTGTTGGAATGGATAATGTCCCGATCCTTGAGGCAGAAGACAAGGGTATAATTGTAAGATTCCCATCGCAGGACACTATAGATATTATTTATGAGGAAACTGCGAGTTTTACCTGTGGACTAATATTCCGAATGTTTTATAGCAATGTTGGTACGCTAGATCCTTGGTTTAAAGAGAGCAGACGACAATTATCCACGCAGACATTGCTTGTAATAGGCACTGGGAAAATTGGTGGAAGGGTTGTCGAGATGATGGACCAGGTTCTGAATGTCATCACCTTTGATGTACTGAAAAATGATCCTTCAGATTTACAACGTTTTATTAGTGCAGCAGATTGTGTCTCTATTCATATCCCCAAGACTGATGGAAATATCTCGTTTATAGATGCTGAGAAATTATCGTGGATGAAAAATGGTGCAATATTAGTAAATACTGCACGTGGAGCCATTGTGGATGAAGAAGCTCTTTACCTTGAACTAAAATCAAAGCGCCTCAAAGCTGCGTTTGACGTATATTGGCGGGAACCATACGCCGGCAAGCTCAAAGAATTCTTCCCTGACCCTTTTTTTATGACACCACATGTCGCAAGTACCTGCAAGGAATTTCTCGATGGCTGTAGAAAAGATCTGGATTCCTTAATTGATGAACTGTCCTGATTTAACTGTTCTCATATGAAATTTATTGATGTTTCAGGTCTTGGGCACTCCGGAAAAACAGCTGTGACTGATCTATTTAGAGAGGTTGAGGGTGTGCACGCCCATCATAATTCGTTTGAATTTGACCTATTGCGATTACCGGATGGAATTATTGATTTGCATCAAGCCTTAGTGGAAAAATGGTCACCAGTCCGCAGTGATATGGCTATCAAGCGTTTTAAGAAACTGTGCGAATCGTTGAATGATTATTATTCAAAACTCCTTACAGATCGGTTTATGGAATTTACTAACCAATACTTAAAATCTCTCGTAATAGACCATCTTTATATTGATGGTTGGTATGATTCCTTATACAATAAAGACGGCTACAGAGAGGAGCTTAAAAACACGCTGAAGCGGATTGGGCTTTTTAATTTGGTAAAGAATGGGTATGGGCTGGTTAAGTCATCAAAGAACAAACCTAGTTCCAAAACAGAGGTCTTTCTAGGTGATGGTAGTGGATTTCTTGAAAAAACTATCGACTATTTGGAGAATGTCATTTTTTCAGGAATGGCTGAGAACAAAAATACCGTTATATCCAATAATGTATTTGAGCCTTTCAACCCGAGTATGAGTCTTGAGTATTTCAATAAAGCCTTTTGTGTGATCGTAGATCGAGATCCACGGGATATTTATGCGTCTGTAATGGACATTGGATTGCAGTTTGTGCCAGAGTTTGAAGCAGGCGAGGGTTTATTCACCGCGGACTATCTTCAACAGTTAAAAGAAGATATGCTTGGTGCGGGTAATATACATTCTTTCATCAATCGACAAATTGTATATAGGCAAAAAATGGAGTTTAATAGAAGCGATAGAAGTATTGTGTACATACATTACGAAGACTTGGTTTTGAATTATGATAAAACTGCTCAGCTGATATTTGATGCAGTTGGTATTGACTCTCGCAGGCATGTAAATAAAAGAAAACACTTTGACCCTGATAAATCTGTGAAGAACGTTGGGGTATGGAAAGCTATCAAAGATAAAGAAGAAATAAAGTTGATTGAAAAAGAACTCAAAGAATATTTGTACACCAGCTAATGGAAGCCAGAATTATTAATCTCCCAAAAATTGAGGATCCCAGGGGAAACCTTACATTTATCGAAGAGAATAATCAGATTCCCTTTCCTCTAAAACGCGCTTATTGGATCTATGATGTCCCCGGTGGACAGGTGCGAGGTGGGCATGCATTTAAGGAGCAACATGAGTTGATAGTTGCGCTTTCAGGGGGCTTTGATGTTATCGTCGACAATGGAAAAGATAAAAAGACGTACTCATTAAATCGCTCATATTATGGGCTCTATATCCCAAATGGTGTTTGGCGTGAAATGAATAATTTTTCAACAAATGCGCTGGCTTTGGTATTATCTTCAACATTATATCATGAAAATGACTACTTACGCGATTATGAGGACTTTTTGGTATGGTTGAAATAAAAAAAAATACTATTGATAATTGCACCATCATCGACCTGCCAAAAATTCATAATCGGGCAGGCAATATTACAGCTTTAGAGAATAATATCACTGTACCATTTAATGTAAAGCGAGTTTACTATTTATATGATGTCCCAGGTGGCGAGGCAAGAGGGGGGCATGCGCATAAAAATCTTGAGCAACTCATTGTTGCTGGGAGCGGGGCTTTTGATGTTTTACTTGATGATGGATACAATCAAAAAGTTGTCCATCTGGATCGACCATATTTTGGGCTGCATATTGTGCCTGGGATTTGGGGCGACCTAATGAACTTTTCTTCTGGATCAATTGTTTTGGTTCTGGCGTCTCACATATATGATGAAAATGACTATCTTCGTGAATATTCATCTTACATAGAGTATAGCAAATAATGATTCATCCCAACTCTGACGTGCAATCAAAAAAAATTGGTAGGGGGACATCCATTTGGCAATACTGTGTAGTGCTAGCAGGTGCAGAGATAGGTGCTAATTGTAATATTAATTTTAATGTTTTCATTGAAAATGATGTCATTGTCGGTAATAATGTCACGATTAAAAGTGGTGTCCAACTTTGGGATGGGTTGCGGGTTGAAGACAACGTGTTTATCGGTCCGAACACTTCATTTACCAATGATAAATACCCAAAATCAAAAAAATATCCTGAGACGTTCCAAAATACTCTGATAAAAAAAGGAGCTTCCATTGGTGCAGGATGCACAATCCTTGGAGGTGTTACTATTGGTGAAAATACAATGATTGGTGCAGGCAGTGTAGTGATAAACAATATTCCAGATAACCAACTCTGGTATGGAAATCCGGCAAAATTCAAAAGAAATATCAGCCCTGAATGATTAAGTTTCTTGATCTTAAAGCTGTAAACGATAGATATGAACCCGGGGTATCCAAAGCTGTTCAACGTGTAATTGATTCTGGCTGGTACCTACTGGGACATGCGGTTAGCGCATTTGAAGAAGAATTTTCCCGGTATCTAGGTGTAAAGTACTGTGTGGGAGTAGCAAACGGACTTGACGCGCTAAGGTTGATATTAAAAGCCTATTTGGAAATGGGTATTATGCAAGAAGGCGATGAGATAATAGTACCAGCTAATACTTACATCGCTAGTATCTTAGCCATTACCGATAATCGTCTGATCCCAGTTCTGGTTGAGCCTGACCTAAATACATATAATATCGATCCTTCTCGCGTGGAGGAAAAGATTACTGCTAAAACTCGCGGGATTATGATTGTACATTTGTATGGACAGAATTCAATGCACCCCGAAATTCAACGTATTGCAGATAAATATGATTTAAAACTGATTGAGGATAATGCTCAGGCTGCAGGTGCATATTATCATGATAAAAAGACAGGGGCAATCGGGCATGCAGCAGGGCATAGCTTTTACCCGGGAAAGAATTTAGGGGCACTAGGGGATGGTGGTGCGGTTACCACGAACGATGAAGAGCTATCGTGCGTTATCAGAGCGCTAGCAAATTATGGTTCCAGTAAAAAGTATGTCAATGATTACCAGGGGTTGAACTCCCGTCTCGATGAAATTCAGGCCGCAGTGCTGAGAGTCAAGCTTAAAAAATTGGACGTGGATAATGATAGAAGACGTGAAATTGCAAGATATTATGAAGCCAATATTGATAGTAATACAATAAGTCTACCCCTCCATGGGCGGGGTGAAGGTAGCCATGTTTGGCATCTTTTCGTGGTTCGAAGCTCAAATCGCGATGGATTACAAAAATATCTCTTCGGGAATGGTATACAGACCTTAATCCATTATCCAATTCCTCCTCATAAGCAACTGGCCTATAAGGAATGGAATCATTTAAGTTTCCCGATTACTGAAAAGATTCATGAAACAGTACTGAGCTTACCTATGGGGCCCCATTTATCTGACCATGAGATGAAAAATATTGTTAGAATAATAAATAAATTCGAAGTATTATCGATATGACTAGCACCCCAATTGTATTTTATTTTCCGTATCAAACTGTAGGTGGGGTTTCAGTACTCTTCCTTCGAATCACGAGCTTCATTTATGATTCCAAACGCATCATATTGATGGATTTAGAAAATGGTTTTATGGCAAAAAATAAATCAAAGAATGTTAAATTTATTTCTTATGATAAAATTGAAAATATTCAGAATAACGTGGAGATTTGATGGCTTATTTAATTGCAAATGGTATAAATTCTGGTTTACATTATATAATATCTATTCATATGCAAAATGCGTTTAAGAGTTTAGGCTACAAAATTAGTGCCTTCCCTGTTGCAGAAAAAAATGCAAACGAGTGTATTAGCTTACTGATATATCCTGAATTAAAAATTAATGATCATGACTATATCATAAATAATATACAACAATTCTTCTCTTCATAAAAATGACTTACCTTAATTTAGTATTTTTTTTTCCATATAGGGGCGCAGGTGGGGTTCCTGCACAATTTCTGACAATTGCACAATATTTATTAAGATCTGGGTATCCCCGTGAGAAACTTTTTCTTATCGATTTTGCTGATGGCTACATGAGTACACATGCAAAAGGTATTCAAATATTAATAGCAAAGGAAGGTAAAGAACTATCCGTTCCAGAAAAATCAATAATAATTCTTCAAGCAAGAGGTTATTGGACTCTCCCATCAAATCTAATTATCCCAGACAACACTTTAGTGTTATTTTGGGCGCTACACCCATTAAACATGTCTCTGCTAGAAGAGAGAGAGATGTCCCCCAAAATATTTGATAGATTAATTTCTGGAATCTTACGTTGTGTCTTATTCCAAAAAAGGAATAAACTTATTAAGCAAATTCAATTAAGTTTATCACATAACGCTTTATTTTTTATGGATGGAGAAGTTAGGAAACATATCACCAAAAATATTAATAATAAAATTGGATTTAAATTATTGCCCGTCTCAATAGATGTGGATTCTATTCCAAAGCAGGATGCTTTAAGGAATACAAATGACCACGTTATTAATATCGGTTGGTTAGGTCGTATAGGCGACATGAAAACACAAACTATTCTATATTTAATTGATAATCTGAGTGCCGCAGCATCTAGACTTCAAAACAAAATCATATTTCATTTAATCGGTGATGGTCCAGCCATGGTAGATGTTGAAAAGCGACTCAGTGAATCATCTGGCACTTATTTTGATTACAGATGCTTAGGGACATTGTATTCAGAAAAAATGTATAAATACATAACTGAAAATATTGATTTAATGTTCGCAATGGGGCTTTCAGGATTAGAAAGTTGCGCTATGAGAATCCCAACACTATTGGTTCCAATAATCTATGAAAATATCAGTGGTTATTATAATTATAACTATTATTATAAAAATAGAGATTTCACGCTTGGTGAGATTTTAAATAATAGCCATTATTTTGAAAGGGAACCAACATTGGATTCAATTTTGAATGATTTTAAGATTAATAAGGAAATTCACGCAAAAAAATGTTACACTTACGTTAAAAACAACCATGATATTTCTATTCTTTCAGACGAAATCATCAGTGCGGTTTCAAATTGCAGTCTAACCTCTGGTGAACTGATTGATGAAGGGCTAAAGAATTTTGATCTTGTTTCAAGATTTTTTCACGGTATTAAGTATGGTAAGTGGAATGGAATGGCTTCACATCATTTTTAGGATTGAGCAGAAAAATTATAATTTCTTGCAAAAATGTAATTGACTCGAAAGTGGCAACTGTGCTTATTCTCAAATTCTATAATAATTGCCAATTACGATGAACTCTATGAAAGCTGCATTAGAGATTCATAAAAAAACAATCAAGTATGGGTGAGAGGAAACTCGATTTGAGCCGTATTAAATGAATGTTGTTTCAGCTTTATAGGATAATAATATCCTAAACTAGAGTGAAGTTAATGGAGCTATTGGGACTCAATTATTCTTGAATGATACAGTCTGTTCTTGTATTTAATGCAAATGTCAATGTTAAATCAGTGGTATCTGCAAAATAGAATAAATGGCAAAACATCTCAGGTTCGATAATTGATAATTCCTCAATGGAATTCATTATTTTGAATTTATATTGTTGTAATCATAAGGAAAGATTTATTATGCTACCAGTTTCAAGGCCATCTATAGGTAATGATGAATTAATAGAAATCGGTAAAATTCTCGACTCAGGGTGGTTAGGATTAGGCTCGACTGTATTTGAATTTGAGAAAAAGTTGGAAGAATATTTGGATTCACCGCATGTTCTTACGGTAAATACCGGTACTTCAGCATTGCACCTCGCACTTGATGCATTTGGGGTGGGGCCAGGCGATGAAGTGATTGTTCCATCCCTAACTTTCTGTGCTAGCATACAAGCAATTACTGTCCTGGGCGCGATACCTGTTTTTTGTGAAATAAATGCTGAGAATCTAAATCTGGACGTTCAGGATGTAAAAAAACGGGTAACGAAAAAAACAAAAGCAATTATGCCTATACATTATTGTGGTCAACCCTGTGATATGAATGGTTTAATCTCAGTTGCCCGAGAAAATAACTTATTTGTCATTGAGGATGCAGCACATGCTTTCGGATCAACATACAGAGGAAAAAAGATAGGAACCCTGGGTGATGCGACCTGTTTTAGCTTTGACCCAATAAAGACACTTACTTGTGGTGAGGGGGGAGCGATTTCACTTGCAGATGCTGAAGTTGCTGAGATAATTACAAAAAAAAGGATTTTAGGAATAGATAAAGATACTTGGCATCGCCATCGCAATGAAAGATCATGGGATTATGCAGTAACAACACAAGGTTATAGATATCACATGAGTAATATCAATGCAGCGATTGGAATGGTACAATTGTCAAAAGTTGATATCTTTATAAGAAGGAAAAAAGATATTGTGAATAGATATAATACGGCATTTTCAAACTTACCGGGGATGAAAATTCTTACTTGGAATATCAATGAGACAGCTCCATTCGCATACATAGTGCGGGTTCCATCAAAACTTAGAGACAATATTTCTGAATTTTTGAAAGTGAAAGGAGTTGGAACGGGAATTCATTATATTCCTAATCATATTCAACCATTCTTTGAGAAATATAAATCGGAATTGCCAATAACTGAACAGCTAGGTAAAGAAATTCTTACACTCCCTCTCTACTTTGACATGACAGATGATGAGGTGTCATTAGTTATCGAATCCATGTTAGAATATTTTAGCCAGAGCATTATCATACAGGAGTTACCCTAATGTCATTAAAAATTCAAAGGCATCCCAAAATAATTACAAAATGTAAGGATGATCGACCAAATGGATGGCTCGTCCCACTTTTTAATGTTCATGATGACTTTCTAGATGAGGGAAAGTATCCAAAACAGGTTTATCTTACTGTCATTAGTGTGGGCAAATTTAAAGGCCCTCATCTGCACATGAAAAGGTGGGGTCTTTTTACCTGCATTAAGGGGAATGCGAGAATTATTGTTCGAAAAGATGAGGAATATGAGGAATATTTAACCGGTGAAGACTATGATTTCAACACAATTCAAATACCTGCTGGAATACCAGCGGCCCTACAAAATATTGGTCCGGTGGATGCCTACATACTAAACATGCCTTCTCCTTCATGGCATATTGATGATCAGGATGATCATCCTGTATCATTTGATGATTACTCATTTACATGGAAAAGTGAGTGAAATATTGCCGGTAGTTAGTGTTATAATGAATTGCTATAATGGTGAAAGGTATCTACAAGAAGCAATAGATAGTGTATACACACAGACGTTTTCTGATTGGGAAATAATTTTATGGGACGATGCTTCTAAAGACAGAACAGCAGAAATAGCAAAGAGTTATGATGAAAAACTTCGCTATTTTAAAGGGGAAAAGGCTACGGCGTTAGGTCAAGCTAGAAATTGGGCTATAGACAAAGCTCGGGGTGAGTTCATTGCATTTTTAGATCAAGATGATGTTTGGCTTTGCGACAAACTATCGAAACAGATTCCAATATTTGAGGACCCTGCAGTAGGTATTGTTATCTCTAACACCTTGTTCTTTGATGGTAATGGGAAGGAAAGGCAATTTTATCAAAAGCACTCACCTCCAACTGGTTATGTTTTCAGGGAATTGTTGTCAAAATATTTCATATCATTAGAAACCGTTGTACTGCGAGCACAATCCTTGACCCAATTAGACAAACATTTCAATGCTGAATTCACTGCCATTGAAGAATATGATCTTTTGGTTAGAATTAGCTACAATTGGAAAGTCGCCTATGTTAAGGATGTTTTATCAAAATGGCGTGTCCACGCAGCCAGTTGGACTTGGTCAAAGAAAGATTCATTCCCAAAGGAAAAGAGGATCATGCTAGCTGAATTAAGTAACATAATTCCTGAGTTTGATTCAGAGTATTCAGAAGAAATAAAAGTTGTTAAGAGAGGAATTGCGATACAGGAATCTGAAATTCTTTGGGCAAATGGACAGAGCCAAGCGGCAAGGGAATTGGTAAAAATAAATATTTCAGATGATTTAAGGTGTAAAATATTCTACCTTTTGACGTTTTTCCCCTACACGCTATACACTTGCTTGAGAAAAATATCAGGTCGTATATCTCCCCTTTAGGATAATCTAGGATTTTTATAAAAAATATAAATATGCGTGGTAGTATTTTAGGTAATTTGTTAAATAAATATTTGATGCGTGCCACTATGCCTCTCATAAAGTCTCGAAAAGGGTTAGTAGTTCTGACATTGCATAATATCACAGAAGACCACCATGAATGGTTTAAAAACCTACTAGAATTAATTAGGAGGGAATATTCATTCGCGGAGCCAGATGATCTAGAAAAATGGTTTATGCAGAATAACTTAGAAAGAGGCACAAAAGTCCTGTTAAGTTTTGACGATGGGTTTTATTCTAATATCGTAATTACCGAAAAATATTTGAGGGAGTTTGGGGTTAAAGCAATGTATTTTATCACAGAAAAATTTATAGGTCTTGATAGTGAAGCTTCATTTTCGTTTGCGAAAAATAATTTTTTCCCCAATTCAGACATATCTACGAATAACAAGAATAGCTTTTCCTCCATGTCTTGGAATGATGTAAAGCGATTGATTGAATTAGGTCATGTTATTGGAGGGCATTCTTCAACCCACCAAAGGCTATCAACACTAACTGACGCAAACAAAATAGTGGATGAGACTATTAGTTCGAGTGATCGTATTTCAGATTTAATTGGCCAACAAGTTACACATTATGCATTCCCATTTGGGAAGCATAATTCAATAGACTCCAAAATACTTGATTCACTAATTTATCGATATAAATATATATATTCGAATATTCGTGGCAACCTAAACGATTCTGTAAATTCTCAATTCATATATCGACAAAATATTGTTCCTGGTGATCCAAATTGGTTAATTAAATCGATTATTGATGGAAAATTAGATTGGCGCTATCGAAATATTAGGAAATACTGTAATCGCAAAATCGAGCAGTTAACTAAATGATTTGGGCCATACCATTACCAGGCTTAAAGCAAATAATATCAGCAATATTCAATAAAAACTCTAACTTAAACTCCAGATGGGAAATAGAAAAGTATTATGGTCCTTTTTGGATGAGGAGTGGATCCGAAATTCTTGCTTGGATATGTGAAACTACCATAAGAAAAAAAGGACGAGGAATTCAGATATTGCTCCCCGCTTACTTTTGTGGTCAGTCCCTAAGGTATTTACGTTCTCTTGATGTAAAGTTTCTATTTTATCCGTCAGATATAAATAATATTTCAGATAAGAAATTTATTCAATCAATAGTTAAAGAAAATGAAATAGACATATTTCTTCTTGTTCATTATTTTGGGATAATTAATGTTTGTACACAGAGGTATATTAAAACATTCTGTGATGCTAATAATATTTTGGTGATTGAGGACTATGCCCATTTTAATCATCCTAATATGAATAGTCAATTTTTGGGTAATTATGTATTCTTTTCTCCAAGAAAACACTATCCGATAAAAAATGGAGCAGCATTATACTCACTTGAAAGGATGGACAATTTTATATATGAACGTGAAAAAATTCCATTGCTATGGTATTTAAAACGGATCGCAAGGAGATACTGTAATTATCTGCTGCTTAGCAATAAACCTGCCGGTAGACAAAATTCAGCTGAAGTTAACTTGATATCGTTTAAAGAGCCATCGAATTTTGATTATAAAATGCTTGCATACTATTCTGGTAATATTGAGCATTACCAAAAACTAGTTTACCATAATGTGTATTTACTTGATAAATTAATAAGCGAACCAAAAATTGCTGCGAGAGTGGGTAAAGTAAGAGTATTTAACGCAAATATTACCTACTTGTACCCAATGATCTTTCATCATACGAAAGATGTCGAAGTATTTATTAAAATCTTTTCTAAAAATAAGATACCTGCAATCATTTGGCCCGATTTACCGCTAGAAATCGTTAATGTGTTTGCTGAGTATGATAAAATATTAGATCAGGTTAAAAAGACAATATTTATTCCTGTGCATCATGACATTAATGGGGAAAAATTAGTAAAAATATTGAGGTATTGTTTTGATGACAAAATACAAATTGCATGAAGTGAATAAAGATGAATGGGATATACTTTGGCCAAAAATTGCTTTTTCAAATATGTTTCAATCATGGCCCTATGGCGAAGCAAAAAAATATCAGGGGTGGAAACCATATCGATATTCAATTAAGGATGATCATAACCATGACGTTGCTTTAGTTCAGGTTCTTGAAAATAGAATTAAATATATAGGAAAATATGTAGGAATAAATAGGGGGCCCGTCTATTTAGATGATCCAATTAAAAATCCATTATCTGTTGAAATGCAAAAATCCATATGGGAAGCAATACAGTTTCAAGCTAGACTCAATAAATGGCTATTAATCGCTTGGTCTCCAGAATTATTTACGAGCCAAAATATTTTCGAAATTCGTAGCATAATTAAGCCATTGAAAATGAATGCGTGGGGTAGTCACCGGATTAATTTACAACGTAGTGAGGAAATGATATTTAAATCGCTTAAAGGAAAGTGGAGAAATTTGCTTAGAAAAAGTATTAATAATGATTCAACCATTGTTGAGGTGAATAAGTATTTAGATGTAAAGAAATTAATTGATATCTATCATGATTTTACTAAGCTGAAGGGTTTCAAGGGTATTCCCCCTGGATTTCTCCATGAATTGTATAATAAATATTCAATCTCTGATTTAATAAAGGTATATAAAAGTGTTGATAATAATGACATACTATTAGGTTTTGTTTTTCTTGTGATTCATGGAGACTCAGCAACATATTTAGTAGGTTGGTCATCGCAGAGGGGACGAGCTCTCTTAGTAAATTATTCGTTATTATGGGAATGCGTCATTTACAGTAAAAACAAAGGCATCAAATGGTTTGATGTCGGAGGTCTAAATGCCAACACGCCGAGTGGGATTTCACATTTTAAATCAGGGTTAAACGGCGAAAAGTACCAAAATATTTCAACGAGATATAAAATAATTCTATAATCGTTAGAATTATTTTTGTTCAGGATATTATGTAAGTTGCATACAATTAATGATAAAATAACTATTTTGTGGCTTGAAAAAGAGAATAAGTAATTGAAAGACATGAGTAATAATAACATTATTTCAATAAAACATTTCTTGCTGTTGATCGTTCTATTCTCAGCACCATTCTATCTGGTTTTCAAATATTCAATATTTTATGGCACTCAGTATTGGATCTTTCCTGCAATACTAGTTATATTATTATTTGCTAATTCTCTTTTAGGTTTTGTCAGTACAACGTCTCCACACTATAGTTCCTCAATAAATATTTTGATGAGAATCATTTTTCTGTACTATATATATCTTTGTTTCCAGGCGATATTCTTGGGCAGCACGATTGATGGGCTAATCCTTCGAATATGGCAGCATCTAATCCCAATTTTAATATTTTTCCCTGCGGTTAATATATTGTCAAATAAACAAAGAATTCTTTTTACTATGAAATTTATGGCAATAGTAAGTGTTCTGATCGCAATACTATTTCTCACGGAATGGGTGAGTGTTAATATTTTTAGAAACGCAAGTTTTCCATGGACTCTCAAAATGATAGAATCAGAGGCTATAAATAGTCAATATGGATCACTAGGAGGAAAATCAATATTTGACTTTTCAAGTTCGGTATTTCGTGTCGGCGGACCATTAATGCAAATGAACTCAACAGCATTATTCATTGTATATAGTGTGGCGTATTATTTATCTAAACTTTCGTTTAGAGTAAAATTTACATATATAATAAATATATCAATTTCTGTTATTGCTCTGTTCTTAATTAGCGGTAGAACGGCTGTAGGTGCATTCGTCATTGCGATTGTATTGACGAATAAATTAATAAAGATAAAAAGTCTTGAAAAACTATTATTCGAAAAATTGTGGCTTATCCTAATTATGGTATCCATAATAATATTCTTTGGGAGTAATTTCATTAATTCTATCGTTCAAAAATTATACTATGCTGAGAATATTTTTATGATAGCCGGCCCAATATCTGCAATTCTAGATGAGTTTAACTTATATATTTACCACATTCTTGAAAATCCCATTATATTTATTGTTGGTAGCGGATTTGGATATTTTGAAGACCCTTCTCTACATTTCTATTCTGCAGATTTTGGGATTGCATATTTTCTCTATATGATTGGCTTGTTTGGTACAATATTGATAATACTATTTTTGACTAACTTCTATAAAGTTGTTAGGCTAATATCTAAACTCCTTGCAGTGGGCAATGATGAGGATGCAGTTACAATCTTCATTACTTCAGTATTATTTGTAATAACAGCAATTGTTTCATCGATACACTATGTACCGCTGTTTCATTTTGCTAACTACATATTCTTTTATATTTCAATTGCAGCGGTAAATAATCTCTTTGTATTGTCAAATCAAAATAAAAAATTAAAGCACGGATTGCTCACATAGCATGAAGAGTTATAGAAAGAGAATATTGTTAGATGCTAGCAATGCATTAGGCGTTGGGGCAAAAATTGTTATCAAGAACATAATTAGTGTCATCCCAAAATTGAGTATTGATAACCACTTCATTGCATTACTTCCAGATATTGAATACTATAAATCAATTCCTGAATATGAAAATCTTGAACTCATATTTCTCAAACAAAATAGTTTCCGACTCGTTAAGAGATTATTCCATCTATCATTCGGTTTACACAATTGGTTAAGAGTAAATAGAATCGATATATGTTTCACCCTGGGAGACATAGGTCCCATTAAAATGAATATTCCTCACTTTGTTTTGTTACATCAAGCATATATAGTAGCAGATGCTTATGATCATATTAGCGATCTAAATATTTTATCAAAAATAAAGCTAGTGCTCATAAAAATATATTTTTCAAGAATGATTATTAATCTTGATGCCATATTTGTTCAAACCCCTAAGATGGCTGAAGGATTAATAGATATCTACCATTTAAAAAAGGGAAAAATATTCATTATTCCGCAGGCTATCCCCCAACATATCCAAACTCCACAATATTTTCACCATGTCGAAGAAAAAGTGACTCGATTTACATCAAAAGGGTATGTTTGCTTCCTATTCCTTGGTGCTGCTTATGAGCATAAAAATCATCGAGTTCTCCCAAGCGTCATAAAAATATTGAAAAATCGTGGAATCCGTAATTATAAGATCATAATTACTCTAGAGATGGGATTGAGCAAATATGAGTCAGACACTTTAATGACTCTACTTAAGTTTAAGGAAAATATATACAATATTGGACGAATTAAACCAGTTGAAGTTGCGTCTGTACTGAAACAATGTGATGCATTATTTATGCCCTCAACACTTGAATCATTTGGTCTGATTTATATTGAAGCTATGTCCTTTAATAAACCTATACTTGCATCCGATAGGGACTTTGTTCACTGGATTTGTGGTGATGGAATAGAGTACTTTGAGCCTAATGAGCCAATTTCTATTGCAGATTCAATTGAAAAATTCATTAGATTCGGCCCGGACGAAAGCTATTTTGAGGATTACAATAAGGCATTGGCATCTTTTCCACAATCATGGAGCGAAGTTGTTGCCCAGTATGTTAATGTTATGATAGAGTGAGAAACACTCGTATTTCAGGCCGTTTACGAATATTATGTTTTAACAAATATGAAAGGTCTACATTGCTTATTTCTATGAGTGGTATTGACAGTGCAGGTAAATCGACACAAATACTAAATATTGTGGATCATTTACAGAGTCAAAAAAGAAAAGTGAAGGTAATATGGTCGAGGGGAGGATACACTCCGATATTTAGCGGAATAAAAACTCTTTTAAGGATATTAACAAAAAATTCTTTTCCTGAACCGGGCGAGTCCAGGAAAAGAGAAATTACATTTGATAAGAAATGGATTCGAGTATTATGGGTTAACCTAGCTCTTCTTGATATGATTGTATTTTACTCTTTGTATTTTAGGATGCTTGCATATTTAGGTTATACCGTCATTGCAGATAGATATTTATGGGACACATATATTGATTTCAAGTTAAAGTTTCAAAATGAAAAGCAAGAAGGCGCAATAATCTGGCAAGTTCTTGAGTATTTTTCACCCGTTCCCGATATTTCTTTTATTTTAACAATCCCTGTAGTTGAGTCTCTCGATAGATCTAGAAAAAAAAAGGAACCATTTAGCGAAAATTTAAATCAACGAGAAAAACGGCTAGCCCTCTACCAGGATTTAATTGAACAAGGTAAGTGGTCATATATCATCGATGGGATGCGACCAATAGGCGAAGTATGGTCCGATATTAGGAATCAATTATTATGATGTTTTAATGTTTAGTAGAACCTGATCGGTATAATTAAAAATTCTCTGGTAACTAAGCTCAAAACACATCTGAATATATTATTGACGATAATAAGGATATAGCATCATAATCATTAAACATTACCAGTGCAATATTAACTTTCATCTAAGTATTTCAATGACAGAGTTTAAGTAAACAAGCATGCGAAGCTTAAAGTTAATTGATGTACTTATTGGTTAAAAAAATGCTAACGAAGAATAGATTAAATGGAAAAAGCCTTAATAAAAGGTATAACAGGCCAGGATGGCTCCTATTTAACAGAATTATTTCTGGACAAAGGATATGAAGTGCATGGTATTATCCGTCAGAGTAGCTCCTTTAAGATAGGAAGAGTTGATGATATAAGTAATGATATGGCAGATAGTTATTATTATTTACACTTTCCATTAGTAGAGTTAACATTTTACTCCTCAACTATATTGAGTTCATTGGAGAGATAATGTGACTTTCATAAATAAATAGACAATCACTAAATCATGGATGTGATTGAGAAAATATGCTCAACTCTATTACAGTGCCTCGTCTGCTTAAGTATAAAAGGGATGTATATTATTTTATGTGGTATAGAAAATTAATAAACGATGGTTTGCATTAATAACAATTAGTGAGAATTGCAAGCTCTTGATGTTTCGAGGATAAATACAATCTTAAAGATTAAAAATATTTGTGGAAGTTCAAATATATGAAAATTGATATCCTACTAAAAAGAACTAATTATATTTCAATTTTCAATGAAACTTTTTATCGGTACCTCAATGTATCACATTCTTGGACGGGCTCTATAAAATGGAGCAATAAATATATATCTATGCCTAGGAAAAACAGCTTAATGATAATTCCTAGCCTAAATATAATTGCGTCTAATCAAATACACGAGAAAGATATCCTTAGCGCTGGCGAGGAATATTCCTTTCATCCAAACTATTTTCGGAACGCTGCCCAGAGAGTTTTTGTAAGATACTGCAATCGTTTTCCCTTAAATCTTTTATCCAAAGGAGAAATGATTGAAATTGAACCTTGGGTCAAGCTACTGGATTACACCATTATTGTACCTGGGAATCATTCCTTGAAGTTAATGGATACTGTAAATGGAATATGCACTGTTGTCCCTTATCACCCGAATTCACCATTTATGAAAAATGAGATATCCTTTAGGCAGGGACACAGTCACTATCCCGTAATTCCAAAATTTAGAATAGATAGTCGCATTGGTGGATATTCTGAGCAAATGATTAAAGGTATACCAATCAATCGACTAAGGGATACGGATATTACGGATAAAATTTATAGTCGGGTGAGAAAGGATTTGCTAGAAATATATCAAGAAACTTTATTGCAAATCAAAGCCCAAGAATTTTCAGCCAACATTGTACTCGATATTGAGGAGCAAGTTAGTAATGTAATTCAGCATCTACCATACAATTTAACAGACCAACTAAATGCAACTATAAAAAAAAATAAAATTATCACTTCGCCAGCTGCTAGTCAACAAAGTAACTATGGCATTAACACATGGCGATTTCCAATATGGAAATATTCTCGTTTACGATTTTGAAGAAATAAAGTATTTCATTATTGATTGGGAGTATTCACAAGTACGAAACATATTTTATGATTCCATAGTGATATATAGCGGAGCAAGGAAGTCAATTAATATTTCCATGAAGCTAAAGAAATTGATTGGAATGGATGATAAAGACGTGAAGGCTATTCTCTGGCCTCTTGTCATTGTGGACAATGATAAATCACAAACATTAATAGAGATCGTCCTATCATTCATAGCTGAAGAACTTTTATTAAGACTCATGGAAATATCAGCATCAAAATTCATACCTGAAACATTTAGCCAATTTCTTATGGAATTAGAAAGTGTAGTGAATTATTGCAATGAGCATTGATATTTTGGCCCTTAATCAAATGGCGGGGCCCCTATTCTATGAAATGATAAAAGGACTATCAACAGGCAATCAATCAAAATATACTTTGGTAACAGGACATCCTGATACTGTCTTAAAAAAGGATACAAATCTAAATATTATCCTTTCATATTCATACAATCGAAGAAGCCTGGTCCGTAGGGGGTTGTCTTGGATAATGTATTCTTTCGATATACTCAAATACCTTGCTCAGTGTAATTCACGTTCACTAGTTATATGCTCTTCAAATCCTCCAATATTGCCACCTCTTATCATTTTATTCCGAAAAATCAAACGCTTTAGATACGTTCCAGTAGTATACGATATATATCCTGAGGTATTGGTCCAGGCCAATATCTATTCAGATGATAGTTGGGTCGTTAGGATATGGAAGATCTTAAATCGCACATACTATAGAAATGCTGAAATGGTATTTACTATTGGAGAATACATGTCCACCAAGATTGCTTCCTACGTGGATGGCGATACCCACAAGGTTAAGTTTGTCTATCCATGGGTTGATACAAATGTGTTCCAAAGGAAAATTCCAGTAAACAATCCCTTATACAAGCATTACAACCCTATGGGCAAGAAAGTTGTCCTGTATTCTGGGAACCTCGGTTCAAACCATGATATTGAATCCATCATGAAGGCTGCCAAATTGCTTCTACACAATGATGCAATTCTATTTTTAATATTTGGCACAGGCGATAAGTGGTCCTTTGCTGAGACATATGTCAACCAGAACAAGTTGGATAATGTTAAAATGTTCCCGCTACAGGACGAAAAGCTCTTGCCTTTTACCCTTTCATTAGCGGATATTTCGTTAGTTGCTTTAGAAGAAGGTGCGGGAGAGTTTATGATTCCAAGTAAGCTGTTTTATTATATGGCCACGGGCTCTGCAATTGTTGGAATTTGTGATAAGAGGAATGATGTGCATGATATTGTAATTGAAAACCAATGTGGCCTTATTGTGGATGTGGGCAGCTATAGGGATTTAGCTCAACAAATCGAAGAGCTCTGCCAAAAACCTAGTTTATTGAGTCAGTATAAAAAGAATTCAAGGGAGGCAGCCTTGAAAACATTCTCCAAAACAAGCGGTTTAGATCAAGTATCTTCTATTTTCAATGAAATTAAAGGCTGAAAATGACTAGTGTCCTAACCCCGGAATTAAAAATCAGACTTTCACCAGAGGAGCGCCTTAGTTGTCTACTCATCACTCATAGAGATTTTTTAGATCATCAAAAAATAAAGATATTATATGAGGAAGTTGGGGATGAGAGAACGTACGCTCACTCTCTATTAAATCAAACTGTCTCGATTGCTGCGGATGCTCTAAGGATAATTTATCCTAATAAATTGTTTCCTGACCACTGGTTTAAGTCGTATGAAAGTATAGGAAGAAGAATTCAAGCCTACATGGAAGAGCTGGATAATGTTGCCTCTGAATTTGCTTCTCAGGATATTCCCCTTATTGCATTGAAAAATAGTGGAATCTCGAGAGCCCTGTATCCATTCTATGGAGCATGTCCAATGGGAGATTTGGATGTTTTGATCTCGAAGTCATTGTTTCAAAAGGCCCATGACATAATGGTCGCACTGGGATACAGTTTAGAATTCAGATCCCCTCTAGAAGAGAACACCTTTGAAAATGGTGTTATGACTGGGGGTACAGAATATTTTAAAACGCTGCGAAGTGGTGATCTTCTTTGGTTTGAGTTACAATGGCGACCGATTGCAGGACGATGGATATCTATCGATAGAGAACCGAAAGCTGATGATTTAATTGAGCGTTCAATCCCAATATCTGGATCCCAAGCGAGGCTGCTATCGCCAGAGGACAATCTCTTACAAGTATGTATTCACACAGCAAAACATTCTTTTGTGAGGGCTCCTGGTTTTCGATTGCACACCGATGTCGATAGAATTGTACGATGCCAAAAGATTGATTGGGAAACATTCATTACACTCGTGAATCATCACCGAGTAAGGACTGCTTCATATTTTTCATTGGCACTAGCATCTGATTTGCTCAATACTCCAGTACCCTCTGAAATCCTGACACACCTAAGCCCTCCTTCATGGAAAGTAAAAATGATACGGAATTCGATACTCGGCGTGGGTCTTTTTGATCCAGATGGGAAAAAGTGGAACAAATTTACATATCTATATTTTGTCACTTTATTGTTTGACGATGCTAGGGATATTTTTAAAAATCTTTTCCCTTCATTTCGACAAATCGCTCGAGAAAGTGGCAATCAAAATCTAATGTATTTGCCATACGGCTATATTAAACGCATACTAACGATTCTGTGGAAGAGGAACATGGTTTAGAAGGATGCATGTATTTCAAAAGTTACTTGCTATTATTCTAATTATTTTCTTATCACCTCTTTTGGTATCAATTGCGGGATTAATCCTTGTGCTAAATGGATCACCTGTTCTGTTCAGAGCCAATAGGGCAGGCAAAAATGGGAAGAGGTTTTTATTCTATAAATTCAGAACGATGAGTAATATTGGCGCGACGGATGTCGATTCCCTAGATGATGAATTGAGAATTACCCGCCTAGGATCCTTTTTAAGAAAAAGCAGTATTGATGAATTACCTTCTCTAATAAATATCGTTAAGGGGGAGATGGTTTTTGTCGGACCTAGACCACTTTTGATGGAATATTTGCCCCTTTATAATAAGGAACAAATACGGAGACATGAAGTTCTTCCTGGAATTACTGGTCTGGCACAAATAAGTGGGAGAAATGCTATTTCATGGGAAGAAAAATTCAGACTTGATGTTTGGTATGTAGATAATCAGAATATTCTTTTGGATATAGAGATCATTTTAAAAACGATATTTAAGGTATTAAAACGTGATGGGATCAGTCAGGAGGGGCATGCTACCATGCCAGTATTCAGAGGAGAGAATAAATGAATGTGCTAATTACGTCAGCAGGAAGGCGTGTCTCCCTTGTGCGCGAATTCCAATTTGAAGTCAATCGAAGGTTTGGTAAAGGTAAAGTTTTTGCGTGTGATTTGAATCCACAATTATCTCCAGCTTGCCAGATTTCAGACGGATATTTTCAAGTCCCCCCTGTAGATCATAACAACTATATTGAAAAACTCACAAACATTTGTCTTGAGAATAAGATTGGTATTATTATCCCCACAATTGATCCAGAGTTACTCATTTTCGCTAATAATAAAGTCAAATTATTGGAAAAAGGAATTCGAGTAATTATTTCTGATCCCACTTTTATTTCAATGTGCAGAGATAAAAGATTAACCCATCAATTTTTTGATGAATATGGAATCACGAGGGCGGAAGACATAGATATGGAACATCCTAGCTACCCCATCTTTGTAAAACCATTTGATGGGAGTTGTAGTGTTGGTACATTCTTGATACAGGATAAGGCTGGGCTTGTCACGCTGGATCTTGGTGATCCTAAAAATATGTATCTTGAATATTTTGATCAAAGTGCACACAATGAATTTACTGTGGACATGTATTACAATAGAAAATCTGAATTGACCTGCTGCATACCAAGGAGAAGGATAGAAGTAAGGTCTGGGGAGGTTAATAAAGGTGTTACACAGAAAAATTTCCTAGTCACATATATTTATGAGAAGCTAAAGCTTGTCCCTGGAGTATTTGGGTGTATAAATCTACAAGTCTTTGTCAATGTACATACACAAAAGGTCATTGGAGTTGAAATTAACCCGAGATTCGGTGGTGGTTATCCGCTAAGCTATTTCGCTGGAGGAAATTTCCCAAAATGGATAATCGACGAGTACATTGATGGAATAAATATTGAATATTCTGATAAATGGGAAGACAAACTTCTATTATTACGCTATGATGAAGAAGTAATCATCCAAAATTTCGAAGAACGAAATTGATGGGTGTTCAGTTAAATATTTCAAAAAATACATTTGTCGTTTTTGATCTAGATGATACACTGTACAAGGAATTATCATATGTACAATCTGCATTCAAAGAGATATCTCAAAAAATAGCAGACCAAAATGCAGAAAAGTGTTATCATTCAATGATGATTGACTTTGAAAGGGGTAAGAACGTTTTTGACTGTCTCATCAATAAATACGGGAACCAGGAATTCACGATTAAGTCACTTCTAAATCAATACCGGAATCATTTCCCCAATATTAAGCTAGATATTGGCATTGATGAATTGATAACAGGCATTCATACGAAAGCTCGTGGTCTTGGATTAATTACAGATGGGCGCAGCTTGACTCAACGAAATAAAATTAATGCACTAGGTATCTCCAAGTACTTTGATTCAATTGTAATTTCTGAAGAATTTGGCAGTGAGAAGCCAAATGAAGCCAATTATCTCTTTTTTGAACAAAAGTATGTCAGCGCAGATTTTACATACATAGGGGACAATACCGAAAAAGATTTCATTGCCCCCAATAAACTGGGATGGGATTCAATTTGCATTCTTGACAGCGGGACTAATATTCATCACCAAAATTTGGAGCTAGATCAAATTTATTTGCCCAAACGATATGTAAGCAATGCATTAGAAATTGAGATAATAGTTGAAGAATAAAATATACTTGTCCTCCCCACATATGGGAGGAAATGAAATTAGGTTTATTGAGAGTGCTTTTTCCAGTAATTGGGTTGCCCCTCTGGGTCCCAATGTGGATGGATTTGAACAAGATATCCAGAAGTTCACGGGGTCGAAATATGCAGCCGCGTTGAATTCCGGTACTGCTGCACTACATTTGGCACTAATATTATCCGGAGTAAAGCCTGGTGACTATGTTATCTGCCAGTCGATGACCTTTTCAGCATCTGCGAACCCAATTGTTTATCTCGGTGCGATTCCAGTTTTTGTGGATTCTGAACCTGATACCTGGAATATGTCACCCCTATATCTTGAGGAAGCCATACAGCATTGCATCGCCCAAGGGAAAAAACCCAAAGCGATTATCCCCGTGCACTTATATGGGATGCCTGCGAAAATTAATGAGTTAACAGCAATCGCAACGAGCTATGATATTCATATTGTTGAGGATGCTGCAGAATCTTTAGGTTCGTCATTTCAAGGAAGAGCGACCGGCACATATGGTAGTATGGGGATCCTCTCCTTCAATGGGAACAAAATTATCACGACCTCTGGTGGAGGTGCACTTATATCTCACGATGAGATCCTCATTGAAAAAGCCCGGTTTCTGGCAACTCAAGCAAGAGATAAAGCCCCGCACTATGAACATTCTCAGATTGGGTATAATTACAGAATGAGCAATATCATCGCGGGTATAGGTCGAGGACAGATGGAAGTCCTCACGGAGAGAGTCGAACAACGCCGATTAAACAATCAGTGGTATCGTTCCTTCCTCCTGGACATAGACGGAATAGCTTTCCAATCGGAACCAGATTCTGATTATCACTCAAATTATTGGCTGACTGCCATAACTATTGACCCCGCAGTTGTTGGTATCTCGCGGGAAAATGTTCGTTTGAGACTTCTACATGATAATATTGAATCTAGACCACTTTGGAAACCCATGCATCTCCAGCCAATCTTTAAAGATGCACCATACTATGGTGAAGGCATATCAGACACATTTTTCAAGATTGGCCTGTGCTTACCCTCGGGATCCAATCTTTCAGATGGAGACAAAGTGCGAATTAAAAAATCAATATTGGGTGCCTTGGAATAGGTACTTGTCTATTATTGAGGAACTTTATTAATGATTTACTTTTATGCTCTACACTCAAATCCTTCTTCCCACCTGAGTATATGGTGATTTTAAACCCAATAAAATAAAAAAGGCCCCACCATCTGGCAGGGCCTTTTAAATATCATATTAATTGATCTTAAAACAGTGTACTTATATCGTATGCAAGCATGATTCCTGCATTTAACCAAGAATAAGCTCCATTTTCACTAGAGTCAGAAACTTCAGCACCACTATCCAGTGTAGCATTCATTCTCACATATGGTCTAGCAACAAGGGGTATTCCAGGAACGGCATAATCAAATGCAGCACCAGCTGTAAGCCCAACACTTGCACCAAAATATCCTGCACCCAATTGAACAGTGACCGCGCCTTGGGCTGTTTCAAAAACTGATGTGTTTGCAGTGGCTAAAGCGAATAAACCGGAGAGTTCTCTATCTGCTGCAGTATCGGTAAATTTGTACATCCCAATCTGTGCACCAAAACCAATTTCAAAGGGACCAATAGCCGCTCCAAATGGGGTATTGACTACAAATGAAGGGGAAAGGCCACTTTCATCGTAGCTTGCTCCTAATCCACCGTGACGATATACAGGATAGCCTAAATCGACTCCCACAGTATACCCTATCAGCGCAGATCCACTGGTCACTTCTGATTCCATGGTACCTTCTTCAGCCAGCATGGCTTCAAGAGCATCGCCGGCATCTTCTTCCATGGGCATTTCTTCCATGGCTTCCGTGGTGTCAGCCATCATCATGTCGTCCATGGCCATTGTGTCAACAACTGCGGAATCAGCCATCATCATGTCTTCAGCAGGTGCTTCCATAGCTTCCTGACCGAAAGCAGCGACAGCAAATACCAGAATAAATAGTAAAGAAAAACGTTTCATGTTTCCTCCAAAGTTCTTCATTTTCTTAAGGTCAGGTTGACCTAATTTTTTGATTGATCTCGAAATACCCCCAATCGAGGTCATATATTTCTAGATAACGCATGAATAATACACTTCTTGCCCCCTAAATGCAATGTCAAATCAATGCCGAGTAGGGTTAATTGTGCAATAAATTCTTCATTATTTTGCGCTCCTAAACTTGACATTATTCATGACAAATCGCAAGCACAATTCTCAGAGAACGTTACGTCAAAGATCAATAGTTGGCCATTGGTAAGCAAAGATTCCAATGATACAGTATTAATCATACACACATAGACTCTCTACTCAAAAAAAAGACAGATATATTGGATAAACTAATCATCCGAAAATCTGAATGATGTGGTCATTAGGGAATACAAAATAATATTACCACCTAACTTCAGTTAGGTGTTTACCACCCCTAATAAATCTTTGGAGAACATATACCCACCTTTATATTGCCGCGCTAAATCAGGCATTCGCGTCTCCTTCGACGGGCACTTCGACGAGCTCAGTGTGACACCTCAGGATGACGCAAGGGTAGGATCCTGAAGAAGAATTATATGAGCTCCCTGAAAAAAGAATTTATCCCTCGCCCAGGTGAGGATTTGAAAACTTGAAATAAGAAAAGGATTGATCCTTATGTCTGGAAATTTGCGGATGCGTGTCTTTCTGGTTGTCCTCCTGGTAGGAAGCGCTGCCTATATGTTGAGAGATACCATTAGCTATTACACAATGGATGAGACCCAAAGAGAAGCCCTCATTGAGAGTGGCGAGATGGATGAAATGCGTAAAAACATCATTCATCAGGGCTTGGATCTCCAGGGCGGTATGCATGTTGTCCTTGAAGTTGATTTAGAAGAACTCATTAAAACACGGGTTGAAGATGGGGATGCTGAGATCGATGCACTGATCTCAAACAGTCTCGAGCAAGCTCAAAATAATGAGGTAGGCTTCTTCACAACCTTTGCCGAGAATGTGAATGCCACTAATATTCGTCTCGCACGTTATTTTCCTGTTTATGAAAAAGGACCTAACGCTGACGTTTTGGATGCGCTGGAAGCTGATGCCAAGGATGCTGTGGATCGTGCTGAAGAGATTATCCGAAATCGAGTGGATCAGTTTGGTGTTTCTGAACCAACCATTCAGCGCAAGGGTGATTGGAGAATTGTGGTTGAACTGGCTGGTATAACCAATCAGGCTCAAGCTCGTGAATTGATTCAAGCTACAGCGCTATTAGAATTTGTCCTGGTTCAGGAAGATCCTCAATTGCTGGATGAAGTGATTCGCAATATTGACAAGGCCTGGGCTGCTGATATGGGTGAGGATACTACTAGCATCGAGGAAGTGACCGCTGATACGACTATTGATGAAAGTGCCCCCAGTCTGGCTGATGTCCTTTCTGGTGAAGAAGGTGATTCTCTTAGCATCACAGGTACCGGTGATGTAGGTCGTCCTTTCTCATCCCTGATTAATGTAGGCAGCAACACCATCTGGGTACCTGAGGAAAACGTACGCTCCATCAAACGTAAACTTGCAAAGCCAAGAATTGC